>Ga0182744_1000871_pt1 | contig 27632 bp, 20 predicted proteins | sample eDN3rd30CKraftMG_FD_128525 | JGI IMG/M metagenome (GOLD analysis project Ga0182744, IMG submission 128525) | Enriched Miracle-Growth compost microbial communities from Emeryville, California, USA - eDNA 3rd pass 30_C Kraft MG (version 2) (version 2) ... | reverse complement strand
GCACGGCCTGCGCTTTGGCCCGGACCCGTCCACGCAAAACCGCGCCACGCTCGGTGGCATGATCGGTAACAACGCGTGTGGCCCGCACGCCGTGGCCTACGGGCGCACCGCGGACAACGTGGTTTCACTTGATGTTATTGATGGTCTGGGCCGCCGCTTCACCGCTGGCGCGGACGGTCAGGGCGTGGACCGCATCGACGGCCTCAGCAAACTCGTCACGGCAAACATGGCCACCCTGCGTACGGAGCTGGGCCGCTTTGGCCGCCAGGTGTCCGGCTACTCGCTCGAACACCTTTTGCCGGAAAACGGCACCAACCTGGCCCGCGCGCTCACGGGAACTGAGGGCACGCTCGTCTCCATCCTTGAGGCCGAGCTCCGGCTCGTGCCCATGGCCCAAGCCCCCACGCTCGTGGTACTCGGCTACCCGGACATGGCCGTGGCCGCAGACGCCGTGCCAGCCATCCTCAAACACAAGCCGCTCGCCATCGAGGGGCTCGATGCCCGGCTCGTGGATGTGGTGCGCCGCGCCAAGGGCGCGCAAAACGTTCCACCACTGCCGCCGGGTGGCGGCTGGCTGATGATCGAGGTTGGCGGCGCAACGCCCGAAGAGGCGATGGCAGCGGCACTGGAGATTGTCAAGGACAGCGCAACCGACTCGTCGAAAATCTATCCCGCAGGCCCAGACGCCACCAAAATGTGGCAGATCCGCGCCGACGGCGCGGGACTTGCCGGACGCACCGCAAGCGGCGAACAAGCCTGGCCGGGCTGGGAAGACTCCGCCGTGCCGCCGGAGCAACTGGGCAAGTACCTGCGCGATCTCGAAGCGCTCATGACCGGGCACGGCGTGGATGGCATGCCGTATGGCCACTTTGGTGACGGCTGCGTGCACCTGCGTATCGACATGCCCATCGACTCCTCGGGCACGCCGCTGCGTAACTTCATGACGGATGCCGCCCACCTGGTGGCTAAATATGGCGGCTCGCTGTCCGGCGAGCACGGCGACGGCCGCGCCCGCTCCGAACTGCTACCCATCATGTATTCAGACGACGCAATCAACGCGTTTAAGCAGTTCAAGAACCTGTTCGACCCCAAGAACCTGCTCAACCCGGGCGTGCTCGTGGACCCGGACCCGGTGGACGCACACCTGCGCCGGCCCGCCGCACTCGACATTAAGGCGAGCACCGGATTCTCGTTCGAACACGACGAGGGCTCGTTCACCAAGTCCATCCACCGCTGCGTGGGCGTGGGCAAATGCCGCGCCGACAACATGAGCAATGGGTCGGGGTTCATGTGCCCGTCCTACCAGGCCACCAAAGACGAGAAGGACTCCACGCGCGGCCGCGCCCGCGTGCTCCAGGAGATGGCCAACGGCACCCTGGTCACGGGCGGCTGGCGCTCGCCCGAGGTCCACGAGGCCCTCGACCTGTGCCTGAGCTGCAAGGCCTGCTCGTCCGACTGCCCCGCCGGGGTGGACATGGCGCAGTTCAAATCCGAGGTGCTGCACCACTCGTACAAGGGCCGCCTGCGCCCCCGCTCGCACTACATCTTGGGCTGGCTGCCGCGCTGGCTGCGCCTGATCAAGAAGATGCCCAGGGTGTCCAACTTTGCGCTCGGCTTCAAGCCCATCGCGTCGCTCGCCGCGTGGGTGGGCGGCATGGATCAGCGCCGCTCGTTCCCGCAGTTCGCCGAGCAGTCGTTCAGCGCATGGTGGAAGCGCGAGGGCAAGGCCGCGGCCCTGTCCGCGGGCACCCTCTGCGAGGGTTCCGCCGTGTTGGCTGATGGTGCCGGGACTGAGAGTTCTGCTGGAACTGGGGTTTCGTCGCAAATTTCCGACGATACAGCCGGCTCCCAGCGCAAGCCCCGCGTGGTGCTGTGGACCGACTCATTCTCCGACGCTCTCGCGCCGGCAGTGCCGCAGGCGGCACTGAAGGTCCTGACCACCGCCGGATACGACGTGATCATCCCCGAGGACGAAGCCTGCTGCGGACTGACGTGGATCACCACGGGCCAGTTGGACGGTGCGCGCCGCCAGCTCGACCACCTGATGTCCGTGCTGGGGCCGTTCGCGGTCAACGGCATCCCGATTGTGGGGCTGGAACCATCGTGCACTGCCGTGCTGCGCTCGGATCTGGTGGACCTGTTCCCCAACGACCCGCGCGCCCGGGCGATCGCGGCGGCCACCAACACGATGGCCGAGCTGCTCACCTCACCCGAGACCAAGCCGGACGAGTGGACCGTGCCGGACCTGTCCGACGTCACCGCCGTGGTCCAGCCGCACTGCCACCACCACTCCGTGATGGGATACAAGGCGGACGAGGCCCTACTGCGCAAGGCCGGGGCAAACATCCAGGTCATGAGCGGATGCTGCGGACTGGCCGGAAACTTCGGCATGGAAAAGGGCCACTACGAGGTCTCCGTGGCCGTGGCAGAAAACATGCTGCTGCCCGCGCTGCGCGAGTCCAAGGACGGAGACATCTTCATGACCGACGGTTTCTCTTGCCGCACCCAGGTGTCCGACCTCATGGACATCGGTGGGAAGTCGCTGTCCGAGGTGATCGCTGAGCACCTGTAGCGGGGGTCGTTAGCGCTCTTTCCGCGGTGGATTCCGTGAGCGCTCTTCCTGCGGTGGGTGCTGGGAGCGCTCTTCCTGCGGTGGGTGCTGTGTGCTTAACCGTGGGCGGATCGCGCCACCTAGTGTACGAAAAATGCTGCAGATACATCATTAATGATGTATCTGCAGCATTTTTCGTATGTTTGGGCAGGTGGGGAGTTGGGGTGCGTAGAGAGGTGGGGAGATGAGGTGCGTAGAGAGGTGGGCAGGTGGGCAGGTGGGGTGTGTAGCCGGGGAATTTTCGCGATATGATGGATTCATCAAGTCGTAAATCCATGGCCGCAGGTGCGCAGCAACCACGCACAATAGCTACGGCCCTAGGGAGAATCCCACAACCGTGTTCAGTAACGCGGAGCAACCGCTCTACGAGATCAAGGCCAACCTGTTCAAGGGACTGGCCCACCCCTACCGCATCCGAATCCTCGAGATCCTGTCTGCCGCCCCAGAAGCAGCCGTTGCCGAGATGCTCGAACAGACGGGGCTCGAAGCCTCGCATCTCTCGCAGCACCTTGCAGTCCTACGTAAGTACGGCCTAGTGCTGTCTGAGCGTCGCGCGTCTGTGGTGTACTATCGGCTGGCATTTGCGCAGGTAGCAGACCTGCTCCTGGTGGCGCGCCAACTGCTCGCAGAACTGCTGAAAGCACAGGGCGTCCACCAGCAGGCCGCCAATGAACTGCCCGCCCTTGGGGTAACTGCGACCCAAACCGTGGCAACCTCAGGTCAGGGCGTGGCCAAGTGAAGCTCGGCCTGGATGTGCGTTCTCTTCTTCCGTCCCGCGCCGATTACGCCGAGTTGCGCACCAGCTGGCGTGCAGACATTGTTGCGGGTATCACCGTGGGCATTGTGGCGTTGCCACTGGCTCTCGCCTTTGGCGTGAGCTCCGGCGTGGGTGCGGAGGCCGGCCTGATCACTGCGATCATCGCCGGGTTCATTGCCGCAGTATTCGGCGGTTCCCATGTCCAAGTTTCCGGGCCCACCGGTGCGATGGTTGTGGTGCTTGCGCCTATTGTTGCTGATCACGGCGTTGGGTCGGTCATGCTGGTGAGCGTAATGGCTGGCGTGTTGCTCGTGGTGGCGGGTGCCCTCAAACTGGGCCGCACCATCGGTTATATCCCGTGGCCCGTTATTGAGGGATTCACCGTAGGTATCGGTGTGATCATTTTCCTGCAGCAGGTTCCGGGTGCGCTCGGGGTGTCGTCGAAGGGCCATTCCACATCCGCGCTGGTGGCGGCGTGGCAGTCGGTCACCGAGTCCGCCAGCCCCACCGTGTGGTATTCGCTGGGAGCTGTGGTCGCAGTTGTCCTGATCATGTGGTTGCTTGGCCGCTTTGCACCCAAAATACCGGCCTCATTTGGTGCGATTGTGGTGGTCACGCTCGTTGGCATTTGGGCTGATTTCCCCTTAGCGACGATCGGCGAACTTCCCAGCACCCTGCCGGCTCCGCATCTACCCGAGATCCAGGCGTCGTCCCTGCCTGCCCTGTTTGGTCCTGCGTGTGCGGTGGCGGCTTTGGCTGCGATTGAGTCGCTGCTGTCTGCTCGGGTGGCCAGTTCGATGTCCACCACAGGACCCTACAACGCAGATCGAGAACTAGTTGGTCAGGGTCTCGCCTCCGTGGTGGCCGGGGCGTTCGGTGGTATGCCAGCCACCGGCGCGATCGCACGCACTGCGGTGAACGTGCGCGCTGGTGGTCGCACTAGGCTGGCTGCCATTGTTCATGCTGCGGCTCTCCTGGTGGTGGTCTATGCCGCTTCCACAGTGGTTTCTGAGATTCCACTTGCCGCGCTCGCGGGAGTGCTTATGGTGACCGCGTCCAAGATGGTTTCGCCGTCCCTGATCGCACTGGTCATGCGGTCAACCCGTTCTGATGCACTGGTATTTGTGGTCACTGCAATTATCACGGTCACCTTTGACCTGATTGTGGCGGTGGGTATCGGCATTGCGGTGGCGGCGTTCATGGCGTTGCGCGCGCTGAGCCGGGCAAGTGGTGTGCACCGCGAGGAACTGCGTGGTGACGCGGTGGAGGGAGATCAGAAGATCGCCCTATACCGGATTGACGGCTCGCTTTTCTTTGGTGCTGCGGAACGCGTGCTTGAACGATTGGCCGTAACCAAAGGGATTGAGATTGTTATTTTGCGGCTCTCGCAGCTGCAACTTGTGGATGCCACAGGCGCGCGCTCGCTCAGCGAGTTGGTGACCGACCTCGAAAAGCGCGGCATCACCGTGCTGATCAAGGGAATCCGCCCAGAACACATGCACGTCTTTGAGCAGTTGGGCTTGCTGTCCTCACTGCGGCACGAGAAGCACCTGTTTACGGACCTGAGTGCGGCGATAGCGCATGCGCGCGATCATGTTTCTAGGTCTTCAGTCGCTGCATGAACGCACCTGACCTCGGCTGCACCTGCACGCTAGGCTGGAAAGCGGCAGGATCGTCGAAAATCAGTTGGGGGAAAGAACATGGCACTTTTTGCATTTTCCGTGGCACCACTTGGTGCCGGTGAATCCGTGACAGCACAGGTGGCAAAGGCCGTTCAGATCGTGCGGGACTCGGGACTGCCCAACCGTACCGACGCAATGTTCACCACCATCGAAGGTGAGTGGGACGAGTGCATGGACGTGATCAAGCGGGCCAGCGAAGCCGTAGGCGAGGGCGGGGCGCGAGTCTCACTCGTGATCAAGGCTGATATCCGTCCCGGACACACCGGTGAACTCGATGGCAAAGTTGCCCGCGTCAACGCGAAACTCGCCGAACAGAACGGATAAACTCGGCTCTAACAAATCGCCAAGTTGCAGTGTTGCTGGCACGAACGGCATGTGAGCACACACCGCGAAAATCACCCGATCGCAGCGGAGCAGACACGTGAGGAGTGGTGGCATGAGCGAGGATGACAAAACACCTGAGCAGAAGCGTCAGGACGATCTGCGGTTCGCTCCTCCCGGTATGCGCCCCAGCACTGGGGCTGGGGCTGAAGCCGGCGCTAGTGCCGGGCACACGCCACCAGCGGCCAGCACACCAGCGCCAGCCCCGCCTGCACCTGCGGCAATGCCGAGTCTGCCTGCGGCACAACACCCCGCGGCATTCCAACCAGCACAGATCCAACCAGCCCCCATCCAACCAGCACCCATCCAACCAGTTCCGCTACGAACGTCTCAGCCCGCCCCGTCGTCGCACGCACCATCGCACACCCCACCGCACGTGCCTGAACCCAAAGTCATAGGCCGTACCGCACTGTGGATCCGCAGTATTGCAGCCGCGCTGTGTCTGCTTGTGGCGATCCTTGCTACCGGTGCGAGCGTGCTCGCAATCGGCGTATACAAGGCGATCACAGACCCTAACCAGTTTTCTCAGGTTTCCGCGGCCACGATTAAACAGGGTGAAGCGCAAGATCTTGCTGCGCGGCAGATTATCGACGCGGTGTGGGAGCAGGTGCCTCGTGCGCAGGTACTTGCGGAGCTGTTTGATTACCTGAAAGCCCATCCGGATAGTAGCGGCTTGCCTGAGGGGCTTGTGCCTGACGTTGTGGCGGCTGCCCTCGCAGAGGGCCGCGCAGATGACGCGTTTGTGAAGGCCGGTATTGATGAGACGCTCGATAAGTGGCTCCTGTTGTATGTGCGTGCGATTGTGCAGTCCGTTGGGGCGGAGTCGGTGTGGCAGGACGCCAACCGTGCGAGCCACGCCGTGCTGGTGCAGGCCTTGCGTGGCAAGCGCCTGGCAAACAGTGAGATTTACCGAGGTGAGTCGGTGTACATCGATCTGACTGGTTTTGTTGGTGTGTGGCAGGATTCGCCTACTGGTCTCGCCCAGATTGATAACGCTGTTGCGGACTTGCGCCTCGTCTTGCCTTATGTTGGTGCGAGCGATATTCACGAGCTTAAGCCTGTGTTTTCCACGTTGAATACTGCGCGTTTAGTGCTGCCGGTTGTGGCGATTGGCGCACTTGTGGTGGGGGCGGCTCTGATGCCGCGCCGGCGTGCGGTGTATCTGCTGGCTGGTGCGCTCGGCGCGCTTGTGGTTTGGCTGGCCCGCACCTCGATTGCCAATATTCCTGCGGGTGTCATCGATTCGAGTGCGCAGGATGAGCCGACTTTGGGTACTTATCTTTCCCAGCATCTTGATGCACAAATTGGTGTCAGCGTGCTTGATACTGCGCGGGGCGTGTTGGTAGCTGCAGTGGTCTTGCTTGTGCTCGCTGTGCTCTGGCAGATTGTGGTGATTTTTGTGCGCCGCCGAGTACGCACGCGAGATGCGCGCCGTGAGGTGAAGAACCACTGGAATTACGGCACCTAGTGTTGCACGGTCTTAGTGTTCATCAAGCCTGTGTGGCTCGATCCGTGTATTGCTAGCACGGTATTTAAGCAGTTATGCCGGCCCAGCCGTAAGCGGTGATCCACTGCTGGATTGCGTCGTAGTAGGTGGTACGTACGGGTAGTGGTGAGAGTGCAAGGTCGTGTAGTCCGTCAGGGATTCTGCGCACGGTGACGTTGGTGCCGAGTTGCACTGCGCGCCTAGCTATCTGGTCCACTTCGAGCACGCTGTCTGAGCGCCGCATTTCCTCGTTCCAGCGGGCGGTGATTGTGGTGCGGGTGGAGGCGAGCATGAGTATGGGTGCAGTGATGTCTAGTCCGCGGGCTACTCGTGCGTGACCGGTGGTGATGGCGGATAGCCAGCCTGGGCGCACGGCAAAACTTGGTGTGGGGCGCCACTGTTCGTTGTATTCCCATTCGCCCTCGTATTTGGCGCTGACCGTGCGGGTGTAGTACCCGCCATCAATATTGGGTAGTGGTGCTTTGGGGTTGATACGAGCCAGTTGTGAGAGTGCGGGTTGGCTCATCGTTCTGATTATCGACGATCCCTGTAGTTCCAGCCATGGGCTGTTGAGTACCAGCCCGCTGACTTCTCCGGGGTTGTAATGCGCCCACAGTGAGCAGGTGAGTCCACCTGTGGAGTGACCTATAAGCATGATTGAAGTGTGCGCGCCGAGTTCTGTGCGGATTAGGGTGAGCGCTGCGGTGAGGTCCGTGGAGTAGGTGGCAAGGTCGTCGATGTAGCCAGGCGTTTGGCCTTCGCGCAGGGACCTGCCATATTTGCGCAGGTCAATTGCATAGAAAGCGGCGCCTTGTGCATGCCAGAATTCTGCGGTTTCGGTGTGGAAGAAGTAGTCACTCCACCCGTGTACGTAGAGTACGGCTCGCGCGCTGCGTACAAAACCTGCTGGCTCGTATTTGACTACTGTGGCTACTACTGGACCTTCATCGTCTGCGCCGAGGTCTAGCGTGGTTGCTAGATAGTCGGGGCCAAGGATGTCTGGTGTCCAAATGTGTCCGAGTCCGCGGGGCTCGCCAAGTTGAGCTGCTGGGAGGTCACCAAACAGCGAAAACTCAGGGGTATCGTCGGAAATCAGGGGACTGCCTCCTAGCTGATGCGGATCACGATTTTGCCAAAGTGCGCACCAGATTCCATGCGCGCTAGTGCGGCGGGCAGTTCGTTGAGGGTGTACACGGAGTCGATGGGGATCTCGATGTTGCGGCTGGAAACAAAGTTGACGAGTGCGGCCAGGTCCGCGCGCGAGCCCATTGTCACTCCTTGGACGCGCAATTCTTGGAAGAAGATGCGTGTGAGTTCAGTGGCTGTGGGATCTCCGGTGGTGGCTCCGGCCACTGCGATGATGCCGCCGGGGCGCACGCTTGCGGCGCTGTGACTCCACGTGGCGCGCCCAACGGTCTCAATCACCGCATCCACGCGATATGGCAGGCGGGCACCGGATTCGAGGGCGGTTGCGCCCAGCAAGTGCGCTGCCGCGCGCTTTTCAGGCGAACGAGACGTAACAAAGACGGTTACTCCGCTGGCCACAGCCAACCGGATCGCCGCGGTCGATACCCCGCCACCCGCGCCCTGGATGAGCACGGATTGGCCAGGACGTAGCTGCGCCCCGTTGAATAGGAGCGCGTAGGCGGTTAGCCAGGCAGTGGGTAGGGTTGCGGCGGTCTCGAAGGACATCTCATCGGGGATGGGGATGAGATTGGCGGTGGGTACGGATACGCGTTCGGCGAGGGCGCCTGGGTAGAACTCGGAGAGCATGGTGCGCCGCTCGGTGGGCCCCACGCCGTGTCCGTCTGCGCCGATGACGGAGTGGACCACTACCCGCCGGCCGTCTTCGGTGAGGCCTGCGGCGTCTGTGCCGAGGACCATGGGGAGTTGATTTTCGCGTAGACCCACTCCACGCAGTGACCACAGGTCGTGGTGGTTGAGGGACGCGGCTTTGACCGTGATGGTGGACCAGTTGTCCCGTGGTTGTGGCTCGGGTACGTCCGTGACCTGAAGGCCGGTAAGTGGGGATTGGTTGTTGAACTGGGAAACGATTCCTGCGCGCATGGTTCCACCTTAGTGGGCGTGCATGGGCTTGCGCAGGGCCTAGGGCCGGGGTTCGGTTTTAGGAGGCTGCGTGACGGCGTAGGAATTTATCGACGATCGGGCCGAGTTGGTCAAACTCGATGAGGAAGCCATCGTGACCGTAGTCCGAGTGCAAGGTTTCAAGTGGTACTGCGGCCGGGATATGTGCGGCGATGCGGCCCGATTCGCGGGGCAGGAATAGCCGGTCGGAGTCGACGGCCACCACGAGGGTGGGGCAGGTGATGGTGCGTAGTGCAGTGGCAACGCCGCCACGGTCTCGGCCGAGGTCATGGGTGAGCATTGCCTGGGTTAGTACGATGTAGCTGTTTGCATCGAACCGGCGGGCCAGCTTGTCTGCGTGATGGTCAAGGTATGACTGCACGGCAAAGCGGCCGCCGTACATGGGGTCCTCTGCATGCTGGGGGATGCGGCCAAAACGCTGGTCTAGTTCTTTGGCGCTGCGGTAGGTAGCGTGGGCAATTTGGCGGGCAATGCCGAGGCCGGTGCTGGGGCCTTTGCCGTTGGCGTTGTCGTAGTAGTCACCGTTATTGAAGTGTGTGTCTGCTTCGATGGCAGCGATCTGCGGATGCGCCCACGCGATTTGGTCGCCGGTGGCCTGTGCGGAGGCAGCGATCACGGCGATCGATTGGACGTTTATGCCCTGCTCGGGACCCATGATGGACCATTCGAGTACGCGCAATCCGCCCATGGATGCGCCCGCAATGAACCGCCAGTTGGTGATTCCTAGGCGCGCCGAAAACGCGATTTCGGCGGCTACTTGGTCCCTGATTGTGATGACGGGGAATTGGCTTCCCCATGGTTTGCCGTCTGGCGCTGGGGTTGACGGCCCGGTGGTTCCTTGGCAGCCGCCTAAGACATTGGGGGCAACCACAAAGTAGCGGTTGGTGTCGATGGGGGCACCGGGGCCTACCATGTCCTGCCACCAGCCGTCAGCTTGTGGTGCTTCGGGGTCTGGTTCAGCGGCGCTTGTGACGTGTGAGTCGCCGGTGAGAGCGTGCAGGATCAAAACCGCATTATCGCCTGCGCTGTTAAGTGTTCCCCATGTCTCGTACGCTACTCGAACATTCGGCAGTACTCCGCCGGTTTCTAGCGTGAGATCGCCGATGTCAATGAACTTGCGTGAGTCCGTTTCTGCCTGTGCAAACGATGCCCCTGAGATGGGCAGGTCTGCGGCGCGCGAAGATGGCGGACGTACCGGCACGAGTTGCCGGGTCCACTCTTGCGCTTGGTGGGGGGAGTTCGAACTCATTAGGTCCACGATATTGCCTTCACCACGTGCGTGCGCTTTCGAGTCCACCTGCTGGTGACCAGCTGGCTTTCGCGCAAGCGCACGCACGTGTCATTGCATGAACCGAATCAGGCCTGTGCAGCCTGCGCGGCCGCAAAACCGAGCTCAAGGTCGGCGAGGATGTCGTCGATGTGCTCGATGCCCACGGACAGTCGGACCAGCCCTGGTGTGATGCCAGCGCCGAGCAGTTCTTCCTCGGTCAGCTGCGAGTGCGTAGTGGAAGCAGGGTGGATGACGAGTGAGCGAACGTCACCAATGTTTGCCACGTTGGAGTGCAGCTGTAGTGCGGAGACGAAAGCTTGGCCAGCAGCTGAGCCACCTGCAACCTCAAACGCGATGACCGCGCCTGCACCCTTTGGTGCGTACTTCTTGGCATTTGCGTGCCATGGTGACGACTCAAGGCCTGCATAGTGGATTGCGTTGACGTCGGAACGCTGCTCGAGCCAGTTGGCAACCTTTTGTGCGTTCTCTACGTGGCGCTCAACGCGCAAGGATAGCGTCTCGATGCCCTGAGCGATGAGGAATGCGTTGAATGGTGAAATTGCAGATCCGAGGTCACGAAGCAACTGGACGCGCGCCTTAAGGATGAACGCAAGGTTGGCTCCGAGGATGCCGTTGACACCGAGGTCACGGGCAAAAACGATGCCGTTGTATGACGGGTCTGGCTGGTTGTAGTTGGGGAAGCGCTCGGGGTACTGAGCAAAGTCAAAGTTTCCAGAGTCAACAATCACACCGCCGATTGCCGTGCCATGACCGCCAAGGTACTTGGTGGCTGAGTGCACGACGATGTCTGCGCCCCACTCGATCGGGCGGATGAGGTAAGGCGAGGCCACGGTGTTATCCACGATGAGCGGCAAACCGATTTCGTGGGCTACACCGGCAACAGTCTCGATGTCGAGTACGTCAGCCTTTGGGTTGGGGATGGACTCAGCAAAGAACAGTTTGGTGTTGTCCTGAGCCGCGGCGCGCCACGCGTCAGCGCTGTGTGGGTCTGCCACAAAGGTGACATCCACGCCAAGTTTCTTCAGGGTGTGGCGCAGTAGGTTGTAGGTTCCGCCGTACAGTGAAGGACTTGCGACGATGTGGTCGCCTGCCTCGGCGATGTTCAAGATAGCGAATGTGCTCGCGGCTTGGCCTGAGGCAAGCAGGAGGGCACCAACGCCACCTTCTAGGGATGCGATGCGGTCTTCAACAGCAGCCTGGGTTGGGTTGCCGATACGGGTGTAGATGGGGCCGAGATCCTTCAGCGCGAAGCGGTCAGCAGCGACCTGCGCGTCCGGGAAAACGAAGGAAGTGGTCTGGTAGATGGGTAGTGCGCGCGAGCCCGAGGTTGGGTCAACTTCTTGGCCGGCGTGTACCTGGCGGGTTTCAAATGCCCAGTTTGGCGTAGTCATGTGCGTATTTCTCCAAGTCAGGGATGGGGGATTGCGTTGTATGTAAGCCACCCTGGCTTCGTGCGCATATGCATCGCTCTGGCGTGTGAACTCGGTTCATACGTGCGAGCAGATTGCCCTCAGTGCGGGGGAGGGCAGAAGCAAATGCGCAGCGAAACTCGTGGCTGTGGAAGGCCGAGGGGTTCTATTCAGCAACACATTCGCTTGGTCATAACGATGACTTTCCCACGGGGCGGCGCACCCTGAAAAGGCATTACCCGAAACTTCTCACTCCTTGGACAACATATGAAACCAGCATTCTCAAATCGTGAGATTCGGGCAGATTTTACCGACTGTAACGAACCAAAGCAGACTTTTCGGCACAGCGAAGTTCTTCAACGCTCACAGAAAATGACGATTCATGGGTAGTCTCAATAGGTACGACCGCCACACATGGAAGTTGCCCGATGGCTTTGACACCAAAAACTACGTCTGCACAAAGCACGCACCACAACGCGCGCATGCGCACAACTGCTACCGGCGCCCTCGTGGCATCAATGCTGCTCACCCTCCCCCTTGCAGTGCCAGCAGGCGCAGAGCCGCACGACCCAAACGGCACGTCAAGCTCTCAAGATGTAGATCGCGCAAAGCGAGTAGCCGAACTTGACGTTCAAATAGCCAAACTTGAAAAGCAACAGCAAGACGCCTTCAACGCCATGCTGGACGCCGGTGAAAACTACAACGCGGCCGTTGAAGAATTCAACAAACTCCAGGCATACGCAGACACTGCACTACAAAAAGCCCGCGACGCAGAAGACCGCGCAAACGAATCGCGCCGATTCCTCGTGCGACTAGCACGCGAATCACAACACGGCTCAGGAATCGAATCCATCAGTGCAGCACTAACCTCAGACGGACTCGTAAAACTAGCCGACGAAGCCAACGCAACGGCAATCGTCGATAAGACACTGGACAAAAAACTCCAGCAATTCCAAGCCGACCGAGTAGTAGCCGACGTTCTCGCACAAAGCGCACAAGACGCAGCCAACCAAGCACTCGCGCAGCGTCACACCGCGGAAGCCGCGCTCAGCGAAACCCAACGCCTCGAACTGCAAGCCGAAACCGAATCGCAAGCAGCCACCAAACAACGCGACCAACTCATCAAAGAAGTAGCAGCCGCACGCGGAGTGAGCGAAGCCAAAGAAAAAGCACGCCAAGACAAACTCGCCAAAGAACGCGAAGAACGCGAAGCGCAAGAAGCCCGCGACCGCATCGCCCGCGAAGAAGCCGCAGCCAAAGACCCAGTCAAAGTTGACGAAGTACCCCGCGCGCCCCAAACACCAACAGCAAAACCCACCACCAAACCCACAAACAAGCCAGAACCTGCCCCCGAACAAAGCACAGCTCCCAGTCCAAGTACAACGCCCGAGCCAAGTCCGAGCACCACCAAACCCACAGCGCCCGAGCCAGAACCAAGCAAAACCACAGAACCAGCCCCCGCGCCAACCACCAGCAAACCCGCGCCATCACCAAGCGCAACCCCAACACCCACACCGACTCCAACACCCACGCCCACCCAAAAACCAACACCACCAGCCAGCAGCCAATGGGGACTGGGCACCGGACGATCCGTAGGCACCACAGCCGGAGCCGCCAAAGCAATAGCCGAAGCCAAAACACACCTAGGCAAGCCATACATATGGGGTGGAGTCGGACCCACCGGATTCGACTGCTCCGGACTCACATCCGTGTCCTGGCGTGCCGGCGGCGTCAACCTAGCACGCACCTCACGCGACCAATACAAACAAGTACTGAAAATCAACCTCTCCAGCATGCGCCCAGGTGACCTCGTATTCTGGGGAGACCGAGCCGCCGCAAACGACGCAAACTCAATCACACACGTAGCCATGTACATCGGCGGCGGCCAAATCATCGAAGCCTCCCGACCCGGCGTGCCACTACGCATCACCGCCATGCGCTACGACTCACGACTCATGCCATTCGCCGGACGGCCATAACCGCAGACAACACACAGCGGCTACCGCATCGACATACAGAAAAAGTGTTGGTTTTACCCGGTTCATGTCCGGTAAAACCAACACTTTTTCTATATCGCGGTAGGGGAGGGGTTAGTGTCCTGTACTTGCGGACGGGCATTTACGTCCGCTTCTCATCGGCGAGTGCCTTGCTTCGCTGCGGTTCCTACGACGCGGTAACTCCCTTAATGCCCTGTACTTGTTGACGGACACTTACGTCCGCTTACTCATCGGCGAGTGCCTTGCTTCGCTGCGGTTCCTACGACGCAGTAACTCCCTTAATGCCCTGTACTTGTTGACGGACACTTACGTCCGTTCCCGCTTACGCAGGAACCTTGCTTCGCTGCGGTTCCTACGACGCGGTAACTCCCTTAGTGTCCGTCGTAATACCCAGTATCAATCGCCCTCTGGAACGAGCGCTCAATCTCCGCCTCAGCTTCCGCACGGCCAACCCAGTGCGCACCCTCAACGGACTTGCCCGGCTCAAGATCCTTATACACCTCAAAGAAGTGCTGAACCTCAAGGCGGTGGAAGTCAGAAACGTCATCGATATCCTGGCGCCACGCCGCACGCTGATCCGCGGTAGGAACACACAAAACCTTGTCATCTCCACCAGCCTCATCGGCCATGCGGAACATGCCAAGCGCCCGGCAACGAATCAAGCAGCCAGGGAACGTTGGCTCCTCAAGCAAAACAAGCGCGTCAAGCGGGTCCCCATCCTCACCGAGAGTACCCTCAATGAAGCCATAGTCGTCTGGGTATCGAGTTGCAGTAAACAGCATGCGGTCAAGACGAATGCGACCAGTTTTGTGGTCAACCTCGTACTTGTTGCGCTGCCCCTTAGGAATCTCGATGGTGACGTCGAATTCCACGATTTCCTCCATTGCACCTTTGCCTGGGCGGGTTACGCGCCGAGGAGGCGTATTGAATAGACTGATATTTGGTCTGAATGACCCTTCTCAAGGGTAAACGACAATGCTACTCTCTGACGCCTTGATCGGTTGTGATTCGTGTCCGCTACGCCGGACCTAGTCCCCACCCGGGTAGGCTTGACACAGGGAAGCCCGAGCGCACCAAAGCAGCCGACAAACCGGCACAAGGCGAAAGAAAGTGGGTCGTCCGTGGGACTGATGTCAAAGGCAGTCGGCGGCACAGTCGTCGCCGCCCTCGTGCTAGCCGGCGGCTACGCGTGGGCAGACGTCCACGACCTCGTGCCTGGCGTACTGACCATCGCACCACGAATCCCAGACGCAAAACCTTTTCCCACCGTCCACGTGCCCGCAGCCAGCGCAAACGTCCTGCAAACCCTCAGCGCCCTGCCCGCCGATGCACCAATGCCAACTCCCCAGCGAGTCGGCGAACTCATCAAAGAACTCGTAGACAACAAAGACCTCCTTGGCGAGTCAGTCTCGGTGATTGTCTCCGATGGACTCACAGGCGAGGTACTAGGCGAACACGCCGCAGACAAACGAGTCGTACCAGCATCGGTGCAAAAACTACTCACCGCAGTAGTTGCACTCGACCAACTCGACGTCGCCTCCACACTCAAAACCAGGGTTGTCCTCTCCGGCGAATCCACCCTGTACCTCGCAGGTGAAGGAGACATGCTGCTCTCCAATAAGAAAGGCAACCCTGCCGCAACCAACGGACACGCTGGCCTCGAAGACCTCGCCGTCCAAGTAGCAGGGAAACTCAAACTCGCCGGAATCGACTCTGTAACACTCAAACTCGATGACTCCGCGTTCGAAGGCAACCCCATGGGACCCTGGGACGAGGAGAACGCACCCCTAGGATTCGCGGCGCCAGTATCCACTCTCGCAGTAGACACCGGACGCAAAGCCGAAGGCGAATACGCCCCCCGCTACACCGACCCGGCCATAGAAGCAGCAAAATCATTTGCCGCCCGCCTCAAAGAACAAGGCATCACCGTGGCCTCCGGGCCGAGCCGCGCGATCTACGAATCCAAAGGCCAGATATTTAAGGCAAACGGCAAAGAACTACTTGGCGAAATCGAGTCGGCACCACTCGCCGACATCGTCCAGTACTACCTGAAATACTCCGATAACACGATCGCCGAGGTTGTTGGGCACACAATCGCACGTAACAAAGGCCTGCCCGCTTCCTTCTCCGGTGCCACCACCGCAGTTATGCAGGGACTAGCCGCGCTCGGCATCGACACTACAGGCATCACACTTGTTGACTGCTCGGGCCTAGGAGACACCTCATACGTCACAGCCCGGGCTATGGACGAGGTACTCGAACTGATGGTCTCACCAGAACACCCAGAGATGACCACGGCGCTTAACGGATTACCCATTGGCGCGCTGAGCGGAACACTCGCCGACCGCTTCATCGACCGCAACGGTCGCGGCACATTGCGCGCCAAAACCGGCAGTTTATCCATGGTCACAGCGCTCGCTGGTATGTCGGTTACGTTGGATAACCGCCTCGTCACGTTCACAGTTATTGCCGACGATATCCCCCCTGGCGGGCAGTGGGCCGCGCGTAAAACTGTGGACGGTTTTGCCGAGAAACTCACCGAGTGTGGGTGTTCATGACCTTCAAGGATGTGCTCCGCGAGTTACTGTCTAGGCGCAGGAGCAGCACTGACACCGCAAATCAGGACGGTTGGGAAAAATCAGCCGTGCTCGCGGGCAAGATCGTACGCCCCGGTCCGGATGTTTCGCGCAAAAAGGCTGAAGAAGTCGTTTCTGTTTTGCGTGAGCAATCCGAAGTTGCCGCATCCCTAGTAGCTGGTTTAACCAAGTTGGAACCGGCGCCCGAACACCGGGCTAAGTATGGGGACCGGCTTGCTGGTGTTTCGGTGGTTGACCGCGCGAACTGGGCGCTGTGGGCGGCGCGCGGAATCGGCGAGATGATCGGCGTGACCACCTCAGAACCTGTGGATGGAGAGGCTGAACCCTCAGACCTCAACTCCACTGTGGAAGCCACGGCAGTCCTCACGTTTCTCTCCCAGCGCACGCTCGGTCAGTTCATTCCATTTACCGACGATTCGGTTGCGTCTCGTACAACAGCTGCGATGCGCCCCGGTCACCTTGTGCTTGTAGCCCCAAACATCCTTGCCACCCAGCGGTCCATGGCCGTTGACCTACGGGACTTCTCCCTGTGGATCGCAATCCACGAGCACACCCACGCAATGCAGTTTGCCGCAGCCACTTGGCTGCCCGCCTACCTGCGCGAACACACCGAAGCGCTCATCCGCGGATTCGACTCGGAAGCCTCGCTTGTGCACTGGATGCGCGCTATTGCCTCCTCCATGCGTGGACAAACTTCCGTGATTGAATTCATGCTTTCCGCCGAGCAACGCGACCACCTAGACCGGGTCACCTCACTCATGTCAGTGCTTGAGGGCCACGCCGATTTCATAATGGACCGCGTGCCCCGTTCTGTCATAGAAACCAAACGGCAACTGCGCCGGATCATGGACTCTCGCAGAACCAACGCCACAAAATCCTCCGAGATGCTTGGCAGAGTCTCCGGCTTTGAAGCTAAGACCCAGCAATACCTAGTTGGCGCGCAGTTTGTGCGCCAAGTCAATGCAAAAGTGGGGATCGACCGCTTCAACTGCGTGTTTGATGGCCCGCAGTTTCTCCCCACAATCCACGAGTTGGACAACGTTCAGGCGTGGCTCACCCGCACTGACGCACTGCTCGCCTCCTCGCAGCAACCCCCGGCCGCGCACTCCTCAGACGCGCAACCAGAAGTCTCGTGAGCCTTCCACCCAGGTCAGTTACTGCCGGCAGAACCGCCCTACGCAGTGCACTTGAAGACCTACCATCAGATGCCACAGTAGCTGTGGCCTGCTCTGGCGGCGCCGACTCCCTAGCGCTCGCCGCAACCCTCGCGTTTGTGGGGCGCTCAGCAGGCTGGCACACCGCTGCGTTCCTTATCGATCACGGCATGCAGGAGGGATCTGCCGAAATCTCAGCCCGCGCTGCTGAGCAGTGCGCCGCGCTGGGAATCAGCACGGTCGTCGTGAAACAAGTGAAAGTACCAGCTGGACCGGGAAATGGTGGACCTGAAGCCGCTGCCCGCACCGCCCGCTACGCTGCACTCGACCACCTGGCCAGTGAATACGGCGCAGACGCCGTGCTGCTGGGACACACTATCGACGACCAAGCCGAAACAATGCTGCTGGGACTGGCTCGCGGCTCCGGCGCCCGTTCGCTCGCTGGAATGCGTGCACGTAACGGAGTGTATCGTCGGCCATTTTTGGCACTTACCCGCGCCGACACCGAGGCGATCTGCGCGCACGACCGGCTCGATTATTGGATTGACCCCACAAATGTGGACCACGCCGGTCCGTTACGCTCGCAGGTACGTGGCCGGGTAATTCCACTTCTCGACGACGTGCTCGGTCCCGGCATCGTGGCCACTCTGGCCCGCACAGCAGAACAACTCAACGAAGACGCAGAGGCGCTTGAGGCCGCTGCTGCCCAACTGCTCAATGAGGCGCAGTCAACTGAGGAAGATGCTAAATCTGCTGATAAACACGTCACACTGGTAGTAGATGTGCTTGCACGTGCCGAGCGAGCCATCCGCACTCGCGCCCTGAGATCCGCAGCGATTTATGCTGGCAGCCCAGCCGGAACACTGGCGCGCAGCCACATTAACGAGGTTGACCGCCTCCTAACCCACTGGCACGGCCAAGGGCCAATTCACCTGCCCGGACCAGTACTGGTGAGCCGGCAAAGTGGCACCCTCGTAATGAAACGTCCTACTGTTTGATGTGTAACCGTGAATCCGTCCCCCACGGATTCACGCGCACCGCACACAACCGCGCATATGAGGAGTTGCTCCGTGGGTTCCGCACAACCAAACGATATTCACCACGTTCTTCTGACCGAGGAACAGATTTCGAGCAAGCTAGACGAGATTGCCGCACAAATTGACGCGGACTACGAGGGCAAGGACCTGCTCCTGATCGGCGTATTGAAGGGCGCTGTCATGGTCATGGCTGACCTCTCGCGCAAACTCAAGCACACCCGCACTGCAATGGACTGGATGGCAGTGTCATCGTATGGCTCCGGAACCAAATCCTCCGGTGTGGTGCGCATCCTCAAGGACCTCGACGCTGACCTCACCGGGCGGCACGTACTCATCGTTGAGGACATCATTGACTCGGGACTGACCCTGTCTTGGCTTATTTCCAACCTGAAGTCGCGCGGTGTTGCCTCGCTTGAGGTTGCCGCAATGCTACGTAAGCCTGACGCGGCTAAGGTCCAAGTGGACGTGAAGTACGTGGGCTTTGACATTCCAAACGAGTTCGTTGTGGGCTACGGTCTGGACTACGCAGAGCAGTATCGCACGCTGCCTTATGTGGGTACGCTCGCACCACACGTCTACGAGAACTAGCGGTTAATTGCCGCAGTGTTCCCGCCGGTTTCGTGCCGACGGCGAACAAGGGAACTTTCCCCGGCAAAATCACTGTTAGTACGTGTAGCGTCAGTGTATTGACGTGCACTTGCTTGTCTGAAGAGGGAAGGGATACGGGCCAGCGCCCGATCGCCGATGAAAAAGAAGCGTTTCTTTAGTGGCCCATTGCTGTGGGTGATTCTCGCCGTTGTGGTTTTGGGCTTTGCGGCCTCGACCCTGTTTGGCGATCGTGTGTCCTCGATTGACACTTCGGACGGGTTCAAACTGTTGCAGGGCAACACAGTCACCCAAGCCCTTGTTGTGGACGGTGACCAACGCGTGCGCCTGACCTTGAGCGAAGACTTCAAGAAGGAAGTCAACGGTCAAGAAAAGAACATGGGAAAGTCCGTCGAGTTTTACTATGTGGCCCCGCAAGGCCTCAAGGTAGTTGACGCTGTTGCCGCAGCAAACCCTAAGGACGGCTTCAACTCCGAGGTGCCACGCACGAGCTTCCTCACCTCGATGCTCTCGGTTATCATCCCCTTCCTGATCATCGGTGTGCTGTTCTTCTGGCTGATGTCCCGTATGCAGGGCGGCGGACGTAATGTGATGGGCTTTGGTAAGTCCCGCGCCAAGCTCGCCTCCAAGGACATGCCCCAGGTCACCTTCAACGATGTTGCCGGAGCTGACGAAGCTGTTGAGGAACTACGCGAAATCAAGGAGTTCCTCTCCGAACCAGCCAAATTCCAAGCAGTTGGTGCCAAGATCCCCAAGGGTGTTTTGCTGTATGGTCCTCCGGGTACCGGTAAGACGCTGCTAGCGCGCGCAGTTGCGGGTGAGGCAGGAGTGCCGTTCTACTCCATCTCCGGTTCGGACTTTGTGGAGATGTTTGTTGGTGTTGGTGCGTCTCGTGTTCGTGACCTCTTCCAGCAGGCCAAAGAAAACGCTCCGGCAATCATTTTTGTCGACGAAATCGATGCCGTTGGACGTCACCGCGGTGCGGGTATGGGCGGCGGTCACGACGAACGCGAACAGACCCTGAACCAGTTGCTTGTGGAGATGGACGGATTCGACGTCAAGACCAACGTCATTCTGATCGCTGCAACGAACCGTCCCGACATCCTCGACCCGGCTCTGCTACGTCCGGGTCGCTTTGACCGCCAAATCGGAGTTGAGCCGCCAGACCTTAAGGGCCGAGAGGCGATTTTGAAGGTCCACGCACAGGGTAAGCCCATGGTGGAAGGCGTTGACCTGCACTCCGTGGCTAAGCGTACTCCCGGTTTCTCCGGTGCAGACCTAGCAAACGTGCTGAACGAAGCGGCGCTGTTGACGGCGCGCTCCAACGCACAACTTATCGACGACCGCGCGATTGACGAGGCTATCGACCGTGTGATCGCGGGACCTCAGAAGCGCACCCGTTTGATGAACGCTAAGGAACTCAAGAACACTGCGTACCACGAGGGTGGTCACGCCCTCGTTGCTGCCGCAATGCGCCACACGGACCCGGTCACTAAGGTGACAATCCTGCCACGTGGCCGCGCACTTGGTTACACCATGGTGATGCCCACCGAGGACAAGTACTCCAAGACCCGCAATGAACTTCTCGACGAAATGGCCTACGCCATGGGTGGCCGCGTGGCTGAGGAACTTGTGTTCAAGGACCCCACAACCGGCGCCTCCAACGACATTGAAAAGGCCACTCAGACCGCCTACAAGATGGTGACCAAGTACGGTATGAGCTCGCTTGTTGGCACCATCGACCTAGCGCAAAGCGACGGCGAACCCATGTACGGGTACGGCGGTCAAGGCGCGCGCCAACTCTCACCTAACGTTTCTAACGCGATTGATAGCGAGGTTCGTGCCCTGCTCGACACCGCAAACCGTGAAGCGTGGGAAGTCCTCACCCAGTACCGCGACGTCCTCGACCACCTCGTGGCAGAGCTTTTGGAAAAGGAAACGCTCAACGAGAAGGAACTGGCAGACATCTTTGCTCCTGTGGTGCGCCGCGAAGAACGTCCTGTGTGGCATTCCTCGGAGGATCGTCCACTTACTGATGCACCAGGACCGATCGATTCCCCAGTGCAATCGGCAGCTCCAGAAGGACAGGGCGGTCTCGTAGTGGGTCCACATGAGGGTGAAGAAGACGCGCAGCTCAACCGCGACGCTGAAGGCCCGCAGTCATGACGGACCACGGATCGCAGGGGCGCGGCCCTGTTGACCTTGAACGAGCCGCAGCGGCTGTCCGCGAGCTCCTGCTCGCACTCGGAGAAAACCCCGACCGGGAGGGCCTCCAGGAAACACCAATGCGTGTTGCCCGGGCGTATGACGAGGCATTTTCCGGGCTGGACCAAGACCCGGCGGAGATTTTGAGCACGGTGTTCGACATCGGGCACGAGGAAATGATCCTGGTCAAAGACATCGAACTGTACTCGACCTGCGAACATCACCTTCTGCCGTTCCACGGAGTAGCGCATGTGGGCTACATTCCGAGTGCAGATGGCCGAGTTACAGGCCTATCCAAACTGGCACGTGTGGTCGAAGTTTTCGCCCGGCGGCCCCAGGTGCAAGAACGCCTCACCGGTCAGGTGGCAGATGCACTCGTTGACGTCTTGGGAGCGCGCGGCGTCATCGTGGTTGTTGAATGTGAACACATGTGTATGTCCATGCGAGGAGTGCGTAAACCTGGTTCTCGTACGGTCACATCCGCCGTGCGTGGCCAGATGCGCGATGGTGCCACTCGGGCAGAGGCAATGAGCCTTATTATCGGCAAGTGATCATGCAACATCCAGAACCACTGCCAGCGTCGTTGACCGCACTGGATCGCACCTTGATCATGGGCGTCATCAACGTTACCCCTGATTCGTTTTCGGACGGGGGGCAGTGGTTCTCGCACGAGTCTGCAGTACGCCACGGCCTTGAGCTTTTGGCACAGGGCGCGGACATTCTCGATATTGGCGGAGAATCAACCAGACCAGGTGCGCCTCGGGTAGACGAAAGCGAAGAACTGCGACGAGTGGTCCCCGTGATTCGGGAACTCGCACACACCGGTGCAACGATCTCTGTAGATACCACTCGAGCAAGCGTTGCACAGGCAGCCATCGAAGCTGGAGCACACATCATCAACGATGTGTCAGGCGGGCTAGCAGACGAGGAAATGGTGAGCGTAGCCGCACAGACCGGCGCAGTCTTTGTGGCAATGCACTGGCGGGGGCACGCAACCGTTATGGACTCACTCGAAGTCTATGACGACGTCTACCTCGACGTGCGCCGTGAACTGTTAGAACGCGTAGATCATCTGCTCGAGGCGGGCGTGAACCCAGCACAGATTGTCTTAGACCCAGGCCTTGGGTTTTCTAAGTCGGGGGAGAACAATTGGCCGCTGCTCGCACACACCGGTGACCTTGCAGCACTGGGATTTCCCCTGCTTGTGGGGGCGTCACGCAAACGCTTTCTAGGCCATCTTTTGGCAGGCGCGGACCAGGAGCCTGCGGCGCCAGCGGAGCGCGATAACGCGACTGCAGCAATCACCGCACTAGCTAGCGTCAACGGTGCCTGGGCGGTTCGAGTGCATAACGTGGCGCAGTCTGTAGATGCACTCAAAGTTGCCCAAGCCTGGCGCGCAGCAAGCGAACACTAGCCGCACGATGGACGCACAGTGATCGAACAAAATGCGGGACTAGTCCAATGACAATTTCACCCGATAAGATGTGTCCGCGACGATCCCCCTCGCAGGCGCACTGGTGCACCGCGCGGTTTGATGAAAGGCTCACCCCATGACCTCTGCAGGCAGCATGCAGGAACCGGCTTCTCTTGACTCAATTCGGATCACATCTATTCAGGCATTTGGGCATCATGGTGTGTTGGAATCCGAACGGCGCGATGGCCAAGAATTCACAGTCGACCTGACTCTCCACCTCGCACTGGGGGATGCGGCAGAGCATGATGACCTCGAGCAGACGGTGAACTATGCGCATGTTGCGCAGGCCGTTCAGTCCGTCATTGAAGGCCCTGCCGTCAACCTGATTGAAACAGTTGCCGAGCGCGTGGCCGCGATTGTAATGGAGGACGCTCGGGTCCAAGCCGTAGAGGTCACGGTGCATAAGCCCTCCGCGCCAATCCCAGTTCCCTTTGGCTCAGTAGACGTTACGATTACGCGTTCGCGTACGAACCCGCCACGGGTTGCCCGCCCATTTGTTGAGGTTGGCGCCGCCGCTGTGGAGACACTTCCGGACTGGTCCGAGGTAGACCCAGCAGTGCAAGTAGACCCAGTGCAGGCAGACCCACACCGCGAAGATGACACGGCGCCGGCCGACTCGGCTGTGTTTGCAGCTGAACCTGCGATGGTCACTGCGCCTGATCCGGAACTTGCGGTGGCGCACGCAGAAGGTGAGTTCGCCGAAGATGAAGCAGACGTATTTGAGCCAGAACCGACGGAGACGGTAGAAGCTGAAGAAACTGAGTTTGAAGACGCGGAGTTTGGGGACACTGAGTTTGAGAACGCTGAGCTTGAAAACGCTGAGCTTGAAAACGCCGAGCTAGCGGCTGCTGATTCTGAGGAAGTGCAGTCCGAAGAGGCCGAGCCTGAGGACGCTGTTGAATCCGAGGAAGCGGAGTTTGACGAGACTCAGCCTGAAATAGCGGATCTGGATGGCACGGAGTCAGCGGACACGGAGCTTGAAGAGACCCAGCCTGAGAGCACGGAGCCGGAAAGCATTGGGACTGAAAGCATCGCGTCTGAGAGTCCGGAGGATACCGAATCCGAAAATGCGGAACCTGAAAACGCTACAGCCGTGGAGGATAGCGAACCATTAGCGGCGGAATCACTTGGTGCATCCCAGTTCTGGCACAGCGAAACCCCCACAATCCAGCGTACGAGTCCAACCCTGTCAGAACTCCTTGGCGGCGACCCAAACGAACCGCTTGATCTGTCAAAGCCACTGTTCGCTACAGCTATCGTGCCGAACGACGCACCGCTCCCTAGCCCATTCTTCAGCGCAGGTGCGCCGCAGAACTCGGTCAGGGCCACACCCCAGCCGGAAACGGATGAAGACGCGGCTCCCTACGCGCCCACCTATGACTTTGCCGATGCAGATACTGAAGCCGCTGATGCCGAGCAGATTCTTGTACCTGAGTTGGAGCCCGAACTTGAGGCAGAACCCGAACTGGCACCAGAGCCAGAACTGGAACCGGAACAGGAAACCGACTCTAGCCAGCTCCCCGCAGAGGCCCTAGCCTTTGAAATTCCTGCACTCGAGTCTGACGACCCAGCCGAGGCGTTCGAGAGCAGCAGCACCGAGGTAACCCAGATCGTCGAAAATCAGGATTTTGCGGACCAAACTGCCGGCGAAAATGCGAGCGACGACGAGAACACGCAGATCCTGCCCGTGTACGGAACGCCAGCCGACGCTGCGGATCTGACCCGCGGTGGTACCGCAATCTTTGAACCGGTTCGCGCAGAGCGGCCACAACCGCAGCCAGTCTCGCCCAACGTGGCCCTGAACGCGCCCGTCTTTGCCATGCATGACGTTCTCGACGAGACCCCAGAGGCACCAGTCAAGGTGGTTCTGGCGATCGGTGGCAACGTGGGCGACGCGGTCCGCACGATGAGTGAGGCCGTACGTGACCTGCGCGAAACCCTGGGCTTCACTGTTGTGGAAGTCGGCCCACTCGCGCGCACCGCCGCCGTTGGCGGCCCCGAGCAGGACGACTTCTATAACTCGGTGATTCTGGGCGAAACCACGCTTTCACCACGTGAACTGCTGCGGGCCACCCAGGCCATCGAGAAAGCACACCACCGCACCCGTGAGGTGCATTGGGGTCCCCGGACGCTCGACATCGACATCATCACCTACGGGTCGCTCGTGGCAAGTTCTGAGGATCTGACCATCCCGCACCCGCGCGCCAACGAACGCGCATTTGTGCTGGTGCCATGGGCGCAGGCCGACTCTGAGGCACAACTACCCGGCTTGGGCGGCGGCCCGGTGAGTGCACTTGCCGCAACCGCACCAGACCGTGAAGGCGTACGCTGGCTCGCCCTTGACTGGCTAACCAACTAGGACATGCTGGTGCACAGGTACCCAGTGGGCACAAGCGAACAGCATGCACAAGCGGGCAGTTTGTATGAACGAGCAGTGGGCGTGAACTAGACGATGAGTAGAACGAGCCTGACACAAGTGGTGCTCATAGCCGTGCTTTCGGTTGCGGGCTCGTGGGGCGTGCAACAGTTGCTGCTGAGGCAGGGCATTCACATGCCTCATGCCGGCGCAGCTACCGCGATCTTCCTTGTGGTGGCAGCTGTGCTGATCTTGTGGGGCGGGCGCGTAGTGCGCGCATACCTCCACGGCAAGCGGCCCAAACTGAGTGGCTTGGCAGCCGCGCGCATCGCGGTTTTGGCTAAGTCGGGATCTATCGCTGGCGCGCTGATCTTCGGTTGGTTTGGTGCGTATGTGCTTGTGGCGTTGGAGAACGTGGCTATTGAGTCGCAGGCTTCTCGGGCGCTGTGGGGTGGGATTACCGCGTTGGCTGCGCTGGTGCTGGTGGTGTGCTCGATGATTGCCGAGCATAACTGTCAGATTCCACCGCAGAAGCCTGAGGAAGAAAGCCCGCGAGCACAGACTGCGTAGTAGGCCGGGACTAGTGGAGTGATGCATACGGCGTAGCACGCCGTAGGACTAGTGCCCTTTCACGTGGGCCGTTGCCACGCTATCGTTGCAGACGATGCACATGATTGTGTGCGTGACCCAACAGAATGGACCACCCATGGACCTCGTCTTTGATCCTGAGGGCATTGAATGGCACCGTGTTTCACCGCAACTCACTAAGGTGCGTCTGTTGACGTGGACGCTGTCCATGGCGGTTCCACTGCTCGCAGTCATTGTGCTGACAGCTTTTTTCCCCACCTGGTGGATGGCTCTGATTCTGCTTGTTGTTGTGGGCTTTTACATCTGGATTGCGGTGGTTATCCGCCGTCAGGTTCCTAAGATTGGGTACGCGGAACGTGAGGATGACCTACTGATCCGTAGCGGCATCATGTTTCGCTCCATTGTTGTGGTGCCTTATGGCCGAATGCAGTTGGTTGACGTTGAGGCCGGTCCGTTTGATCGGAAATTTGGGATTGCCACAGTAACCCTGCACACTGCATCTCCTCAGACTGATGCCGTGGTGCCCGGTTTGGTTCCGGAGGAGGCTGCCCGACTGCGTGACCGACTTGCGAGTCGTGGCGAGGCCCGTTTGGCGGGCCTGTGAGTACGGGGGACGCATATCAGGGCCCGCTTGGGCAGGACGGTGAATCTGATGTGGCTGGTGGCGTAGCGCCTGGACCGCCCACTCAGATTTCCGACGATATGGCGTGGTATCGAGTCCACCGTGCTACTCCGTTTGTGCGAGGCTGGATTATTTTGGCTGCGGTGGCCGTGGCAATTTTGCAGCAAAATCCGCAGGAGTTAGTTGAAGACGGAATTGACGCTGGTGCGTTGATCGTGCTGGCGGGAACCGTGCTTGGCGTTGCCCTCATTGTGGTGGCGTATGGCTGGCTTTCGTGGCGCAAGATGGCGTTTGCGTACGATTCTGAGTCGGTTTACATGAACCGTGGGATTCTGTTTCGCCAGGAACGTAAGGTCCGCTTGGACCGTATTCAGGCGATCGACATTGTGCGCCCACTTGTGGCTCGAATCTTAGGTCTTGCCGAACTGACCATTCAGTCTGCGTCTGGTGGGGACGGAAACGTAGCCATCGGCTTTTTGAAAGATAAAGACGCTGAGCAGTTGCGTATCGAGCTGTTGGCGCGGGCTTCGGGAGCCTTGGCAGCGGCACAGAACCGGCCCAAGATAGCACCACAGGGCCAGTCTGTGACTGCACCGCAGAACCAGCCGGTGACCGCATCGCAGAGCCAGCTCGTGGAAGGCGCTTCAGCGGTGCCAGCGTTCTCGGTTCAAGGTGATGATGAGACGGTCAGCCAGCCGGCTCGGGCATTTGCACCGTTTGATGCTCCGGAACGGGTCATCTTTAGTGTTCCGCCAAAGCACATCATTGGCGGCGGGTTGCTCTCCTTTGCCACCATCTTCACTACGCTTGTGGTGCTGGTAATGATCATCACGATTGTGGCGGGTGCGGCTGGCGCGGCTGCCGCTTTTATTCCGGCACTGCTTGCTGTTGGTCCGCTAGTGTGGAACCGCTTTGTGGGGGAGTACGGATTTACCGCGGCAATTTCTGCGGACGGAATTCGGGTGCGCCACGGCCTACTCGAGACTCGAGCCAAGACGATTCCACCGGGACGAGTGCAGGCCATCCAGATTCGGCAGCCGCTGCTGTGGCGCAAGCCAGGCTGGTGGCGGGTGGACGTCAACGTAGCAGGCCAGGCCGTAGAGGTTAACGGCCAGAACATTAACCTTGAGGCGGTTTTGCTTCCCGTAGGTACAGTACGTGAAGCTATTGACGCGCTGTGGTTGGTGCTTCCGGATCTTGGCACCCACGATCCGTTGGGTTTGCTTGAGCATGCTTTGCGTGGCCGTGGTGAGGACGGTGGGTTTACCGTAAG
>Ga0182744_1000868_pt1 | contig 27660 bp, 30 predicted proteins | sample eDN3rd30CKraftMG_FD_128525 | JGI IMG/M metagenome (GOLD analysis project Ga0182744, IMG submission 128525) | Enriched Miracle-Growth compost microbial communities from Emeryville, California, USA - eDNA 3rd pass 30_C Kraft MG (version 2) (version 2) ... | reverse complement strand
CGCGCGCCACATACCAAGTGGCCTGAGGGTTCCAGCCGTGGGCGATCTTGATCACCACTCCTAAGCCTTCGGGATAATCGGGATGCTCGATGCCAAGGCCCAGGAGTCCATCCGCGCCCTCTTTGGCGATCACTTTGCCGCCTCCGCTTTTGATCACCGTGGTGTCCAGGCGGTTAAAGCCGCCGACCAGATCGGGGTGTTTAATCATCGCCTCCCAAATCCAGTCTTCATTTTTCTTTTGCGCCAAGCCCGCATAACATTGGGCCAATTCTTTAACGGTCATCGCCACCGTGGGAAGTCCGTCCCCATCGCGAGCCACTCTTAAAGGTTCAAAGTCCTCTCCCAAATACCGCTTCACTATTTTCAAAAATTCCAAATACACCGGGTGCGAGGGCAGAGTGTAACCCGCCCGTGACCAGCCCTTCAAACGACAGCCCTTTAAAATAGCCGCGTGATGTCCCGAAGAGTTGTTGTACCAACGGCGCGGGCGGCGCACCTGTCTTCCGAATTGAACCAAAGGCAAATCAAGGGGAGTCTGCATCAGGCCCCATTCGGATTCGGAAAGCAGCGACTGGGCCACCTCGACGTGTTCATAAGTGCCGTTGTGACTGGCGACCGAAATCGCCTTTTGCTTCCAGTCCAAAGCCTCCCCAAGCTCTCCCGCGAACACCTTGATGTAAAAAGGCTTCATCATCGAGCGCCCGTAACAAAGAACATTTCCCCCGAAAGAGTGAATCACCTTGTTGCCGTGGCACCAAGCCACCGCCCCATGAATGGTGTTCTCACTCACTCCGTTTCTGCGGTAATCCACCAGAGGCACCCAGTCCACGTCCCTTCCCGTAGGAATCCCTTTGATCTGATCCCCCAAAGGCGAAGTGGGATAAATGTCTTTTACTTTGGGAAAGCTTTTAAGCTCCTTTTCCACGTCAAGGCGCCTTTCCGAAAACTTCTTCTTCGCTCATGAACGCGGCATCACTGCCCGCGTCTTCTTCCTCGTCCCCACCGATCACGTTACGTTCACCCCCGTAACGGTCCGGATCGTTTTCATCGAACTCCAAATCTTTAGCGGCCTTATGCGCGGGCGTCAGTCCCACCACGGCCGCACCGGTTCCGCACACGGGCTCGTAACCAAGAATTTCTCCCGCGTACAGATTGTTTTGTCCCATCACCGCCGACAGCCACCAAAAAGGCTTAAAGTTAGCCACCTTGTGCACCCGCGCTTCGCGGTGAAACTGTCTGGAAAGTTGAGAGACGTCTTCAAGACGTCCTTCCTTTAAAAATTCCAAAAACTTTAAATTCCATTCATGATCTTTTTGCGAGTGGATGTGATCGTCCGCGGGCGCCACCACTTCGGAGTGAAGCCGGTTCGAAAGAGAACTGACGATGATGGCCACGGCCGTCTTCCCCTGCTCCTTCAAAGCATCCACGGCCGCCTTGCCAAAGACAATGGTCTCCGCGCGGTCCGCATAGATGTTGCTTGAAACCACCACCATCGGACGTTTTGCGGAAGCATTCACCAACTCGTGCACCACCACGGAACCCGTATCGATGGGAAAGCCTTGATAATTGACCGTTTTGGCATAAAGCCCGCGTTCTTTGGATTTTTGGACGATCAAGGAACCTAAAAGTTCGTCGCCTTTAATTTTATAGGGAATGGATCCCAAAGCGTGAAATTGATCATCCACATGGGTCCATTCACTGAGAGGTCGGGTCAATACTTGATGGCCCAAAATGCTCGGCCAGTAAGTGGAATACACCAGCAAAACATCCGGATTGAGAAGATCGATGGATTTTCTCACCTCGGAAAAACAGGCTTTGATTTTTTTCCAGCCCGGATTTTGATCCGCGGCCAAAACCAAATGGGGAAGCCCCGGAAGAAGAAAGGCTTTTAAAAGAGGATTTTTGTTCATGGTCCCTGTTTTCATGAGGGCCTCCATTCCATCACCGCGTTGCCGGTGCCGATCACCGTGCCGTAGCCGTGCAGCTCGGCCCCGTAGTCGGGAAAATCAAGAGCGCTCAAAAGCCAGCTTAAAGAGCCACTTTCCGTTTCCGCCGTGGCTTGTTCCGTGAAATCGCTCATCATGCTTGAGAATTCTTTGGTTTTTCCCGCCCGCAAAAGTTCGATCACCTTCATGTCCCAAAGATATTGATTGTGATTGTTAATGTGCTCATGACTCATGTCCTCGGGCAAATCCGGCTCGGTCACAAAGTGGCGGTGGGAGAGAGAGTTGGAACTTAAGAGCACCGCTCTTTTTCCGGATTCCTCAATGGCCTCACGCGTGGCACGCCCCAAATCAAACATCATCGCCTGAAGCACGTCCATGTTGTAATAACGAGCTGCACCGTTGCTGGAGATCGCGACGATCGGCTTATCCCAGGAAGGATTGGTCAAATGACAGGCCACAATGGTGCCGTAATCCACGCGAAAATCCGGGTTGGTCATCATTTGCGTGGTCATGCCCTGGCTTTGCGCTTTGTCGTGAATGGCCCGGGAAAGTTCCACGTCCACCGTCAGATCATAGTGATAACGAAACAAATGCGGAAACACCGGATCCACGGAAATTGATTTAAATTTTTCCACGCCCAGAAAATGCGTGCCCACTTGAGTGCGCCAGTGCGGTGAGTGCACAACCAAAACGTCGTAATCAATTTGGCTGAGGGATTTTCTTAAGCGTTCATAAGCCCAACGCAAGGATTCCCATCCGCCCTCGGAACGGGGTTCGTTTTGCGCGGGGTTTTCCGCGTACACAAGATGGGGCGGATGAGGGGCCAAACAGCCCGCGACGATCTTTCCCTTTGCCATCTTCTTTTCTCCTTTTAAAGCTGAATACAAACGGTCTTTTTTTCGGTGAAGAAGTCCAAGGAATCATCTCCCCCTTCACGCCCAAGACCGGATGCCTTTTGCCCGCCAAAGGGCATTCTTAAATCTCTCTTCAACCAAGTGTTCACCCACACCGTTCCCACTTGCAGATCCCTGGCCATTTTATGTGCCTTGGAAAGGTCCTTCGTCCACACGCTGGCCGACAAACCATAAGGCGAAGTGTTGGCCCACTTCACGCCCTCATGCATGTACTTAAAGGAATTGATCGTGACCACGGGTCCGAAGATCTCCGATTGGTGGATTTCCGAACAATTGGTCAAATCCTTGATCACCGTCGGGCGCAAGTAATAGCCGTTTCTTAATTCCGCCGGAAGATTCTCCGGCGCGCCTCCCCCGGCAATAATTTTTCCGTTTTCCTTTTTCGCCAGATCGATGAACGAAGTGACTTTGTCCCAATGCGCTTGAGAGATTAAGGGCCCCATAAAAGTTTTTTCATCTTTGGGATCTCCGACGATTAATTCTTCACTGGCCCGGGCGAAGAGGTCACAGAACTCCTCGAAGATCTCCTCTTGCACCAAAATTTTTTCCCCACAAAGACAGATCTCTCCCTGATTGAGAAAGCTCGAGCGGATCAACGAGGGCATGATCTTTTTTAAGTCCACGTCCTTCAAGACAATGGTGGCGTTCTTCCCACCCAGCTCAAGACTGAGTTTTTTAAATTGCCCCAGAGTCTGTTTTTGAATCAAGGTTCCCGTTGCGGTGCCGCCGGTAAAGGACACAAGGTTTGTTCCCGGATGCTCGGCAATCATTTTTCCCACCGGATCGCCCAAGCCAAAAACGATGTTGCACACTCCTTTGGGAAGACCGGCCTGGTTTAAGACCTCCCCCAGCAAAAAGGACGTTTTCGAAGTCAATTCAGAGGGCTTACAAACGGCGGTGTTTCCCGTCGCCAAACAAGGCGCGATCTTCCAGCTCATCAAGTAAAGCGGCAGATTCCAGGGCGCGATCAACCCCGCCACGCCCACCGGCTGTCTGGTAACGTAGTTTAAGGCTTCCCCATCCATGTCCGAGGCGGTCTCGACCTTGTGAAGAATTTTAGAAGCGAAAAAACGAAAGTTTTGAACGGCGCGCGGAATATCCAGACTGCGGGCCAAGCTTAAGGGCTTTCCCGTGTCTTCACTCTCCGAGGCGGCGAATTCCTCCAAGCGCTCCTGGATCAGATCCGCAATGCGAAACAACAAACGCGCCCGCTCTTCGGTGGGAGTCTTCGACCACTTTTCAAAGGCCTTGTGCGCCGCTTGAACGGCCTGCACCACGTCCAATTCGCCAGAATCCGGAAGTTGGTAAATCACTTCATCATTGGCGGGATTTCTTTTATCCAACCACTTCGCGGTGGTGGGTTCTTTATAAGCTCCGTCGATAAAATTCAAAATCCGGTTCATAAATGAGGTCTCACTTTTTCGGCAAAAATCCTCATGCTGTTTTTGACCATTTCGTTGTCGTGGTTGTTAAAATCAAACCACAGCATCAGGCGGTCTTCCGGATTGTATTTTTCCTTGATTTGCTGGGCGACGTCTTCGGGACTTCCGGCCAAAGCATTACTGACCGCTTGCTCGACCTTGCCTTTGTCCAAAGTCCCTTCCATGGCCTTCCAATAATTTTCCCAAGCGTTTTGCGCCTGCTTTAAAGCGCGCTGTTTTTTTTCTTCTCGGGAAAGACCCGGATCGTCGTTTAAAAAAACCATCGCCGTACGCGGCATCTTCGAGCGCTGCCAAGGGCCTCCGTCCGGGTGATAGTGCTCCTGCATGCGCCGATGGGTCTCCTCAATCAAAGCGGGAGGTGTGATCGACAAGTTAAAGACGCCGACCGGAAGAATTTTATTGGCCGCGATCTGAAGTCCCGGATCATGAGTGCCGATGGTGAGTGTCAGCAAATCCAAGGGCGCGTCAAAAGGAATCACTCCCAGTTTTTCAAAATGATACCTTGATTCCAAAACGATGAAGTCCACATTCTGACCGAAGGCCTTTAAAACCTTTTCCCAGTCCCCGGAATCGCGGAAATCATTGCGCGAAAGAGTTTGGTGGGGAATATCTCCCGAGGAAATCTTTTCCCCCTTGAGAAGCTTTAAAAAAATCTCCGTCGCCTCTTTCAGAACTTTTCCCTTCACCACGGACCAAGCAGCTTCTTCCACTTCGTTTCGGGGAACGATGCCGTAAGGGCGGTTGGAAAATTCAAAGCGTCCTGACGCAAACCCAAGGTGAAGTTTTCTTTTTTCCTTCGAGTCCATTCCATGAAGAGTCAAAAAGGTGCGCAGGGCTTCGGCATGGGCGATGGGACCGCCGTTGCATAAAATGTTTCTGATGGCCGATCCCACTTCGATGTTTTTGGTCATCGAAAAAATCCGTGGTGCCAACTGAAGAATGTCGGTGTTTAAACCGATTTCTCCTTTGAAATGGGGAATGACCGGATGTTGGGTGTGCTTTTGAATCTCACAAGACAAGTGGGTCTCGGCCACCCAGGCCACTTCATAACCCAACTGATCGGCCAGTTTCACCTGATCGAAAAAATTTTCGAACATGACTTTTTCAGTGGGCATAAAGCCGTCGACTTCCGTCTGACAAATCGAAAAGAACACATCGCATTTCATAGTGAAGCCGTCCTTCCCCCATCCACGGGGACATTGATGCCGTTAAGGTAGCCGGCGGAGGGGCTGGCCAAAAAGGCGATGACCTCACCGGTTTCCTCCGGCTCGGCAAAGCGTTTGAGGGGAACCGCGTTTTTCCACGCCTCCTTCACCGCTTCCTCGGAAATGTTTTGCCTCTCAGAGGCTTTTTTCACCAGTCCCTCCAGCCGGGGGGTTTTGGTGTAACCGGGTAAAATGTTGTTCACCGTAATGCCAAAGGCGCCGAGCTCATTGGCCATGCTCTTTGACCAATTGGCCATCGCCCCGCGCACGGTGTTGCTTAAGCCCAAATTGGGGATGGGCGCTTTCACCGACGTCGAGATCACGTTGATGATGCGTCCGAAGTTTTCTTCCTTCATGCGCGCGAAGCAAAATTGCACCAACACCTGGGCCGCGCACACATGAGCGGCCAGAGCTTTTTGAAAATCTTCGGGTGCCACTTCGGTGAGAGGGCCCGCAGGAGGTCCTCCGGCATTGTTCACCACAATCACCGGAATTTCTTGCGCCGAGAGATTCTTGGATAAAAAGTTTTTTAAATTTTGATAATCAGAAAGATCAAAAGAAAGGCATTTATGGAGGTCGGGGTTTTTAAAGGTTTTGCGGAGGGCTTCCAGTTTTTCCAGAGAGCGCGACAAAAGAATCACCGAAGCATTTTGCGCGGCCAACTCACGGGCCGCCGCGGCTCCGATCCCTTGCGAGGCCCCGCAAACGAGAGCCCATTTTCCGGTCAGATCGAGTCTCACTTTACTCCCCCATTTTTGATGTCCAACGCATTGTGACGACTCCCTTAAGACGAGTCAATGTTGTATGCTCCTCTGCATGGGCAAAAAACCGGGAACCAAAAAGCCTTCCCCTCTCTTGGATCTGCATGGATTTCGCACGGACGAAGTCTTCGATGCCGTGGAGAGTTTCCTCAACCGCCACCAGTCAAAATCCCGGGTTTACATCATGACGGGGCGAGGCACGGGACAGGTGAAAGCCAAGGTCCTTGAATATCTAAAAATGGCCAGGTATCCCTCCTCACTCTACCGCGATGATTTGGGCACTCCCAATGAAGGCATCTTGACCGTGCACATGGATTAACGAAAGGACTTAAAGCCGATGACTCAGAAAAAACGCGACCTTCCCAGCCACTTTCTTTGGCTTGATATGGAAATGACCGGACTGGATGTGGAAAAGGAACGTCCGATCGAAGTGGCCGCTCTCATCACGGATCAAAAACTTCAGGAAGTGGCCAAATACCACGCGGTGATTTTTCAACCGCAAAGTCTTTTGGACCGCATGGACGATTGGAACAAAACTCATCACGGCAAATCGGGCCTTTTGGATCACATTCCCATGGGAAAATCCATGGAGGTGGTCGATCGGGAACTGGCGGAGATGATCGAAAGTGTTTTCCACGGAGAGCGCGCTATTTTGGCCGGAAACTCCATCGGCCAGGACCGGCTGTTCATCGATCACTATCTGCCGAAAACGGCGGCCTTATTACATTACCGGCTGCTGGATGTTTCTTCCCTGAAGGTGGTCTTTCAAACCATGTACGGAAAATTCTTCGATAAAAAGGAATCCCACCGCGCTTTGGATGACATCCACGAAAGCATCAACGAACTGAAGTATTACATGGGTTTTATTTCTGATGATCCGAGGGTCTAAAAACGGCGCTCAAAAAGTTGTGCTCACCAGAGGCAAAAACAGCTTGGCGTCTTGTTTGCGGCCACGGTCAGTGAGGTCGATGGTGAAGGCGATCACGTCCCACCAAGCGTGAATGAAAATACTTTGCTTGAGCGTCCAGTGGTTACGCTGGGAAAGCCAGCCCAGGTAATAGCCCAAAGTAAACTGAGGCCATGGAACCGGATTGCCCGGGGAAATATGAAGGGCTCCGAACACCAAGGCCGTGGTGAAGTTGCTCCAAAAGGGACTGTCCCATTGTTCCATCAGAAGCGGCATCATGTAACCGCGAAACAAGGCTTCCTCCCCCACACCGGCGTTGTAGGACGTGCCCAAGGAAAACGCCACGTCCTTACCCAGCCAACTGCGCTGGCGGTTGTTCCAGTCCGCAAGCGCGGCCACGGTCAAAAGTCCCAGGGGGATGTAAGTGGTGGGCTTTAACAACTCTCCCATTTGCAGCGGAGCGAGCAGTAAATCCCCGGCGTCTTCCTCGTACTCTTTTTCCAGGAATTGAAATTGTCCGTCGTCCCGTCTGGAATTCACCGCCGTTCGAAAACTTTGATAGGCGCTCAGCGAGCCGACGGTCTGATACACCTGCAGGCTGTAGGAAAGAAGCCGCTGCTGGTCCGTGGCGCGGTCGTAGTCGGAGACCTCAACGTTGTCCTCATCCCCCACCCCTCGCGCGACCATGACCGACGTAACACCCAATCCGGAATAAAAAGCGGCGGAAGGAATCTGCCCCTCCGACCACTGACCAAGACCGGGAAGAATGAAAGAGCCGAGGGGCATCCACACACAGGTGCGGTTTTCTTCCGGACGGTTTTTAAGTTCATTGTTAAAAAAGGGCTGGGCGGAAGCGGTCAAAGAGCTTCCGATGAGTGCCGCCAAGATGATCCCTCTCAAGATGAAAAACATGGAAGGCGTGAGAAATTACTTATGTGTTTTTTCGGAAGCCGAGGCCGGCTGACGAAGCTCCACGCCTTCGGAAGAAGGAGTGGGCACCATACGGAGCTGATCCATGGATTCGGGACGAACGACGACAGGTTCAACGGCGGATTGTTTCCACTGCGCATGGGCTTCACGGCGACGTTCCCACTCACTGGGTGTGCCGTCATGATGAAGGAAAAAGAGAAGACCCACGAATCCCACAACCAGAATTCCCAAAGCAATCCATACGTTTTTCACAAGGCTTCCCTCCCCTTACACCTTTTAATTATCTCCAGAGAGGAGGGCTTTCGCAAGGGCTTGGGCCTTTAGGTCCAGGAGCAAAAACGCCTTAGTAGCGGTAGTGCTCCGGTTTAAACGGACCTTTGGTGGAGAGCCCCAGGTACTTGGACTGTTTGGGCGTCAACTTGGTCAATTTCACCCCGAGTTTCGGCAGGTGGAGCGCCGCCACCTTTTCATCCAGCTCCTTGGGCAGGCGGTAAACGCCGATGTCCTGGTAAGTGCCCCGGTTGGTCCACAGATCCATTTGCGCCAAGACCTGGTTGGAAAAGGAGTTGCTCATCACGAACGAAGGGTGGCCGGTGGCGCAGCCCAGATTCACCAATCGGCCTTTGGCCAAAACAATGATCTCCCGTCCGTCTTTGAAGGTGTGGATGTCCACCTGGGGCTTGATCTCGCGCTGCTTGGTGTTTTTGTTCAGCCAGGCCATGTCGATCTCGATGTCAAAGTGACCGATGTTGCAAACGATCGCCCCGCTTTTCATTTTTTTGAAGTGCTGTTCGGTGATGATGTCGCAGCAGCCGGTGGCGGTGACGAAAATGTCGGCCCGTGCGGCGGCGTCTTCCATGGTGGTGACTTCAAAGCCTTCCATGGTCGCCTGCAAAGCACAGATGGGATCGATTTCCGTGATCAGAACGCGGGCTCCAAGGCCTCTTAAGCTTTGAGCCGAGCCTTTGCCCACGTCGCCGTAGCCCGCGACCACGACCACTTTACCGGCCACCATCACATCGGTGGCGCGCTTGATTCCGTCCGCCAAAGATTCCCGGCAGCCGTAAAGGTTGTCGAATTTGGATTTGGTCACGGAGTCGTTGATGTTGATCGCCGGAGCTTTCAATTTTTTCAGTGCGTGCAACTTTTCCAGATTGTGCACGCCGGTGGTGGTCTCTTCGGAAATTCCGATGATCCGCTCCATGAGTTCCGCGTAGCGCTTTTCATGCATCATGTTGGTCAGATCGCCGCCGTCATCCAAGATCAGATCATAACCGCCTTCTCCCCAGCCTTCGATGGTCTGCTCGATGCACCAGTTGAACTCCTCTTCCGTCTCCCCTTTCCAAGCGAAAACGGGAACGCCGGTCGCGGCAATGGCGACAGCGGCATGGTCTTGAGTGGAATAGATGTTACAGGAACTCCAGCGGATCTTCGCCCCCAGTTCGATCAGGGTTTCGATCAGCACCGCCGTTTGAATGGTCATGTGCAGGCAGCCGGTGATGCGCGCGTTTTTCAAAGGCTTGGATTTGCCGAATTCTTTTCTGAGAGCCATCAGTCCCGGCATTTCGGTTTCCGCGATGTTGATCTCTTCACGGCCCCAGCGGGCGAGTTTTTCGAAAACCTTGGGGTCTTCCATGGCTTCTTTGCACACGCGGTAATCGGGCGTTTTGCTTTTGGTTTTCATCATGACCGCTGATTTTTTAGAATTTGTTTTCGTGCGTGCACTCACCATTTGGGCCACCGTTTTCTCCTCATGTTTTAAAAGCGAATTTATTGCGAAGGTAGTTAACCCTATTCGTCGAGCAAGGTCAAAACCTCATGCCCCTCGTCCGTGATCAAAATTGTGTGCTCGAATTGAGCGGAAAGGCATTCATCCGCCGCCATATAATACTTGTGCGAGGAGCCCGGAATGTCGAACTCCTCCAAGGGGGCGTCGGTTTCATTGACCATGGGCTCCACCGTCAGGCAGGTCCAAGGGATCAGCTCTTCCCCACGGCCTTTTTTACCGGTGGAGGGCACGAAGGGCTCGCCATGGAAGACCTTCCCGATCCCATGACCGCCGATCTCCTTGACCGGATAAAACCCCTGCTTGGTCACGTACTTGTTGACGGCAAATCCGATGTCACCGGTCGTCTTATAGGGGCCGACCTCTTGAATCCCGCGCCACATGGCTTCCTTGGCACATTCCGTCAGCTTCTGGGCGGCCGCTGACACTTCACCGACATAGAAGGTCGCCGAGGTGTCGCCGAAAAACCCGTGTTTGATGCTGGTCACGTCGATGTTGATGATGTCGCCCTCTTTCAGGGCGGTGTCATCGGGAACGCCGTGGCAAATCACGCCGTTAATGCTGGTGCAGACGGATTTGGGAAAGCCGTGGTAATTCAGAGTGGCGGGAATGGCGTCATTTTGCAGAGTGTATTCGTAAACGATGCGGTCGATGTCGTTAGTGGTGATGCCGGGACGCACCTGCTTTCCGGCGTGCGCCAAAGTGCGCGCTGCCAGTCGGCAGACGTCTTTCATCAGGATAATTTCATCTTTGGTTAAAGGCGCCAGTTTTCGACTCATCTTGAAGACTATTTCTATCAGAAGAAGACAGCACTCTCAACCGGACGGAAAAGCTTTTTGCCGGGGTTTTTGAGGAAGAGGCCGTTAATTCCCGGGTCAGGGTCTCCTGCTTTTGAATCTCGCGGTCGAAATCCAAGTTCAGGGCCCAAAGCGGCGTCGAAAATATGCTACTGACAAAGAGACAAATCGCAACTTTTTGAAACCAACCCAAAGTCTTCAACTCGTCCGCTCCTTGCTTTCGACGGGCTTGGGCCCATCCCCGATCTTTTGTTTGATTCTTTTAGCAAGAGACGTTCCGTCTGAAAAAACAGAGTGATTCCGGCGGAATCAGAAGGAAACCCCTTTCCTGTAAGCAAGGGGTGGGCGCAAAAAGGCTGACACTCCTGAACATCTTTCATTTTTTAGAAGCGGCCTCATAAACCCAAAGCCGAGGCGTGAGGAGGAAGGCGTATGCATAATACGTCGACGACGAAACAACGAAGGATTTGTGGGTTTATGGGGCCGCTTCTGGACATAAAAAAAGCCCAAGGATTTAAACCTTGGGCCTTTTCAACGCAACCAGTGCGAGAAGCTCTTAAGACAAGTGCTTGCTTACAAGCTTTGTCATTTCGAACATGCTCACTTGGTTCTTTCCAAAAACGCCTTTCAATTTAGAATCAGCGTTGATGTTTCTTCTGTTTTTAGCGTCTTGAAGGTTGTTCTTACGGATGTAAGCCCAAAGCTTCTTAACAACTTCAGTTCTGGGAATGGGCTTAGGACCGATCACTTCAGCCAACTCACTGCTGGGAGTGAGAGGTTTCATGAAAGCGGCATTCGGCTTTCTTTTTGTTTTGGCTTTTTTAGGAGCCGCTGCTTTTTTAGAAGCTTTTTTCGGAGCTGCAGCTTTCTTAGAAGCTTTTTTGGAAGCTTTCTTAGAAGTCTTTTTTACAGCTTTCTTGCTGGTCTTTGCCGCTTTCTTAGATGTCTTTTTGGACGTCTTTTTAGCAGCTGCTTTCTTGGAAGCTTTTTTCGCTTTTTTTGCCATCTTAATTCCCCTCCCTAAAAAGGATATTGTTAGTACTTATGGCTTACACAAAAGATGATACTTAAACGCAAACCTTTGTCCAAAGAAAAATCACGCCCCCCTCATTTTTTTCCCTCGGGGGAGCCCCGAAAACTTCAAGTTTCCCCTCGAAGAACCCGAAAAGTCCTTTATGGAAACGGTGACTTTCGAGGCGATTTTACGAGAGAAAATGGGCGCGAAAACCGCCTCGGAAACCTCGACCGCTTCCCCCGGAAACCCTCTGCCATCAAGTGTTTCAGACATTTTCCATGAGTTTCTTTTCCTGCGCGTGAGCCCTCCGCAGACTGCCGCCTTCAAGGGCTATCCGACGCCTCCGCCCCGCACGCCGAAGACCCCCGCGGCGCCTTCCGAAAAATCTTTTACGCCCGATGAAAAAAAACCGGAAAAATGGGTCAAAAAGAGCCAGTTGGACGAAATTTCCCAGTCGAAGTGGGCCCGGTTCGAAAAAATGGTGGGTCAAAATTTTGGCGACCAGCTTTCAAAGCGCCTGGTGCTTAAGACTTTTCGCGCTCACTTAAAGAGCGTGCACCCCGACACCGCCCGAAGCGGCGCCCCCTCTCGGACGGTAAATTTCGCCACTCTGGTAAAAATCAAAGACGAACTTATTGATGCCCTCACCCAGGCCCTTTGACGAAGGCAAAGCCGAGGCGTGAGGAGGAAGGCGTATGTATAATACGTCGACGACGAACAACGAAGGATTTGCCTTCGTCAAAGGGCCTGGTTATTGAAGGCGGCGGTATTTGATGCGAGTGGGTTGAATCGTGTCCACGCCTTTTCTCTTCTTGTAGTCTTCCTCGTACTCCGAATAGTTCCCGATGAACCATTCCACATGGGAATCCCCTTCGAAGGCCAGAATGTGCGTGCAGATCCGATCCAAAAACCAACGGTCGTGGGAGATCACCATGGCGTTCCCGCCGAACTCAAGCAAAGCTTCCTCAAGGGCCCGCATGGTGTTGACGTCGAGGTCGTTGGTGGGCTCATCCAATAACAACAAATTGGCTTCTTCTTGAAGCATCTTCGCCAGATACAGGCGGTTCTTTTCCCCTCCCGAAAGCACGCTCACCTTTTTTTGCTGAGCCTCTCCCGAAAAGTTAAACCAGGAAGCGTAGGCCCTGGAGGAAATCTCTTTTCCTCCCAAACGAAGGACGTCTTCTCCCTTTGAGATTTCTTCCCAAACGGATTTGTTCGGATCAATGCCTTGGCGCGACTGATCCACATAAGCAAGCTTAACCGTTTCTCCCACCTTGAAGCTTCCGTGATCGGGTTTTTCCTGGCCGGTGATCATGCGAAACAAAGTCGTCTTTCCCGCGCCGTTAGGACCGACGATGCCGACAATGGCGCCCTTGGGCATGGTGAAGGAAAGATTCTCATAAAGAAGTTTTCCGTCAAAAGATTTGGAAACGTCCTTGGCCTCGATGACCACGTCGCCCAAGCGCGGGCCTGGGGGAATGTAGATCTGAAGCTCCTGAAGTTTTTCCTGAGAGGGTTCCTTCAGAAGGTTTTCATAAGCCGACAGACGGGCCTTTGATTTGGCCTGACGCGCCCGGGGCGATTGTTTCACCCACTCCAATTCCCGCTGCAAAGTGCGGTTTCTCTTTTGATCGCTTTTTTGTTCCTGCTCGAGGCGTTTTTCTTTTTGCTCGAGCCAAGAGCTGTAATTGCCCTTCCAGGGAATTCCCTCTCCGCGGTCGAGTTCCAAGATCCAACCGGCCACATTGTCCAAAAAGTAGCGGTCGTGAGTCACGGCGATCACGGTGCCGGGAAATTTATCCAAGTAATGTTCCAACCAAGCCACGGATTCAGCATCCAGATGGTTGGTCGGCTCGTCCAAAAGAAGAATGTCTGGTTCACTCAAAAGAAGTCGGGTCAAAGCCACCCGTCTCGCTTCCCCTCCGGAAAGATTGGTTACCGGCCAGTCGCCGGGAGGACAACGAAGCGCTTCCATCGCCTGTTCGACTTTTTGATCGATGCTCCAACCGTCTTTGGCCTCGATCTGTTCCTGGATCTTTCCCTGTTTTTCGATGAGTTTTTCCATGGTGTCCGGATCGATGTCGGGATCACACATCTCCTCGGAGATTTTTTGGAAGGAGGTCAGCAGATCGTTGATCTCCCCCAGACCTTCCATCACGTTTTCCTTCACGCTCTTTTCCGGATTCAGCTTGGGGCTTTGCTCCAGATAACCGACGCGGAAATCGCGGGCGGGAAAAGCCTCTCCCAAAAATTCCTGATCCACTCCCGCCATGATCTTCAGCAAAGAGGATTTTCCGGCACCGTTTAAGCCGAGCACGCCGATCTTCGCCCCGTAAAAGTAAGACAAATAGATGTCTTTCAGAACGTATTTATTGGGGGGATAAACCTTGCTGACACCTTTCATGGTGTAAATGATGTCTTGAGAGATAAAGGCCTCCTTGAACGCTGGATGGGAATAAAACCCACTATAATGATGCTTTCAAACTTGTCAAAGGGGGCTTTCATGTCTCAAGCTTGAGAGTTCATGAAGAAGAGCCGGATTTCAAAACGCATGACCCATCTCTGCGGGGAACTCAAAACCCAGCTGGACAACCTGGATAAAATCCAGGTCAAGTCCCAAGAGCCCACGCCGGCTCAAAAGCGCCAAATCCTTTTCAAAGAACTCAAAGAAAAATTGGAAAACGTTTCGAAATAGGTCCGCTGAGGAAAGAGAGCTACTCTTCCGTGCCGTGGGCACAGGCCGGGGACTGAAATTCCTTGGGATCCATTTTGGAAAACTCCTCGGGGGTCAACGCCCGCAAGGTCAGCGCGTGAAGGCCCCGGTCGAATTCCTCCTTGAGGAGAGCATTCACCTTTTGATGGCGCTCGACACGGCCTAAGCCCTCAAATTCAGAGGAGACGATCAAAACCTTGAAGTGGGAGTCCTCTCCCCTTGAAAAACCGTGTTTGTAGCTTTCGTTTTCCACCAAAAGCTCCTCGGGACGAAACTGCTGCAAAACTTGAAAAAGACGGCTTTCCCGGTTCATCAATAGACCTCCAAGTCCATCATGTAGCCGAAATGATCGCTGGGAGCAAAGCCGACGTCTTCCTCAAGCCCTACCAGCTCCGCCTGCGTGCGGAAATGTTTGTGTTTGGCTTTCACCCACAGCTGATCGATGCGCCGGGGGCTGTTTTCAAATCCGGTTAGAATTTCTTTAAGGGACTGAGTGACTTTTTTGGAGAAACTCAAATCTTCAAATTTTACCGACAGGGGAAAACGTGCTTGAAGCTTATGGTTGGCCTGGTTTTTTTCACCATCAAAAGTGTAAAGCTCTTTGAATTGGGTTTGCCCCTCGAAGCTGTCTTTAAACCCGTACTCGCGCAGAAGCTGGGCCACTTCGCTGTCGGGACGGCTGTTCATGTCGCCGCCCAAAATCACCACGGAGTAGCGCTCTTCCAAACGCCGCACCTCTCCCAACAAATGCTTCATCTCCCTCAGACGCCTTTGGTTGCCCTTTTGAAGCCGGTCGAAAATTTCCGCTTCGACCTGGCCGCTCAGTTCCAGCTCGCGGGCGCGCTGGCGCAGCTCTTTTTCGAATTCTTCCGTCAATTCCAAGCCGTGGTGCAGGTGGGTGTTCACCATCAGCACTCGTCCCCAATCCGGGTGCATGAGTTCGCAAAAAAGCGCGTAACGCTCCTCCTGAAGTTGAAAGGAAACCCACGGCGATACGAAGGAGCGCTGAGGCCCGCTCAATTTAAAGCCCTCTACCTTGCGCAAATGCAGCGAAGGCGTCCCCAAGGTCAAGAGACCTGAGTTTAAATGGGGAGGAAGACCGATCCCCAGCACCTTGATCCCGACCAAATCCGATTGAAAAAAGGAGTTCATTTTCAGTTCATTTTGCATCTGGGAAGAGCGTTCCAAAAGCGGGTTGGCCTCCTGGAAAAAACCCACGTCAAAATTCAAGCCCTTTAAAAGTTTGAGCTGCATGGCGAAGCGCGCGCGCCGGCGTGCCTCCGGCTCCAGAAACTCCATGGTCAACGCCGAGCTGGGCGCCAGACCATGCCACAGATTGTAAGTGAGAATTTTCATGGGAACTCAGTGGCGGTTGTGAACGAGGGATCTTTCCTGATCTTCAAAAACCACCTGAATGGAGGAGCTGGTCAAGGCCGTCACCACCCCAAGACCGAACTTCGGGTGCTGGATCAGATTTTCCACTTCGAAGGTTTGTTTCATGTTGTAGGGAGTGGGAGCTTGATCTTTGTTCTGGGTCAGTTGTTCCCAGCGGCCTTTGTGAGAGTTGCGGGTGGTGGTTTTGGTTTTCTTCTTCCCGGTGGCGTTGGCGGCGGTGGGAGAGACAAGTTTCAAGGTGTTTTTCGTGTGGCAGACTTCACATTCCAGTTTGGCCGACTTTGAGTTGGTGTGGGCCAGGACCACCTGGTATCTCTCCGTCTCGCACTTCTTGCAGGGGTAGAAAACTTTGCGGGCAACGGGCGGAAGAGAATTCATATCGCTCACGGGTGGGCTCCTTTTCTGAGAACATAAATTTTTAACGGGTCTTTGAGTTTTTGTCTTCGTATTTCTGCGGAATTCAGGAAAAAACGCTGTTTTTCACCTTCGATCAGGCGCTGAAGCTCAATCAAGCTCTTCTCATCGTCGGGAAGGACCGTCAGACCGGCCTCCTCGAACTTCTGATGGAAATGAGGATCTTCCTCTTTCGTGAAAAAGCGCCGCCACTCCTGGGCGTCCACATTCACCCGGTAGGTGAGCGTCTGCGCGTAGGAGTGCACCGGCGTGTAGGAGGTCAGAATTTCAAAATTGCCGTAATGGGTGTGCAAGCGCACCGCGGGCGAAGTCCATTGGGTCATGCCGCAACAAATTTCCACGTTGGCATACCACAGCCCGAAGGCCTTGGTCAGAAATCCCAGGCCGTAAAAGCCCTCCCCGCGCCCAAGCAAAGAATTGATCGAACACAGATTGTGCGCCACCCATTCGCGCTTTCCCATCGTCGGGATAATGATGAACAAAGAAATCGGCACCCACTCGCTGTCTTCACTGGGTTTCAAAATGTCCAGAATGGCTTTGGGCGCTTTTGATTTTTTGATGGCGAATCCGGCCACAAAGCCCGGCACCACCGCACAGTCGTAAAACACCCAGCGCGGCATGGCCATGCCGCTGGAATTAAAGGCCGCCGATTCGAAACGTAAGATCTGATCGGCAAAGTCGACCTCGTTCATGTGAAGAGGATTTTTGTAAATCGGCTTCATGGGAAACCAATCCAATTCAAAGCGGCGTCCGGGACCGTGAATCCGATTTTCCTGGCGCACGAACACATAGGGGCGGATGGAGTCCCCGTCGAGCCAGTTCAGTCTTTCATTTTGGGAGAGTTCACTTTTAGGAGTCACAAATAAAGCCTATCACTTCCTCGAGCTCAGAAAAGACCTGATACATTCGGTCGAGAGAAGAGCTGACCATGCGCTGCTGGTTCATGATCTCCAAAGACTCGATGAAAGGGTCCCAAAAGCCCATGTAGTTGTAAAAAGCGACGGGCTTGTCCTTGGTCAGAGGGGAATTCAAGGCCTTCAGACACAAGACGTCCGTCACCTCGTCCAAGGTCCCAACGCCGCCGGGAAAAATGACGAAAGCGTCCGAGCGCTCCATCATGTGTTCTTTGCGGGCACTCATGGTGGGCACCAGAATTTTTTCCGTCAGATCCTCTTCCACCACCTCGGTCAAAATGTCGATCTCGGGAACGACACCGATCAAAGGACCTTTTTCAGCCTTCACTCCCTTTGCCAACGCCCCCATGCAGCCGCAAGAAGCCCCTCCGTACACCACGCTGAAGCCCTCTTTGGCCAAGCGGGCGCCCAAGCGCTCGGCTTCCTCAAGAAAATGGGCGGAAACCCTGTCGCTGGAGCTGAGAAAAACGCCGACGGACTGCACGGAAGATTTCATGTCTTAAGCTTTCGGATGCGTCATCTCTTTGGGATTGACGGCTTCATCAAAGGCTTTTTCATCCATCAGGCCCAAACGAACGGCTTCTTCCTTCAAAGTGGTCCCACGCTCATAGGCGGATTTGGCGATCTTGGCCGCGTTGTCATAGCCGATGTAGGGATTCAAAGCGGTCACCAGCATCAAAGAATCGTTCAAGTGTTCCTTGATTTTCTTTTCGTTGGCCTTGGTGCCGTCCACGCAATGTTCTTTGAAACTTTCGCAGGCGTCTCCAAGAAGGCGCAAACTGTTGAGCACGTTAAAAACGATCAACGGTTTGAACACGTTCAACTCAAACTGCCCGGTGGCACCGCCCATCGCGACCGCCATGTCGTTTCCGATCACCTGAGCGCACACCATCGTCATCGCTTCGCTTTGCGTGGGATTGACCTTTCCGGGCATGATGGAACTTCCCGGCTCATTCGCGGGAAGCACCAACTCCCCGATCCCGCAGCGAGGTCCGCTTCCCAGCATGCGAAAGTCGTTAGCGATTTTCATCAGGCTGCAGGCCACGGTTTTGAGAGTCCCCGACATCTGCACCAAAGCATCGTGCGCGGCCAAGGCTTCGAATTTGTTGGGAGCACTCTTGAAAGGAAGTCCCGTTTCTTTGGCAATGAAGCCGCAGGCCGTTTCGGAAAATTGTGGATGGGTGTTCAGCCCCGTTCCCACGGCTGTCCCGCCGAGGGCCAGATCATAAACACGGGTGAGGGATTGTTCGACCCTTTCCATTCCCAATTCCAGTTGGCGCACGTAACCGGAAAACTCCTGCCCCAAGGTCAGCGGAGTGGCGTCCATCAAGTGCGTGCGCCCGATTTTTACGATTCCGTCGAATTCTTTTTTCTTTTTCTCCAAGGAGTCCTTGAGGTCTTTCATTCTCGGAAGCAGGTGATGAACCGCTTGTTCCGCCACCGCGATGTGCATGGCGGTGGGAAAGGTGTCGTTGGAACTTTGCGCTTTGTTGACGTCATCATTGGGATGGATGGATTTGTCGCCGATGGTGCCGCCCATGATTTGAATGGCGCGGTTGGCGATCACCTCGTTGGAGTTCATGTTCGTTTGAGTGCCACTGCCGGTTTGCCACACCACCAGGGGAAATTCGCCGTCCCATTTTCCTTCAATCACTTCCTGGGCGGCCTTTTGAATGGCGTCGGATTTTTTGGCGTCCAGCAGTCCCAATTTTTGATTGGCTTGGGCCGCCGATTTTTTCAAAACGCCCAAGGCACGGATCATTTCCCGGGGAAAATGATCTTTACCGATCTTGAAATTTTCCAAGGAACGCTGGGTCTGAGCCCCCCACAAACGCTCCGCCGGAACCTTCATCTCCCCCATGCTGTCTTTTTCTGTGCGAAATTCCATGCTTTTGACTCCTTGAATATGAGACCCGGATCATATAGATTCCAGCCCATGAAGTCACTGGAGAAACACCGCCCGCGTTATTGGCTGATGAAGTCGGAGCCCGAAGCTTTTTCCATTGACGATCTCAAGGCGAAAAAACGCTCTCTGTGGGATGGGGTCAGAAACTATCAGGCCCGCAATTTCATGATGAATGACATGAAGATCGGCGATCAGGTTCTTTTTTACCACTCCAACGCCACTCCTCCAGGAATCGCGGGGCTTGCCGAGATCTCCAAGGAAGCCGTTCCCGATCCCACGGCACAGGATCCGAAATCGAAATACTTTGATCCCAAAGCCGCTCCGGAAAAGCCGATTTGGTTTTGCGTGGAAGTGAAGTTCAAGAAAAAATTTAAGCGTCTGATTCCCCTCGAAGAGTTGCGGGCCGAAAAGCCTTTGAAGGAAATGCTTCTTCTTAAAAAGGGACAGCGCTTGAGCATCCAGCCCGTCACGGAAAAAGAATATCAGTACATCCTTGGCCTCTTATGACCCTGCCTTTAGAAACCACCAGCCCCTTCATTCAAGTGGCCCCAATGGAAGGCGTCGTCGACTTCAAAGTGCGCGAACTTTTGACGGCGATCGGCGGCGTCGACCGCACGGTGACGGAATTCATCCGCGTCACCGACCGCCTGCTTCCGGCCAAAACTTTTTTTAAATATGCGCCTGAGTTGGCCCACGGCGGACGCACCCTCAGCGGCGTGCCGGTGTTTTTGCAACTCTTAGGCAGCGACCCTTCATGCCTGGGGGAAAATGCCCATCAGGCGGTGGAGTTGGGGGCGCTCGGGGTGGATTTGAATTTCGGCTGCCCGGCCAAAACCGTCAACCGTCACGACGGCGGAGCGACTTTACTGAAAGACCCCGAACGGGTGTTCAAAGTGGTGGAAGGCGTGCGCCGGGCGGTGGCTTCTGATGTTCCCGTCACCGCCAAAGTGCGTTTGGGCTTTGAGGACAAAGGCCTTCACCGCGAGATCGCCCAGGCCGTGGATTCCGGCGGCGCGGACCAGTTGGTCATTCACGCGCGCACGCGCAACGAAGGCTACCGCCCTCCCGCCCATTGGGAATACATCGGACGCATGAAAGACGCTGTCTCCCGCGTTCCGGTCGTCGCCAACGGAGATTTATGGAGTGTCGAAGACTACCGGGAATGTCTGCGCGTGGGCGGAGTGCGCGACGTTGCTTTGGGACGCGCTTTGATGTCCAGACCCGATCTGGCCTTGATGATCCGTGCGGAAACCGCAGGCTTTGCGCGGGCCTGTATGCCGTGGCAAGAGATCTTCTCCCGATTCGTCAAACCGCTGTTTGATTTTTATTTCGACCAAAGCCACGCCTTGGCGGCGGGCCGTTTAAAACAGACCTTGAAAGCTCTTTGCCGTCACTTTCCGGAAGCGCTGAAGTTGTTTGAAGAAATCAAGCGCGAAACCAATGGAATGCGCCTGAAGATGCGCTTGATCGAGGAGTCGCGCTTGACGAATGTGGGTGATGATCCCATGTTAAAATTCACTCAAGAAAAGGAGCCGAGCCATGGCACGTGTTGAGATTTACACCACTTCTTTTTGTCCGTTTTGCATCCGCGCAAAAAGCCTTTTAAAATCCAAAGACATCGAGTTCGTGGAACACAACATGGATGGCAAGGACAGTGAATTAAAAGCCCTTAAAGAGCGCACCGGATTGAGAACCGTGCCGCAAATTTTTATCGATGGAGACCTCATCGGCGGCTTCACCGAATTGGCCGAGAAAGATTCCCGGGGCGAACTGGATTCCTTGCGCTAAGAATTGCTAAGAATTGAGTGAAGGGGCAGAGCTCTTTTTCAGTTCACGCACGCGCGAGTTCGGCTTGGTGCGGTGCTCACGCAGTGAGCGCCGCTGCCGGACGCATGTCTGAGCGACAGTGCGTGAACTGAAAAAGAGCTCTGCCCCTTCACTTCCCCTAATTCTTTAAAGCGGATCTTTGGGCCATGTGTTGTGGCTGGGAGAAGAAGTTTTGGAGGCCTTCGACCAACTCCGCTTTGGATTTTGATTTGGTGGTGATGGAATTCAACTGATGACCAAAATCAAGCCAGACATGGGTCATGCGCACATAAAAGCTGACTCTCTTTTGCAAGAATTCATAATCAGCGCTCAGGGGGTTTTGGTTAAGGATCTCGACCAAAAGCAACAGATTGCGTCCGTATTCCGCGCCTTCTTCTTCCGGAGTCATTGACGGCGCTTGGGGGTCGAGAATCTCCCGAATCAGCCAAGGCTTTGTCGCCAAAGCGCGGCCCATCATCACGCCGTCGCAGCCAGTTTCCGCTTTCATCTGAAAATAATCTTCCTTGGTTTCGACGTCGCCGTTTCCGATCACGGGAATGCGGACCGCTTCTTTAAGAAGCTTGATTTGACTCCAATCCGCTCTCCCCCGGCGCTTCAGCCCCGCCACCCGCGGATGCAACGTGACCCAGGAGGCGCCCGCGTTTTCAAGTCCCTTGACGAAGCGAACCAAAAACGCGCTGTCATTTTGAAGACCTGCCCGCAGTTTCACCGAAACCGGAATGCGCGCGTGCTTAACAGTCATCTCCACCACCCGGGCCGCATAGTCGGGATCTCCCATCAGAGCGACGCCGTAATTGTGCCGAAGCGCTTTGGTCACGGGGCAGCCCATGTTGATGTCAACGGCGGTGGCGCCCCAGTCCTGAAGTTTTTCGACGCTGAGACGGATGGGCTCTTCCTCGTTGCCTAAGATTTGCGGACAAAGGTGGTTTTCGTTGGGATTTTTTTGAGTTTCAAAAGTTTTGTCCAAATTTTCTTTGGGAAGGCGCCACGAACTGAGCATTTCCGTCGGCCACAACATTTCGTGAGTCTCGGGAACGTACTGAGCCAGAACTTTTCTGAGGGCAAAATGGGAAAGCCCCACCATCGGCGCGAAAGAGAGGTCGGCAGTTTGTTTGATCGCTGCTTGATCGGTCATTGAAGGTTTTATTTAATCGGTGCAAAAGGCGAAGTCACTCTTGGAAAGCGGGCGGATTTCAAGGGCCCACCAAAACCATTGCCCCCCCCTTTAAAGCCTGCTACCAATACAAAGCCTATGGCGACAAAGGCGACCGTCCAGAAAAAGACAGCACCATCACCAGCCACCGACCTGCGCATCGCCCTTTTGGGGGGCGGCCAACTGGCGCGCTTTTTAAGCTTGAAAGCACAGGAAATGGGTTTGAAGGTCCGTGTGTTGTGCTCCTCAAAAGACGAGCCCGCCGCCCAGGTCACTCAAGATGTGATTCTTGGAAGTCTCGCCAATCCGGAAGTCCGCCGCCGTTTTCTGGATCAAGTTCACGTCATCACTTTTGAGAGTGAGTTCGTGGACGCCTCCATTCTGGGAAACCTCAACCATCAAAACTTTCAAGTTTTTCCCTCGATGGACCTTATGAATCGGCTGCGGGACCGCAAACCTCAGAAAGATCTTTTAAAAGAGTTCGAAATTCCCTGTGCTCCCTCTATCGCCTTCCGGGGAAAGCAAGATTTGCTGGAGTGGTTTAAGGGCGACGTTCCCTCCTCCAAAACCAAAGCCAAAGCCTTCGTGCTGAAAAAACGTTTGTTCGGTTACGACGGCTACGGGACCTTGGTGATTAAAACCCGTGAGGACCTCTTAAAAATTCCGGAAGACATTTCTCCCAACGCATGGATCGCCGAAGAATTTTGTCCGTTCAAAAGAGAATTGGCTTTTTCCCTGGCCCGCACTCCCTCCAACCGATTTTACCTTTTGCCCTTGGTGGAGACCAAACAAACTCAGTCCAAATGCGACTGGGTGAAGGGGCCGATCCATCTCAGAAGCTTTGAGCCTCTCGTCAAAAAGTTTAAAAAAATGATGAGCAAAACCGACTACGTCGGCCTTTTGTCCATTGAGCTTTTTCAAACGCAAAAAGGAATTTTGGTGAACGAGTTGGCGCCACGGGTGCACAATTCGGCTCACTATTCCATCGAAGCGCTTTTAGTGAGTCAATTCGAAGCCCACCTCAGAGCTATTTTGGACTGGCCCTTTCCGAAAAGGGCCGCCGCCCCCGCGAAAGGCTTTGCCATGGCCAACTTGATCGGAAAGGTTGCGCGGATGGACCGATCCCCGGTAGGCTTTCTTCACTGGTACGGAAAAACGGAAATGAAACCGGGACGCAAGATGGGACATTTGACCGCGCTTTCTTCCTCTCCCGATAAGGCTTTGGAAGAAGTTTTGAAATGGAGAAAAAAATTTGGCTCTGAAAACTCTTAAAAAAACCAAAGCGAAAGTGGCCGTGATCATGGGAAGCTCCAGCGACCTTCCCGCCTTAAAGGGAGCCATCGACGTCTTAAAAGAATTCCGCGTTTCCACGGAGGTGGAGGTCGTCTCCGCCCATCGCTCTCCGGAATTCATGCAGGATTATGCAAAAGCCGCCCATGCAAGAGGGCTTCAAATCATCATTGCCGCAGCCGGTGGCGCCGCTCATCTTCCCGGCATGGTCGCCTCCCTGACCACCCTGCCGGTGATCGGTGTGCCGGTCACGGTCGGAAAACTGGATGGGCTGGACGCGCTTTTGTCCATCGTTCAAATGCCCAAAGGGATTCCGGTCGCCTGCGTGGGAGTGGAAAACTCCGCCAATGCCGGACTGTTGGCCGTCAGGATGTTGGCTCTTCAGGACGAAAAACTCTCGCAGAAACTTTTTAAGTACGAAAATTCATTAAGAAAAAAAGTTTCTCAGATGAGACGGGACATCCAGAAAAAGAAGTGAGAAGAGAACTAAACAACGAGCCAGGCCGCCGTCAGTAAAGCAAAAATGGCTTCACCCTCTCCGCCCAGCGGACTTCGTCGCGTTTCATCCGGGCGTCCCACTCGCGCACATGAGGTTTCGGATCTTCCACCCAATGGCGCAGCTCTTCATTCCCCGACAAAATATCAATGGGAAGTTTTTCGGTCTCGTATTCGTAGGGCGGCTTGCGCCACAAATCAAAATCGGGATGCACCTGGTGGACCGCTTTTAAAAACAAATGGCACAGGCGGTAAGGTTTGAACTTGTGGGGATCATAGACAGGAAAGTCCGTGAAAACCTGAAAGCCTCGGCACAGCTCACCTTTGAATTTGTGAAAAGTGGGTTCGAAAAAAGCTTTCCTCAGCGCGCAGCCCTCCAGCCATTCAGGCGCCCACTCTCTCATACATTTTTCAATCCGCTCCACATCCAAAGCGGGAGCGCCGAAAATTTCCAAGGGAATGGTCGTCCCCCTCCCCTCGGAAAGAGAGGTGCCTTCGAAAAGAACAGTGCCCGCATACTGTCTGGCATTGGAGAGTCTCGGCATGTTGGGAGAAGGATTCACCCAGGAAAGCTCCATCCCAGGCCATCCATACCAGGGCGCCGTTTGAAGGTCGTAGTTCTTCATGGGAATGACGTGCAGATTGATTTTTAACTTTTTGAAATCCTCATACCACAGGGCGAGCTCGCCCAAGGTCAATCCGTGGCGCATGGGCGTCGGTGCCGCTCCCACGAAAGAAGAAAAGTTCATGTCCAAAAAATGCCCTTCGATCGGCCGACCCGCGGGATTGGGTCGGTCTAAAACCCAAAGTTCGATCTGCGGATACTTTTCCAGATCCTCCATCAAATAAATCAGCGTCGTCATATAGGTATAAATCCGACAGCCCACGTCTTGAAGATCGAAAAGAATCACGTCAATGCCTTCAAGCATCTTCGGCGTGGGCCTGCGGACCTCTCCGTAAAGACTGTGAACGGGAATTTGATGAAGGGGATCCAGGTAGTCGTCACTCTCGATCATGTTGTCTTGCTTTTCCCCACGCATTCCATGCTGAGGGCCGAAAGCCTTAACGACGTTCAAAGAGGTCTTTGAAATCAAAGCGTCCAAAGAGTGCTCCAATTTCTTAGTGACCGAAGCCGGATGACCCACCAAGGCCACGCGCTTTCCCTCCAGCCGCTCCTGCAGCTCCGATTCCTGAAGCACTCTTTCGATACCTAAAGTGAACTTTTCCATAATCAAATGATGACATCCGCTTTTTGAAAAAGCTAGCATTTAAGAAAATGCTTTCCGAGGATCAAAATCTTTTTCAACATTATCTGAACGGCTCCGTCGAGGCCTTCGAAGCGCTTTTGATAAATACCAAGAAGCTGTTTTTCAGTTGGCTTTGCGGCATTTAAACGGCGATCCGTCCGCTGCGACACGGGCGCTTCACAACACCTTCAAACGCGTGCACGCACAGCGCCTGGTTTATGATTTTTCCCATTCCGTGGAGCAATGGCTTTTCGTGACGGCAAAAAGTGAAATCCATTTTTTAAGCCACGGCTCCCGCCGCGTGGAATTCGCGGAAGAGGTCAAGCACCTGACTCTCTTTCAGAGCACTTCCCCGAACGAAAGTTTTTCCAGCCACTTAAAGCAAAGAGTGGAAGATCTGGACGAGGAGGAGACGGAGATTTTAAGGAAGCGTTATGAAGACGGTTTGGCCTTCGAGGAGATCGCGGACGCGCTTGGGATCAATGCCGAAGGATTGATTCAAAAATGGAAATGGCGTTTTCGGCGCTGGCGGAGGGGTCTGTGAGGAAAAAAAGCAGGTCTCCGCTTCCAAGATGGCTGAAGGAATGGATGGAATTTCAGGACTGTGTTTCCTCGGGCGAGGTTTCGGAAAAGCGACGACTTCCAAAGGAATTTTTAGATCTTCTTCAGCGCGATCTTAAAACAGCTAGAAGAAAACTAGAAGCGGGCTCATAAACCCAAAGCCGAGGCGTGAGGAGGAAGGCGTATGACTCATACGTCGACGACGAAACAACGAAGGATTTGGGTTTTATGAGACCGCTTCTACTGCTTCCCGATGACGTAGGCGATGATGTTGCAATAGACGGCGTGACCGGTGCCACTTCCCACATGCCAAAGGGCCTGGAAAGTCACCGTGCCGTTGGCCGTGGCTTTGTAAAGTCCGGTGCTCGAGCCGCCCGCGTAATCCGAACCGGCAACAGTGATCCAGTTGGGCATCATAATCCACGATCCGCCAGGGGATGAACTCGCATCCGCCGCCATGTAGGTGGTCGAGGCCGGATCATCGTTTCTTAAGTTGCAGGCCAGATCCACTTTGACCAAATCATTCGCTTGCACCGCGACGCTGGTAGAAATGTCAGAAGCGTAGACCGACGTACTTCCGGTCACGGAAAGAGTCGTGGATGAACTGTCAAAGCCAACGGACGCCACGCCGCGAATCTTTCCGTTCACATCCAACGGCGCTGTCGGGGTGGCGGTGCCGATACCGACGTTGCCACTCGTGTTCAGAACCATCCCTTGGGACCAAGAACTTCCGTTATAATAATCGAGGGTCAAAGCCCCACTCCCCGTGGCCGGCGCACGCACGGCACCCCACGACCCAATCCGCAACATGTCACCGGGAACGTCACTGGATCCTCCAACATGCAACGTCGCGAGCGGTTTATTGACTCCAATTCCGACGTTTCCATTGGGATCCAAGACAAGGTTCGATTTATAAGACGACCCATCATAATACTGCAACACCATGCTGTCGTGGGGATATACTGTATTGGTTGAAGATTTATAAGCGATATCCCATTGCTTCGTTGAGGACGAGCTTTTCAAGACCATGCGCGCTGAGTTCGAGGAGCTTTCCGCAGCTTCCAAAACAAGAGTTGCTTTATTCGCTGCTGAAGAATCGACCACATGGAGTTTTGTTCCCGGGCTCGGTGTTCCAATGCCGACATTGCCGCCATTGATGCCCATGATGATATTCCCACCTGGGACGAATGACAGCCGGTTATTCGAACCGGACGTAGTGTCTTCCCAAATCGAGTACGTGTTCTGAGCGCCTCCCTCAATTCCCTGTATCCATGTTTTATCATCGTCGGAAACAGTCACAACATTCCCGGCCGTTGACGCCGCAACATGAAGTCGAGAGGAAGGGTTCGTTGTTCCGATGCCGACGTTTCCCGTCGCGGAAATTATCATGTTTGTATTCATCGTGGTCCCATCGGACGTAAAAAATCTAAGATCCCCAATGGCATTCGTGGTAGAGACGCCTGTTAAAACACTGCTAATTACGGCGGAGCGTTTTGTTCCCGAGGCGCCTGTGGTGCCAAAACTCACACTTCCGGCCCAACTACTGGAACTTGTATTGTCTGTGGTTAAAGACAATACCCCTTGCCCACCGGTCTGATGAACCCTAAGAATTTTTGGCGTGTCTCCATCTCCAATAGTGGTAGGATTTGTCGTTCCAATGCCCACGTTCCCCGAAGAATTAATGCGCACCCTTTCCACCCCGCCCGTGCTTGCGGCCAAAGTGTCCGGAGCGGCTAAGTACCATCCCGTGTCCGTATCTCCTGCGAAACTGAAAGTCGGAGCAGCGGCGGTTCCCGCAGCTGTTGCTATGCTGGCTCCGCCTGCCGTCGGGGAAACAATTCCTGAGGAAGTGATGTCCCAAACTTTTGCGCCGCCGGCGCTGATGCCGATGGAGTTTGTTCCACTGGAATAAAATCCCGTATCGGCATCCGCGGAAAACGAAATCGACGGCGTCGCCGCACTCCCCGCGCCGGCCGCAACACTGCTGGCACTCGATGCTGAACCGCCGATCATGTTGGTCCAAGCGCCATTTTCGTAAGCTT
>Ga0182744_1000866_pt1 | contig 27723 bp, 25 predicted proteins | sample eDN3rd30CKraftMG_FD_128525 | JGI IMG/M metagenome (GOLD analysis project Ga0182744, IMG submission 128525) | Enriched Miracle-Growth compost microbial communities from Emeryville, California, USA - eDNA 3rd pass 30_C Kraft MG (version 2) (version 2) ... | reverse complement strand
TTTTCGGAAATCTCCGCTTAAAAGGGGGAGAGCAATGGAGACAGCAGTTAAGCGACGTAAACGGCCGTGAAATGCTCGCTTTAGTGCCTATGGTTGGTTTGGCATTGCTTTTTGGTGTGATGCCTGCACTCACTTTCGATAAGATTAATACTTCCGTATTAGCATTTATCACATTCATAACGAATAACCACTAAAGCGTACGAATGAAAAGCTATATCCCTCATATCAATCATTTATTGGATGGCGTTATCAGTGGCCTAGGCTCGCTGATGCCTGAATTGATATTGAGCGGAACATTTTTGTTAAGTATTTTTTGTGGAATATTCGTCAAGAACAGATCGAATTTAACTTGGTGGGTGACGGTAATGGGTATAGTAACAGCTGCTGTTTTTAGTGGTTTTCAACTCCTGGTGCCTTCTGTTGATCCGATATTCTTTGGTATGATTTTGCCAGATGCAAAAGGAGCATTGCTGAAATTGTTGATCGGGTTCACTTGCTTACTTTTTTGCATTTTTATTTACTATAATCATGCGCTGAAAAATCATGTAAAACGGATAGATGATTTATTGAGCGTATTGTTGGTGGTTCACATCGGACTCAATTTAATGGCTACTGCCGTAAATTGGTTGATGGTTTATATCTCTATTGAAACGGTTTCCATCGGTTCGTATGTAATGGTTGGGTATATGGCACGAGACCGCCAGCAAAGCGAGGCGGCCCTGAAGTATGTGCTGTTCGGTACGGTATGCTCAGCCATCATGTTATATGGGCTCTCGCTGTTCTATGGTTATACAGGCAGTTTGTGCTTTGTTGAGCAGTCGCATTTAATGGGCCTGACTCAGATGCCCTCTTTGGTATTTATGGTATCGACACTTTTTGTGCTCACGGGGATTGGTTTTAAACTGTCTTTTGTGCCGTTCCATTTTTGGAGCCCCGATGTATATCAGGGGGCGCCAACACCCGTTACCGCATTTATTTCCACCGCACCTAAAATTGCGGCCATTGCTTTGCTGAGTAGGTTTGTCTATGCATGGTCTGATAGCATGCAGATGACCCTTCCTGTTGAAATTTTCTATTTATTGGCTGCCATAGCGGTCGTCAGCATGTTGCTGGGTAATGTAGTGGCAACCCGTCAGGATAATGTGAAACGGATGATGGCTTACTCTTCGATTGGGCATACAGGGTTTTTGATCATGATCAGTCTAACCGATTTCGATCGAAGCTTCTCCGTATTATTCTTCTATCTTACCGCTTATGTGGTGATGAATATGGGGGTGTTTATGACGGCTGATTATTTAGAAGAGCGCTTAGGAATTGTCAACGTGAGTCAATATCGAGGTCTAGGCAAAGCTTATCCGTTGCTGATGGTGTCCATGACTATTCTGATGATGGCCTTAATTGGTTTACCGCCAACCATTGGTTTTGTTGCCAAGTTATTGGCATTTTCTGCGGTGGTTAGCACCTATCAGCAAGATCCTTCCGTTGTGTGGCTCTTGCTTTTAGCTACGGGAGCGATCACGACGGTGATTGCCTTGTTTTTCTATTTTAGGATACCTTTAAACGCTTTTCTTCGCGAGCGTAAGGAGCAGATGCCCCCCTTATCCTATAATGGTTTAGCGATATGCGCGTGTTTGTTGTCACTGTTAAGCTTGTTGTTTGGTTTGTATCCTTCTTTATTGCAATTTATTTTATAAAACTATGATGTGACGAATGTTTCTGTCATCAACATTGCCTTTATTGAGGACAGTATTTTTGTTGCAGTTTTTTATCCATGTTTTTGAACCGTGCAATAAGATAAAAGAAAGTAACTACTGGAGATAGAAGTGCCCATATTCCAGGCTGATGCATATCACTTATTTTTGAAACTACAGCTAAATCCAATAGACTTTTAGGCACCCCCTTATCATTGGTTCGATTGTCTTGCGCCAGGCCATACAGGATATAAAGGGATTTCTCAAAACCTTGAGATCCGGGCTGTATGGTTGTGGTAAAGAACACGGGCATGTCTGACTCGTTGGCAAAGCGATGGATCACTCCTTTCTGAATAGTATACTTCTGACCACCTACCAATACCGCTTTCTTATTTTTGACGTATACCGTAAGTTCACCTTGTGTACAGATAAAGGTTTCAGAAAAATTTTTGTGATAGTGCGATGGTGTCCCTCCGTTAGGCATCAGTTTTACGGATAGTACAGTCAGTTGTCCTTTGGATTCTAACGATGTGCGTTCAAAAGTTACTTCATCTTTTACAATAGGGTTGACGATTGTTTTTTTCATATTGATATAGCGTTTTTTTATTTTTTTTTGCTGTTACCTGATGGCGAGTCCTTGAATAAAGGTGTTGCCACACTGGACCTATAACCCTACGGTATCCAAGGTGTTTAGTATGACAAACTTGTGCGTATATCTGTCTTACGATAGTTCAGACATGAAACCAAACCTCATCCAGTATTCGCTTTGCTAAATATGAATATTCGGCTTACCAGTACGAAAGAAAGTCGATATATAGTATAGATAAGTGGATCAACAACCATCTATAGCGTATTAATTACCAAAAATATTCTTCTATCATTAGATATGCTCTTCGGTATGTCTAATAGGTATATTATCTACCGAAGTATGCTTTTCGTCTACAACAATATTTATCCAACAACTATATGGCAATAATTGCAATCAAAACGAATTCAATGGTGAAATCTAGATGTAAATAATATGGATATACAAAGTCATATTATTTATTCAAGCGCTCATCAAACACTAAAAAAGAAAAGATGAAAATGAAAAATGCATTGGCCGTGCTTTGTTTAACATTGACTTTTGCGGCATGTGAAAAAGAAAAAGATGTAAAGAATGATGTCGATGAAACATTGATTTTGGCGATAGGGTCGACGGTAAAGTGGAAAGGCTATTTAGAAACAGGCTATTTCAACTCGGGGACAATTCAGCTGGACGCGCATGATTTGCAGTTGAGTGGCGATAAGGTTACTGGAGGAGACATCATTATCCCGGTTTCTTCTATCATCATCACGAACGACCTGTCGGCTGAGGATAAAGTACACTTATCAGATCACCTGAAAAGCCCGGATTTCTTCGATATGGCAATTCATCCCAATGTAACTTACTCCATCAGTGCTGCGGAGAAAACAGGTAAGACAGATGCGCAAGGAAACAATTACGTCATAAAAGGTAGTCTGAAACTCCTCGGGAAGTCATTGCCCTTGGATATCCCGGCCAAGATCCATATTTCCAAAACGGAGGTAAATGTCGTATCCACGTTTAAGTTTGACCGCACAAAATGGGGAATGACTTTCGCATCGGATCCCGGATTGCCCGCAGAGGATAAAATCAAGAACGATATTGAGGTCGAACTTGATTTGAAAGCCACTCGAACCTTAGGCACTTTATCGACTTCTCAAGCTAAACTCCGTATCCAACCTTATGAACAAGGCGATTAGGCAGAATAACTGACCCATCAGATACAATAAACGATAATATTATCAAATGTTTAATTCTTAACTTTTAATTTTTCAATGAAAAAAACAATTCTAATTTTTTTTGCTTGCATCGCAGTTGCGTTTGTACAAGCGCAACCTTTTCAAAAGGGAACTACTTCGGTAAATGCTGGTCTCGGTCTAGGAACAGCGCTGGGTGGATTAGGTAAAGTGCGGCCAGCGATTTCAGTATCCGCCGATCATGGAGTATGGCAAGTAGGTGGTCGTGACGTAGTGAGTCTGGGCGGTTATGTGGGAAATACGGGATATAAATACAGTTATGAAGATTATACGGCTAAGTGGAACTATAATATCATTGGAGCACGAGGTGCTTATCATTACAATGGTTTTGAAAAATTATCCGATCTGGATGTGTACGGAGGTATTATGCTAGGGTATAACATCGTGAAATATTCGTCAAACGATAGTGAAGAGTACTGGGGCGGTAGCTACGGTAGTGGTTTGGGGTTCTCCGGCTTTGTTGGGGGGCGCTGGTTTTTTGGAGATAAATTTGGTGCTTATGCCGAGTTGGGATACGGTGTATCTGTTTTGAATGTGGGGGTAACAGTTAAATTTTAGTAAAGGAATATTTTGTCGCAAAAAACACAAAGAAAACGATAATTGGACACTTTTAGTCGGTTAACGGATTATCAGAAACAAATGTTGTCTGCAATTATGCTAAAAGAGCACTGAATGGACATAAGAATATGAATAAAATAATGATAATTATGGCCTGTGTCTGTATAGGTATATTCTCACTAAGCCTACTTTATATTGCTGTCTTAGCATGGGTAGACCCCAAAGCGGTAATGGCATTTGTAGGTGTAGAACTTCACAATAACGATGCTTTAAGCTCCATCCGGGGAGTGTATGGAGGGGTCGGTATCTTTTTGGTCGTCGTAAGTGTGATTATATCGGTCAAGAATTTGCAGAACGGTTTGCTTTTCTTCACCACATTTTGGTGGATGTATGCCATATCCAGAATCCTGACGCTATGGATTGACGGACCTTTAGGTGAATTCGGAGGCACCTGGCTGAAAATCGAGCTGACCTTTGGTCTACTGGCTTTGGTGCTGTATCTGTTGCAAGGATATCTTCTAAAAAAGAAGATGACTTCAATAACTTGATTCACAAGTGGCGGTCGACGATTGTCTCTAATCGATAGACACTGCTTGAGTGTGTAATGCAAGCCATCCTATTTTTGTCAAAAAAAAGATTATATAAAAAATGAAAATGAAAAGAAAAAGTTTAAGTAGTAAATTCTTATTGCTGTTGTTGATTTTAGGTTTTTCGGTGGGTGCTTGTGGGAAGGACGATGCAGCTGCACCGGTAGAAGATGCGGCGGCAGATAGCTATATACCCCGGTCAAATGTCAAGTATGAGTACAGTGTTACAGAGGATGGGGAAAACATCGGTACGCTGACCAAGTGGATCGAGGGAAGCAGGGATTCTTCGGGAATAAAGCTGTATAACCTGCATAGCAATTTCGTTTTTTCGGAAGGTACCATTGGGATGGATAATGAAATGTATGTCGCGAATGGCAGAACGTACATGAAATTGGACATGCCAGAAGCCTGGAAGCTGGTCGTAGAAGAAATGAAAAAGAATCCTGATATTATTGTTGAAGAGGCCAAATACACCGGTTTCCCTGCTTATATGCTCATAGAAAATGCGATGCGCGAAGACAGCAAGCTGACCTGGGAGATCCCAGCTACTATGGGACAGTATTTCCGATATAGAGGCAAAGATTCCCAAAGCGACAAGATTGAAATAACGCAAACGACCGTACAGCACCCCGGTGCAGTAGCCGCTTTAGAAACCCTTACCGTGCCTGCCGGGACATTCACATGCAGTAAGTTCGTGTATGAAATTTCACAGGAACAGGTTGCAAAAATCAACGGAGACGTCTTTATGAATGCTTCCGGAACGGAGACCATTACCCTTTGGATGGCGCATGGTATCGGTGTTGTGAAAGAGGAAAACATCACTCTTTTCAACGGTAATACCAACAATACGGTCACGGTATTGAACAAGATAACGAACTAATTTCGAGGGAAAGGGAAAATGATATGTTGTTGGTCGACAGATAATGGATATCTGTCGACCAACTATACGACAGAAGGGGAAATTCGCTAACTTTGAATATGGTAGTTTTGGCTTTCATGCAATCCCGGAAACGTTTACTTACCCATGTGTTCTTTTGGGTGGTGATCTTGGTTTGGCTGACGCAGCTATTTGAGGTAGGTGGGCCTGGATATACAGTAGCATTCAATACGGTCTTAATGTTGTTTCCAGTACATCTGATCTATTTCTATACGCTGGCCTATATCATCATCCCAAAATATCTTTATACCCGAAAATTTCTTGCATTAAGTCTTTCTTTTGCGCTGCTTGCTATCGGGTGTATGCTGGTGTATCGGAGTATCGAGATTCTTTTTGCAGACCCTTATTTCTTTAAAGAGATGCATAAGCTCTATCCCGATTGGAAATGGAAAAAGATTGAAGGTACATTTGTAGAACAAATCGTAAACATGGAATACATGATCCATGCATTGGAGCAGAGCAATTCGGTTGTATGGATAGCCTTAGTCATCAAGTTTTTTCGGATGTGGTATGAGCGTAAACAAGTAGCATTACAAGCCGAGCTCAATTTTTTGAAATCGCAGATTCACCCTCATTTCCTGTTCAATACTTTAAACAATCTATACGCGCTTACCCTTAATCAATCACCAAAGTCGCCCGAAGTGGTATTGGGCTTGTCGGATATATTGCGCTATATGCTCTACGAATGCAATGCCGATGATGTATTGCTAAAGCGTGATGTGGCTATTATCCAGAATTACCTGACCCTGGAGCAACTTCGGTATGGCGATCGATTGGATCTTAATTTCAGTATCAAAGGAAATATTGCCGATCAGGCCATAGCGCCTTTGTTGATGATCCCGCTGATCGAAAATGCCTTCAAACATGGAGCCAGTGAGATGACCGAGGAGGCCTGGATCAATATAGATATAGACGTGAATGATTCGCGTCTCAAATTGAAGGTGTCTAATAGCAGGCCGAGGCAATTACCGGAACGGGATGCTACCTGTGGCAATATTGGCCTACAGAACTTGAAAAAGAGGTTGGAGTTGATATATCCCGAAAACCATCTCCTGACCATTTATGAAGAAGAAGATATGTATCTGGCCGTGTTGCAAATAAACTTTGGTACAGTAGCCTATCCCGTGAAGGCGATGGAAAAAGAAGTGTCATTTCACGCGGGTTGTACAGATATTCTGAAAACAAAACCCAGCCATTCATGAAAATAAGTACACTGATTGTAGATGATGAACCTCATGCCCTAGAAATCCTCGAAAAATACATCGCCCATTTCCCGGAGATAGAATTAGTAGATAAATGTTATAATGCTGTACAGGCATTCCAGATTCTCCAGAAGAAGGCCATTGATTTGCTATTTCTCGATATCAAGATGCCAGGACTGTTGGGCACCGAATTGGTCCGTACGCTAAAGAATCCACCCAGGATTATATTTACGACGGCTTATCAGGATTATGCGCTCGAAGGTTTTGACCTTAATGCAGTGGATTACCTGCTTAAGCCTATTCCTTTTGACCGTTTTCTGAAAGCGATGGATAAGGTGTTCAATGGCTATAATCCCAAACAGTTATCTGTCCAGGTCTCCAATCATCTGGTTTCGGAAACCAAAAATGACAGCTATCTGTATCTGCGTGTTGAGCGCAGAATGGTCAAGATCAATGTCAATGATATTTATTGGGTAGAAAGCCTAAAGGACTATGTCAAGGTTGCTCTTTCCGATAAAACATATGTCAGTAAGCAGAAAATCAGTGTATTGGAAGAGTTGTTGCCCGAAGACAAATTTGTCCGTATTCATCGCTCTTTTATTGTTTCCATCGAAAAAGTCCAAAGTTATCATTCCTTTGCCATTGAGATCCTGGGCAGGGAGCTGCCCATCGGCCGAAACTATAAGGAGGAGTGCCGTAAAAGGTTGAGATAAATGGATGCTGTCGCAAGTTTTCAACTTGTGACCATGTGCGCGTTTACTCTCTTTTTATCCCATCATCCGCGTCGTTTGTCTTCACAAACATGTCGTTTGTCTCCTTTGGTTGGACAATCGATGATATCAGTACATTTTTGTGTTCGTATTTTAAAAAGTTTAACATAAAAATGAAAACACAGCAATTTATCCTTGTTTTTCTAATCGTCTGTATGGTTATTTCCTGCGGAAAGTCTAAAGTGGACAATCCCATTGAAGACCCGATAGAAAATCCTGGAGACAAGCCGGATCCCGTGGCACATGGTACGCCGATCGGTGATGCGGTACAAAAGACAATAGGAACTGAGGGAGGTACGATCCAAATGCCTGATAATGAGATCAGCGTGAACATCCCTGCCGGGGCGCTTGCCGTCGAAACCACCATCAGCATACAGGAAGTGAGCAGTACCCTAGGTAATAACGGGCTGGGCAAATCGTACCGCCTGCTGCCGGAGAATGTACAGTTTAAGCAAGACGTGGAAATCACGTTTGCTTATAATGATACTATGCTTATCGGCAAGTTTGAGGATCTGTTGTTTATGGCCTACCAGGATGCACAAGGCTATTGGCGCGTGCCAAAAAACAATGTGCTGGACAAAACCAATAGAACACTGAAAGTGAAGACCCGGCATTTCAGCGATTGGTCGGGCTATGGTTCGGCCTATATATCGGCAGACAAAAATGAACTTTCATCCGGTGAGGAGACTACTTTAAGAGGATCTTATTATTTTATCACAAAAGATGCGGAGGATCTTAGTGTAGATGACCTCTTGAGCACCAATTATGATGCCGGCAAGGAACATGTTGAAGAATGGAAAGTTGTTTCCGGGCTGGGCGAACTTACACCTAAAGAAGACGGAACAGCCACCTTCAAAGCGCCGGCAAACATAACGGACTTTTCTACATCCAAAATACAGCTAAAGTTCAAGAACATTCTTAACCCGAGAACCGGCACGGAAGGATTGGTGTTGGCTTATGCAGACATTCAGCTTGTGCCTGATGAATACATAGCATGGGATTTTGGAGGCAAAAGAAGACAATCTGCCACTCCGGTAGCGACATATTATGTTTCAAGTCTTGGTGAAAGATATTTAACTATTACAGCTAACGACGATGGGGCCAAGGTACCAATCAATATACGATTTAATGTTTACGATGAAAACACCTACAAATTCGCTTCTTGGGGAGGCTCTGGAACAGTATCGGTAGGCACATTGGATGGAGGCCCTTTTGGGGTGCACTCTGGGTGTCCGAATGGTCAAATGATTGGCTACGTGGATCTTCAGTCGGTTGACTGGGAGCAGCGAAATATACAAGGTACTATTTTCGGAACATTGATTGAAAGTTCCGGGGTTATTTGCAATAATGATAAACCACGCCAACCAATATCGGGTAGGTTTCGTATGAAATTTTCGGTTCGATGATGGTATTCAAAATCAAAAAGTAAACATATATGGACACACACGAAATTATTCTTACTCTGCTGGCAGCCTGTATTGGAGCGATTGGGGCTGTAGTGATACACACAAAAACATATCAGGCCGTTTCAGAGTGAAAGCTCCCCAGTAAATCGTGCTGCAGACATCAAAACAGTAATTCTATGAAATTATTAAAAGCTTTAACTATCGTGATAGGCATTATTATCCTGTTGGGTTTAATTGGAGGCCTATATATCCATTACGCGTTGCCTGATGTGGGCGATGCGCCCGATATCAGGGTGAACGGGGATAGCACCAGCATTGAAAGAGGAAAGTATTTAGCCACGCATGTAGCCGTGTGTATAGATTGCCACAGCCTGCGGGACTGGAGCCAATTTAGCGGCCCGGTGCCTGCCGGCAGGGAAGGTAGCGGCGGTGAGTTATTTGGCAGAGAAGCTGGGTTTCCCGGCACCATTTATTCCACCAATCTTACCCCTTATCAATTGTCATCATGGACAGATGGTGAAATATATCGTGCTATAACATCAGGCATAGGGAAAGACGGGCGGGCCCTATTCCCGGTTATGGGCTATCACCGCTTCGGGCAAATGGACAAGGTGGATGTATACAACATCATCGCCTACCTGCGCACCTTACCATCCATTAAAAATGATGTGCCCAAGCCTGAGCTGGATTTTCCGGTTAGTCTGCTGAATAAATTAGCCCCATCGCCGCCCGAACACCAAACAAGGCCGCCAATGAATGATACGGTGCGCTACGGCGCCTACCTGGTAAACGCCGCAGGTTGCGTAGACTGTCATAGCAGGCAGGATAAGGGACGGGTTATTTCAGGTACCGAGTTTGGTGGAGGCATGGAGTTTTGCCAGCCAGGAGGTATTATCCGCGCACCGAATATTACCATGCACCGCGAAGCAGGCATAGGCGCATGGACACAGGAACTTTTTGTAAACAGATTCAAAGCGTATACAGATACTGCCTATCATCCGAAACCTTTGGCGAAAGGAGAGCTTAATTCGCCCATGCCCTGGACTATGTATGCAGGCATGAGCAGGGAAGACCTGCGGGCTATTTATACTTACTTAAAAACTGTAAAAACCAAAGCATCGTCCGTCCAAATCAGAAGTTATGAATAATAAATCATCATTACAATACCGGTTAAGAAGTTTCATCGTAGCATGCACCTGCCTTTTTGTTGCTAACGTGCATGCGCAATCCGGCACCGTCATTTCCTTAGAAAAAATACAGCAGCGCTATGCCGGCAAATGGCCGAAGAATATGAGCTATATCAAAAAAGTAGTATCGCACCGTTATGGCCGCACAGACAGCTCTTCTCACTATTACGCCTATGTATTTCCGCAATACGCCCGCATAGATAACCGTAGCCCGCATAATGGCAATACCAGCATTTTCCGGGGTGATAGTACCTGGTATTTTCGCTACCACAGAAAGGATGGCAAAGGGTCGGCACACCGGCATTTTTCGGATTACATGCTGGGCGAAATTTATTGGGATGATATAGAAGGGCTGAAGAAAGTGCTTGCCTATTCCAAAATTGATTTTACGAAACAGGCAAAAGGCAACTGGGAAGGGCGAACGGTATATGTTATAGGCGCCACTACGCTGGAAGACAGGCGACATATACAGGTGTGGTATGATGCAGAGCACCTGTACCCGGTTCGCTTTATTTACGGGTCGATTGGTAATGTGGAGGATATCCGGTACGAGATAGAAAAACATGGGGCAATATGGAAACCGAAGGCTGCCAAAGAGTTTTACAATAAAAGGCAAACCGGGGAGGTGCGCTTTGCTAATTTTTCTTTTGACCGGCAGCTTTCGGAAGCCTTGTTTGACCCTGATAAGTTTGGAACCTATCATTGGACGCAGGATTAAAAGCACAGACAGCATGTCTTGTTATCTTTCCTTATTACACTAAAATTCAAATAATTAATAATGAACAGAAACTTATTAATAGCAGCCTTATTATTCATCGGCTGCTCCAAAAATTCAGAAGAAAGTCAGGCGCAAAGCTGGGGAGCGCAACCGACGCTGCCTGTGGTGCAGGGGCAGGCAACCTTTTCAATGGCGGGCAATGAACATTACGTCAATGTAATGGGAAACACTATACCGAGAATGCCGGTTTTCCCCTCCTTATCCGTCAAAGGTGGCATAGCCCGGGGTTATGTGGCCGATTTAAGCGGCAAGCCTTTAAAAGGCGCGCATATTGGCGTGTCTTCATCCCTCACCGGTGGATTTTATTCCAGCGGAAGCGGGCTTACCAACGACAATGGGTATTACGAATTTACCATTCCAACAGGAGCTGCTTACTTCTTTGGCACAGCCGTTACGGTAACGTATAATGAAACACCAGCAGTAATGGCGCTGTACCCTGTTGGCGGCACTACTTATTTCCCTTCCGGTAGCGGCGTTGTTAAAAACTTTGTGTTACTATCTTATGGCCCCGCCAACCCGGATGAAGTGACGCAGCAACCGAATAACGAAAGTAATTATTATGGCGGGGCGCTATTGTTCAATTTCAATATGAATTATGCCGGAGATCCCTATCAAAATCCCGAATACCTGCCTGAAAATGGTGTGATTGAAATCGAACTCATACCATTGGGAACCGGGCTTTACGGAGAAACCAAATCGTTTAAGATTACGAAACAAATCGGCAATATGAACACATTCCATCTCCATAACATCCCGATAGGAAAATATACCATCAACGCCAAAATGAGTGACGGACGTAACTTAAAAATGAGGGCTATAGGCACCAAGGCGAATGTATATGCGCATCTCGGTCTTAAACCGGATAACGCGGTGGGTACATCCACAATAACCTTTACACCCAATCATCAATATACACCAGTAATGGTGCCCTCTTTTAAGAGTAACTGGGATGCACTGGAGATCAGTTTGAAATTATAGGCATCTGTAAATAATACCCCGTTTTATAAGCACAACATTTTTAAACAAAGAATAATGAATATTCAGAAATACATCATCAAGTTTTTTCTGTTAATAGGATTTGTAGCGCTGGGTGTCTCTTGCAAAAAGAGCCATACCGATATGCCCGGCAAACCTGCCGAGCCTATAAAAACTCCGCTAGGACAGCCTATAGGAACGGCAACAAAAGTTACCATTGGAGCAGAAGGAGGTGTTATTGCCATTCCGGACCAGTGTATCTCCCTAAAGGTGCCTGCTGGTGCTGTAGACACAGATACCGAATTTTCCATACAGGAAGTAGTACCAAATGCAGCTGTAAATACCGGTCGTCTCTTCAGAATACTACCCGAAGGCATCACCTTGAAAAAGCCGGTGGAGATTACCTTCCATTATACCGATGCGGACATGGACGGCAGCAGCGAAGATTATTTCTACCCCTGTTACCAAAGCAGCGACGGGCTGTGGCACAAAGTAACGGACAGCACGTTAGATAAAGCGAACAAGACCTTAAAAGTGGCTACCACACATTTCAGCGATTGGAGCTGGTTTAGAGAGATCGCAATTCACTCAGCGAAAGAAGAGATAGGCTCGCAAGAAGAAGTGGAGCTGGAAGTGTTTGCGAAGGATGCTTACAGGGAAAATGCACAGTCTGATGATTTGGTATTGGTAGCCATCCCCCTTACCGCTGATAAAATCGTGGAGTGGAAGGTGGTGTCCGGCGGCGGAACTATTTCTGGTGGGAAAAGCCCGAAAATAAAATATACAGCACCGAGTACAGACAGTAAGATAGAAGTGGTGATTGAAGTAACCGTAAAAAATGTAATCAGCCAGTCCAACCCCGACCGACCGGGAAATGGAGGATTGTCTATTGTAAGAAAAAAGCTAACCATTTTGCCTGAAGAATATGTAATCTGGACAATTGGCGGTAAAAAGTACACGGGTATGTTTTTTGCCTTAGGAGTGTTTGACGGGCATGCAATTTTCACGGCCACGGTAGTGGATAGCGAAATAGCTTTTCATACCAACGGGACGAAGCTTGGCAAATACAGCTTTGGCAAGCTGGACGATCCTAAAACTTCCACCTTTGATGGCACCGATAACTTCGTAACGTATCATAGTGATTATACGGAGTGCGATACCTATAAACAAGTATTTGGAGAAGGTGCTGTGGTTTTTGAAACCTTTGGTGAAAGCGGCGGAGGAATCGTGCAGGGTACTTTTGAGGGAAAGCTCTATAATAAAAAAAGTTGCGAGATTACTGCGCGGCAGGTATTCGGTTCTTTCCGGGTAAGGAGGACGTATTGAGGGAAATTAAAATGCACTTTAAAGATATAACGATTAGCAACCTTGAAAAGGATGACCTAATACCTTACGAACTTTTGTTACTCGCTGATCCCTCAAAAGATTTGATTGATAAATATTTAAAACAATCAAACCTCGTTCTTGCAAAGCAAAATGACGAAACGATTGGTGTAATCGTTTTGTTTCCGTTGACAGTAGAAACGGTCGAAATAAAAAACATTGCAGTAAGACCAGATTTTCAGGGACTAGGGATTGGCCGGTATTTGATAGAAAATGTTATACAAGTAGCTTTGTCTAACAAACAAAAAAGTATTTGCATTGGAACAGCAAATTCAAGCGTTGGTCAGCTTTATCTGTATCAGAAACTTGGCTTTGAAATAACAGCCATAAAAAGAAGTTTCTTTACAGATAATTATACGGAACCGATTTACGAAAATGGCATTCAGGCAAAGCACCTGTTAGTGCTGACAAGGCAATTGAATGACTTGCAGAAAAACAAACTTTAGTACAGTGTATGTCAATAAACGGCAACCGACCTTAAACTCATATGATGTTCCGCATATAAATAGTTTTTTGATTCATTTTTATTGTTTTGTTTATGGTTTTTTATCTATTTGATGGTTTTTTGTTGTTTGTTGTTGATATTTTTTAATATTATTTTGAATTTCTTGTATATATTTGCCGAAATATATGATAAAAAGTAAATATGAGTTCTAAAAAATCTGTTGTTCCTTTTGTTTTTCTGTTGATAATTGTGTTGTTGGCTTTGTTTTTTCCTTCTATTCCAACAAAAGGAGTGGAAAATGTCACGTATGATGCAGCAGATGTAGCCTGGATGCTCACGTCTACGGCTTTAGTTTTGATCATGACACCGGGGTTAGCCTTCTTTTATGGAGGGATGGTCAAAAAGAAAAATGTGATTTCTACCATGTTGCAGAGTTTCATATGTATGTGCTTGGTAGCTGTTATTTGGGTAGTGTTTGGTTTTAGTCTGGTTTTTGGTGAATCATGGCACGGATTAATAGGAAATCCATGTACCTTTTTTATGTTCAACGGCGTATTGGATGGTGAAAATTGGCCGGGCGCACCTACGATTCCATTAACGCTCTTTGCTTTATATCAATTGAAATTTGCCATCATTACACCGGCATTGATTACGGGCGCTTTTGCAGAACGTATCCGCTTTACTTCTTATATATTATTTGTATGCCTGTTTTTTGTGTTTATCTATGCTCCCTTGGCACACGCTACTTGGCATCCGGATGGCTTACTAGCCAGTATGGGCGTGCTAGATTTTGCCGGTGGTACCGTGGTGCACATGTCGGCAGGCGTAACGGCATTTGTATCGGCCATTTTCTTAAAGCGAGGTAATAGTAATAGTCATGATCCGGCAAGAGTAACTTATGTGTTGATTGGCATGGGGCTCTTGTGGTTTGGATGGTTCGGTTTTAATGCAGGTTCTGCTTTTGGTGCAAATGAATTAGCGGCTTCGGCATTGGCTACAACAACAACCGCCTCGGCTGCTGCCGCGTTGGCATGGATATTTTTCGATGCGGCTCGTGGTAAGAAACCTTCGGCATTGGGCGTTTCGATTGGTGTAGTGGTGGGCTTGGTCGCGATTACACCGGCTGCTGGGTTCGTCTCCGTTCCACATTCGCTTATCATTGGTGTGGTAACGGCCATTGTATGCAACCTGTTGGTAGAGTGGCGCACCACCCGATCCAATGTAGACGATACCTTGGATGTATTTCCAAGCCATGGTGTTGGAGGAATGGTTGGTATGATTTTAACGGGTGTATTTGCTTCAAAAGCGGTTAACCCCGCCATTAGCAGCAATGGCTTGTTTTTTGGAGAAACATCCTTGTTCTGTGCACAGGTAATTGGTCTATTGGGTTCAGTTGCTTATACGTTTATTGTAGCCTTCATCTTGTTGAAAGTAACCGATAGCATCAGTAAATTGCGTGTTTCTCCTGAAGAAGAAGAAATGGGCTTGGATATTAGTCAGCACGGCGAAAAGCTTTAAAATTAGCGTGTAATGGAGATTGTTTTTACACAAACGTGTTTATTTTTAAGTTGCATGATTTTGCATAATTGTTTTTAAACGGTAATTTTGCATACTCAATCCCAACTATGAGTGACTCAATTAAACACGAGTGCGGTGTAGCGATGATTCGCTTACTAAAACCTCTTTCTTATTACCAAGAGAAGTATGGCACGTCTCTCTACGGTATCAACAAGCTCTATTTATTAATGGAAAAACAGCATAACCGCGGACAGGATGGAGCGGGAATTGCGACCATTAAATTGGATGTTAAACCGGGTAATCGATATATCAGCCGATATCGGGCCATGGGTTCGAATGCCGTATCTGAAATTTTCGAATACGTACAACGGAAGTTTGCTGCGGTGCAGCAGGCCGAGCCTGAGCTTTATCAAAATTCGCATTGGCTAAAAGAGAATATGAGTTTTGTAGGCGAGGTGTTGTTAGGGCACTTGCGTTACGGGACACATGGTAAGAATAGTATTGAAAATTGCCATCCTTTTTTAAGGCAGAATAACTGGATGAGCCGTAATTTAGTTATTGCTGGTAATTTCAACATGACCAACGTGGACGAACTCCTTGAACAGCTGTTTGAGCTAGGGCAACACCCAAAAGAGCAAGCAGATACCGTTACCGTTCTGGAGAAGATCGGACACTTTTTGGATACAGAGAACCAAGAATTGTTTGATAAATTTAAACACAAGGGCTATTCTAACGTAGAAATAAGTGCCCTGATTGCTAAAAATCTGGACGTAGCTAACATCTTACGCCGGTCGGCCAAAACATGGGATGGCGGATATACCATTAGCGGTATATTTGGTCATGGCGATGCTTTTGTGATGCGCGATCCTGCCGGTATCCGCCCGGCTTATTACTATATTGATGATGAGGTGGTCGTGGTTACCTCGGAGCGTCCGGCTATACAAACGGCGTTCAATGTGAAATTTCAAGATATTAAAGAAATCAAACCCGGTCATGCGCTCATTATTAAAAAGGATGGCACCATTACAGAAGAGCAATTTCGCGAACCGGAAGAACAAAAATCTTGCTCGTTCGAGCGCATTTATTTTTCACGGGGCAGCGATGCGGAAATTTATCAAGAACGTAAGTATCTAGGGCGTTTGCTTTGTGCTAATATTTTGAAATCCGTTGATTATGATATCAAGAACACCGTTTTCTCTTTCATTCCAAACACAGCAGAAGTGGCTTTTTACGGTTTGAAAGAAGGGGTAAATGATTACGTGCGGAAGCTGCAAAAAGACACGTTACTTAAGCGGGCAGATAAGATATCAGACGAGGAGTTAGACGATATGTTGAGCATCACGCCACGCTTCGAAAAGCTGAGTATTAAAGATGCTAAATTGCGTACATTTATTACGCAAGATGCCGATCGGCAAGATATGGTGGCCCACGTATACGACACGACCTACGGTGTAGTGAAAAGTGGTAAGGATACCATTGTGGCCATCGATGATTCCATTGTACGCGGTACAACGTTAAGGCAGAGTATCCTCAAGATATTAGATCGGCTTAACCCTGTTAAGATCATCATTGTATCGTCTGCACCGCAAATTCGTTATCCCGATTGTTATGGTATTGATATGTCCAGGATGGGCGAGTTTGTTGCGTTTGAAGCAGCTATATCGTTATTGCGCAAAAATGGTATGAACTATGTGATTGATGACGTCTATCAAAAATGTGTAGAGTCGTTAGATATGGATAAAACATTAGTACCTAACCATGTGAAGGCAATTTATGAACCGTTTACATACGAAGAGATTTCGGAGGAAATTGCTCGGATTGTAACACCCATTGATATTAAGGCTAAAGTGGAGGTTATTTATCAGCGTTTAGAAGACTTACATATTGCTTGTCCGAAAAATAAGGGCGATTGGTACTTCTCTGGTGATTACCCAACCCCGGGAGGTAATAAAGTGGTGAATAGAGCCTTTATGAACTGGGTGGAAGGAAAAAATGTGCGGGCTTATTATTCAGCTTAACAAATTAAAAATTCAAAAGTAAAAATTAAAAAAACTGAAGGGGTTAGCAATAAATAAAATATCAATAAAATTAAAAAGAGCTGGATTTTTCCGGCTTTTTACTTTTGAATTGATTTAGTGCCGCTTATTTGAATGAAGCAAAAAGTTGGAGGAGATAAAAAAAGTCGTTTCTACCGTTCCTATGGGAGACGAATTTTTTACTTTTGAATTTTTACTTTTGAATTGATTTTAAATAATGCTATGCGTAAAAACCAATTCGTACATTAACCGAAGCGCAAATACAATAATAAGCGCGCCTGCGAACTTATTAATCTTATTTAAGGTACATTCCTCGATTTTATGGCTCAACTTGTCTGCATAGAATGCTTTTGCCGTATCGATGCCCAATTGGGTGAGCAGCACACAAGAAAAGAATAAAATAATGCGCTTTAAGTCAAATCGATCGCTGATAGAGACTACGCCACTAGTGACGCTGATCCAATAGAGCAACAGGGTGGGGTTAAAGATGCACATAGCAAAGCCCTTGATGAAGTAGCCGCTGTGTTCGCGCTTAGAAAGACATTTGGTGCGCCTAATGGTAACTTTTTTTCGTATATAATGAATGCCAACACCCAATAATACAATACTACCAATAATGCCTAAAGGGAATAATACCTCCCGCTCTTGGGCGATGTAAGAGGAACCGTATAAAGCCAGTGCAACATATAGGGCATCGGCAGCAAATACGCCAAAAGCAAAAGAAAAGCCCCCATGGAAGCCCTTTTCAATGCTTGTTTTTAGTAATGCGAAGAATGCCGGACCGGTTAAGAAAGATAAAACAATTCCCAATCCAATGCCCGACGCAATAACTTCAATCATGCTTTTCCATTACTTGGTTGAGGTGCAATTATACTAAAAAAATATGAAAACCAAGTTTCAGCTAAGAAAAGATGCATGACTTACGCGTGTCAAAAAGACACCATTTTAGTTTTTTTATTAAATGATGCTCTGTTTAAGGCATATAATTTGGTTTTGTTTGGATTCTTGTTTAAGCTTGTAACAGTTTTGAAATGTAACAAAAACAGTCGATGACGAAACCCTCTTTTGATGAGATATTTATGAATTTGGCACTTGAACTGGCCGAACGTTCACATTGTGTAAAAGCGCATGTCGGAGCCGTATTGGCAAAAGACACGCGCATTATTTCTATCGGCTATAATGGTCCACCAGCCGGCACACATAATTGTGATCAAGAATGGCCCGGTGAAGGGTGTGCACGCGATTCAAAAGGAAGTTGCTCATTGGCGCTTCATGCCGAGGAGAATGCTATTTTGTACGCCGTAAAAAATGGTTCGGCATTGCAAGGGGCCACCTTATACACCACCTTATCACCTTGTTTACCCTGTGCGCGGTTAATCTTTTCGGCAGGGATTACCAAAGTGTATTACCGTTATTCGTATGCCGAATATAAGGGAATCGGTACGGATGAAGGAGTGGAGTTTTTGAGAAAATTCGGTGTGCAAGCACTGAAGTTTTAAGGCAGTGTCAAAAAGGTCCACTACCGTCATATCGAACGTAGCGTAGCGAAATCGAGTTATCTGTTTACAAAGGAGAGACTTTTCGGCTTCGCTACCAATGACCTATTGTATAGACTTGTGGGCTGTCATCCAGAACGAAGCCTTAGCGAAGTGAAGGATCTTCGTTCAGGGAAGGTGTTAACCTGAATTAGCCCCTTTTCAATTTTTCGTGCCAATCATGACAACAAAGTTGTGGTAACGATAAATACAATCCACTTCATGGAAGCCAATTCGCTGTAATTCATTCAACTGCCAAGATAAAGGTGCCAGATGATCTAGGGCCGTTCGTTTAAAAGCTTGCTGAATAGCTGCTTGACCAAGACCCGATTCAATAACCGAACGTCGCCATTGGTCTTTGTAAAATGAATCCATACGAGATGTTCTGCCTTTCACCTGATCGGCATTAATAAACAATCCACCAGGATTAAGCGCCCGATAAGCTTGTTGGTAGATGGCGGTTTTCTCCATATCGGTTAAGTGGTGGATAGACAAAGAAGAGATGATGATATCGTACTTTCCAGGAAGCGCCTTTTCTCTATAGTCCATCTCTAAATAGGTGAAATTATGAAGTCCGGCGAAGCGCTTTTTGGCGATGGCTAACATTTCGGGCGAAATATCAAGTAGGGTATAGTGGAGCTTAGAATTCACTTGATAAACAAAGTAAGAAAAGAGCCCCGTCCCAGCACCAATGTCTAATAGTGTACGTGCTGTTTTATGGCCTTCAATCAGCGGTAAACTAATCTGATAAAAATCCTTAAAGCAAGGAATTAGAAATGTACGCTCTTGGTCGTACTGCTCCGATACCTCGGCAAAGCGCTTTCGTATTTCATCCATGAGTGTTTCATCCATTTTATTGTTTGAAACCCGAATATATAAAATATTCAGGTTTTTATGCCTAATAAGGTTGATCAATCTGTCTGATTTTTTCGGAAACTAAATACTGGATATGCTGTTCTTATAACAAAGAAAAGTATAAAAAAATGGCATTACAACAATATGATGACTTGCTTGGACAAGAAGCAGAAAATTTACTTCAACATCGTTGTCAAACAATCGATAAGAAGCAATTGCATTTACCGTCGCCTACTTTCATAGATGACGTATTTTCCATATCTAACCGGAACCCACAGGTGCTGCGTTCATTGGCTGCCTTGTATCAACATGGTCGGTTGGCTGGTACGGGCTATTTATCCATTTTGCCGGTCGACCAAGATATTGAGCATACAGCAGGCGCTTCGTTTGCTCCTAATCCATTATATTTTGATCCAGAGCAAATTATTCGATTGGCTATCGAAGGAGGATGCAATGCGGTCGCCACCACTTTTGGCCATTTGGCGATGCTATCAAGGAAATATGCGCACCGCATTCCGTTTTTGGTGAAGTTAAACCATAATGAGTTGCTTACCTATCCCACAAAATATAATCAGATCATGTTCGGTTCGGTAAAAGATGCATGGAATCTAGGTGCCGTAGCCGTGGGTGCTACCATTTATTTTGGTTCAGAAGAATCGGGCCGACAGCTACAGGAGGTGTCAGCGGCGTTTGAAGAGGCGCATGCATTAGGCATGGCCTGTGTGTTGTGGTGTTACACACGCAATGGTCAGTTTACCAAAGATGGAGTGAATTATGAAACTGCGGCCGATATTACCGGTCAAGCAAATCATATCGGAGCAACGATTCAGGCCGATTTGCTGAAACAAAAATTACCGGATACGAATGGTGGTTTTACGGCGATTGGTTTTGCTAAGAGCGACCCGCGGATGTACGATGTGTTGAGCAGTTCGCATCCCATTGATTTATGCCGCTATCAGGTGTTGAATGGTTATATGGGACGGGCCGGACTGATTAATTCTGGTGGAGAGTCAAAAGGAAATACCGATTTGGCCGATGCGGTAAAGAGCGCTATTATCAATAAAAGAGCAGGTGGAACCGGATTGATTTTGGGTAGGAAAGCTTTCCAACGTCCGTTTGAAGATGGTGTAAAATTGCTGCATAGTGTGCAAGATGTATATGCGGATCATGCCGTTACCATCGCCTAGCAATTCCTTTTGAAGGAGTGGGCTCCTTTCAATTTATCACCCCTGTATTCGTGAATGCGAACCATTTTATCTAAGTTTGGAACCGATAAAATGAGCACTTATGGGATATAAAAGTTTGGCTGCGTGTGTAGCAGACCTGGAGCATCACGGCCACCTGATCAGAATAAAGCAAGAAGTAGATCCTTATCTGGAGATGGCGGCTATTCATTTGCGGGTTTACGAACATGCTGGTCCGGCTTTATTCTTCGAAAATGTAAAAGGAAGCAATTTTCCTGCTGTTTCCAACCTGTTCGGTACCTTAGAACGCTCACGTTTCATGTTTCGCGATACTTTAGACAAAATGAAACGCATGGTTGAGTTGAAAATGAATCCCATGAAAGCGTTTAAAAGTCCTTTAGCGTATTCTGGTATGGCGCTAAATGCTTTATCAGCTCTTCCGATGCGGGTAGGCAAGCAGGCGCCCATTATGCACGGGAAGACCACCATCAGTGCCTTGCCCCAAATTGTTCATTGGCCCATGGATGGCGGCCCATTTATGACGATGCCGCAGGTATATACCGAAGATGTGACGAAACCGGGTATCATGCAGGCGAATTTGGGTATGTATCGTATACAAATGGCCGGTAATGCATACATAACGGATCAGGAAGTAGGTTTGCACTACCAACTGCATAGGGGAATTGGTGTGCATCAAGCAAAAGCCAATGAACAAGGCCAACCGCTCAAAGTCAGTATATTCGTGGGCGGTCCGCCGGCTCATGCGCTAGCAGCAGTCATGCCTCTTCCGGAGGGACTTTCTGAAATGACTTTCGCCGGTGCGCTCGGGAACCGCCGGTTCAGATATTTTTACGATGAAGCTGGTTTTTGTATTTCGGCCGATGCCGATTTTGTGATTACCGGCACCGTGTACCCAAATGAAACGAAACCCGAAGGGCCCTTTGGTGATCATATTGGTTATTATAGTTTAACACATCCCTTCCCGCTTATGCATGTGCATCGGGTGTATCATCGCCAGCACGCCATATGGTCTTTCACGGTGGTGGGCAGGCCGCCTCAGGAAGACACCAGCTTTGGGCAGCTCATTCATGAAATCAGCGGTCCGGCTATACCCAGCGAGATTCATGGTCTACATGCGGTACATGCAGTTGACGCAGCTGGAGTACATCCCTTGCTTTTTGCCATCGGCTCTGAACGCTATACTCCTTATTTGGAGCGTAAACAACCCCAGGAGATATTGACCATTGCCAATCAAATTTTGGGTAAAAATCAGCTTAGTTTGGCGAAATATCTGTTTATTGCTGCCAAGGAAGATCATCCTGCATTAGACATTGATGATGTAGCTGCTTTTTTACAGCATATGTTAGAACGGATAGATTTCACGCGTGATGTACACTTTTATACGAAAACCACGATCGATACATTGGATTACAGTGGAGAAGATTTAAATGCTGGATCGAAAGTGGTATTTGCTGCTGCTGGACCAGTCAAACGTACATTGTGGAACGAATTACCCGTAGGCTTTGCGTTGCCAAGACCTTTTCATACGGGGAAATTAGTCATTCCCGGTGTTTTGCTGGTAGATGGAAAAAAATTCGAATCGTATGGTGAGGCCGAAACTTGTATACAAGCCTATGCGTCGGCACTAGCCGGAGTAGATTGTAGCGGAATCGCTTTATTGGTCATCTGTGATGATGCAGGATTTGCGAGCGAACGTATCGGTAATTTCGTATGGGTCACGTTTACAAAAAGCAATCCTTCCCATGATATATACGGTGTAGATAGCTTCGTACAATATAAGCATTGGGGATGTCGTGGTCCATTAATAATCGATGCACGTACCAAGCCACACCATGCACCACCGCTGGAAAAAGTACCAGATATCGAACGCCGGGTAGATGCCCTTGGAGCCAAAGGAGGACCGTTGCACGGCATCATTTAGAAAAATAAAAATGATTTATTTGGACTGATTATATATAATAGTTATATTCGCATTCGAAAAATAGATACGATTGTAGAAAGATGCTTTGCCGCCTTGCCCAATTAGAAGAGATTTTCAGTACAGATCACGGAACGGTGTATCAATGCAGTAATAAGAATTGCTATTGGTTATCTTTTATGGGAGATACCACACCGTTTAAAGTGGCTGATTTTATTCACTTTAGAAAGCAAGTGGAAGATATTGATATCGACCGCCTATTAAACGATCCCTCTCCGCGTGCTGATTTTACGATCTTAATGCCCTTCCGATCACAACGTTGTTTTGTGCTTACAGTATTTGATGTACTTAACTTAAAAGAATTATTACAGGGTGCAAAATTCATGATGGAGCTTCCTGGTGTGATTAAAGACTGCTTAAATGTGGTGAGTTGCCATTAAGCGGAAAGCTTAAAGCAGAAAGCATAAAGCCTTGAAAACTTTTTATCAAATAATTTAGACTCAATACGTATTGCTTTTATTTTAAGCAACTTAATAGCTAATTCTGTTTCTTTGTATAGAAATTCGTGTATCAGACGGATGATTGTATAGTATTTAAAGATGACAGATATGAAAGACCTATTAAGACTCAAAACTTCGTTAAACGAAGAAATAGAGAAAATATTAAATGAACAAGTAAAAGTAGAAGCCCATTCTTCGGCTATATATTTGGCGATGTCTTCTTGGTGTGATGATCAAGGTTTTGATTTCAGCGCTGGTTATTTCGCTAAACAAGCGGATGAAGAGCGGACGCATATGTTAAAATTATTTAACTACATCAACGATCGTGGTGGAAAAGCGATTTCTCCGGAAATTGTCAATGTACCAAACGATTTTGAATCTTTTAGAAGCGTATTTGAATTGGCTTTGGAGCAAGAAATGCATGTGACGACCCAATTCAACAATATTGCAGAGAAATGTTTTAAATTGAAAGATTTTGTAACTTTTCAATTCATTCAATGGTTCTTGGCCGAACAAATTGAGGAAGAATACGTAGCGCGTAGGATTCTTGAAATGTTTGACGTCATTGGAGAAGAAGGTACCGGACGTTGGGAAATCGATAAGCATATTCCAAAAGTTGCTTACAACGCCGAATAAAGAAAGAAAATATCCTCATAAAGGCCATCAGTTTTGTTAAATTGATGGCCTTTTTTATTGGTTAAATTTATTTTATTAGTATATTTCACTGCGATCTTTCATTGATGAAACCGGGCACTTGTGAGCATGATTAAAAATCAGGATAAGATTGAACGGTATTCATCGTTACTAATTAAACCAAATCCATAGCATCAGGAATATGCATAAGGCTTTTTTCTGTTTGATAGTCGTTTTGTCTTTCGTTACAATCGTACAGGGACAGGTACAAACCAGAGAGGTGCGTGGTGTAGTACAAGATTCATTAGGCCGACCTTTGGTGGGCGTAACGGTGCGATTGTCTGCGAAGAACGATACGATGATGGTAAGCACGAATGAACACGGTCGCTTTCTTTTTAGTCAAGTCGCTGCAAACGAATTTAAGCTGACCTTTAGCCTCATTGGCTTTCAACTTTCTGAAAAAAAATATAGCTCCAATGTGTTGCTGCCCGTAACTGAGTTGGTAACGGTAAACTTGAAGGAACAGCCACAGGAATTGCAAGAAATTGCGGTGTATGGTACGGTTCCGGTTGTTATCAAACGTGACACGGTGCAATATAATGCACCCGCTTTCCATGTGCCTAAACATGCCTTGCTGGAAGAATTGATTAAGCAAATGCCCGGCCTACAAGTGGATCGAAATGGCAATGTGGAGGCGCAGGGGCAACGGATTGCCCGTGTTAAAGTAAATGGAAAGGAATTCTTTAATGGTGATGTATTGACGGCGACACGTAATTTGCCTGCTGAAATTATCGATAATGTGCAGGTGATAGATGACTATGGTGATCAGGCCAATATCACCGGGATTAAGAATACAGAGCCGGAAAAAGTGCTGAATGTGAATATCAAAGAAGATAAAAATTATGGTCTATTTGGACAGGTAACCACCGGTGGCGGAACAGATGTAAACGATAAAGTACGTGGTCGGTATATGGGTAGCTTCTCTGCCAATAAATTTAGAGGAAATCAACAGATCTCTATTTTAGGATCAACGAATAATACCAACACCAGTCTTTTCAGTTTTGGCGATATCAGTGGTGCTGGCAGCCGGAATGGCACCGATCTCAGTAGTATGGTTGATGCCGGTGATGGTATTAATACGGCGAATTCTATTGGTCTGAATTATCGAGATGAAATAGCAAAAGGTGTAACTGTATATGGGGGGTATGTCTTCACTAAACGTCAGAATCAAACTGTCGGAACAACTGGACTGCAGAGTGTTTACCAAAACCGAATTATTAACTCGCTTGATGAAGTTACTTCAGATGCAGATAATAGTAAGCATAAACTTTCATGGACTGTTGAAGCGAATATTGATACTGCTAATTATCTGAAAATTACACCTACAGCTTCTTATAATACCAATGATGTCAGTAATCGGAGCCATAATACCATCCGAAATAACCGGGTATATACCGACCGTACATACAATACATCAGGCATTGCGACCCATCCGAACTTTGATGTGGATCTGTTTTATAATCATCGGTTTCCACAAAGGGGACGCAATTTTAGTATTACCTCTAAAGTAACTTATTTTAAACGGGATAGAAATGACGACATAGACGAATATGCCATTAATATCGATTCCGGAAAAACCAAGCCGGTAACTAATTATGGCATTTTTAAGCAAAAAGTAGGGAATTTTAGCTATAACCGAACTTGGTTGTTGGGGTTGTCGTATACCGAACCAATTAGCAAACGCAGTTTTATCGAACTCAATTACCAATATGAGTCCAATTCAATTGCGAATGCACGCAATACATACGATATAGACCCCAATAGCTTGGAGGAAGTTTTAAATGATTCGTTAAGCATTAATTATGATTATCACTTTCAAACGCACCAATTGGGTATCAATTATCAAGGCGATATCAACCGGTTTAGATATACGGTCGGTTTTGGTCTTCAACCCACGAAGCTGAACGGAAATACACCATCACGCGATGTGGTAACCCGGCTTGATGGATTTAATTTTGTGCCAAGCGCCCGTTTACAATACAACATCAATCGAACGAGTAGTTTATCGCTTCATTACCGTGGACAAAATAACCAACCTGCATTTACGCAGATTCAACCCGTTCGAGATATCTCCAACCCCCAGTACGTAGTTGTTGGAAATGCCAATTTAAAACCAGAGTTTATGAACACGGTGAGTTTGCAGTATAGGCATTTTAGCATACAAAGCGGTAGTTCGTTGTTTACCAATGTATCGTTTACACATATTCAAGATAAAGTCGTAGCCGATCGAATCAATGTACCCAATACCACCAAACAAGAGACGGAGTTCTTAAATGCGAATGGTTATTACGACATGCGTGGGTTTTATCACTACAGCGCACCATTGGCAGGCAAAGTATTGACGTTGAATTTGAATGGATCCATGGATTATACCAATAACTTGACCTATATTAACCATATTCAAAATGTGGGAAAGAATATGATTTTTTCACAGAATCTGCAAGTCAACTTTTTAATAGAAGATTTGATAGAAGCAGATTTACGGAGTAGCTACACCCTGAATAAAGTGAAATACAATATTCCTTCATTTATTGATGCTGGTGCAAACACATTCAGCCTGGGGTTTGGTGGCAGAGGGTATTTGCCTAAGAAATGGAATGTGAGCGTAGATTTCTCCCAATTATTTAATAACGGCTATAGCAGCGCGGTCAATGTAAATCCTACTTTATTAAATATCTATGTAGAAAAAGCTTTTCTTCAAAATGATATGCTAGCCATCCGTCTCCAAGGTTTCGATTTGTTTAACCAGAATACAGGTGTGCGTCGTGAAATTATAGGCAATGATATATTTGATGTGCGAAACACGCGCTTGGCTCGCTATTTTTTACTCTCGTTAAACCTGCGGTTGCAAAAATTCCCTACCAGTGATTAGGCATCATGGCCAAATACAGCTGGATATAAAAAATAAGCTTTAACGTTTTAGCCAATCAAATGTTTTATCTATCTTAGCTGCAATTAGACGAGTAGAACTATACCAATACTAAAACAATTAAACACGAATGAGACACTTGTTTTCTTTATTATTGATTTTCCTTTCTTGTAACCTTTTTGGACAAGAGGTAGATGCGGTATCTAGCCCGGTAGACTATGTTAGTACGTTAGTGGGCACCTTATCCAAACCCAGTTTATCTACGGGTAATACTTATCCAGCTATTGCTCGGCCTTGGGGAATGAACTTTTGGTCGCCTCAAACAGGGAAAATGGGCGATGGATGGATGTATCGTTATGATGCCGATAAGATTAGAGGGTTTAAACAAACACACCAACCATCTCCATGGATGAATGATTATGGTCAGTTTTCCATCATGCCTATTACAGGTAGCATCCGGTTTAAAGAAGATGAAAAGGCCAGTTGGTTCTCACATAAAGCAGAGGTGGCTACGCCTTACTATTATAGTGTTTACTTGGCCGATCACGATGTCACAACAGAGATTACACCCACCGAACGAGCTGCTCGATTTAGGATTACTTTTCCAAAAACAGATAGCGCCTATGTCGTAATCGATGCATTTGATAAAGGATCTTATATTAAAATCATTCCGAATGAAAACAAGATTATTGGATATTCGACAAAGAATAGCGGGGGTGTGCCCGACAATTTCAAAAACTATTTTGTGCTTGAATTTGATCGGCCTTTTGAGCAGGTAGGCGCTTTTAGTGGCGATGCCTATCAAGCCAATGTGTTGGAGCTTTCAGGCGAGCATGTGGGGGCTGTGGTTGGTT
>Ga0182744_1000861_pt1 | contig 27829 bp, 24 predicted proteins | sample eDN3rd30CKraftMG_FD_128525 | JGI IMG/M metagenome (GOLD analysis project Ga0182744, IMG submission 128525) | Enriched Miracle-Growth compost microbial communities from Emeryville, California, USA - eDNA 3rd pass 30_C Kraft MG (version 2) (version 2) ... | reverse complement strand
GTTGCGCGAAGTGGAGGAAGAACTCCGCCGCGAACGGATGGAGAAAATTTGGCAGCGTTATAACGGCCTGATTATCGCGGGCGTGGCTCTCATCATTCTCGGCGTCGCCGGCTATAAGTATTTGGAAACACGGCGGATCGCCGCCGCAGAAACCGCGGGCGCCGATTATATGGCGGCCCAGGATCTCAGCGACGACAAGAAAAAGACGGAGGCCGAGGAAGCCTTCAAGAAGATTGCCGACTCTGGCTCATATGGCTACGCGGCGCTTGCCAAGCTGCAACTCGCTGGAGCGCTTGCCAAGGATGGCAAGACCGACGAGGCCGTTGCGGCCTTCGACTCGCTGGCCAACGCCTCGGGGTCTGACAATCTGTTGAAAAGCTTTGCACAACTGCAGGCATCGTCGCTCCGGCTACCGGATGCGGACTATGCGGAGATGCAGAATCGTTTGACACCTTTGGCTGGCGACGACGCGCCGTTCGGCCAGAGCGCGCGCGAACTGCTCGGTATCGCCGCTTATAAGGCAAAGAAATACGACGAGGCGCGCAAATACCTCGAACCGCTGTTGATTGATCCGAATGCGCCACAAGCGCTCCAGGATCGTGTGAAAGTGGTGTTGGGTGACATCGCGACGGCCGAGGTGGCGAGCAAGGCGCCGCCTTCAGCCGCCACATCACCGGCAAGCGAAGCTCCGGCAACAGCGCCAGCGGCCGGAGCGAGCGGAACGGCGGCAGAGGGGAAGGCCGCCGAGACGGAAGCGAAGCCCAAGACGGACGCGGGTAGCGAGAAGAAATAACGGGCGCTTCGGGGCGCATGACCGAGGAGGGTGCGGATTGCGTAGGGGGAATAACGACAGGCGCTATCGCGGATGGCCGTTGCTGGCCGTCTGGGTCGCGGCGTCCCTACTCGCGGGATGTGCCGGTGACGGTCCGAAGCTGCCGAAAATATCTGAACTCAATCCCTTCAAGGAAAAGGCAACGCCGCTGCCGGGACGCCGCATTCCCGTTATCGAAACGACGGAAAGCCTTTCCGACAATCTCGCAGACGCCAGCAAGCCGATCGTTTTGCCGCCCGTGCGCAACAACGACGCCTGGCCGCAGCCGGGCGGCGAAGCGAATAACGTCCAAGGTAACCTGGCGCTCGCCGGTGCCCCGCATAAGATGTGGAGCGTCAGCGCCGGGGAAGGTTCGTCCAAGACCGGTCGCGTAACGGCGAGTCCGATTATCTACGGCGGGCGCATTTATACACTCGATGCGGCGGCGAACGTTTCGGCGTTCTCGCTTTCGGGCAGCAAAGTTTTCGCCGTATCGACGAAGCCTGAGGGCGAAGTCGGACTCGGTGGATATGGCGGCGGTCTCGCTGCGGAAAACGGCCGCGTCTACATCGCCAACGGATACGGAACCGTTGCGGCTCTTGATCCGCAGAGCGGTAAGATGATCTGGTCGAAGAACCTCGACGTGCCGGTGCGCGCCGCGCCGACGGCGGCGGGTGACCGGCTGTACGTCATCACCATCGATGGGCGTTTCTATTGCCTGAGCGGCATCGACGGGTCGGAAGTCTGGTCCGCGCGGGGCCTGCCTCAAATCGCGAGCCTGATGACGTCGACGAGTCCTGCGGTCGATGGCGAGACCGTCGTCGTTCCGTTTCCGTCGGGCGACATCATCGCCTACAAGGTCTCGGACGGTTCGGCTGTCTGGACCGAAAATCTCTCTCGCACCCGGCAGACCTCGCAGATCGCCTCGATGAGCGATGCGGCGCGCCCGGCAATCGATGACGGCACTGTTTTCGCGGTCGGTCATGCCGGCCGCATGATCGCGGCCAAGGCATCGAGCGGCGATCGGCTGTGGTCATTAACCATCCCGAGCGCGCAGCCGCCGTGCGTTGCAGGCGATACCGTTTACGTCGTCGATACAGGCGGCCGCCTGCTGGCTCTCGCCCGGTCCAACGGCAAGACGCGTTGGACAATGAAGCTGCCGGACGCCAAGTCGTGGGCTGGTCCGGTGATGGCGTCGGGGTCTTTGTGGCTTGTTTCCAGCGATGGCGACGTGGTCGGGGTCGATGCGATGACCGGGAAACTCGGGAGCCAGGTTAAAGTCGGCGAAGCGGTCTTTATTCCGCCCATCGTGGCCCAGGGGCACATGTTCATATTGACCGATACTGCAAAACTGATCGCCCTCAACTAGGAATTGAGTTAGAGACGCGCTGGAGCCCGTGGCGCGGTCGCGTGCGGGCGTAGCGAAACTCATTCAAATCCGACGGCCGACTTTTAATGCCAACTCAAATCCCCGTGGTCGCTATCGTTGGGCGGCCGAATGTCGGTAAGTCGACACTCTTCAATCGCCTCACCGGAACGCGCGCGGCGCTGGTCTCGGATTTACCGGGGCTGACACGCGACCGGCGCGATGGCGTGGCCGATCTTTTCGGTACCGAAATTCGCCTGATCGACACGGCTGGGCTCGAGGAGGCGCGACAAGGCACGATTGCCGACCGCATGCGCAAGCAGAGCGAACAAGCGATCGAAGCGGCGGATCTCGTGCTTTTCGTCATGGATGCGCGCGCAGGCGTGACCGGCGCCGACAGCGCCTTCGCGCGGATTGCCCGGAATTCGGGAAAGCCCGTCGTTCTCGTCGCCAATAAAGCGGAAGGCCGGCAAGGGACCGATGGGGTGCTTGACGCGTTCTCGCTGGGGCTCGGCGCACCGATCGCGATTTCGGCGGAGCACGGCGAGGGTATCGGCGATCTTGCATCCGATATCATGGCGGCGCTGGGCCTGAAGATCCCGCAGATATCGAAAAAGCGGCGTGGCGACGATGCCGACGCGGGCGAAAGCCCCGAAGCGGCGCCGCCGCCGATGCCCGTAAAGCCGATCCGGGTGGCGATCGTCGGACGACCGAACGCGGGCAAGTCGACGCTCGTGAATGCTTTGTTGGGCGAGGACCGGATGATTACCGGGCCCGAGCCAGGTTTGACGCGGGACAGTGTTTCCAGTGCGCTCAATTACAAAGGCCAATCCTACCTGCTCTTCGATACAGCGGGATTGCGGCGCAAGGCGAAAATTACCGAAACGGCGGAGAAGCTTTCGGCGAGCGACGCAGTGCGCGCCATTCGCTTTGCCGAGGTCGTGGTTTTGCTGATCGACTCGGAACGGCCATTCGAGCATCAGGATCTGACTATCGGCCATCGCGTCACGGAAGAAGGGCGTGCACTCGTCGTCGCCATCAACAAATGGGATCTTGTCAACGAAAAGCAGAAGACGCTGCGCGAGTTGAAACAGACCGTCGCCGATAGTCTGGCGCAGGTGCCGAACGTTTCGGTGGTGACGATTTCGGCACGCTCCGAGAGCGGTCTCGATCAACTGATGACGGCAATAACCAAAACGTACGCAACGTGGAACCGGCGTGTTTCGACACCACAGCTCAATCGCTGGCTCGAAAGGGCGCTGAGTGCGCACTCACCGCCGGCCGCGGCCGGCCGGCGCATCAAGATACGCTATGTTACGCAGCCATCGACGCGGCCGCCGACGTTCGTCGCGTTCTGCCAGCGGGCTGATGCGCTGCCGAAGTCCTACATCAAATATTTGACGAATTCGCTGCGCGAGGCCTTCGATTTGCCAGGGGTTCCGATTCGCTTCAGTCTGCGAAAAGGCGAAAATCCCTACGCCAAAAAGTAGCGGCGTTACTGTACCAAACGACAAGAAATCATTGTTGTGGCCGGGAGACGGCGTTCTGGCGTGCGCTTTCTCCCGAGAGTACATCTCCGGTTCATGTGCTCGCGCATAGGGACCAACGCGAAGAGAACATAGAGGGACAACTCAATGAAAAGGTTCGAAACGGCGCTGTTGTCTGCCGCCTTAATTGCGAGTGCGGGATTACTCGCGGTGCCGGCGAGCGCGTACACCGCGAAGGTGCGGAAGGCTTGCGCCGGGGATTATCAGAATTTTTGTGCGCAGTACCCGCCTGACAGCACCGAGCTGCGTCGCTGCTTCGAAAGCAACAGGAAGGGTCTGACGAGCACCTGCACAAGGGCTCTTGTCGATGCCGGTGAAGTGCCGGCGCGATACCTGAAGCGCAGATAAGAGGAAATTGCAGCGGGCGGGAGCAACAGCGGCGAACATTGAGAAGGCCGCGTCACTCACCGCCCGCACGGGCGTCAGCTACAAGAACCAGCGCCGCTCCGGATCGGTTTAGATAGGGTCTATCGGCGCGACTTCAAGGGCGCCGGTGAAAGGACTTCAAAGCGCATTTTTGCGCAGGGTTTTCGGGACGATCAGTCGAGCGATGGACGTTTATTTCTATCATCTCGAACATCAGACGCTTGAGCGGGTCCTTCCGAGCCTTCTTGAGAAAACGCTGGCGCGCGGATGGCGGGCTGTGGTTCAGGCAGGCAGTGAGGACCGGCTTGAGGCCATCGACCTGTCACTGTGGACATACGACGACGACAGCTTTTTGCCGCACGGTACGGCGCGCATCGGCCACGCGAGTGAACAGCCGATCTTTTTGACGGTCGGATCGGAAAACCCGAATGGCGCCGGCGTGCGTTTCCTGGTCGACGGCGCGGAAGCGAGCGCGTTTGCCGGGGCCGAGAGGTTTGTATACGTGTTCGACGGTCATGATCCCGATGCGCTGGCCTCGGCACGTTCGCAATGGAAGGCCGCCAAAGCCGCAGGATGCACCGTCGCCTACTGGCAGCAATCGCAAAGCGGACGCTGGGAGCAGAAAGCCTGACAATCTGCTGCCACGCCTCGCTTTACTTTTCCGGATTGTCCGCTTGTCATTCACCACATGAATTACCGTCACGGCTATCACGCTGGAAATTTTGCCGATGTCGTGAAGCACGTCGTGCTGGCGCGCGTCCTGACATACATGAAGCAGAAGCCGCGGCCGTTTCGCGTGATCGACACGCATGCGGGCAGCGGCTGTTACGATCTTACCGGAGAGGAAGCGGTCAAGACAGGCGAATGGCGCGACGGGATCGGGCGCATCTTCGACGCCGGGCTTCCCTCAGCGGCGGCCGAACTTCTGGCACCGTATCTCGATGCGGTCAAAGCCGTGAACGCGGGCGAGGGACTCGGCGTCTATCCTGGAAGTTCGGTCATCGCGCGGATGCTCATGCGCCCCGATGACGTTTTGATCGCCAACGAGCTCAACGCTTCGGAATTCGGGCGATTGCGCCAAGAATTCGCGAAATCAAAAACGACGACCGTACTGAACATCGACGCCCGGCATGCCGTCAAATCGCTTTTACCGCCAAAAGAACGACGTGGCGTCGTGCTGATCGATCCGCCGTTCGAGGACAAAAACGAGTTCGCCGATCTCGCCGTTGCGGTCAGGGAGGCGCTGGGACGCTTTGCGGGCGGCGTTTATCTTATCTGGTATCCGTTGAAGGACGTGATTGCCGCCGATCAATTCGTCGCCGCCGCGACGGCACCCGAGGGCCTCGAATTTCTCGATGTCCGGCTGGCGGTCTGCGCGCCGTTTCCGGGACTTGGCCTGACGGCGGCAGGCGTCCTGGTGCTCAACCCGCCTTATCGGCTTCGCGACGAGCTGGACGTCGTGATGCCCGTTCTTCTGAATGCCCTGGCGGAAGGCGAAGGTAGCGCCTTTCAACTGCGGGACACCGTCCAATAGTCTCAAACTTAGTTGCTATGCAGCATTTCGCCTTGCGCAGCATCGAATTTGCTGGATAAATTGCCGCACGCTAAGGCGGGCAGCGGCATGAACGTCTCCCGTTGCGTTCTGGAAGTCGGGCGCGAAACGCATCGTTCGACGGAACGCGATTGGGTTCGTGCTTTCCGACGCCCGCCACGGAGCTCGGTCAGAGGCTTGTTTGCGGAAAGCCGACGTCGAGGGCCGGAGTGCGCCAGGAGACGATGCATGCGCCAATCAGGTACCGTCAAGTTCTACAATTCTCAGAAGGGTTACGGTTTCATCAAGCCAGACGCAGGGGGTAATGACGTGTTTGTTCATGTCACCGCCGTTGAGCGTTCGGGCATTGGTGAACTGAATGAGGGGATGCGGATTTCATTCGAAACCGAACCCGACAAGCGTGGCAAAGGGCCGAAAGCAGTTGATCTGCAAAAGGCGGACTGAGCTTTCGCGGTTATAATGCGTCGCGGCGTTTGCCGCGTCGTTTGTTCTGCAAGACCGAGCGGGCTTTTTCCGCGGCGTAGGGTATTGCGCCTGCACAAGCGGTAACGTGGTTCTTCGCGCTCCTGTTGTGGCGACCTTGGACATGGCAACGCCGCATTCAAGAACTCAATCGCAGCGCATGAAGTGCGATACGTCGTCGATCGGGCATCCACACTGTTCGGCGCGCCAGAAGGCGTGGGGTTGACGCAAATCAAAACCCCGCCGGACGGATGTCCGACGGGGCTTCGTTTTTATTGTTTTGTTGTTCGCGGCCCTACTGCTTTGCCGCCATAGCCGTGCGAACAGCCCCGACGATCGCCATCAGGATGCCTCCGCCAACGCCACCGCCGATCACTTGAGTCAAAATGTACATCGGATCCATTGATCCGCCCGCCACAGCCGTATGGAACACCTGCTCGAGAATCTGGCCCCCAATTCCGCCGCCGACGATACCGGCGATCGAATTGCCTACCGTCCCAAGGCTCAAGTTCTTGAACATGCTGCCGGCGAGATTTCCGCCGAGAGCACCGCTGATGAGCTGGATTAACAGGGTAGCGATATCCATGTGACGTCTCCACGTGGTGGGGCGGCGAACCTCTCATGTTGTTTTGGCTTGCCGCCGTCTGAATAGTCCCCAACAGTGGGAATCATACCACACTTCGCGTGCCGGATCGCGCGCCAGCCCTACAATTCCGGCGGCTTTCCCGGACAAGCGTGGTCAGGATGTTACAGCCTTGTTAGAATTCATGATGGCAACCATTTCTTGAGGGAGTTCAACGACAATTCCGCTATTGTCCTGGCGCGTCGTGAAGAACACCGCGCGGACGGAGAGAGGCCACTGCAATGATGTCGAAGTTCGTTTCAGCTTTGCTATTCGGCGGCCTGTGCCTCGGCATCACTGCTGACGCTGCTGCGGCGGCGCCCAAGCGGGCTCAGCAGCAGGGCGAGAATTACACGCTTCGCCGCGGTGGTTACTCCTACAACTATGCCGATACGATCAATACCTATGGCGGTTCGCGCAGCCGCTACGGCGGCGGTTCGGAGTTCCGCGATCCGACCCTTGAACGTCAGACGGAGAACGGTCCGTTCGATCACGGCTTCTTCTTCGACTCCGCGATCGGCCAGCATGGCGGCAGCGCGCCGTATATGCAGTAACCTTTCCGCTCTTCGCGGTTGCTGTGGCCCTTGGCGAAAGCCTGCTGTGGGTAAAGGGCCACAAAGGTGTCAACAACTTCCACCTGTCGCCAACTCGCCCTCGTCCTGCCACCCTCGCGCCAATATAAATATCGGCAGAGCTTGGTGGGTAGCACGGGGGATTATCAGTATGCGCCTTACGCTTAACGTCGTTGCAGCCGTCGCAACCGCCGCCACGTTCGTGTCGGCCGCCACGCTGCCGGCGAGCGCCGAGTGCAAGAAGTACGGCTTCACCGTCAACGACTACGGCAAGGACGGCCCGACGCGCGATGCGAAATCGCTGCTCGATAAACTCATCGCGACGAAGATGAGCGAGAAGGGCGTCAAGGATTTTCACACGGGCAAAAAAGATGTCTCGTGCGAGTTGTTTCTAAACTTCATCGTTTTTGACGAGCATACCTGCACGGCGTCGGCCACGGTGTGCTGGGGTGGTTCCTCGCTGCCCAAGGGTGAGCAGACGTCTGCTTCCACCGAAGACAGCAAAGAGGCAAAGCCAGCCAAGAAGGCGGCTGAGGCCGAGGAACACCAGGCTCCGAAAAAGAAGAAGGAACTCGCAAAGAAGTCGGAGGCGGCTGTCGAGAAAAAGAAGACCGCCGCACTGAGGATTCCTGATCCGAAAAAGCCCGCTCACCATGCGACTGAGGCTGTGGCGGAACCCGCTGAAGCGCCAGCCGCCGCAGCAGCGGCAGCATCCGAGACGCCGGCACCGCAGGCTACAACCGCACAATCGGAGCCGGCGGCGAAGCCGGTCGAGACCGGGTCTTTGAGCGAACCGGCTGCCAAGCCGAAGACGCATCACAGCGAAAAACCGGCTTCGCAGGCACCTGCGTCCGCGAAATCCGGTGGAGATTCGGGTTATCCGACCCCGATGCCGCCGCAAAGCCCGCCTGAGAATTGAGCCGCCGCGCTGGCGTGTATTAAGGGCCGCAGACTCTATTGATTGTCCGCTTCGTATCGACCTGATGCGAGGCGGATAATTTTTTGGGCGGCTGAATTGCTTCGGTCGGAGTTACGCCGTTACGCGGACTTCCGCGAGTTTCATCTCGATGATCTGGCGATTGAAGGGTTTCAGCAGGAAATCGTCGGCGCCGTTGGCGAGAGCCCGCTTAATTTCGTGGGGATCGTTTTCCGTCGCGACATAGATAATCTGCGGCCGCCGTTCGAGCGGCAATGTGCGCAGCTTGCTGATGAATTCGATGCTGTTGGCGTCCGGCATGCGCCAGTCGACGAGTATGTAATCGGGCGATTCGGTTCTCAGGCGCTCGAAGGCCGCAACGGGGCCATCGGCTTCGCTGACGCGAAAACCCAAGCTCTCGAAGATGAGCCGCGTGAATTTTCTGATGACATCCGAGTCGTCGACGATGAAGCAATGCAGCATGTGTTCGATGTCTCGCGCGCACCTATGAGATCGCGGGGCCTGCGGCCACCGCGAACCGCGAAACAATGCCTGCTAAACACTTAAGGCGTCGTTAAGCTCTGAGGCGAAGTAAGGCAGCTAGGGGAGCGACGCCATCGCGCCGTCGCTTACGCCGGCTTGGCGACCAGGAGAATGTCAGCTCCGTCTTTCAGAATTTCGAGGCGCATACCGGCCGTCGGCGCAATGCGCCACGTGTAGTAGGCCTGGATCGACATGGCATCGAGCGCCAGCGGCTTACCCGCGACGAAATCGGTCAGGTACTGGGGCGGGCGAGCGCCGGTGCCCTTGCAGCGGATGAGATAGCTCGGTTGCTCGAACGATCCGGCGATGGCGACGTCGATTTCGCCGCCGCGCGGAAGAGCGGTCACGGCTGACGCGATCAGGTTGAGCAGGAGTTTGACCTTGTCCTTGGCCACGAAGCCGGGAGCGCCGCGCCAGACCAGCTTATGCTTGCCTTGCGTGATCTTGATGAAACCATGCGAGATTTTCTCGGCGGTCGAGAGGTCGATCATCGCGCCTGCGGAGCCGGCCGCGCCAAAAGCAAAGCGCGCGAACTCGAGCCGCGCCGACGCTTGCTCGGTGACGTTGCGGATGACGTTCAGTGCGTAGCTCTGCGCTTGCGCATCATCGTCCTCGTCAAGGATTTCCAAGCCGTTGAAGATGGCTCCAACCGGATTGATGATGTCATGGCAAATGCGACTCGAAATCAGAGCGGCAAGCTCGAGATCGGTCGGCGGTACGCGCTGGTTCATTCTTTGGCCTTTTTGCAATGCCCGTAGCGAACGGGTGATAGCTGCCTCGAGCGCGACAGCGCGACGCGAGCCGGGCGGGCTGCTTGCGAATTTGTTCCATATCCTGATACATGCGCCGTATCGCGGTTGCCAAGTCCCGCGGCTCGCGGGGTCTGCGGGGGCCGACTTTCATTGAAGATGTGAGTCTTACGCGCCACGGTCAGGACCGCGGTGCCCATTGCCCAATGAAGTATTTTGAAATCGGAATCGGCTAATTTCCGCCGGACCGATACGAATTGGAGTTCACCTCACTCATGCAGCCGATCGATACGCGCGATCACGACGCCTTGATCTCAGCGCTGCTGCCGGCGGTTCGCGAGGTTGGACGCCTTGAGATGGCGCATTTCCATCGCGGGGTCGAATTCGAGAAAAAAGCCGACCGTTCGCCGGTAACAGTTGCCGACCGTGAGGCTGAAATCGTGCTGCTTGCTGCACTTGCCAAGTTTGCCCCAGGCGTTGCCGTCGTTGCAGAGGAAGAGATCTCCGCAGGTGCCAAAACCGGCTATGCGCGGCAGTTCTTTCTCGTCGATGCGCTTGATGGAACGCGTCTTTTCATTCGCGGTAAACCGGAGTTCTCGGTCAATATCGGGCTCGTCGAGGATGGACGCGCGTGCTTCGGCCTCATTTTTCTGCCGCCGTCGGAGCGGTTGTTCGTGACGCGTTCGGATGGCGGAGCGTATGAGGCGCGTTTGTCGCTCACGGACGATCGTCCGATGTCCGAGATTGCGTTCAAACGCCTTCGGACGCGGACGCCCGATCCACACGCGCTGGTCGCGTTCAACAGCCGTGGCGCCGGCAGCGCCAGCACACGATTGCTGGAGACGCTCAAGGTGGCGGAGGCTCGCCCGCTCGGTTCGGCTATGAAGTTTTGCCTGATCGCGGCGGGCGAAGGTGACCTCTACGCGCGGTTCGGCGAAACATCCGAGTGGGATACCGCGCCGGGGCAGGCGATCCTCGAAGCAGCGGGCGGTTCCGTCACGACGACGGCCGGAGAACCGCTCACTTATGGTCATTACGAGCGAGGGTTCCTAAATCCGCATTTCGTCGCCTGGGGACGCCAGCCACTGTGGCGAAGCGGTGACGATGCCGAGCGGGCGGGGTCAAGTCCCTAGCTAGCGCGATTTAAGCCATACTTTGGCAACAGAATCCGGTGAATCTACAGTACGGAGTTTGCCCGTGGGGGTGCGGGTGAACGCTGTCAGCCAATTTCATGGCGAACGAGGGCATTCGACGAACGGGGTCACGATGATAAGCCGCGCCTTCAAGACGATGTTGCGGAAACGACGGGTGCCGAATCGTACCGGCGCGGTGCTGGGTGCTTTGCCGCTTGCGGCCTTTGTCCTCTTCGGGGGCACATACGCCGGGGTTGCCCAGGATGCCTATCGTCCGCCATCCGATACATACTCCGGTCAAAGCGGCGTCAACAGCTACAACAACAGCTATCAGCCTGCGCCGCCGTCCGGCGGGTATCAGCCTTCGAATGGCTCCTATAACGGCTATCAACCGCCTCAAGGCGGTGCCGAGGGCGATGCGTATCAGCCGCCCAGCCAAGGATACGGCGGCGATGCCTATCAGCCGTCGCAACCCGCTCCGAATGACGGATATGGCGCTTACATCGGCCAACGCGATAACGGCAGCGGCTCGACCGGTTATGGCGAGCCTTATCATGCGCCACAGGCCAATGCCGGGCCCGATGATCGTTACGATCAGGGGCCCCCGCCCGAAGAGCGCGGACCAAGGCGTGATGGCTATTCGGAAGACGAAATCATCCGAGCCGGGAATCACTTCTTCGGCAAAGTGAGCGGCAGCCTGGCGTCGGCGGTCGAGTGGGCCTTCCAGAAGGCCGGACGTCCGAATGGCTATATTCTCGGCCAGGATGCGGGCGGAGCTTTCGTCGCCGGTCTCTCTTATGGCGAGGGTACGCTCTACACAAAAGATGCCGGCAGTTTCAAAGTTTATTGGCAAGGTCCATCGGTCGGTTACGACTTTGGCGCGGATGGCTCGAAGGTCATGACTCTCGTCTACAACCTTCGTGATCCGTCGGACATCTTCGATCGGTTTGGCGGCGTCGAAGGATCGGCCTATCTGGTCGGTGGCGTGAGTGTGCAACTGCAGAAAGCGGGGCATGTCACACTGGCGCCGATTCGCTCCGGAGTCGGGTTACGGCTCGGTGCCAACGTCGGCTATTTGAAGTATACTCGAAATCCAACGTGGAATCCGTTTTGACATCTCACGCCACATCGCGGACACCACATGGGAGGAACCGCGGAATCGCGGACGTCTTTAAGGGAATTCGGCGCGTGGCGGGGGCCGCGCTGCCGACTAGTTCAGGGTTTGCCGCTTGATCACCCTTTATGCCGCGATGCTCGTCACACTGGGCTTCCTGATCGCGGCCCTGATCATGGTTGTCCTGTTGCCCGCTTACCGGCGGCGCATTGAACGGTTCACGACGGAAGTCCTGAAGCGCACGCTTCCTCTGACGGAAGAAGAAATTCGCGCAGACAAGGACCGGATGCGCGCCGACTTCGCGATGGAGACGCACCGGCTCGAAACGAAGGTCGAGGAAGCCGGGCTTTCCGCAGCGCGCCAGACCGTCGAGATCAACCGGCGCGATGCCAAGATCCAGGAACTGACGCAAGAGATCGCCGATCACAAGATGGGCGCCGATGAGCACGAGAACGCCCGCCGCGTTCTTGAGCAAGCCATTCTCGATCGTCTGCCGAAAGTCGAACAGCGTCTTGCCGAGACGCGCAAATTGCTGGCGATGCGTGATCGCGAGATCCGAAGCCTGTTGGCAACAAGCGCCAAGCAGGCTGCTGCTTTGGAGCAGGCGTCGCAGATCAACGCGCAACGGGAGAAGGAGCTCGCCAAGCTCCAGACGACTCTCAATACACGCGCGGCGCGGCATCGTTTTTCGCGCACCGATGAGCGTGACGATGGCAGTGTCGCTTTGAAAGCGGAATTAGAGAGCCTCCGGGCGCAAAACCGGGAGCAGGGCGACCTGATCGCGAAGCTGCAAAGTAGCGACGGAAAAACGAAGTCTGGTGAGGATGAGCGCGCGGCGGAGATCAAGCGTCTGACGCTGGCGCTCGCCAAGGCCGAAGCCGATCTATCCGCAATACAGGCGAGCGTCGGCGGGGATGACGCCGAACGCATGGCCCTTGAGGACCGCGTGGCCGACCTCCAGGCGGCAAGCGACGCCAAGTCGACGGAACTTGCGAAACTGCGCGCTGCGGTCAAAGCCTACGAGGAGGGCGGTGAGCAATCACCGGGCATCGTGCAAAAGGCGGATATCAGCGCGTTGCAGGTCGAGGTTGAAGAACAGCGGCGCACGATCGCAGGACTTCGAGCTGAAATCGCCGTGAACCAAGAGCGGCTGGCACGGCAAGCACAGCACTTCCACGAAGAAATCCGCAGAATGGGAACGCAGCGGAACGGGGCGACCGAGGACGTCGGGATCGTTCCGAGAAAATCATTGGCTGAGCGGATTTCCGCACCCCGCCAAGTCCAGTCGCAGGACCACGAGGCCGTCGAAAGCGATGAGGCTACGACCCCGGCAGCCGCGCGCGATGTTCGCCCGCCTTATCTTCGCGCCCTGAACGGCAACAGCACTGGGGCCAATGCCGATACCGGTTCGGGGAACGGTGCTTCGGGCTCATCGTCTCCGGACGGGGATCGTCCGCCGCCGTTGCCGTCAACGGAGGGCGAAAGCAAAGTTGCGGGCGTTCTCAATGCGCCGCCGGCCCGCCGGCCGCGCCTGCTTGAGCGCATCAGCGGGCTCGATAAGCGGTAAGCCGCGCCGCTAAGCTTGCCGCCGATGCCGCGCAAGCGGCAAATTCAATCCTTTCATGCAACACTGGCGCAACCTAAATTGTTATTAGAACCGTAGGCTTGTGTGACGGGACTCGGCACCGTCACCCGCATCAGATCGAGTCATGGCCAGCGATAACTCCACCAATAAGCCGCTTCCGTCCGGCGACCACCACTCGCACGATGACCATCATGGCCACGGCGCGTCTCATTCGCACGGCCACAGCGGGCATGGACATGGTCACAGTCACGCCCCGGCGGATTTCGGATTCGCCTTTGCGCTCGGGACGGGCCTCAACGTGGCGTTTATCGTGGTTGAGGCGATTGCAGGGTTTTGGGCGAACTCGGTCGCGCTGATCGCCGATGCGGGACATAACCTGAGCGACGTGCTCGGCTTGCTGATTGCCTGGGGCGCGACCATCCTGATGAAGCGTCGCCCGACGCTGCAATACACTTACGGTTTCGGATCTTCGACAATCCTGGCGGCTCTCGCCAACGCTGTTCTCTTGCTCGTTGCCGTGGGCGCGATCGCTTTGGAGGCGGTACAGCGGCTTGGGGCAACACCTCCGGTCGCGGGAAAAACGGTGATCATCGTTGCGGGCATCGGTATCCTCATCAACGGGTTTACCGCTTGGCTTTTTGCATCCGGGCGGCATCGCGACGTCAACATTCGCGGGGCCTACCTGCACATGGCCGCTGATGCCGCGATTTCTCTCGGTGTCGTCCTGGCCGGATTTGTGATGCTGATGACGGATTGGAATTGGCTCGACCCCGTCGTCAGTCTGGTCATCGCCGGAATCATCGTCTGGAGCACCTGGGGGCTGTTGCGGGATACGATGCGCCTGGCACTGCACGGTGTTCCGGCCGGGATTAGCACTGCGCGCGTTTCGAGCCGATTGTCTGAGCTGCCCGGCGTCACGGGCCTCCACGATCTGCACATCTGGCCGATGAGCACGACGGAAACGGCCCTGACATGCCATCTGGTCATGCCCGGCGGGCATCCGGGCGACGCGTTCATTTCGTGTGCGACCAAGATACTGAACGACGAATTCGAAATTCGTCACGCGACGTTGCAGTTCGAGGTCGGGCCGGAAGCGCCGTGCGGCCTGGAAAAAGGCTGCGTTGTCGGCAATGGCGTGGCCCGGACCGGAACTTAATCCGGGCGGCGGACGTATTGGTAAATGCCGGGCCCATAATCGAAATGGACAATCGGGGCGGAATGTCTCAAAGTGCTCAGTGTAGTGATATCGCGTTAGGCATTTTGAGACGTCGTTTTGAACCCCATTTTCGAGCACCATAAAAACATTGTTTGAATAGGCTCGCCGTCGATCAAGTCTGGCCCTCAAGCCAGTGTTTCGGAGTGCGTGTATTGAGTTTAATTCTCGATGATGTCGCGTCTTCGGCGCAGGCGATCGTCCCTTCCAAGTTCGACTTCGACGCGGACACGCTGGTTCGTTCCCTGGCGCGCAATGAGCTTCTCTTCGAAGCCGGTGATCTCAAAACAACTTTGTATCGGGTCGAGGCCGGGGTGCTTCGCGTTTACACCTCGCGCGTGGGCGCAGAGGCTGAGGTCGTTGAATACGCGCTTGCTGGCGATGTTGTCGGCATGGGCTTTCTGGAGCGCCACGCCGTCAGCGCGCGCGCGGAAGTCGAAACGAAAGTCAGATGCTTTCCGCTTGATGCTTTGACCGATCTGGCGGCACGGGACGAGCGCACGCAAATTCGTTTCGATCAAGCGGTGCGGCGCGAGTTCGCGTTCCGCCGGGATAGTCTGGCTCAATCGGGGCGCTCGCGATCCATCGTGCGCTTGGCAGCTTTCCTCGTGGCGCTGGTTCAGCAGAATGTTCACGAAGGCCGCGATCCGGAATTGATCGATGACGCGCCGAATTGTTCCGTCGTCGCTGATTATCTTGGGTTGAGCCTGGATGAGCTGGAAGCAAATCTCGGCGAACTCGAAAAACGCGGCTTGATCGAACCGGCCAATCGCGCCGTGCGTGTCACCAATCTCACGGGCCTGGAAAGTCTGTCGAATGAAGTCAGTGACGGCTTGCTGCAGTCGGATCTGCCAGGCAAGCCGACCTACCTTCTTCGGTAGTCATCGCCTCACGTCTTCGGCACAAATCGCATATCCGGCTCAAGCAGGATGTAACCCGCAAACTTTTGAGCGGCTTCCCGCTGCTTCTTCGTCATGAGTGCCTGTCGCGCGGCGCTGACCGCTTGGGCGAATAGCGGCAGATCAATCCACCTCTTGTGGCGCTGCGCTTCATCCAAGAGGTAGCGAACCTCTCGCCGCTTCCATCCGTGATCTTCGAAGAAGCCGAACCAATCAGCGGGCGCAAACTTGAATGGCGCATTGCGCATTCGGGAGCCGATGTGACGCTGCCTCTGCTGGATAAGTTCCGGAGAGAAGTAATCGACGAGCCAGTACTTGGCGTGATCTAGTCTTCTCAGGTCGCCTGCGAGTGCGGCAACATCCTCGTTCGCCCAGTATGGGACGAGGCCTTCGGTCAAGATCAGCAGTTTCTTCGCACTCGCATTGGCTTCAGCGAGAAGTTTGCGCCGGGCTGCCGCATCGGCGAGATCGCATTCGATGCGCTTTAATCGGCAGCGCGGTGTTTCGCTCAAGAGACGTTCTTCTTTGTATCCGATCACGTGCGAATAGTCGGATTCGATCCAGGTTACGGACGGCGGCAAATCCAATCGGTAGGGGCGCGTGTCCAACCCGGCCCCGAGATTCAACACGGTATCGACGCCTTCACTGATGGCGAGGCGAATAAAGTCGTCGATGATGCACGTCCGCATCACGATCGCCCATGCGGTCATCGACGATCGGGGCATCGCGTCGGCGATTTTTCGGCCGTGCTCGCCGGCAAGACGGCGCGCGAGGGAATCGTGAAATAGCGCGTCGGGCCGCTCCGTTTCGACGCTGCGATGATGGGCGATCCAGAATGCCGTATCCGACACATTTTCGATCAGCGTAGTGGTCGTCATGTGGCACTCCATTCGGGCCAATCGCGACGCTGTTCCACGAAGACGCGCGAGATCGAACGTTTCCTAATTTTAAATTCGCGGAAACATCCAGGAAATGTTCGAGCCGGCAATGATCGCCATGTCTTTGGGGGAAATGAGGCATGGGCCTCGCGCGAACTCTTAAAGGAACAGGCGATCATGGAATTCTCGAAAACAGGCATTAAAAATACGAAAGAGTCCGGCGGCGGCTCATCGACCCTCAAGACGGCTGCAAAAGTTGCGGGTATGGCGACAGCCGGTAGCGCGGCGATTGCATTTCTTGTCGCGGCTTCCGTCGCACCCAACAACGGCAAATTGCCGTCGTCGCTGGCGTTCAGCACATCGGCGATTGCGGCTGAAGCCGCCAACCCGTCCGCGGCGGCGATGCCGAGTTTCGCTGACCTCGTCGAAAAGGTTAAGCCGGCGGTTGTCTCCGTCTATGTGCGCTCCGAAGAAAAAGTGCCGTTGACGTCGTGGAACGGCAACTCAAACGGCAACGGCGGCGAGAACGGTCCGCAAGAAGGGCCGTTCAAGTTCTTCTTCGGCCAGGGTGGCAATCAGCAATTCAATTTCCCGAACATGCAGCAATCGCCGCAGATCGTGCGCGCTCAAGGGTCCGGCTTTTTCATCACCGGCGACGGCTATCTCGTGACGAACAATCACGTCGTCAAGGACGCCAAGAAAGTGGAGGTAAAAACGACGTCTGGCGAGACGTACAAGGCCAAGGTCATCGGCACCGATCCGAAGACGGATCTGGCGCTGCTGAAGGTTGACGCATCGAAAGAGTTTCCACACGTCGCATTTGCGTCGTCAACGCCGCGAGTTGGTGACTGGGTGATTGCGATGGGGAACCCGTTCGGTCTCGGCGGTACAGTAACGGCGGGCATCGTGTCTGCACAGGGCCGCGACATCGGCAGTGGTCCCTACGACGATTACATACAAATCGACGCGCCGGTGAATTCCGGCAACTCCGGCGGTCCGAGCTTCAATCTCAAGGGTGAAGTCGTCGGCATCAACACCGCGATCTACACGCCGTCCGGCGGTTCGGTCGGTATCGCATTCGACATTCCCGCCGCGACAGCAAAGTCGGTGACGGACGCGCTGAAGGCAAACGGCAAGGTGACGCGCGGTTGGATCGGCGTGACCATTCAACCGGTGACCGCCGATATTGCCGAAAGCGTCGGGCTGAAAGAGGCGAGCGGCGCGATCGTCGATGAGCCGCAGCCGGGCAGTCCTGCTTCTCAGGCGGGCCTCAAGACCGGAGACGTGATCACCCGTTTCAATGGTGAGACCGTCAAAGACTCGCGCGATCTCGCTCGTAAGGTCGGCGGCGTAGCGCCAGGTGAGACCATCCATCTGTCCGTCGTCCATAACGGAAAAGAACGCGCCGTCGATATCGTCGCCGGTACGTACCCGTCCGACACGGTCGCGCTTAATGACAATGGTGGGTCCAGTCCGACCGCCGCCTTGGGCATGACGCTTGCTCCGTCGAATGACGTTGCCGGTGCGAAGGCCGATGGCGTCGTCGTGCTCGGTGTTAATCCTGCGGGCGTCGCTTCGGAAAAGGGCGTGCAGCAGGGCGATGTCATTACAGCGGTCGGTGGCAAATCCGTCGCTGAGCCGAACGATGTCAGCAAAGCGATCCACTCGGCCAAGAATGAGGGCAAGACCGCAATTCTTCTGCACCTGAAAACGGCCAACGGAAGCCGCTTTGTAGCGCTTCCGCTGAACGGCTAAGCCGTCAGACAAAAAACAATTGGCGCGGGTCGAACCGACCCGCGCCGATTTCATTGTCTTCGATCGAAGCGTCTTCAGGCGATGGTGTCGCCCATCGGGATGCTCCGCAGCCGCTTTTTCGATGCCGCAAAGATCGCATTCGCGAGTCCCGCTATCATCGGGGCGACGGCCGGTTCACCGATGCCGCCCGAATGTGTGCCGTGAGGCGCGTCGATGATGTGTACGGTGACCTTCTCGGGATAGTTGCTCATCCGCACGACATTGTAGTCGGTGAAGTTCGACTGCTCGACTGCGCCGTCTTTGAAGGTGATGCCGCTGTACAAGGCATTCGACATGCCCATTACGGCCGCGCCTTCCAACTGCGAGCGGATGCGCTCGGGATTGACGTAAAGCCCGCAGTCAACGGCGGTCGTGACTTCCGGCACCCGGATTTTTCCGTCCTTATCGATTTTGGCGTGGACGACCGTTGCGACGTAGCTCGACCATGCGCAATGGGCGGCGATGCCAAGACCTTCTCCGTCAGGAAGTTTCTTGCCCCAGCCGGCTTTCTCGGCCGCGATGTTGATGACGTTTATCAGCCGGGCGGTGTCGATCGGGAAGGCTTCGTACGGATCGCCGTAGTTCCAGAAGTCTTTCGGGAAGCCCAATGCCTTCGGGTCGAGCTTGCGCGGTGCGCCGACCAGTTCGAGCAGGAAATCCTTCGGATCGCGTCCGAGCTTATCGGCAAGTTCGCAGACCGCCGACTGCACCGCGAACGTGTGCGGCTGTGTCGAGACCGAGCGATACCAGCCGATGCGCGTGTGGGCCATCGCCTTACCGTTTTCGCAACGCACGTTCGGAATGTCGAACGGCGTATTGACGAGGCCCATGCCGTCTTCGATCGGGAACGAGTGTCCGTCGTCCGCCTTGAAGGTCGAGATGATTGACGGAGCGACACTGCGATGACGCCAGGCTGTTACCTTGCCTTGCTCGTCGATTGCGGCGTCGATGCGTTCAACGGACACGGTGTGATAGAACGCGTGCTGAATGTCATCCTCGCGCGTCCATTGCAGCAGGATCGGCGTGCCGCCGTGCTTCTGCGAGATATGCGCGGCTTCGACCATGTAATCCCAATTGGATTTGCGGCCGAATCCGCCTCCGAGAAGCGTGACGTTCACCGTGACGTTCTCCAACGGTATTTTGAGAGCGGCGGCGATGTCCTTGCGGGCGCCCCAAGGGCTTTGGGCCGGAGCCCAGACCTCGGCCTTGTCGTTCGTCACATGAGCCACGCAAACGAGAGGCTCCATCGGCGCCTGGACCATGTGCTGCGCGTGGTAGTCGGCGCTAAAGACCTGCTTGGCCTTCGCGAACGCCGCGTCGACGTCGCCCTGATCGCGAAGGACCTTGCCGGGCTTGGCCGCCGTCGCCGTCATTTCCTTATCGTATTCGGGCGAATTGTAGCTGGCGTTCGGGCCGTTCTCCCATTCAGTGACCAGAGCCTCGCGGCCCCGGATGGCGGCATAGGTGGAGTTGGCGACGATGGCGACGCCGCCCAGAATGCTAAAGACACGCGGGACGGTGAAAACGCCTTCGATTTCGTAAACGGCTTCGACGCCCGGCACCTTCAGTGTCTCGGAGGCATCGTAGCTCTTGAGTTTGCCGCCAAGCACCGCGGGCCGCACCATTACGGCGTATTTCATGCCGGGTAGGCGAACATCGGCGCCATATTGGGCTTTACCCGTGGTGATGTCGTGCAGATCGGCGATCTGGAAGTTGCCTTTGCCGATCAGCGTGAACTCGTCGGGTGACTTGTAGAGAAGCGTTTGCTGCGCAGGCACCGGCAAGGTCATTGCCAGCGCTGCGAGTTCGCCGAAGCCGAATGATTTGCCGGTTTCCTTGTTGTCCTTATCGAGCAAGTAAACGCGATGGTTTCTGGCGCGGCAAAGCGGAGATTCGACATCCCACTTAATTGCGGCCGCGGTCTCAAGCATGTGCCGCATCGAGGCTCCGCAGGTGCGCATGGCCTGAATGAAGTGGCGCATGCTGCGGGAGCCGTCGGTATCCTGGTTGCCGTAACGCGGCTCGTCTCCCGTGGCCTGCGTGAGACGCACGCGCGACCAATCGGCTTCCATTTCATCGGCGACGACGGCGGGAAGACTCGTCTTGATGCCGGTCCCCATTTCGGCGCGATGCGCAACAATCGTGACGGCGCCGTCAGGATCGATCGCGACGAAAACCTTCGGATCAGTGACCCATTTGTTCGGCATGTCGTCGGCGCCGGTGGGATAGAGTTTCAGGGCTTCACGTGCACTCGCCGGTGAGAGGCTGACGGACAGCACAAGCCCCGTGCCGCTCAGGATACCGCCGAGAACCGAACGGCGGCTGACGTTTTCGATGACCGGGCCGCTGCGTGGCTTGCGAACATCAAACGTTTCGTCTTCGAAATATTGAAGCATGATCATACTCCTCCGGCAGCGAGCCGAATGGCTTCGTGGATGCGCTGATAGCAACCGCAGCGGCAAATGTTGCCTGACATTTCCTCGACGATCTGCGCGTCGCTCGGGGCGTTGTTCTTGCTGAGCAGCGAGGCCGCCTGCATGATTTGGCCCGCTTGGCAGAAGCCGCACTGCGGCACGCTCACTTTGCGCCACGCTTTCTGGACGGGATGATTACCGTCGGGGCTCAGTCCCTCGATCGTGGTGATGGATTTTCCGGCGGCGTCGGCGACGGTGGTCTGACACGAACGTACGGCCGTTCCGTCGACATGCACCGTGCATGCGCCGCAGACGCCGGCACCGCATCCGAACTTCGTGCCGGTCAGATTGAGATCGTCCCGGATGAACCAGAGAAGAGGCATATCAGGGTCGCCGCTGAATTCGCGGGTTTCACCGTTGATCTTGATACTGGGCATGGATGCACGCTCCTTTCACGTGGCGGCCGAGGCCGCCGGTTCCCGACATTTCGTAATCAGTTCTGCGTTTCGATCGTTGTCCGCATCTCCTAATGAACGAGCAGCGTCAGCGGCCAGACATAGGCTTGTCCCATGACCAGCAGACCGACGAGCGTTGCAAGGGCGAGCGAATGAAAAAAGACGAAGCGCAGGATCGAGCCTTCGTGGCCGTACCATTTCGTCGCCGTTGATGCGACGACGATGGACTGCGCGTCGATCATCTTGCCCATGACGCCGCCGGAACTGTTCGCCGCCGCCATGAGGATTGGGCTGAGGCCGAGCTGCTCGGCCGTTATGCGTTGCAGGCCACCGAACAACACGTTCGATGAGGTGTCGGAACCGGTCAGCGCGACGCCGAGCCAGCCGATCAACGTACCAAAGAAGGGATAAGCGTGGCCGGTACTGGCGAGCGCCAATCCAAGGGTCGCATCGCTGCCCGCGTAACGCGTTACGAAACCGATCGCCATCATGCAGGCGATCGTGAGCAACGAGAAGCGCACGAGGTAGATCGTTCGCCCGTACATGCGCAGAAGGCCTGCGGGGCTGTAGCCCATGAAAAAACCAGAAAGGATTGCGGCGATCAGAATGCCGGTTCCGGTCGCCGACAACATGTTGAAGTTAAAGATCGCGCTTTCGGCATGGGGCGTGGTGACCACCGGCGGCAGGCGTTGCACGAGGTCGTGCAGGCCGGTAACCGGCACCTTTTGGCTCCAAATTCCATCGAGCGAAGCGCGGACCTGAGGTGTTCCCCAAAGAAATACGAAGATCGCGAGGATGACCCACGGTACCCATGCGCGGCGTACCGCATGAACGCTGTCGGAGATCGTGTGCGCCGGGGCGACGTCATTGGGTTCGGCTTGCTCCTCGGGCATGCCCGTCATCGGGTTGGCGGGTTGCCAGACCTTGAGGAACAACGCCAGGCAAATCATCGATGAAATGGCCGCCACCACATTCACCAGCCAGGGCCCGTGATAGTTCGAGATCAGATATTGCGGAATTGCGAAGCTGACGCCGGCGACGAGAATTGGCGGCCAAACTTCGAGCATCTTGCGCCAACCGGCGAAAGCCCAGATCAGCCAGAACGGGACGATGATCGAGAACGGCGCGAGTTGACGCCCGACCATCGCGGTCAATTCGTGGAGATCGAGTCCGGTGACGGCCGCAAGTGCAATGACGGGTGTCCCAAGCGCGCCGAAGGCCACCGGCGCCGTGTTGGCGATCAATGACAGGCCGGAGGCGGAAAGCGGCGAGAAGCCGAGGCCAATCAGCATGGCGGCTGTGACGGCGACCGGCGTGCCGAAACCCGCGGCGCCTTCAAAAAACGCGCCAAGAGAAAAGGCGATGAACAGCAACTGCAATCGCTTGTCGTTGCTGATTGCGCCGATCGAACGCTGCAGGACGACGAATTCACCTTTCTCCTGGGCAAGCTGATAAAGGAAAATGACATTGAGGATGATCCAGCCGATCGGAAGAAGTCCGAACGCGGCGCCGTAACCTGCAGCCAGTCCGGCCATGCGCACCGGCATTCCGTATGCCAGCACGGCAACGAGCAGCGCAGTAGCCAAGCCGATCAAAGCCGCGATGTGAGCCTTCACTTCAAAAAGGCCGATGGCTCCAAGCAGCACGAAGACCGGCAGAGCCGCGACGACGGCCGAAATCAGCATGTTGCCAAACGGGTCGTATGCCTGTGACCACATGCGTTTTCGTTCCCCCGACATCTTTGCCGGAAGACGCCGACGCTTCCGTCTGGTAAGTAAATTAGGCCAGAGGCAACGGCTGGTCAAAATAACTAGCGGGCTATATCGGAACGGGCTTGTTTCGTTTTTGTGACGATATGCACATTGCGTAGAGCTGGTATTCGACGAGGATAGGCGCATGACGCAAGCCATACGCAGCCAGAAGATCTCCGATGTTATTGCATTGCACATCGAGAGGATGATTCTCGAAGGTGCCTTGCTGCCGGGAGAGAAGCTGGCTCCGGATCGGGAACTGGCGGTGAAATTCGATGTCTCGCGTCCGTCGTTGCGGGAAGCGATCGAGAAGCTCGCGGCGCGGGGCTTGCTGACCGCCACACGCGGCGGCACCTATGTGGCGCAATTTCTCACGCCGATCATGGAGCCGCTCGCCAGTCTTTATCGCAATAATCAGAATGCCGCCGCGGACTATTTTGAATTCCGGCAATCGGTCGAAGCGCAGGCGGCGCGCTCCGCGGCCCTGCGCGCAACGGATGTCGACAAGGCCGCCATCAGCAATTGTCTCAAGCAGATGCGGAAGGCACACAAACTGGCCAATCCCGCCAAGGAGGCGGAGGCCGACGTCAGCCTTCACATGCTCGTGTATGAGGCCAGCCATAACATGGTCGTGCTGCACATCATGCGGGCGTTGAGCGAGTTGCTGCGCAATAATATTTTCTTCAACCGAGAGAATCTTTATTTGCGCGCTGGCATACGGGAAAAACTTTTGGCGCAGCACATTGAAATCGGAGAGGCGGTGATCGCAGGCGATGCGGTCGCGGCGGAGACGGCTGCGGCTGGGCATATTCGTTTCGTTGCCAATGCCGTCCTGGAGATCCAGCGCGCCAACAAGCGCCTGACAACATCGCTGATGCGTGTCGGACGTGGCGATCTTCTTGCTAGCCGCCGCAGTGCGTTATGATGCGTTGCCGTGCGTTCGCTTGGCGATGAGTTCATCGATACTCAATGGGCCCGCACCGCCAAGCACGAGCGCCGCAAGACACGCCAGATAGAGAAGGTCGCATTCGTAGCCGGGCGGCCCGAAGTGTGCGCCATTGGCTGTTACCTCAAGAAGTTTGATTGAGCTAAAGCCGTACGGCCAATGGACGGTGAACATCGCAACGAGCAGAACGGCCGCCATCGGCAGGCTCGCAAGCAACGTGAAAACGCCGAGGAGAATCGCCAGACCACCGAAGATTTCGATCAGGATCGTCGCCCACGACATGAGGTAAGGGGCGGGGACGCCGATCGCATGCAAAATGCTCGCGAATGAATCGGCGCCGCGGAAAAATTTGGCAAAGCCGTGCGCCATGAAGCCGTATCCCACGATCAGACGTAACGGGATCGGCGCCCATCTGCCGAGATCGAACGCTACGGCGTCTTGAAGAACGGTCTGTGAGTTGTGGCGCTCGGAGCGCTCCGTACTGGTCATGTCAACCCTCGATCCCGTGTGTGGCAATGATCGTGAGTTCGCGGGGGCGGCGATTTCGTTTCCAGAGGTGTGAAAATCGGCTTGGTGGCGAGGCGCAGTCGTGGCTTTCGCGCAACGAAGCAATCGCACACACGCCGACCGCCGCCGCGCGGTGAATTCAGCCGAGGAATGGGATTTTTTCCCAACGCCGACCACCGCCGCCGTTCAGCCGATGGCGGCGCGGGCGATATTGCAACACCGTTCAGAAACATCGGTATCGAGCCAATCTCTTTGTTAACCCGTTAAGTCATGTTTTGTTGGTTGCAATAAAAACAACCAGATGGCGAGTCTCAACGTGAACCGAATCGCGCTTTTTTCTTCGGCAGGCATATTGACGCTCGCGGCAACAGCCGCTCTCGCGCAAGAGGCTGCGCAACCGGCACCCGCAGCTGAACCGTCGTCGCCCGCATCTGGAGCTGTGACCCCGCAGGCGTTGCCCGACGTTACCGTCGTCGTGAAAGAGAAGCACGAAGCGCCGAAGAAGAAGGTCGCCCAAAAGAAAACGAAATCCAAGAAGACGTCCGGATCTGCTGTGGCGTCGTCCGCTCTACCGACGGGTGAGCCCTCGTTTGCGGACGTGCGGAGCAATGTCGAACAGCCGGAAACCGCGCTTGGGCCGGTGAAGGGGCTGGTCGCTACACGCACCGCGACCGGCAGCAAGACGGATACGCCAATCATCGAAATTCCGAGGACGGTCAACGTCGTCACGCAGGATCAGATGACGGAGCAGCAGCCGCAATCGATTCGTCAGGCTCTCGGCTACACGCCGGGCGTGCAGAACCAAACGGGCGCGTCGTCTATCCTGGACACGATCTCCGTCCGAGGATTCCAGGCACCGATCTTTCTCGATGGATTGCTGTTGGCGAATGATAACGGCATCAGCTTCGCGCGCCTTCGGCTTGAGCCCTACGGCCTCCAGCGATTGGAGGTTCTGAAAGGGCCCGCCTCCGGATTGTTCGGGTACGCACCGCCGGGCGGCCTGATCAACGCGATCAGCAAACGGCCGCAGGATACGCCGCAAGGCGAAGCGTTCGTGCAATTCGGCAACAAGGATCATCGTGAAGCCGGGTTTGACATCACCGGGCCGCTCGATCCGTCCGAGGCGCTGACTTACCGCCTCGTTGGCCTCGTTCGGGATTCGGACTTTGATTTCGATTTTGCCGACAAGCAACGCTACTACATCGCTCCGAGCTTCACGATACGGCCGGACAAGGACACGTCGCTGACCATTCTCGGAAGTGCGCAACGCGATAGCGGCTTCGGCCCGTTCCAGTTCGTGCCTTTGGAACTGACGCAAAAATCGGCGCGGTATGGACGGATATCGCGAGGCACCTATCTCGGTGAGCCGGACATCGATGATTACCACCAGGACCAGTGGACCATCGGGTACGAGTTCGAGCATCGCTTCAACAACGTCTTTCAGTTCCGGCAGAACTTACGGTACGCACGCAGCGACCAGTACATCTCCGCAATGCGTGCGGCTGGCGTTCAAGACAATATGGAGTGGATTAACCGTAGCGCTAACGGCGTGGTCGCCAACGTCGCGGGATTGACGCTCGACAATCAGTTGCAAGCCGATTTCGGCACGGGGCCGCTCCAGCACAAGGTTTTGGCTGGCGTCGATTATCAACACGTCGACAGCTCGTCGAATTTCTTCGTCAATTTCGGCGCCTCGCCGATCAACGCCTATCATCCAGTTTATGGGACGAATACCGCGCTTCCCTTTGACGGAACTCCGTTCGTCAGGAGCGATGCGACGCTGGATCAAACAGGCGTCTATTTGCAGGATCAGATCAAGTTCGGACGCTGGATCGCGACGCTCGGCGGACGGCACGATTGGGCCGACACCTCGCTTTACAACAAACTTGTGGCTCCAGCTGATGCCGATCAGGAGATTAACGACCAGAAGTGGACCGGATCCGCGGGGCTGAGCTATCTCTTCGACAACGGCCTGGCGCCGTATTTCAGTTATTCGACGTCGTATCTGCCGGCCAGCGGTACAAGTCTTATCAACGCGTCGACTGGTGGACCGCTGCAGCCTACGACGGGCGAAGGTTACGAAGCTGGTTTGAAGTACCAGCCTCCCGGAACGAGAACGCTTCTAACGGCTTCGGCCTTTCAAATTACCCAGCAGAACGTCAACTCGTTTGATGTCGCAACCGGGCAAACCGTGCAGACGGGTGAAGTGCGCGTTCGCGGCGTCGAACTGGAAGGCAAGACCAGCCTGACGGACAACTTCGATGTTCTTGCAAGCTACACCTATCTGCAGCCCATCATCACGGAAGACATTATTTCGGCGTTCGATACTAGATCGAATGTGGGACACGATTACCAGCAAGTCTCACGTCAGCTTGCTTCGGCTTGGGGCATGTATACGTGGCACGAGGGGTACTTGCGCGGGCTTGGGCTGGGAGCGGGCATTCGCTACGTCGGTTCGCAGTATGCAGCAGCCGATAATGCCGCCAAAGTTCCCGGCTTCACGCTTGTCGATGCCGCGCTGACGTACGATTTGAAGTACATCGCACCGACCTGGGACGGTGCGAAGCTGCAGCTGAATGCGCTCAACCTGTTCGACAAGTATTATGTGTCGACGTGCCAGGGCACTGACTTCTGTCAACTTGGTGAGAGCCGCACTTTCCTCGCGACGATCAAATACGACTGGTAACGCATCGGCGTATTTGGACGCGCCGCATTAGCGGCGGCGCGTCTTCAGCCAGAAAAGGAATCCCGTCACGAACAGGACCGGCAGCATCAAGCCGGCCAAGAACAGGAACGTCTTGCCGACCCATCCGAGCAGAAGATCGGCATGGATCGGCCACATCCACGACTTCGCCTTTTCGCCGAGCGTCATCGAGTTCGCTGTGATGGTGGCAACGATCTTCGGGCAATTGCGATCGACATAGATTCGATCGCCGTCCGCTCGCGCGCTTGCATCCGGCGCACGGAGCTCAATGTCGTAGATTCCGTTCGGGCCCATCGGCAAATATGCGTGGCGTAGAATCTGACCGTCCCGCCCCTTCGCCGCGAGGGCAACCGCGTCGTCGAGGCTCGTTTGCGTTGGACAGGCACCGGCTGGCGATGACACAGCGGAAGTGGGTGGCAGTTCGCGGACGTTCGACGCGACGCGTACTATCGGATCGATCCAATCGGGTTTCTCGATATAGAGGCCCGATGCCAGCGCGAGCGCCAAGGGCAGAAGAAGCCAGATGGCCGGAACGCTGTGCAAGTCGTAGAGGAGGGCAGCGCCGCGCGCACCGCGCCGGATCCGGAACGCCAGTCCCCAACGTCCCGGCTTCGGCCACCAGAGATATACACCGGTTATTACGGATACGAGACCGACGATGGCTGCAATCGCGACGATCAGGATGCCCAAGTCGTCGGCGAGAAGCTCCTTGTGAAAGATGACAAGCCAGCCGGACCATGTGTCTTCCGCGTTGATCCGCTGCAACGCCACGCCTTTGACGGGGTCGATCGAGATCAAGGTATGGCGTTCTTCGCCGTTGACTTCCGTTTCTTGAAGATCACCGGGACGCCCGTCGGCATCGGGATTGCGCCCGGTCCGAATACAAACTTTAGCGGAGCGAGATCGGGGTATTTCGTTTCCGCGTCGGCG
>Ga0182744_1000855_pt1 | contig 27952 bp, 26 predicted proteins | sample eDN3rd30CKraftMG_FD_128525 | JGI IMG/M metagenome (GOLD analysis project Ga0182744, IMG submission 128525) | Enriched Miracle-Growth compost microbial communities from Emeryville, California, USA - eDNA 3rd pass 30_C Kraft MG (version 2) (version 2) ... | reverse complement strand
TTCGCTTTGGTGTTGAAAAAGCTGAATAAATAGGACAGGTGGCCGAGTGGTTGAAGGCGCACGCCTGGAAAGCGTGTATACGTGAATAGCGTATCGGGGGTTCGAATCCCCCTCTGTCCGCCAGTTACATTTTTCAAGCCGTTCCAGGCCGTCTCAGAAAGCCCTGAAAATCCTGGCTCTTCCCCATTTTTGGACTGACCCCAATTAGTTGGACAGTTGAAGCGGGTGGTTAACCCACTGAGCATCGAGTCCTGTATTGAACTGGACTCAGTCCTTTTAATCTGGTCTTGATCCGCTCGTGATTGTAGTAGTGAATATACTTGCGCAGGCCAGCTTCAAGCAGTTCAACGCTATCGAATTTGTTTAGGTAGAAGAACTCCGACTTGAGTATGCCAAAGAAGCTTTCCATGGAGGCGTTATCCAGGCAGTTGCCCTTGCGTGACATGCTTTGGGTCAACCCATGTTCTGCCAACTGTCGTCGATACGCGGGCATTTGATACTGCCAGCCCTGATCCGAATGAAGTAATGGGGTTTGACGATCGCCGAGTTTGCTTAACGCCTTTTTGAGCATATTGCTGACCAATGGAAGTTGCGGCGTTCTTTGTGTTTCGTAGGCCACGATTTCCCCGTTGTACAGGTCCATTACGGGCGAAAGATAGAGCCACATCCAGCAAGGATGACAGGAGCGCTTAAATAGCAAAGCTTTAATATTCGGCGCGTGGACAATCTCCAAGCCTTATATATGTCTATACGCACATGATTGTATCAAATCAATTCTGTATGGAATAGCCCGAGATGGATTATGCTCGAGGAAACCCAAGTATTGGGGCCGTCTTAAATCTTCACATAACCGATCATTCTGCGGAGTAGCTGTCTGCACCGTTCGAGGCGCCTTTGTGTTTAACCGCTGCAACGTGGGATCAATCGTCTGGCCAAATAACTCCAATCGTTCTTCGGAAAAAATGGTGAGGTAGCTGTTGGGGCGCAAAGATAATATTCACCTTGGCGCTCAACCGCTGGTATCCTCGTTCCGTTTTTCTCGACGGCAATGGGTCGCAAGACAATCCGGCGTTCCCCTTTGCTTATGGAAACCTCAACCATCCGAAGAGACAGCAGTACCGTTTCTTCGATATCCAGTCATAGAAATCAAGTGATGTGGTTACCCAGACACTGCTGCCCCGTGTCAACGGCGGCAGATTCCTGCGAATTTGGCTCCAGCTAGAGGTGCCGCCTGCAAAGCCACCGCCCGAAGGTAGCGATACGCGGTGATCCCGCCTCCATGCGATTGCCGAGGATAATCCAGATGTCGTCGATGTGTTGACTTCATCTCGCGTCATACCGCGCATCTCGCCGGAACGGCAGCTGTCAGAATCATGAACTGTAGCGCCTCGTCCGGGTCGAAGCGAGTGATGGAGGAACTGATATACGTCATGCATGAAGTGTCTCCTCGATGGGTGGTTTGCTTTTTTGGGCAAAGTCTTGCTTGTGTTGTGAATCCGGGCTAATCGATCTTCAATTCAGGCAGCTTCTCCACCACCTTCTGCCAGTGCGCGAGGTCCGCTTTCATGAGCGCGGAGAACTGCTCGGCCGTCGTCGCCTTCGGCTCGATGCCGGCGGCTGTCAATTGGTCGCGTATTGCCGGCAGCTCGAGCGCATCGTTGATGTGTTTGTTGAGGGTCGCGACGATGGCCGGCGGCGTCTTGGCCGGCACCAGCACCCCGTACCAAGTGCCTGTGTCCCAGTCGGGGAAGCCCGACTCGGCCATGGTGGGCACGTCCGGGAACCTGGGCAAGCGGGCCTTGCTGGTGACCGCGATCGGCCGAAGCTTGCCCGCCTCGATCTGGGGCGCGAGCGCCACCACACCTAGAAACAGCGTGTCGATCTGCTTGCCTATCAATGCCATGACGGCTGGGACGCCGCCGCGATAGGGCACGCCCAGCATATTGATGCCGGCCTCGTCCTTGAGCAGTTCGGGCTCCAGTTGCGACAGGGTGCCGAGACCGGACGAGCCGAAGGTCAACTTGCCGGGCTCCTTCTTTGCGGCCTCGATCAGGCCGGCGACCGACTCGATGCTGGACTGCGCGTTCACTGCCAGCAAGTCAGGCGTGGAGCCGACCAGGGATACCGCGGCGAAGTCGTGAATAGCATCGTATCGCCGGATCTTGCGCACCGCCGCGTTGACGATGTGGCTGCTGGTGGCCATCAGGATGGTGTAGCCGTCCGGCTGCGATCGGGCAAGCGCTTCGGATGCAAGCATCGTCCCGGCGCCGGCCATATTTTCCGCCACCACCGGTTGGCCCAGCGTCTCGGACAAGTGCATGGCGATGATGCGGCCGGCCGAGTCCACGCCGCCGCCGGGCGCCGCAGGGATAAGCATGCGTATCGGCTTGGCCGGATAGTCCTGGGCGACGGCGATGCCGCCGGTCAGGCAGGCCAGAATAAGAATGAAAGAACTGAACAGTTTCATAGGAGCCTCCAAGGTTGGTATCAGTCTGTCGCGCGGCGTGCGTCGGCACTAAGCGCGCCTTTTCATGCCGGCGGCGGCTGGCTCATGCGGCCGGGGATCGGGATGGCCGGCGCGGGAGAGCAGTTCCAGGATCGGACCCCAGGACGGCAGGGTCTCGAGGCGCTCCACCTGCGCGATCAGGCCATGCGCCTCGCTGACCGCAAGGCCGCCGGTCGTCAGGCAGTCGACGACCTTGCGGTGGCGCTGCTCGCGAGTCATGGGCCGCTCGGGGCAGCCGGGGAACCGATCGCACCGCGCGGCCAGCTCGGTGCCATCCGCCAGCTTCAAGGTCACCCGCGCCCACATTGCGTCGAGAGTCTGCGGAATGTCGGGATTGTGAACCAGGCGCACCCGGGGCAATAGACGCTGGACGGGATCGCTGAACGCAGTCTCGTCGTCGAAGCTCGCGATGATCACTTCGTCCTGGCTGAGGCCGACCGCTGCGGCGTACTCGTAGCTGAACTTGCCGTCCAGGCCCGAAACCGGCCGGGGCCGCGAGAGCGCGGCCCGGAACACGGGCGGTTCAACGATCACCTCGGCCGCGGCGTCCAGATCGAACCCGGGCTTCTGGCGCAGTTGCCGGCAGGCTTCGATGACCCATTGCATGTAGATCTCGGCTGGGTATCGTTTGATCGTGAAACCCGGGTCGATGATCGCGTACTTTTCCAGTCCGCCGAGAACCTCCGCCGGGCGGAACCGATCATCGAAGAATGTCTCGAAGTGCCCTCCAGGCATCTCGAGGATTCGCTTGTTCCCCGACATCCCGCCAGCGGCCAGCAGGGCCGATTCGACCCCCGAGCGTGCGGCGTTGCCGGGGTGCGTCGGTTTGGCCATGGTGCCGTTGTTTGCGAACAGCCCGCCGGTGCGCGAAGCGGCCAGGCCGATTGCGCCCGCCACCTGGTCGGCGGATAAGCCCAGGACCACCGCGCACGCCGCTGCCGCGGAGAGCGGGCCAACGACGCCTGGCGGATGGAAGCCGCGGAAGCCGCTGTCTCGCGCGGCTGTGCGCATCCGCTGCTGGACCTGCCAGCCGATGACGAATGCCAGCACGGCCCGGCCGGGCGCCACGCCATAACGCTCGGAGAGCGCAAGCACGCCGGGTAGGATCGAGGATGTCCCGTGGGCCGGCGGCATGCCCTGCACTTCGAAGTCCAGCGCGTGCAGCGCAATCCCATTCAGCAAGGCCGCCGTCGCGGGGCTCGCCGGGACGGTCGTTCCGATTACTGTGCAGGATCCGGATGGTTGATCACCCAGCGCCGCTCGGGCGATGCTGGGCGCCGGCTCGAGGCTGCCGGCGGCCAGGCAGCCGAGGCCGTCGAGTATCGCCACTTTGGCCGCCTCGATTGCTGCGGATGGCAGCGTCTTGAGATCGGCCCCGGCGATGTACTCCGCAAGAGCGCGGGTGACGGGTAGGTCGTGATCGTAGGGCATCGTTTACTCGGTCACCAGTTGTTCGAAGACCTTGGCGCAGTCGTCGCTGTCGGCGATGGCCCAGGCAAGATCGAAGACGCGGTCCGTATCGGAGCCGAGGACCGGGCTCACCAGCTGGCGGAATTTGACCTTGATGTCTTCTCGGTTCATCGGGTTCCGATAGGTACCCTTCGGGTCGCGGGCATGCACCTCCCGGGTGGTGCCGTCGGCCAGTGCCACTGTCGCGCGGATCTGGATCGTGCCGGGCCATTCCGCCTCGATCTTCTCGTCCACCACCACGGTGATCTTCTGCATCAGCGCGCGCACCGCCGGGCTGGACAACATCTCGTCGGTGTATGACGCCAGGGTCACCCCTCCGTCCAGCAGCGCAACCGCGACGACATAGGGCAGGCTGTGGTCGGCCGTCTCGCGCGTCGTGGGCGCCCACTTGGCGGGTTCGCTGCCGGACTCGTGCCGCAGAAAGCGCGAGGTATGCAGCACCACCTCGCGAACCTGCCCGAGGTCCAGTCCCTCGCGCAGCTTCAGGGCGGCCCAGATGCCGATCTGGCAATTGGCCGTCGCCGGAAAATACTTCAGGCCGGAACGCAGCAAGGCCCACTCGCCGAATGGCTCGAGCTTCATCGGGCCCGCCTTGCCTTCCATGATCTCAATGAATCCGTGTCGACCCTCGAAAGGATCCGAGGGGCCGGTCAGGCCATGTTCGGCGAGCTGGCAGGCGAAGACGGCCTGCCGGGCGCTCACGGCGGTGGCCACGCCCTTGTAATGAGAGAGCTCGCCGGCGCGGCTCGCCCGCAGCGGCAGCCCGTTGGTCGCCGCCAGCGACACCGCCGTGCGGACCTGGTCGCGGCCGTACCCCAGCATATGCGCAATACCAGCCGCCGTTGCGATCGCGACGGCAAAACCTTGGTCGACCGAGAGGTAGTCGACCAGCGCGCCGTGGTCCTTGCGGTAGGACCTGTGCCGCAGCGAGATGCGATGGAACACTTCATAGGCGACCGCTATGCCGCTCAGCAGCGTGCGTCCGGGCAGTCGGCGTGAGCCGGCCACGGCGATGAGCGCGCCCAGGATGTCGCTGGGGTGTCCGCCGGTGAAGGTGTCGTTGTAGTCGAGGTAGCGGATCATCGCGGTGTTCCAGAACGCCGCCATGCCCAGCGTGGCGACAGCGGAGCTGCCGATGACTGTGCCGGCCGCGCCGCGTGGAAGATCAGGGACAGCCGCCGCCGCGAGGGCGCCGGGACACTCTCGCGCCGCCATCGCGCAGGCGATGGAGTCCACGAGGATGCCGGTCACGTGCTCGACCACGTGGTCGGGGACGTCCTCGGGCCGTACGCTGGCAACGAAGTCGGTGATCTGTTCGAGTGCATGGTCCATGGGTATTCTCTTCGGTTCTTTCGGTATGTGTGAATCATCTTTCGTGAAAGCGGGGCGCTTGCCGTTGGCTGTAGTCGCACCGTAGCCGTCCAATCACGCTACGAAGAATGGGGCCGGGCCGATTTCCCGTCAACTGGCGATTTCCATGCAATGGAAATCATCGGACCTTTGAGCGCAAGCCATGCCGGCCGCGCGCAGTGCTTGAACCCTTGTTCGGGCGCGGAATCGGATCGTTCTAATGGTCTCCGAGCTGGCCTGCTCGGCAAGGTTTGAACTCGACCAAGGCAACAAGCCGCCTTGTCTCTTTCGACGGTGGTTCGGCCAGGGTGGATTGACGTCTTTTACCTCTTACGCATCGGCGCTCAGCAGCGCGGCCTTCGCTTTCTCGCGCAGCGCGAGCAGAGGCCCGCTCAGTTGCTTCTCTGTCGCTGAGATGCTGGCCGTGGTTCTGACGCTGACGTTCAAGACATAGACGGGCCGCGCCGGCAGGATGAGCGGTACGGCAATAGCGACGACTTCCGGCTGCCATGAGGCTGCACAGTAGCCTTTCGTATCGACATTGCGCTTGGCGGCATCCATTTCCTCGCGCAAGCGGTGCCAGTCGGCGGAGTGCCGCCGCCGAAACTGCGCGAACAGCGCGCTCCGCTGCGCGTCATCCACCACGGCAAGATGGGCCCGGCCCAGCGAGGTGAGCTCCATCGGGACACGCTGCCCGGCTACCACATTGCGCAGCGCCACCTTGCGGTTGTAGCGAAACGATTCCAGATAGACCATCTCATCGCGGTCCGCGGTCGCCAGCCCCACGTTGATGCGCATCTTCTCGGCCAACGCCCGCATTAGCGGAGCGACCACGCCCAGCACGGGCGACCCCGTGCGCATCGCATGCGCGAGGCTCAACACTGGCGCGGCCAGCCGGTAGGCGCGCCGGCCCGGCTCATGTTCCAGCAGCCCGCATTCGACCAGCGTTTGCGTCAGGCGACTGACTGTGGCGCGCGACAGCCGGGTGCGCTCTGCGATCTCCCCATTGCCGAGCAGATCCACACCCGGCTGGAATGCGCGGAGGATCTCCACGCCGCGCACCAGGGAGCGGTTCAGTACTGGATTTTCGTGATGCTGCCGGCGCGGCGTCCGGGACGGGGTGGAGGGCATGGACAGTATGGAGGAGAGGCGGAGGATATGGCGGAGTTTACCAGCATTTCCATCTGCTGGAATTCAGGGGGTGCGTATTGCGGCTGCCGAACCTAAACTCGCAGCATTACCATCGACCAAGCCGATTCAAGAAGATACATGATATGACCACGAACCTGATCGAACTGAGCGTCGCCGACGGCATCGCCACACTGCTGCTCAATCGCCCGGAGAAGCGCAACGCCATGAGCGACGACATGCGCGGCGAGTTCATTGCGGCGCTGGAGCGAGTCAGCGCCGACAAGACGATTCGCGCGCTGGTGCTCAGCGGCAACGGAAAGGGGTTCTGCGCCGGCGGAGACGTCTCCGGCATGGAGCGGCGCATGAAGGCGCCCGCCGGCGAGGTCGCCTTCAACGGCTGGCACCGCCAGCAACGCGTGCACTACACGCAGTCGCTGCTGCACACCATGCCCAAGCCTACCATCGCCGCCGTGAACGGGGCGGCGTCGGGCCTGGGCGCCGACACCGCGCTGGCATGCGATTTCATCATTGCCAGCGATGCCGCCAGCTTCACTTGGTCCTACATCAATCGCGGCCTCGTGCCGGACGGAGGTGGAATGTACTTCCTTCCGCGGCGCGTGGGCCTGTCGAAGGCGAAGGAGCTGATCTTCACCGGGCGCAAGGTCGATACCGAAGAGGCACTGCATTTGGGCATCGTCGATCGCAGGACCAGCGCCGAGCGGCTGGTAGCCGATGCGCAGGCCTGGGCCGCCGAGTTGAGCAAGGGCTCGGCAACCGCGCTGGCGCTGGGCAAAACCATACTCAATCAAAGCTTCGAGCTGCCGGCCGAACAGGTATTCGCGCAGGGTAGCCAGGCACAGGGCATCTGCTACACGAGCACCGAGCACTGCGCATCGGTGATGGCCTTTCTGGCTGGAAGCGCCGACAAAGGTGCTGCGCGCACTGGCGAGGTGTGACAAGCATGGATGCCATTTCCCGCCTCCTCAAGCCGCGCAGCGTGGCCGTCGTCGGCGCCTCCGCCGACGGCAACAAGACGGCCGGCCGCCCGGTCGCCTATCTGCGCAAGCACGGTTTCGCCGGCGATGTCTACCCGGTCAACCCGCGCGTCGGCAGTATCGACGGCCTGCCTTGCTATCCCAATATCGCCTCGTTGCCTTCGGTGCCTGACGTGGGCATCGTGCTGTTGGGCGCCGAACGCGCCTGCTCGGCTGTGCACGAACTCGCGCAGCTTGGCACCGCGGCGGCGATCGTGCTCGCCAGCGGCTACACCGAGACCGGCGCAGCCGGCGCACAGCGGCAGGCCCAGCTCATCGAAGCCGCGGGCAGCATGCGCATCCTTGGGCCCAATACGATCGGCTTGGTGAACCTGACCGACCATATCGTGCTTTCGGCCAGCGGCGCGCTAGAGATGGAGCGCTTCCTGGCGGGCTCTATCGGCGTCGTGTCGCAAAGCGGCGGCATACTCGGCTCCTTGCTGTCTCGCGTGGCACCGCGCGGGATCGGCCTGTCCAAGCTGATTTCGACCAGCAACGAGGCCGACCTGGAGCTGGCCGACTTCGTCGATTACCTGGCCGACGACGAGGCCACCAAAGTCATCGCGCTCTATATCGAAAGCGTGCGTAACCCGAAGAAATTCCGCGCCGCCGCGCTGAAAGCCGCAGGCGCCGGCAAACCAGTCGTGGCGTTCAAGATCGGCCGCTCGGAAGCCGGCGCAAGGGCGGCCGTGTCGCACACCGGCGCGCTGGCGGGGGCTGACCGCATGTACGACGCGCTTTTCAAGCAGGTCGGCGTGATCCGCGCACAGACCTTCGGCGACCTGCTCGATATCCCCGCTGCGCTGGCCACCGGCCGTATGCTGCGGGGCAACCGGGTCGCGATCCTGACCTCGACCGGCGGCGCCGGCACGCTGGTGTCTGACAGCCTTGGCGTTTCGGGCTTCGACACGCCGGCGCCCGACGCCGATACCGCCGCGCGGCTGCGCGCCCTGCAGACCGGAGACCACGCCGCGCTGGACCGCAACCCGATCGACGTGACACTGGCCGGTTTGCAGCCGGACCTATTGCGCGGCGCCATCCGTGCGCTGCTGGCGAGCCCCAGCTACGACGCACTTACGATCATTGTCGGTTCCTCCAGCCTCGCCATGCCTGAGCTGATGGCCGGCGCCATTCTGGATTGCCTGCCGGAAAGCGACAAGCCGGTGATCGCCTATGTCAGCCCGCACGCACCAGAAGTCGTCGCCTTGCTGACGCAGCGCGGCGTCCCCGCCTTCCCGGACGCCGAGAGCTGTACTGTTGCGCTGGCCGGCATGCTGCAGAGCGCTCGTTGGCGGGCGCCCGCGCGCTCCGCGCCGGCTGCGCCAGTCGACGTGGCCGGCCTGCCGGCCGGCTCGCTCGACGAAGCCCAGGCCAAGCAGCTCTTCGCGCGCTTCGGCGTGCCCAGCGTGGGCGAGGCCATGGTGGCGACGCCGGCCGACGCCGAGCAGGCGGCGCGCGCTTTCGGCGGCCATGTCGTGCTCAAGATTCTTTCAGGCGAAATCACGCACAAGAGCGACGTGGGCGGCGTCGCCGTCGGCCTTGCGCCCGAGCAAGTCGGCGCGCGCTTGACGGCGATGAAGGCGGAGGTGCAGACCAGAACCGGTATCGTGCCGCAAGGCTTTCTTGTGCAGGAGATGGTGCTCGGCGGCACGGAGCTGATCCTGGGCATGTACCGCGATCCGCTAGGCACGGCGATCCTGCTGGGCATGGGCGGCATTACGGCTGAACTGTTCAGGGACACTACGATGCGGCTGCTGCCGTCCGCGGGAGGCCTCGGCCGCGAAGAGGCGGTCGAGATGGTGCGCGAATTGAAGGCCTGGCCGCTGCTCGACGGCTTTCGCGGGCGGCCCAAGGCCGACGTGGATGCGCTGGTTTCCGCCATCGTGGCATTCTCGCAGATGACGGCGCAGCTCGGTGATCGCTTGGTCGAAGCCGAGATCAACCCGCTGTTCGTGCTGCCGGCGAGTCAAGGCGTACGGGCGGCGGATGGCGTGGTCGTACTCGCCGGCGCATCATGAAATACACCATGCGCCAACTGGTGGTGGCAAAATGAATGAGGTGAATGTTATGCGTCCGGCTTCCTTCATCGTCCATGTTTCCTCATCCGAGAGCAGGGAGATCCATGCGTTCCTGCTGGACCCGCAGACCGGCCGTCTCGACTTGCTCGACGTGGTGGCGGTGCCGGGCTCAGGCGCACCCACTCGCGGCAACATCCCGCTCGCCTGGAGCCGCGATGGCAGGGTGCTGTATGCCCACGTCCGTACCGACCCGTTTCCGCTGTCCGCATTCGCCATCGAACCTGCTTCAGGCACGCTGCGGCTGCTCGAATCGCGCAACCTGCCTGCGCCCATGGCTTATCTTTCGGTCACCCGCAACGGCAGGTTCCTGCTGGGCGCTTCATACGATGGCGCACTGCTGACCGTCAACCGCATCGAGCCGGACGGGCGCGTCTCCCAGCCGTGCCTGCAGGCTTTGCCGACGCCGCCCAAACCGCACTGCATCGTCGAGGCGCCTTTCGGCGGGTTCGTCTACGCTACCTCGGTCGATGGCGAGGCCCTCCTCGTTTATCGTCTGGACGAGGTGTCGGGGCGGCTCGAAGCCGTGGCAACCACTCCGGCGCGACCGGGCTCCGGCCCGCGCCACCTGGCCTTCCACCCTATGCTGGACAGGCTGTATTGCGTCAATGAGCATGCCGGCTCGCTGGCTGCCTACAGCGTCGACCGCGCGTCCGGTGCGCTGCGGGAGCTGCAGTACGAGTCGCTTGTTTCGCCGGATTTTTCCGGCCGTGCGATGGGCGCCGACATCCATATCACGCCGGATGGTGCGTTTCTCTATGCCAGCATCCGCAAGACCAATGCGATCGCCGCATTCCGCATCGACCATGCGACCGGCATGATGTCGGGCGCGGGCAGCTTCGAGGTCGAAGCCTATCCACGCGGCTTCGCCATCGAGCCGAACGGCCGGTTCTTGTTGTGCGCGGGGCAGAAGAGCAACCAGGTCGCTGTCTTTGCCATTCAACCCGCCTCCGGCGAACTTGCGCTAATGGAGCGTTATGCCGTAGGCAAGCGGCCAAGCTGGATAGAGATCGTCCCAGCGCCGTCCGTGCGCTGATCCGCAGAACCCGCCGAGAAAGCGTCGCTCAGGAACTTGGCCATGGCTTCTTCGACTGTCGTGCTGCCATAGGCATCGTGGCGGGCGGAGGCATGCGCTGGATAGAAATGGGTCGCGCCGGGAACTTCGACGGATTCGCAGTGCAGCCCCAGCTCGCGCAGGCGCTTGACCATGCGGGGATGGCCGCTGCTGACGTATTCCAGGTCGTGCTCTGCGTGGATGAGAAGTAAGGGCGGAAAGGAGCGGCCGGAGGCGATGTGCCGTTCCAGGTCGCTTGCGTGCATATAGCCGGACAAGGCCACAACCGCGGTCACCGGCTCGCGCTCTCCGAGCGCCACGTTCAGCGCTGTTCTTGCTCCGGCGGAAAATCCGCCTATCGCAATCTTGCCGGGGTCCACATGCCATGCGTCCGCATGCGCTTTGACGTATCGGACCGCCAGCGCCATGTCGTCGCTGGCGGCTTCGACGCCTCGCCAAAGCAGGTCATCGCTTGCTTTGGGCAGATTCATGATCTTGCGCACCTCGTCCACGCGGGAGCGCGGGATGTTGGCGGGGTCGGAAACCACGGGGGTATTCCCGGGCCGAGGGTCTTCCGGAACCAGGCGGTAGTCGATCGAGCATGCCACATAGCCTCGGCGAGCGAACTCATGGCAATACCAGGCGATGGAATTGTTCCGGTCGGGAGGGTTGCCGAAAGTGTCGTCTTCTTTCGTGCCTCGATGGAAAGCCCCGCCGAAGGCAAGCACCAAGGCCGGCAAGCGCCTTGCGCCGTCCCCGATGACGGGCTGGTATAGATCGAGCTTCAGATCGCGGGACGCGATGCCTTCTTGAGATCCGACGGCGCCGCTCCCGTAGACGATATCCCTGCTAATCTCGACCTGAAATCGCTTCGAGTCTTTCTCGTTGTTCACACAAAGCACTCCACAATACCTGTTCAAGCAATATCTGTTTTAGCAGTATCCGTTTAAACGATACCCGTTTAATTCACCGACGCGCCGGAATCGCGGGCGATCTTTCCCCATAGCTGTACATCGTCATTGAACCGGGTTTGCCATTGCTCGACGGTAGTGGGAGGCGCTATGGGAAGGGATCCGCTGGCGGTAATGAGATTTTGCATTTCGCTGGTCTGCAGCACCTTGTTGACGGAGGCGTTCAATTTTTCGGTCACGGCCGGCGGCATTCCGGCGGGGCCGAACAAGCCATACCAGCCCACCGCGTCGAAAGCCACCCCTTGCTGACTGAGTGTGGGAATATTCGGCAGCTCTGGCGAACGGGCCGGCCCGGTGATGGCCAAGGCTTTTAGCCGTCCGCTTTTTACGAGCGGGGCCATGGACACCACGTCGAGTATGCCGATGGTGATGTCGCCGGAAATAATCTCGGATAGCGCCGCCTGGCCGCCCTTGTAAGGTATCTGCCGCATTTTGATATGCGCCAGCTCCTGGATTTTTTCCCCCACGAGATGAGGCGGGGAGCCCATCCCGAAAGTGGCATAGGTGATATCCGATCCGTTCTTGCGCGCGGCGGCGATCAGGTCCGCGATGGTATTCAAGGGCGATTCGGGCCGGGTCACCACGAGCAGGGGTACGGTGGCCACTTGGGTGATGGCGGTGAAGTCCTTGACCGGGTCGAAACTCAGGTCCTTGAACAGCGCCGGCGCAATGGCGAAGGGCGCCGCGGTAAGCATCAATGTATAGCCGTCGGCGGGGGCGCGGGCGACAGTGGCGGCGCCGATGTTGCCGCTTGCGCCGCCGCGATTCTCCACATAAACGGTCTGCTTCAAGTCGTCCGTCAATTTTTGCGCCAGCTTGCGCGCCACGATATCGGTGCCGCCTCCGGCCGGGAAGGGCACCACCAGCTTGATCTGCTTGTCCGGGTAAGCGGCGTGAACCGTTGCCGATATCAGTCCGATGCCTGCCGTGCACAAGGCCAGTGATAGTTTTATGAGCCAGTTCATTGCGCTGTCCTCAAAAGTTTGGTTGAGTGGTAATAATGAACCTGTTAAAAATAAAGATATACAGCTAAATAATGATCGATCCATAAGGGATGGTTATGGAGACAACAGAACATCGGCTTGCGCTGAAACTGCGCCGCCTCAAGCTGCTGCATCTGGAAGTGGTGGCGGCCATAGCCGAGCATGGCAGCTTGACCGCCGCCGCTGCGGCATTGGGCCGCAGCCAGCCTGCGGTGTCACAGCAATTGGCCGAGGCGGAAGATGCCCTGGGTGTTGCATTGTTTTCACGTGGCCGGCAAATCAGGGCGACGCCTTATCTGCCCGCCGTCTTGCGATACGCGCGCCGCACCATAAACGATTCCTGGCATTTGAAGGGCGAGCTTGAAACGTTGGCTCAGAGCGGTCAAAGCATTCTTCGGGTCGGGACGATGCTGGTGACGGGAACGAGCTTAGTGCCCGATGTCATCATCGGCCTGCGCGAACAGGCGCAAGCCATACAGCTGGAGCTGGTCGAGGACATCGCCGCCGGGCTTTGGGCCCGCTTCGAAAGGCGTGAAATCGACCTGATCGTGGGGCGGCTGGACGAGCGCGCTTATGCCGCACATGTCCGGGCCGAGGCCTTGTACAAGGATCGGCATTGTGTCGTCGTGAACGATCGCCATCCGCTTTTGAAACAGGCCAAGCTTTCATGGGGTGAAACCGGGGCGCATCCGTGGGTGCTGCCGCCGCGCGACACCGCTTTGCGGCGCGCCATTGACGCCACCTTTCTCGACCAGGGGCTGAGCCCGCCCATCCCGTGGGTGGAATCCGCGGCGCCCAGCGTCAACCTCGGCCTGCTGACGAAAACGGATTGCTTGAGTGTGATGTCCCGCAGCGCGGCGCGCCAGTATGTCAGCTTCGGCGCATGCGCCGTTCTGCCTTTGACGCTGAAGTACGATGTCGGCCCGGTTGGCATGGCATGGGCGGCCGGCCTCGACCATCCAGCCTTGACCGCCGTGCTGGAGGCTTTGCGGCTGGCGGCGCGAAAGCAGGCTGTATGGCTGGCGGGGTGATAATATCGAGCGGAGCAATCGATTTGTCCATGGGATTTATCCGGGAGCCGCCATGAAGACCAACGCGAGAATTCAGTTCTCGGGGAAAATCGAATCCATCCACACTGGCGCGGTAAACGACGAGATTGTGATCAATGTATCGCCGGGTCGGGACATCGTGGCTGTCATCACTGGCAGCAGCACAAAAAAATTACGATTGGCCGAAGGTTCCGATATGATGGCTTTAGTCGAGGCTTCAAGCGTCATCGTCGCGGCCAGGGCGTAGCTCGGACCCTGAGAGCACCGCCACAGGCTGGCTCAGCTGTTCCGAAAAAATAGCGCGATACCATATATCGCTGACAATGCGCGCTGCGTTATCCACTGGCAGGAGATCTGCGGCGGTATCGGGATGCGCATACCAGACATAGGCTGATTGCTCCGTCATAGAGGCCAGCGCTTCCAGGGAAATCCGTGCTGGCATTCCATTGATGTCCACGATGCCGTGATCTCGTTGCAGCGCTGCGACGACCCGGATGATATGACGCTCGCGCATATACCACCACATATCGTTGTAGCGCTGGTCCACCATGGTTGCCTCTATGAATGCCCTCATCACCTTGCGGTGGCTGCAATAGTGGGACAGATAACCGCGGTTGGACTCGAGGATGGCGTCGTAAGGATGGATGCGAAATATCTGACGCTCATTGGTCCGGCTGGCGGCATACAACTCATTGTGGATGTCATGGATGATCGCTAGAAAAACATCGTCCTTGTTGTCAAAGTAACGGTACAAAGCGCCCATCGAAAGTTGTGCTCTTTCCGCCAGATCGCTCATTCGCATCGATACATAGCCCGCTTCGCCGAAGGTCTCCCGTCCACTAGAAAGGATGCGGGCAAGCGTGGCTCGTCCCTTTGGGGTGGTGGGCTGCGGAATATTTGGTTCTGGTGCTCTCTTCAACATTTTCTATTTTTAAAAAAAGTGACATCACTATTGCTTTTTAGCCCAGTCTCATTTACATTGCAAGTGCACGAAAAAACAAGCGACCTGCAATATCTGGCCAATTTCATAACGAGGGAAGTGACATGGTACATCAATCCATCCCAAAAGCCGCTGCGGCGAAGATCGGCACCGAGCTGGTGTCGCTCGGCGATATCGAGCTGGCGTTTCGCAGCGTTGGAGAAGGCGTGCCGGTGGTATTCATCCACGGGCTGGCCGAGGATCACACGAGCTGGGATCCGGTTCTTGAACGGCTACCGATCGGCGTTCGGGCCTATGCACTAGATCTTCGAGGGCATGGCGGCACGACGTCGGGGCGGGGCGATGGCACGGCCCGCCAACTGGCGGGCGATCTCCTGGCTTTCCTGGAACAGGTGACGGGCCCAGCGGCCTGCGTGGGTTTCTCGCTCGGTGGCGTCATCGTACTGGAGGCTGCGCTCCAACGTCCGGAATTAATAAGACAGGCTGTGGTCGTCGGCACATCCAGCAAGGTGGGCCACGCCGCGGCAGCGTTCTTCCGTGAACGTATCGAACAAGCGCAAACGGATATGGACGGCTTCCGACGAGCCCTTGCAAAGGATACCGATGCACAAGTCGTACGTAATCGCGATGCCATCGCAGAAATTTCCAGAAGGCGCGTGGACGCGGTGGGAGATGGTGCAGGCTACGTCAACGCAGCCCGTGCGATGGTGGCGCTAGCCGCGGCCCCCATCACCGAGCGCTTGCGCGGCATCCGGGTGCCTGTCCACATCATCCAGGGTGGAGAAGATGCTTTCTGTCCACGGAAGGCGGCGGACATTCTGCGGGATGCGATGCCGCAGGCCGGCTATGCGGAGATTCCAGATGCAGGCCATTTGATGACTGCGGATCAGCCGGAACGGCTCGCCCTGGAAATATCCCGGGCATTGAAAATCTAAACCATCTTGAGGAAGGGAATGAACGACATGAAAGTTGCCATTGTTACGGCGGCGGCGGGCGCAGGCATCGGTGCGGCTATTTCGCGGCGCTTGGCGGCCGACGGTATAAGAGTGGTCATCACCGACCTCCACGAGGGCCGCATGGCCACGCTTTCAGATGAGCTGACGCAAACCGTGGGTTCGGAGTGCCCTTGGTACAAGCTGGACGTCAGTGATCATGGGGCGGTCGAAACCGTATTCAATGAAGTGGCCAAGCGCTACGGAAGCATCGACGTTCTGATCAACAACGCCGGCTGGTCGAAGATTGAGCCGGTTTCCCGGATGTCGCTGGAGACCTGGCAAAAATGCATCGACATCGATCTTACAGGCACATTCAGCTGCATGCGTTTCGCCCTGCCCCATATGATCGAGGCGAAATCCGGGGCTATCGTCAATATATCGTCGATTTCCGCCTGGGAGATGACGACCGAGCATGGGGCGGCCTATTCCGCGGCGAAAGCCGGCGTCATGGCGCTGACCCGTGTTGCCGCCGCAGAAAATGGCAAGCATGGAATCCGGGTCAATGCCATCGCACCGGGCCTGATCTATAACGAGTTTCTCCGCCGGATCTATCCCGACGAGTTCTTCGACGGCTATCTCGAGAAGAAGGCTGTTCTGAATCGTCTAGGCCAACCCGAGGACATCGCTTATCTTGCCTCGTTCCTCGCCAGCGACAAAGCGGGCTATATCACCGGCGAAACGTATGGCGTCAGCGGCGGGGTCCATCCGCATGCATGATCCATCCCAAAATCTCTTTGTGAAAATGGTGGCGCCGGCGCATCGCTTGATCGATGCGTATCGGAAGGGCGATGCCTCGCCTGTGGAAATAGTTCAAGCGGCCTTGCGTCGCATTCGAGAATGCGACCCCGCGTTGGCTGCCATGGTGACGGTACTGGATGACATGGCGTCCGTCCAGGCCCGGCAAGCTGAAGCGAGCTGGCGGAACGGGAGGGCCGCGCCGCTGGCCGGGGTGCCGATCACCATCAAAGATACGTTCGACGTCGCTGGTTGCGTGACGACGCGCGGTTCCCGCATTCACCGCCGACACCTCGCATTTGAAGACAGCGGGGTCGTGCGTCGTTTGCGCGCCGCCGGCGCGGTCTTCGTGGGCAAGACGAATACGGCCGAGTTCGGGCAGTCCGCCACCAGCGAGAACCGGCTCGGGCCAGTGACGCGTAACCCTTGGAACCTGGCGATGACACCGGGAGGCTCCAGCGGCGGGGCCGCCGTGTCGGTTGCGGCCGGCTATGTGCCACTTGCCCTGGGCGCCGACGGAGGCGGTTCAATCCGTATCCCTGCAGCCATGACCGGCACTTTCGGCTTTAAACCCAGCTATGGGCTGTGCGCGGATGAAGGCGGGTTTCGAGCCATGAGCGACTTTGCATGCGCGGGGCCATTGTCTCACTGCGTCGCGGATGCGAGGCTCTTCCTGTCAGTGCTGGCCGAGCGGGATTTCGTGCGCTCGATCCAAAGCCGTGCCCGCAGGATAGGCTACTGCGCCGCGCCGGAGGGGCGCCCGGTTCATCCCGGCATCCGTGCGGCGCTCGAGAGCGTGGCCGCCACGCTGATGGATCTTGGGCATTCCGTCGAAGAGGTCGCGCTTGATTTGAGTGGCTGGGACGATACTTTCGGATCCCTGGTCCTCGCCGAGGAATGGCGTGAGCGCGGCCACCTGGTGGATTATTGTGGCGATGAAATGACTGACTACGAAATTGCCAGCCTCGCTGCAGCGGGCGGCTTGTCCATCGAGCAGGTGGCGGCGGCTCGTCGACATCACGAGGCCTATCGCGATCGGATCGCAGGGCTTTTCGGCCGCTTTGACATGCTTCTCACTCCGACGACAGCATCTCCGGCCTTCGCCATCGGGGAACGACCCACCGAGATCGACGGCCGCCGCGTCAGCCGCCTTTGGGGCGCGTTTCCGTTCACCTGTCCGTTCAATGTCGCTGGTACGCCAGCCGTGGCGATTCCCTGTGGCATGGTGGATGCCCTGCCGGTGTCCGCACAATTGGTGGCGGCGCACGGAAGGGATGCGGATCTGCTGGATCTTACGGAAGATCTAGAGGAGGCGCTGGGTTTCCATGCCTGCGCCGCCACAACAGCGCCCGGGCCGGAGCTTAGCCATGGCTGAACTGCGCATCGAGACCCCGGGCGAAGGGCTGCGGCTGTTGGTGATGTCGCGCGGTGCGAAACGCAATGCCCTGTCATCCAATTTGATCGCGGCGCTACGGGAGCAAGTGCGTGTTGCGGAAACCGAGGGCGTGCGCGCTTTGATCATTGCCGGGGAAGGGCCGGTGTTTTCCGCCGGCGCGGACTTTTCAATGCTGCAAGGAAGTTCCTCGGATCTGGCATTCGATGACGCTATGTCGGAACTGACGGCGGCGCTGATGCAAAGTCCGACGATCTCGTTCGCAGCGATCCATGGCGCCTGCATCGGCGCAGCGTTGGATTTGGCCCTTGCCTGCGACTTCCGCGTTGCGGCACGGGATGCCTCTTTTTCATTGCCAGCGGTCAGCATGGGGATACTCTACAACCCTCGACGACTGAGGGACATCCTGCCAATGATTGACCCTGCGATTGCGCGCAGGCTGCTGCTGCTGGCTGAAACCATAGATTGCGGGGACGCCAGAATGGGCGGCTTGGTCACGCATCTGGCCGAGCAGGCAGGTTCGGGCGCGGCGCTGGATGCGGCGCTAGATCATGCCGCAAGGGCCGCAACGCTGCCGCTGCGGGCACAAGGGGCGGCCAAGGCATTCGTCGCCGCGGCGCGGCGCGCGGATTTCAACGAAGAAAACTGGCAGGCGCTGCGGCGGGAGCTGCTGGCGTCGGATGAGCGCAAAGCCGCATTGCTGCGAGCGAGGACCTCAAGAAAATGAAGCATCCAAATACTTTTCACGAGCTGATCGGCTACGACCTGGGAGTCCGGGATATCGGATGGACCGAACGAGACGCAATTCTTTACGCCCTTGCCTGCGGGGCTGGGGCGAGTGAGCTGGATCTGGTCTACGAACGTGATTTGCGTCCGTTGCCGGGTTTCATCAGCGCGTTGGGTCTGTGGGCGGTCGAGCGCTGCGGTGATCTGGGGGTCTATGACCGAACGAAGTCGCTGCATGTATCGCAAGGGATCAAGATCCATGCGCCCATAGCACGCGCCGCGACGCTACCTTCACGCGGGCGGGTAGCGGCGGTCTGGGACAAAGGCAAGGCCACCATCGTCGATATCGAAGTGAGCTGCGAAGTCTTTTCAGCGAGCTATTCCATTTTCCTTCCGGGCATCGGCGGCTGGGGTGGGCCTCCAGCACCCTCGGTGCGCACGGAGACGCTGCCCGAACTCGCCACCGTTGCGAAATATCAGACTTCACCGGAGCAGGCGGCCCTCTATCGATTGACCGGCGACCTGCATCCGGTCCATGTCGACGGCGAGCTGGCCAAGAGCTATGGATTCGATCGTCCTATTCTGCATGGGCTGTGCACACTGGGTATTGCCTTGCGCATGTTGGGGCCGGCTTTTGGCCATCATGCAGCGGATCTGTCCGCAGCAACGGCACGGCTGAGCGCTCCGGTCCTGCCCGGTGATCTGCTCGGTGTGCGGGCGGCGCAGTGGGAGGACGGCATCGCATTCGAAGCCATGGTCGGGGAGCGCCTGGTATTAAAAGACGGTCGAGCGAAGTTCCTTGCGGATAACGTAAGAGCATAAGCCTGGCGACAGGCGAACCAAAGGAGACAATCAAATGAGAAGCATTATCAAGAAGGCGGTGGCGGTACTTGCAATGACCGTATTGCCGGTGGGTTTGGCCGCCGCCCAAGGCATACGCATCGGTGAACTGTCATCATATTCCGCCAATCCTCAGTCGACGGATTCGTACCGCAAGGGCTGGCAGCTTGCGGTCAAGCAGATCAATGCAGCCGGCGGGGTGTTGGGTAAACCGCTGGAAGTCGTCTCGCGCGACGATACAGGCCGCCCGGATGCCGCCTTGCGCGCCGCTCAGGAGCTGATCGCGAACGAGAACGTGGCCTTGCTGACCGGCACTTACCTTTCGCACGTGGCCGTAGCCGTGGCCGAGTTCGCGGGTGCAAACAAGGTTTTCTTCCTGGCCGGGCAGCCGCAGACCGACGCACTGGTATGGGAAAAAGGCAATCGCTACACCTTCCGGCTGCGCAACAGCCAGCGCACCCAGGTGCTGGCCATGGCGCACGAGGCTGCCAAACTGCCGGCGAAACGTTGGGCCACCATCGCGCCGAACTACGAGTTCGGTCAGTCCGCGGTCGTGGGCTTTCGCAAGGAACTGCAGCGGCTGCGTCCAGACGTCGAATTTGTGAATGAGCAATGGCCGACGTTGGGCAAGCTGGAGGCCGGCGCGACTGTCCAAGCCATGATCGCCACCAAACCGGATGCGGTGTTCAATGCCACCTTCGGCGCCGACCTGGCGAAGTTCGTTCGCGAGGGCAATATGCGGGGGCTGTTCGAAGGGCGGCCCGTCTTCTCCCTGCTGACCGGAGACCCGGAATATCTGGAACCCCTGGGCGATGAGGCGCCGGAGGGCTGGGTGGTGACGGGTTATCCATGGAGCCAGATCGACACACCGGCGCATACCGCTTTTCGCAGCGCCTATGAAAAGGCCTATGGCTCCCCGCCGAAGATCGGTTCCCTCATCGGCTATATCCAGATGTTTGCGATCAGGGCCATCATCGAGAAGGCAGGCAGTACGGATACCGAAGCCCTCATCGCCGCCGCGCGCGGGGTGACCTTCGATACGCCTATCGGACCTGCGACCTTCCGCCCGCAGGACCATCAGTCCACTCTCGGTTTCTACATCGGGAAACTCAAGGTCGAGAATGGCGTCGGCAAGATGGTGGACTGGAAGTTCTATAACGGCGCCGATTTCCAGATGCCGGACGACGTGGTGAAAACCTTGCGTCCGGAGGCGGCCACGCGATAGCGATGCGGGGCGCAAGCCTGTCAAGGAACGCCCATGTCGCCTCCTGGAAGGATTAAAGTTCATGTATGACGCATCCACACTTTTCGTTCAGTTGCTGAACGGCCTGTCTTATTCATCCACGCTATTCCTGGTCGCATCGGGGCTGGCGTTGATCTTCGGCGTATCGAAGATCGTCAATTTCGCGCATGGCTCGTTCTACATGCTGGGCGCCTATATCGCCCTGACCGTCACGGCCATGCTGCCGTCCACGGTGCTCGGGTTCTGGGGCGGCGTGCTGATCTCGGCGCTGGCTGTCGGCCTGGCTGGGTGCCTGATCGAAGTCACGATCCTGCGCCGCATTTACCGCGCACCCGAGGTGTTTCAGATTCTCGTGACCTTCGGCCTGGTGCTGGTTTTCCAGAATCTTATTTTCGAGCTCTGGGGACCGGATGAAAGGCTGGCGCCTCGCGTTCCCGGGCTGAAGGGCGTGGTGACGGTGTTCGGAGAGCGGATTCCGGAATACAACATCGCGCTGATCTTCGTCGGGCCGATCTTCCTGGGAGTGCTGTGGTGGTTGACGCATCGCACGCGCTGGGGCAGGCTGATACGCGCCGCGACCCAGGACAGGGAAATGGTCGCATCGCTCGGTGTGAACCAGAAGACGCTATTTACCGTCGTCTTCTTCATCGGCACCTTCCTGGCCGGCCTGGCGGGCGCGTTGCAGATTCCCAAGGAGACCGCCAACCTCCAGATGGACATCAACATCGTCGTCGAGGCCTTCGTCATCGTGGTGATAGGCGGAATGGGTTCCATCATGGGCGCATTCCTGGCCGCGATCCTGGTCGGATTTGTCAATGCCTTCGGAATCCTTTTCTTCCCGCAGGCCGTATCGGTCCTGATTTTCCTGGTGATGGTGCTCATCCTGATCTTCCGCCCCAACGGCCTGCTGGGCAGCCGCCTCATCGCCCAGCGGCCAGGCGACTTGTCCATCGATCTGCCGTTCCGCCTTCCAGGCAGGGCGATGCAGTACGCCATGCTGGCCATCGTGATCGCCTGTGCGCTGTTGCCGCTGTTCGCGCCGCTATACATGGAGGTCGTGATGACGGAAGTCTTCATCCTGGCGATTTTTGCGGGCAGCCTGCATTTCCTGCTGTCGGTGGGGGGGATCGTATCGTTCGGCCATGCCGCCTACTTTGGGCTGGGGTCATATGCGGCGGCGCTGGTAGCGACGCGCCTGGGCCTGCCGATGGGGCTGGGTGTCGTGGCGGCGATGCTCGCCGGCGCCGGCGGCGGCCTGCTATTCGGCTGGTTCTGCACCCGGCTGAAAGGCGTGTACCTGGCGATGCTGACTCTAGCCTTCGCGCAGATCCTGTATACGCTTTCGGTACAGCTGGTGTCCTTTACCGGTGGCGACAACGGACTCATTGGCCTGACGCGTCCGGGCTGGCTGCAGTCGCACATAAGCTACTACTACCTGTCCCTGGCCGCAGTCGTTCTGGCTACCTGCGCGCTGCGGCGTGCGCTCTATTCGCCGTTTGGCTTCGCGTTCCGGTCGGGGCGCGACTCATTGCCGCGTTCGATGGCTGTGGGGATCAACGTACCGCTTATGCAATGGGGGGGCTTTCATCCTCTCGGGTGCTTTTGCGGGGTTGGCCGGTGCGTTGATGGGCTATCATCGCGGGTCCGTCTTCCCGACCGATTTTTCAGTGGCGACCACGGTCGATGCCCTCGTCATGGTCCTGGTGGGCGGAGTGCAGTCTGTCAGTGGCCCTTTGATTGGCGCCCTGGCCTATCATTCAGTTTCGGTTGAGCTCATCCGCACTCTGTCCGATTACTGGCGCCTGATTCTGGGCCTCTTCATCATCCTGTTCGTGCTGAAAGTGCCCCAGGGAATCGCAGGCGCTTTCTGGAACCGTTATGGAAGGGCCGAGCAATGAGCACGCTGACTGTCGATGCAATTACCAAGTCTTTCGCCGGTGTCAAGGCCGTTCAGGGTGTTTCATTTGAACTGGGTCCGGGCCGGATCATGGCGCTCATCGGTCCGAATGGGGCGGGAAAATCGACCTGCTTCAATATGTTGAACGGACAGCTTCGTCCCGATACTGGTTCTGTACGATTCGGAGGGCATGACATCACGCATGAAACTCCCGACCAGATTTGGCGTAGGGGCGTGGGTCGTACCTTTCAGATCGCCCAGGTCTTCGGCTCGATGACTGTACGCGAGAATGTACAGATGGTCCTCCATTCCAGGGAAAACCGGTTGCTGTCGTTCTGGAAGCCGCTGGTGAAGCGTTACCAGGACGAGGCGGATTCCCTGCTGGAAGCCGTCGGCATGCAATCGCAGGCGGACCGTGCCTGCAGCGTGCTGGCCTACGGCGACGTCAAACGGCTGGAACTGGCGATGGCGCTGGCCAGCCGCCCCAAGCTGTTGCTGATGGATGAGCCGACTGCGGGCATGGCGCCCAAGGAGCGCAAGGAACTTATGAACCTCACTGCCAGGCTGGTGAAGGAGCGTGGTCTCTCCGTACTATTTACCGAGCATAGCGTCGATGTTGTGTTCGAACACGCTGACACGGTCATCGTAATGTCGAGAGGCAAGCTCATTGCGCATGGCAACCCTGATGAAATCCGGGCGGACCCGGTCGTGCAGGAAGTCTACCTGGGAACCGGCGCCTTCCTCGAAACCTCGGAGATAGGACAATGAGCACTCCCATGCTGGAAGTCACCGGCCTGAATGCCGCCTACGGACGGGCGCAGATACTTTTCGACCTCAATCTCAAAGTCTATCCCAATGAAGTAGTCGCAATCATGGGTCGCAATGGCGCTGGCAAGTCAACGACCTTCAAGGCCATCATGGGTCACCTGCGCAACTGCTCCGGCTCGGTGAGGCTGCGTGGCGAATCTATCGAGAAACTGCCTATCTATCAGATCGCGCGGCGTGGCCTGGGGTTTGTTCCCGAAGACCGGCGCATCTTTTCCGAGCTCACCGTGCTGGAGAATCTGGACCTGGGGCGCCAGCCACAACGGGAGGGGGCGGCCGAATGGACTGTCGAAGCCCTTTTCGATGCCTTTCCGAATCTGGCCGCGATGCCGGACCGGCCCGGTTCGGACATGAGTGGCGGCGAGCAGCAAATGCTGACGATCGCCCGCACTTTGATGGGCAACCCCTACATGGTCCTGCTGGACGAGCCTTCAGAAGGCGTCGCGCCAGTCATCGTGGAGCGTCTCGCCCGCCTGATACTCGAACTCAAGGCCAAGGGCCTGACCATCTTGGTGTCCGAGCAGAATCTGGCGTTTGCCGCGGCATTGGCGGACCGTGCCTATGTACTCGACCAAGGGCAGATCGTTTTTGAAGGAACGATGGCCGAGTTGTCCGCCAATGAGGCTGTTTGCCGTTCATATCTCACCATGTAAGGAAGACAGGAAGATGTCCGATCAAGAAACGTCCGCCATTGTCGAAGGCGTCCGCCAGTTCGTCTCGCGCGAGATCGCCCCGCAAGTGGCGCGGCTGGAGGAAAGCGACCAGTTCCCGCAGCATGTTGTCGATGCCATGGCCGAGCTGGGTCTGTTCGGCATGGTGATTCCGGAGAACTACGGCGGTCTGGACCTGCCGCTGGAAGACTACGTGGCCATCATGGAAGAGTTGGGTGCGGGGTGGTCCGCAATGCCTAGTTTTCTCAACAGCCATTGCACAGTGGCCAGGCTGATAGCCTTGTATGGCACTGAAGGCCAGAAATCGCGCTATCTGCCGCAGTTGGCCGATGGATCGCGCCGGGGCGCCATCGTCTTGACCGAGCCTTCCACGGGCTCCGACCTGAAGCGGATCCGTACACGGGCCACGCCCCAGTCGGATGGCGGCTTCGTGCTTGATGGGCAGAAGATATTCATCACCAACGGACAGAGGGCGGGCCTGCACATGGTGCTGGCACGCGAGCCGGTCGCAGACGGCAGGGGGCCAATCAGCCTGTTCATTGTCGAATCCGGGACGCCGGGATTCGAGGTCTCTCGTTTGGTCGATAAAATGGGCTTCAAGCACGTCGATACTGCGGAGTTGCGCTTTGACGGCATGAGGGTGGGCGCTGACGCCTTACTGGGAGAAGCACCCGGCCAGGGCTTGTCCCAGGTGCTGTCCATGTTGGAGACGGGACGCTTGGCCATGGCCGGTACAGCGATCGGTATGGCCCGCAATGCGCTGTCGGTGGCCTTGCAGTACTCGAAGGATCGCGAAACCTTTGGGCAGCCGATCTGCGGACATCAGGCGGTGCAGATTCATCTGGCCAACATGGCGACTCAGCTTATGGCCGCGCGGGCGCTGGTGAAGGAAGCCTTGCGGCATAAGGCCAAATACGGGCGTGCGGACATGATGGCCTCGATGGCCAAGTTGTTTGCGACGGAAGCGACCATGCAAATTACGCAGGACGCAATGCGCGTACTGGGCGGCTATGGCTATGTGTCGGAATTTCCGATTGAGCGTCTGTATCGCGAAGCCCCCATCTATGTACTGACCGAAGGCACTAACGAAATACAACGCATCATCATTGCGCGGGAAATGATTAAGGCCGATGGTTCGGAACGGCTGGGCCTTGTGTGATTTCAGGAGCAGACGCGTGAACTTCACTGATATCGTTTCGCCCATATTGCGGCATGCGGCGATCCGTCCGAACCACCCGGCATTTGTCTTCGAAGGCCGGACGGTTTCTTATGCCGCCTTGGTAGACGAGGCACGTCGGATGGCAACCGTGCTGGCGGAGGCGGGTATCGGCAAGGGCGATCGAGTCGCTGTGCTTGCGCCCAATCGTCCCGAAATCTTTTCAGCCTATCTGGGCATGGTCATGATAGGCGCCGCCATTGTGACGGTCAATATCGAGTTCGCCGCGCACGAAGTACGCTATGTTCTCGAGCACAGCCAGGTTCGTATGTTGATACATGCGGCAGGACAGGCGGAACTGGCTGCCCGCTCCGTCGACGGCCTGGAAAGCTTCCCAATGATTGAGGATTTCGACGAGCTGCTCGCTGAAGCGGGGTCTGTAGCGCCTTATATGGGGCCATCCATGGGTTCCGGACAGGACCTCGCCTTCCTGGCCTATACATCGGGAACGACATCCAGGCCGAAAGGCGTGGCGGCTACCCACGCCAATGAGCTGGCTTCCGGTTTCGCGTATAGCGGCATGTGGGCCCTGACGCCCAAGGACCGTGTGCTGGTCACATTGCCGCTATCGTTCAGCTACGGATTTCACGCGGCCGCCTTTGTGTCACTCATCACCGGCGCCACGGTGCTTCTGGCACTCAAGTTTCACCCGAGACTCGCGCTTGAAGCGATAGAAAGCTTGCGCCCCACCGTCTTTCTGGGCGTGCCGACCATGTATGCCATGATGGCGGATGTGGCCCGAAGCGAGGGGCGCCGCTACGATGTTTCCTCCTTGCGGCTGGCCGCCGCGTCGGGCGCGGCGCTGAATGAACAAATCATCACCGATTGCAGGCACCATCTGGACCTGACAGTGCGACCGTATTATGCGATGACCGAGGTCCGGCCAATTTTCTGCTTCGACCCGCGACAGGAAAAGATGCCGCCGGCGGGATCGGTCGGCCGCCTGATCCCGCCTACTGAGGTCCGTATCGTCGATGAGACGGGCGAGGATCTTGCCGAAGGGCAGACAGGCGAACTCTGGGTCCGGGGTCCCAGCTTCTCGGGGGCATATTATCGTGATCCTCGGCGAACGGCGGAGGCCATGTCGGGCGACTGGTTCCGTACCGGCGATCTGGCATTTCGGGACGAGGACGGATACTACTTCATCGTCGGCCGCACCCGCGACCAGATCATATCCGGCGGTGCCAAGATTGCGCCCATCGAGGTCGAGGATGCATTGCTTGCTCATCCGGGAATCACTGCGGCGGCGGTCGTGGGAAGTCCTGATCCGATCTATGGGCAGCTAGTTAAAGCCGTGGTAGTCAAGGCCGATCCCGGTCTTACCGAAGACGACGTACGATTGCATTGCGAAGGGCTCATTGCCGGCTACAAAGTTCCGCGTATCGTCGCCTTCGTCGAGGCGCTGCCCATGTCTCCGTCGGGTAAGGTGCTCAAGTCGGCGCTGGCATGAAACGCTTCGGGCACCTCAGGCAGGACTGCGTCCACCCGTACAAGGAGACGCTTTGAGGCCACTCGAGGGGATACGGGTACTGGATTTCAGCACCTTGCTGCCCGGACCGCTGGCGACCTTGATGCTTGCCGAAGCGGGCGCCGAAGTTTTCAAGATCGAACGCCCTCCGGCAGGGGACGAGATGCGTGCATATTCTCCTAAGGTAGGGCGCGATAGCCTCGCATTCGCTCAGCTCAATCGCGGCAAGCGCAGCGTCGCCCTGGATCTCAAGCAGGAGGGAGCGCTCAAGCGTCTATTGCCGCTGCTACGCAGCGCGGATGTGCTGCTGGAGCAATTCCGGCCCGGAGTGATGGAGCGGCTGGGCTTAGGTTACGAAGCCGTGAAGAGCATCAACCCCAAGCTGATCTATTGTTCACTCACGGGTTATGGCCGTAGCGGTCCGAAGGCGGACAAGGCGGGGCATGATTTGAACTACATCGCGGAAAGCGGCCTGCTCTCATTGCTGTTGCGCGACGGTGGGGCGCCGATTTTGCCGCCGGCCCTGATCGCAGACATAGGAGCGGGGGCCTACCCGGCCGTGATTAACGTGTTGTTGGGCTTACAGGCGAGGGCCGTCGGCGGCAAGGGTTGCCATATCGATATATCAATGCACGACAACGTCCTGCCCTTTTTATTTTCGGCCGTGGGGGAAGGGTTGGGCCTGCAACGCTGGCAGAGACCCGGACGGGAGCTGGCGACAGGCGGCTCACCGCGCTACAACGTATACCGCACATGCGACGGCCATTTTATTGCGGCGGCTCCGCTGGAGCAAAAATTCTGGAGCACGTTTTGCGAGCACATTGGTCTGCCAGAGGTGCTGCGCGACGACTCAAAAGATCCAGCCGCGAGCATGGCGGGGGTTTCGCGCGCGATCGGCGCGCATACGGCCGAGCATTGGCGTCAGGTGTTCCGAGGTGTCGATGCCTGTGTCAGTGTGGTCGCGACTCTGGAACAGGCCTTGAGTGACGCACATTACAGGCACCGCGGCGTTTTTTCTCATATTGTGGCGTCGGACGAGGGGGCCATGCCAGCTGCGCCGCTACCGATACATGCCATTTTTCGGGAACCACCCGAAGAGCTTGGTTATCCGCGTCTGGGCGAGGCGAATGATTTGCTGGACCATAGCGAGTAGGTACGGAGTCCCACAGGCGAACTATCTGTCGGTCATGCCATAGGCATTATGCCACGGCAACACCGGGATGCCGAACCCTTGCGAAGAGCGAACTCAATCATCCGCCGTTTCATCCAAATGAAATTTATGCATGATGCGGTGCGCCAACGGCGCCAGCACGACGCCCAGGGTCGCCATCACCACCAGCCCAACGAAAAAACCGTAGGCTGCGAAGAAGATCCTGCCTC
>Ga0182744_1000854_pt1 | contig 27953 bp, 18 predicted proteins | sample eDN3rd30CKraftMG_FD_128525 | JGI IMG/M metagenome (GOLD analysis project Ga0182744, IMG submission 128525) | Enriched Miracle-Growth compost microbial communities from Emeryville, California, USA - eDNA 3rd pass 30_C Kraft MG (version 2) (version 2) ... | reverse complement strand
GGCCGCCACGATGTGGGCCGTCTACTCCGGGCAGATCGAGGTCGTCGAGCTGGGCGGCAGCTCACCGACCGCCGTCTCCGTCACCGAGCTGGTCGAGCAGCTGCGCTCGCTCGTCCCCGAGTCGCTGATGCCTCCCTCGGCCACGAGCCGGCCTGCGGCGGACCCATCACCCACGACGCCCACGATCAGTCCCTGAAGCTCGCCGCGCACGCGGCACCCCGCCCGACCAGCCGGCTCACCCACCAGCACGTACCGACCCACCAGCAGGTCCAGCACCACCCGTCCTCTGCCTGGCTCCGACGACGTAGCCGACTCCCCCTCGATCCATCCCTCGATCGGAGACCGTCGTGTCCACACTCCTGTACCGGCTCGGAAAGCTCGCCTACCGCGCACGCGGCCGCTTCGCGATCGGCTGGCTGCTCGTCCTCGTCGTCGTGGGCGCCCTCCTGGCGCTGAACCCGCCCCAGACCTCGACAGAGTTCTCGATCCCTGGCACGGCCTCCCAGGAGGTGATGGACAAGCTCGCGGCCGAGATGCCCTCGTCCTCCGGCACGAGCGTGAGCGTCGTGTTCGAGGCCCCGCAGGGCGAGCGCGTCGACACCCCGGAGCGGGTCGCGGCGATCGCCCAGGTCACGGCCGCCGTCCACGCGAGCGAGTACGTCGTCTCGGACGACGCCACGGCCAGCGGGGACGACGCCTCCAGCGGAACCTCGGACACCAGCACGTCGTCGTCCGACGACACCGCCGACGACGACCTGGCCGCCGCCTTCGCCCCGGCCGGTGACGTGACCTTCGGCCCGCTCATGGACGGCGACGCCCCCGTCACCGGCGTCACGGTGGCCGACAACGGCCGCATCGCGATGCTCTCGTTCCAACTCACCGAGAACCCGATGAGCCTGCCCGCCGGTGCCACCGACTCCGTGATCGACGTGGTCGACGCCGTCTCCGCGACCGGTCTGACCGTGCTGCCCAGCTCCGACCTGACCCAGACGATGGAGTCTCCGATGGGACCGCGCGAGGTCCTCGGGCTGATCATCGCCGCGATCGTCCTGTTCCTCACCCTCGGCTCGCTGCGGGTGGCGGGCATGCCGCTGCTCACCGCGATCGTCGGGGTCGGGGTGGGCGTGGGCAGCGCGTACGCGCTCTCCGCCGTCATCCCGATGACCTCGATCACCCCGATCCTCGCGCTGATGATCGGCCTGGCAGTCGGGATCGACTACGCGCTGTTCATCGTCAACCGCGCCAGACGCCTCGTGCTCGAGAAGGGGCTCAGCGCGCACGAGGCCACCGGTCGCGCGATCGGCACCGCCGGCTCCGCGGTGTTCTTCGCCGGGCTCACCGTGCTCGTGTCCCTCTCCGGGCTGTCGATCGTCGGCATCCAGTTCCTCACCACCATGGCCCTGATCGCGGCCGGCACGGTCGCGATCGCGGTGCTCGTCGCCCTCACGCTCCTGCCGGCGCTGCTCGGCTTCGTCGGCGAGCGCCTCGTGACGCCGAAGCAGCGTGCCAGGTACGCCGCGGGCGTCACCGCGCGCGAGGCGGGCGGGTCGCACGGGCTGGCCGTGCGCTGGGTGTCGTGGGTCGCGCGTCGCCGCTGGTGGGTCGCCGCGGGCGCGATCGTCGTGCTCGTCACGCTCGCCGTGCCGTTCACGCGCATGGACCTCAACCTGCCGACGTCCGGCACGGCGAACGTGGGCACGACCGAGCGGCAGTCCTACGACGCCGTCACCGAGGGCTTCGGCGAGGGCTTCAACGGACCGCTCCTCGTGGTCGCGGAGGCCGACGAAGCGTTCACGGGCGACACGCTGTCGACCGTCCGCGACGGGATCGCCGACGTCGCGAACGTCGCGGGGGTGATCCCCGGCGGCCTCTCCGAGGACGGTCGCACCGCCACGTTCACGGTGGTCCCCGAGGACGGCCCGACCGCCGCCTCCACGGTCGACCTCGTGCACGCGCTGCGCGACTCCTCGCTCTCCGACAGCCTCGGCGCCGACCTCGGCGTGACCGGCGCGGCCGCGATCAACATCGACATGTCCGCGGTGCTCGGCGACGCGCTCGTGCCGTACCTGATCGTCATCGTCGTGATCTCGCTGATCATCCTGATGCTCGTGTTCCGCTCGGTCTTCGTGCCGCTCACCGCGACGGTCGGCTTCGTGTTCACCATCGGCGCGGCGCTCGGCGCGACCACCGGCGTGTTCCAGTGGGGGTGGCTGCACTCGCTGTTCGGTTTCGACACCCCGGGGCCGATCCTGAGCTTCCTGCCGATCATCGTCACGGGGATCCTCTACGGGCTCGCGATGGACTACCAGGTGTTCCTCGTGTCCTCGATGCGGGAGTCGCACGTGCACGGGCACCCGGGGGTGGCGGGCGTGGTCGACGGCTTCCGCGGGGCGTCCCGCGTGGTGGTCGCGGCCGCGATCATCATGGTGTCGGTGTTCGCCGGGTTCATCTTCGGCGACGACGCGATGATCAAGCAGATCGGGCTCGCGCTGGCCTTCGGCATCGCCGTCGACGCCTTCCTGGTCCGCATGACCCTCATCCCCGCGGTGATGGCGATCGCCGGCGAGAAGGCCTGGTGGCTGCCGCGCTGGCTCGACCGCCTGCTGCCCAACCTCGACGTCGAGGGCGACAAGCTCGTCCGCTCGCTCGAGGCCAAGGCCGCCCAGCCGCAGGACCAGCCCGCGCTCACCCACTGACACGGTGAAGCTTTTTCGACGTCTGGTGCGCTCCTGGCGCACCAGACGTCGAAAAAGCTTGCCGGGCTACGGGCAGGTGTCGGGTGCGGGGTCGCCAGCGAGGCGTCGGCGGGTCCAGGCCACGAGATCGTCGCCCACGCCGTCGGGACTCTCGACCAGGCCCATGTGGTCCAGCCCGGGGTACGTGCGGTACTCGATCGCCTGCCCGGCGGCGCACCGGCGGGCCACGTAGGCGCGCTGCAGCTCGGGGGTGATCAGGGGGTCCGCCTCCCCCTGGGCCACGAGCACCGGTGCGTCGATCGCGCCGAGCGGCACGTTCTCCGCGAGCCTGGCGCCGATGGCTCCCGTGGTCAGGTCGGCGGAGAAGATCGGCCGGTCGTCGCTCAGCGACAGCGCCGAGAGCACCGAGACGAGCACGCCGGGCTCCGACAGGCACCGCGACGCCATCTCGCGCAGCAGCACGCGGGCCGAGCCCGTGGTGTAGTCGTCGAGGTCGACGTCGTCGTAGGTCTGCTCGTAGGCGGCGGCGACGAAGGACGCGAACACCGAGCCGCCCGTGACGTCCGGCAGGTGCGCGGCGAGCCCGACGGCGTCCGCGGCGGGCGCCATCGCGGCGACGCCGGACAGCGGGACGTCGGGAGCGTAGGCGGGCTGGACCTGCCCCGTCCACAGGGCGGCATGACCACCCTGCGAGTGCCCCCACACCACGGTCTGGTCGCTGAGCGGGTAGCCGCCGAGCTGCTCGAGGGTGAGCCCGCGGGCGGCGCGGACCGCGTCGAGCACGGAGCGCGCCTCCCCCTCGCCGATCAGGTAGGGCTGGGCACCCGCGGTGCCCAGCCCGCCGTAGTCGGTGGCCACGAGCACCCAGTCGTTCGCCGCGACCGCGGAGACCAGCGCGTCCGGCAGCCCGCCCGCGTCGAACGGGTGCTCGAGCAGGCTCGGCGCGCACTGCGTCGCGTACCCGGTGGTCCCGTGGGCCCAGGCCACCACCGGCCAGCGCCCCGACTCGGGTGCGAGCCGGTCTGCCGCGCTCCCGTGGTCGCCCGGGACCGCCACGAGCGCCGAGGCCAGCGCCGCAGAGCCGTCCTGCCGGGTGGTCGTGTACAGGATCCGCCACCCGATCGCCCCGGAGGCGAGGTCGCGGTCGAAGGGTTCGGCACGCAGCAGCGCGCCGGGCTCGTCCGGCACGACGGCGGGTGCGGTGTAGAAGTCGTCGACGACCGGGGAGGCCGCGTCGAGCCGCCCCGAGACGGCCAGCGCGACGAGCACCAGCGCTGCGAGGCCGAGCGCGCCGAGCGCGCGGCCCCACCGGCGCACGGGGCCGTGGGGCGACACGGCGGCGGCGGAGCCCGCGCCGTGGTCGGCACAGAGGTCCCGTCCAGCCTGCAGGGCCCGCCGCGACAACCCCCGCCGCAGCCCGTCGAGCACCTGCCCGGCACCCACGAAGACCGCGCGCGCCCCGAACAGCACCGCGACGAGGAGCAGCGTGACGTCCGGCCACGCGAGCGCGAGCACGCCGAGACCGACGTCGACCAGCGCGAGCAGCGCCGTGGCGAGCCGCCCGTCGAGGGTGCGCTCGCCACGCCACCCGAGCAGCCGGACGAGCCCCGAGACCACGAGGACCGCCGCGAGCACGACGGGCAGCAGCACGACGACACGTCCCAGCCACACCAGCACGACGATCCCGACGACCACCCACAGCGCCCCGCTCCAGCGGTGGCGCGGGAGGTCGGCGACGCCGGTCAGGATGCTGCTCGCGCCCACGTAGACCGCGAGCACGCCCAGCGCGCTGAGCGGGCGGGTGACGAGCAGCACTCCGAGCACGAGCACGGCCAGGCCCAGCAGCACGGTGGCCCACCACGGCAGCCGCCCCGCCAGGGCCGGGAGAGCACCGAGGCGCCGACGCGCGGCGCGGGCAGGGGTGGTCGGTGCCGTCATGGCACGAGTCTGCCCGACGCCCGACGACATGGAGCTTTCTCGACGTGTGGTGCGCGAATCGCGCACCACACGTCGAGAAAGCCGGTCAGCCGGTCAGCGCTTGACCTTCAGCCCCGTGCTCGCGGTCTTCGCCCTGAGGTTGGCGTCGCCCGCGTACGTGGCCTTGATCGCCGCCGCCTTCTTGATCTTCTTCGAGGCCTTGGCGGTCACGGTCACCTTGGCGACCCAGGCGCCCTTGACCTTCTTGACCTTGGCCTTGCCCAGGACCTTCTTGCCGGCCTTGAGCGTGACCTTGCCCGAGACGGTGCCGGGCGCCTTGACGGCCACGGTGACGACGGCCTTCTTGCCGGCGCGGACCGCCTTCTTGCCAGCCTTGGACCGACTGTAGGCACCCTTGGTCACCTTGCCCTTGGAGAGCTTCACCGCCGCCTTGGCGACCGTGACGGTGGCGCTCGCCTGCGAGCCCTTCACGTTCGATCCCGCCGACGGCGCGAACGTCACGACGAGCTTGTGCTTGCCCGCCTTGAGGTTCGCGACCTTGACCGTCGTGCGGCCCGCGGCCAGCGCAGCGGTGGCCAGCGTCGTGCCGCCCTCCTTGACGGTCACGGTGCCGGCGGCCGCCTTCCCGCCCGCGGTCACGGTGACCGGGATCGAGACCGCCTTGCCGTAGGTGCCGGAGATCGAGGCCTTCACCGTGGTCGTCGAGGCGACCGGTGAGCCGGGTGCCCGCGTGAACGCGACCGAGTAGCTGCGCGTCGTCGTGCCGTCGGCGGCGGTGACCGTGACGTGCGCGGTGCCCGGTACCACCGTGGCCTGCGTGACGACGGCGTGGGCCGTAGCCTGGCGCGGCGTCGCCGCCACGACGGGCACCCCGGTGGAACCGGCGGGCAGCGTCACCGCGTACGACGTCGTCGCCGGGTCGAAGCCCGCGATGACGGTCCCACCCACGGTGAGCGTGCTGAGCGCGGCGTCGTGGGTGGGCAGGGTGACGGCGGGCTGGATGCTCTTGCCCGTCTGCGAGGCGTCGAGCGTCGCGGGCAGCAGCCCCTGCGCGACGGCGTCGCCCGCCAGGCGGATGGTCGTGCCGTCGACGTCGACGTCGAGCGAGCGCCCCTGGTAGGTCAGCCCGCTCACGCCGCCGGTGGAGCCCTGCAGCCGCAGGAAGGTCGGGACGCCCTCGTCGGTGCGCACCCCGTTCGCCATGAGCACGTTGTCGAGGTAGTTCGACAGGCCGAACAACGACGGCCGCACGCCACGGGAGATGATCGGGTCACCGATCGTGCCGCTGCCGGTCTGCTGGTAGACCTCGGCGAACCAGCCCGAGATCACGGTGTCGCGCGTGATCGAGTTGATGACGACGGTCGCCTTGTCGATGTTGGCCTGGTCGTCGACCCCGCCCTTGTCGAGCAGACCGTAGGTGAGCAGCTGGATGTCCGGCGCCTTGACGGCGAACGCTCCCAGACCCGCGAGCTGCTTGTTCTCGTCGTAGTTGTCGGTGAAGCGCTGCATGATCTTCGCCTGGTACTGCGGGGCGAGCTGGTCCATGACGAAGGCCGGCGACGTGTAGAAGCTGTAGCCCGGCTCGACGATCTGGCCGTTCTCGTTGCGGTACCACGCGCCTTCGGTGGCCTCGCCGCTCGGCGAGGACGTGCGGGAGGCGTCGAGGTAGACCTTCTGCACGGTCGGCCAGACCTTGCCGTTGCCGTCGGCCGTCGTCGGGAAGAACCACTGCTGGTACTTCTGCGTCAGGTCGGGGATCCAGCCCTGCCACGCGGCGGCGTCCGCCGGGTGGCCCAGCAGGTCGGCGATGTCGATCGCGTACTTCAGGTCGTAGATCAGCGAGGAGACGAACTCGGCGTCGCGCTCGTCGAGGAAGTTGTGCCCGCCCAGCACCCAGCGCATGTTGTAGCGCTCCCAGTTGAGGTGCAGCTTGAGCTTGTCGTAGACGCTCGCGAGCTTCTGCTCGTCGCCGGTCACCTGGTAGAGGATCCAGGCGGTCTGGGCCTTGCGGGACGGGAGGGACTCGCCGCCGAGCTCCCCGCGGGTGCCGTAGGCCGCGTCCGAGGGCTCGGTGGCACCGGGCTCGTCGTTGACGAGCGCCATCATGCCCTCGAAGGAGGCCCAGGCGTTCTCGGGGTCGGTGTAGACGAGCTGCTGCATGCCGAGCAGCGAGTCCCAGCTCGCCACGTTCTTGGTGCCGGGCGTGCCGTTCATCCACATCGAGGGCTTGCCGGTGCCGAGCTGGGCGTAGTCGTTGCCGGTCTCGGGCGTGGCGGGCAGCACGTTCATCTCCAGGCCGACCCAGGCCTGGTAGTAGAAGTGCTTCATCTGCGCGGCCGTGACGCCACCGGTGGCGACACGCTGGATCGAGAAGTCCTGCACCGCGGGTGCCTTCGCGAGGTAGGCGTCCCAGAAGTCGACCCAGTGCTGGCGAGCGGCGTCGACGTCCGACGTCGCGCCCCGCGCGCTGGTCGCGGAGGCGGCCAGCGCGGTGCCCGGAGCGTTCTCGCCCGTGGCGGAGCCGTCGTTCACGGCCCAGCCCACGCCGACCGCGTAGGTGCCGGAACCCGGCAGCGACGCGGACCAGAAACGCGTGGCCGACGTCGGGGTCGTGGTGGCCGAGGAGTCGGCGAGGAACGCCGACTTCGAGGTGTAGAACTGCACCGTCGCCGCGGCCGGGACGGCGATGGAGCGCGTGGCCCACTGGCCGGGGACCGCGATCACGTGCGTGGCGGCGTCGTAGCTCGGAGCGTTCTCGGCAGCCCCGGCGACGATCACGTCGGAGTCGAGGTCGGCGGTGACCAGTCGGGTGTAGGCGTTCGGGTCGCTCGCCGTGAAGAACTCCTGGCTCGAGGCGGTGCCGCCCGCGAAGGTGCCGTCCATGGTGAGCGCGGCGGGGGTCCAGGTGTAGCCGACCGAGGTCGCGGCGCTGCGCGTGGCGACGCCACCGGAGTGCACGGAGATCCGGTCGTAGGTGGTCGAGGTCCCCGTCGTCGAGTCACCGTTCTGGTAGAGCTTGAGCGTGAAGGACTTGGTCCCCGTCCAGGTGGTCAGGGAGCGCAGGTCGTAGGAGAAGGTGCCGGTCGCGGTGACGTCCGGCTGCAGGGTCACGTCACCGCTGCCGTCGTTGACCTTGAGCGCCCACTTGCCGGTGCCGCTGGTGACCTTGACCGAGACGATCGGCGTCTTGGTGAGGTCGATGCTGCTCAGCGCCGCGGAGACGAAGCCGAACTGGTCCGCGGACCGGGTGACGGTGCCCAGGGAACCGCTCGTGGTCAGCGTCGTGCCGGAGCCGTTGGTCCAGGCGGCGGCGGAGTCGAAGTCGTCCGACCAGCTCACGAGCTGGCCCGCGTCCGGGAACGACCCGGCGTCGGGCTGGTGGACCGAGATCGAGTCGAAGGTGGAGCTCACCTGGCTGACCCCGGTGTTCCAGTTCGAGGTCCACAGCCGCAGGCGGAAGGTCTGCACGCCGGTGTAGCCGTAGGAGGCCATGAAGGCGCCGAGGTCGTAGGTGAACTCGCCCGTGGCGGTCGAGTCGTCCATGAGCTTGGGGCCGCCCTCGATGTCGGCGCCACCGCCGTTCACGTTGATCTTGAGCGCCCACAGGCCCACGCCGCTCGGCGAGGTCGCGGGGACCTTGACGGTCACCTTGGAGTAGGTGGCCAGGTCGAGGGTGATCGCGGGTGAGTAGATGCTGCCCCAGGAGGAGTTGACGTCGGTCTTGGTCGGGGAGATCGTGACCTGGCCGTTAGAGACGACAGGGGTGTTGACGTCCTTGCCGGTCCAGCCGTCGATGGTGTCGAAGCTCTCCGAGTACCCCACCGCGGGCGGCGTGGCGGGCGCGCCCGAGTAGGTCGTCAGCACGTCGGCGGTCCGGATCGCCTTGTCGTGGGCGTAGTACCCGTTCGACAGCGGCAGGTTGGTGCCCGAGCTCTGCGCGATCTCGGAGCCCGAGCTGTCGAAGTTGTACGGGTTGAGCACGACGCGCGAGCCCGGCACCGACAGCCAGCGCTGCTGGGCGGCGGAGGTGTCGGTGAGGTCGGCGGTCGTGACCGCGGCGGTGGTGGCCACCGGGCGCGCCGGTGACGCAGCGGTCGCGGCGGTGACGGCGCCGGCGGAGGCGACGAGCGCGGCGGCGGCGATCACCGCCGCTACTGAACGGGACAACGATGTCACGAAGAGCTCCAGGGGGTCATGCCCTCGTCGGCGAGGGCGGTCGGTCGTGGTGCAGGTGATGGACGTTCGACGAGCAGTCGGCGCGCCGTGCAGGCGAGAGGTGACCGTCACCCTCGACGCTCACGTTCCCGCACCCTGGATCTTACGCAATTGAACCGGTTTAGAACAGTCTTTGGAGAAACCTCGCGACACCACGTACCGGGGCCGCGAGGTCTCGCCCGGCTCAGCCCGCGGACGCCCCGCCCAGCCCTCGCCGGACGAGCAGAGGCCCGATCTCCGGCCCGCGCCCGCGCAGCGCGCGGAAGGACTCGAGCGGGTCGCGGGACCCGCCGCGCGCGAGCAGCTCGCGCCGGAACCGCTCCCCCAGGTCGCGGCGCAGCCCGCCGTTCTCGCGGTACCACTCGACCGTGTCGGCGTCGAGCACCTCGGACCAGATGTAGGCGTAGTAGCCGGCCGCGTAGCCGCCGCTGAACACGTGGTTGAAGTACGTCGAGCGATAGCGCGGCGGGACCGGGTCGAACGCCACGCCCGCACGCTCGAGCGCGGCGGCCTCGAAGGCCAGCACCTCGTCGGCCGTCGCCGGCACCTGCTCCGGGGCGAGCTGGTGCCACGCCTGGTCGAGCAGCGCCGCCGCCAGGTACTCGGTGGTGGCGAAGCCCTCGTTGAACTGACGTGAGGCCAGCAACGTCTCGAGCCACGGCGCGGGCAACGGCTCCCCCGTGACGTGGTGCACGGCGTAGGACCGCAGGATCTCCGGCTCCCACGCCCACATCTCGTTGACCTGAGACGGGTACTCGACGAAGTCGCGGGGCACCTCGGTCCCGGACTGCGAGGGGTACCGGACGTCGGAGAGCAGGCCGTGCAGCGCGTGCCCGAACTCGTGGAACAGGGTGATGACCTCGTCCCACACCAGGAGCGTCGGCTCGCCCGCCGGCCGCCTGGCGATGTTGAGGTTGTTGACGACGATCGCGCGCTGACCGGTCAGGTGGTTCTGGTCGACGAGGTTGTTCATCCACGCGCCCCCGCGCTTGGTGTCACGCGTGAACCAGTCGGCGAGGAAGAGCCCGAGGCCCTCGCCGGGCGTACCGGGCTCGGGAGAGTCGAACACCTCGAAGACGCGCACGTCCTCGTGATAGCCGACGAGGTCGGCGCGTTCCGCGAAGCTGAGGCCGTACAGCGCGGTGGCCGCGCGGAACACGCCGTCGTGCACCACGCGCTCGAGCTCGAGGTACGGGCGCAGCTCGGCGTCGTCGAGCGCGAAACGCTCCTTGCGCACACGTTCGGCGAGGAAGGCCCAGTCGGAGGCGCGCAGCGTCGCCCCCGGCTCGTCCTCCTCGAGAGCGCGCCGCAGGTCGTCCGCCTCACGTCGGGCGTTCGCGACGGCGGCAGGGGCGAGCCGCCCGAGCATGGCGTCGACGGCCCCGGTGGTGCCCGCGGTCTCCTCCTCGGCGACGTACGCGGCGTGGTGCGGGTAGCCGAGCAGCCGGGCCCGCTCGGCGCGCAGCCGGACGATCTCGAGGAGGATCCCGCGGGTGTCGTGCTCGCCACCGACACCCCGGCCCTCGGAGGCCCGCTGGACGCGCTCGCGCACGTCACGGTCGGTGAGGGTGGCGAGCACCGGCTGCTGGGTGGACAACCGCAGCTCGATCGACCACGCGCTGCCGCGCTCGTTGCCGTGCCCGTCCGCGCTGCCGTGCCCGCTCGCGGCGGCGGCCTGTGCGGCGGCCGCGACGACGTCGTCGGACAGCCCGGCCAGCTCGGCGGGGTCCGTCAGGACGACGGCGGCCGCGTTGGTCGCCGCCAGCAGCGTGCGCCCGAAGGTGGTCTCGAGCGTGGTGAGGCGGGCGTTCAGCTCGCGCAGGCGCGACTTCGCGGCCTCGTCGAGCGCGACGCCGGCACGACGGAAGTCCCGCAGCAGGGTGCGCAGCAGCCGGACGTCCTCGGGCGCCAGCTCGACCAGACCTTCGTCGGCGGCGGTCTGCAGCGCCTGGAACCGGAGGTAGAGCCGTGCGTCCAGGTAGATCGCGTCCCGGTGCGCCGCGAGCTCGGGGGCCAGCGTCGCCTCGATCTCCTCGAAGGCGGGCGTGCCGTCCGAGCCCACTTGGTTGAACAAGGGGTTGAGCACGCGCGCGAGCGGGCGCGACGAACGCTCCCACGGCTCGAGGATGCTGGCGACCGAGGGCGGTGCGTCGTCGGCGGCGATCCGCGCCACCGCGGCGAGCTGGGCGACCATGGCGGCGCGCGCCGCGGGCAGGTAGTGCTCCGAGCGGATCGTCCGGTAGTCGGGCAGCTCGTAGGGCAGCGCCGACGGTGCGGCGAAGGGGTTGGTGGGATCGAGGTCGAGCTCAGGCTCAGCGTGGGTGCTCACCCTGTCATTCTGGTCGCCCCCGGACGGTCGCGCCCGCGAGGGGCGGGACGGCCACGTCCGACGACGGCGGTCCACGTGCGGAAGAGCCGCCGTGTGGAAGAGCCGCCGGTGTGGAACATTGGTCGCATGACGACCTCCGACGGCGCCCACCGCTTCGGCTCCTGGTCCGACCTGCCGCCCGAGGTGCGCGACCTCATCGCCTCGCGGCTGCCGGACACGCACGGCGACGGGATACCCGACCTGCTGCGAGGCCTCATGGACGGCAGCGGGACGGTGCCGCCGCCCGACGCCACGTCGCAGCGCGCCCAGCACACCCAGCGCAGGAGCGTCGACGTCGACGGGAAGAGCTACGAGTCGGTCGCGGCCATGCCCGCGGAGATCCGCGCACGCGTGCTGAGCGCGATCAAGGCGGCCGTGGTCGACCTCCGGGACGAGGAGGCCGCGGCCACCGGCGGCTCAGGTGTCCGGACGACGACGTCGACCTCGTTCTCGTCGGGGTGGACGACGGACGGCATGACGCCCGCCGCGACCGCAGCCCCTCGAGCTGCCGCCACCACGGACCCCGCGTCGCCGCGCGCCGGGACGGCCGCCCCGGGCGAGATGATCCTCAACGGCGACCGGGTACCGGACCGACGCGCGGGGAACCAGGCCGGCGCGACGCCTGGCCTGCTCGACGACCGTCCGCGGCGCTCGTGGTGGGCGAGGCTGCTCGGCCGGTGACGCGAGCCTGGCCCCGCCCCTGCCGGGGCGGGGCCACGACGCTGCCGGTCGAGGGCATGGTCAGTCGACGATCTGTGCCGCCCGCGCCCGCACGTGCGCGACGCCGTCCTCGGCGAAGACCTCCGCGCGCAACGGCGCGGCCCGCGGCACACGCCAGGTCAGCGCGACCGCATCGTCCACGTACACCTCCAGCAGCTCACCGTCGAGCACCGCACGAGCCGCGACCTGCGGCCCCACCCGCGACAGGCGGGCGTGGTCGAGGACCGCCCCGTCGACCTCCCGGTAGTCGCTCAGCCGGCCGGTGAGGTCCGCCCAGAAGTCGTCGAGGGGACGCGGCTCCTGCGTGAGCTCCACCCGACCGGTGCGCGACGAGAGCCGCACGCCGAAGCCGCGGTCGTCGTCGTCGAGGAGGTCCAGCCCGACCACGGCGGTGTCCCCCAGGGTGAACGCCAGATCGAGCACCACCCGGCGCGGCAGGTCGTCAGCGAGCACCTGGGTGCGCCGCCGCGCGGGGGCCCCGAGATCCTGGTCGAGCTCCCCCACCGGCTCCGCGCTCGTCGCGTACACGTCGGCCGGCCGGGACACGAGCGACCCGTCCTGCGCCGCCGTGACGATGCGCGGCGCCGCGAAGTCCCCGCCCCACAGCCAGCGCTGCCGCGGACCCTCGCCCACCCGGTCGTGGACCCAGCCGAAGAACACCCGGCCGTCCTCGGTGGGCGCGGACTTCGCGGCGTACCAGCGCCGACCGCCGAGCGCGTCGTCCGTGGGCGTGCGGAACGGCCCGCGCGGAGAGTCGGCCACCCGGTACACCGTGCCGACGTCCTCCGAGAACCGCGAGTAGACGAGATACCAGCGTCCGCCGAGCTCCCACATCTCGGGGCACTCGGGACAGTAGGTGGTGCCGGGGTCGTAGAAGGGCTCGTCCTCGACCGTCCACCGCAGAAGGTCCTCGGAGGTCGCGAGCATGATCACGCCCCGCCGCCAGCGGGGGCCCACGGCACGCCGGGCGGCGATCAGCATCCACCACCGTCCCTCGTCGGCGTTCCAGAAGACGTACGGGTCGCGCCAGTCGACGTCCTCGCAGCCGGCCACGGGCGCGAGGACCGGGTTCTCGCCGCTGCGGGTGAAGGTCTCGAGGTCGGTGCTCGTCGCCACGCAGATGGTCTGCGGCGTCGCGGACGACGGGTCGTGCCCCGTGTAGAAGAGGTGGAAGACGCCGTCGTGCTCGACGACCGAGCCGGTCCAGATGCCTCCGGCGTCGACGTCGCCCGGGGTGCCCGGCTCGACCGCCGTGGGCCGCTCGTCCCAGCGGACGAGGTCGGTGCTGACGACGTGCTGCCAGCTCGTCCGCACACGGTCGGGGTAGTCCTGGGTGCCGGGCGGCGACGAGAGGTAGAAGAGGTGGGTCGCCCCGTCGTGCGCGAACGGGATGGGGTCCCCTGCGGCCGCGGCGTGCGACGGTCGGCGGAAGATGGTCATCGGTGTGCTGTCCCTCGGGTCGGTGTCTCGGTGGTGACGACGAGGTCTGCTCGGTCCCTCGTCCGGGCGATGCGTCCGGCGTTGCGCTCGTCGACCTCGGTCACCCAGGCGCTGGCCTGGGCCGGCGACTTGCCGAACTCGACGTGTCGCGCGACGAGGCGGCGGCGCCGCTCGTCGGCGCTCACGTCGCAGAACCACGACTCGGCCAGCAAGGCCCGCGTCCGCGCCCAGGGCTCGAGCTCGTCGAGCAGGTAGTTGCCCTCGGTCACGACGAGCCGGGTCTCCGGGTCGATCGCGATGCTCCCGGCGACCGGCTGCTCGAGCACCCTGTCGAAGGCCGGCGCGTAGACCGGGTTCGCAGTCTCCGTGAGCAGGCGTCGCAGGAGGGCGACGTACCCGTGCCCGTCGAAGGTGTCGATCGCGCCCTTGCGCTCCCGCAGACCCAGCCGGTCGAGCTGCACGTCGGCGAGGTGGAACCCGTCCATCGGGACCCAGACCGCGGGCGCGCCGGACCGGTTCGCGTGGTCGACGACGCTCTGCGCGAGCGTCGACTTACCCGCACCGGGCGTCCCGGTGATGCCGAGGAGCACGCGTCCGCCGCTCTCGGCGAGCAGGCGGGCGACCCGGTCCCGCAGGTACGCGGGGAGCGGCGTCACGGCGGTGCCGTCGCCCGTGACCTCGTCGTGCGCTGTCGCGCTGCCCGCGGTCATGACGCGGCGCCGTCACCGCTCACGGCGAGCAGGTTGCGGGTGAAGGCGATCGCGTGGTCCGCCAGGTCGCGGCCGGACTCCCACAGGTCGCGCCAGATCGCGAGGTCGTTCGAGAGGCCCGGTGCGACCACGGCGCTCGAGAACGACTCGAAGGTGATCGGGCCGCGGTACCCGATGTCGGCGAGCGCGTGGAAGAACCCGCCGAAGTCGATGTGCCCGGAGCCGAGGTAGCCGCGGTGGTTCTCGCCGATGTGCACGTACCCGAGCCGGTCGCCGACCTCGCGCACCGGACGCACGAGGTCGTCCTCCTCGATGTTCATGTGGTAGGTGTCGAGGTGGATCCGGACGTTGTCGGCGCCGATGTCGTCGGCGAGCCGCAGCGCGTCGCGGGCCGTGTTGATGACGTTGGTCTCGTACCGGTTGCAGACCTCCAGGCCCAGCATGACGCCGTGCTCGCCGGCCTCGGCCGCCAGGTCCTTGATGACGGACACGGCGTTCGCCCGACCCGCCGCGGTGAGCTGGTGCGGGTACTTCCCGAGGGCGCTGTACAGGGCCCCGGTGAACACGCGCCCGCCGAGCGCGACCGTCGCCTCCAGCGACTCGCCGAGCAGGCGCGCACCGCGCCGGACCACCTCGGTGCGGTCGCTCGAGACGTCGGCGTCGAAGGCGAGACCGCGCGAGCACGCGACGGCGACGCCCGCCTGCTCGAGGATGCGGCGGGTGCGCACGACGTCGAGGTTGTCCAGGTCGTGCAGCGACAGCTCGAGCAGGTCGTAGCCGACCTCCGCCGTCTGTCCGACCGCACGGTCGATCGCCTCGTCGCCGGTCCCCCCCGCCCAGACGAGGGCGTGGATCCCGAGCGGGTTGCGTGTGGCGTCGTTCATGACAGGCCTTCCTTGGTCGAGCCGCTCGGTGACGCCGTCGACGTCGTGATGAGCGTGAGGATGCGGTCGATCGCGGCAGCGCCGTCGACGTCGACCATGACGTGGGTGTTCGCGGGCTCGTCCGGCAGCGGGACGGTCTGTCCGCGCGTGAACCGTCCCTCGGTCTCCGCGACGATGTGCATGTCGCGGTAGGTGCCGACCTCGGGCTCGGCCGCCGCGAGCACCGCGAGCGGGTCGTACAGGACGCAGCCGTGGCCCCAGTCGAACATCGGGGCGTCGAGGTAGGTGCGGCAGACCTCGGCGAACAGCCGGGCTCCGGGCGAGGCGCTCCCGTCGATCCCTCGTACGGCCTCCTCGGTGAGCACCAGGCCCGTGGTCGGGTTGGTGACGTCGAGGCCGACCATCGTGAGGTCCACGCCGGAGCGCAGGACGGCGTCCGCCGCCTCGGGGTCGAAGTAGATGTTGCACTCCGCGACCGAGGTCACGTTCCCCCGCCCGTAGGTCGGGTCAAGGCCCAGCCCGCCGCCCATGAAGACGACGGACCGCAGGTCCGTGGCGACGCGCGGGTCGAGCGCGAGCGCCGCCGCGAGGTTGGTCTGGGGCCCGATCGCGACCACGGTGACCTCGCCGGGCCGCGAGCGCACCGTCTCGACGATGAGCTCCGCCGCGCTCTGCGGTGCCGCGGAGGGCTCGGGCAGCGGGATCCGCCCCGGCCTGCCGCGCGCACCCGCGTAGGCCGCCCGCAGGACGTCGGGCAGCACGCCGTTCGTCGGGACCGCCGAGCCCACCGCCACCGGGACGTCCGGGCGTCCCACCGAGTCGAGCACGGCGCGCGCCCCGCGGGCGGCGAGGGTCGGCGGGCAGTTCCCGAAGGTCGTGGTCACGGCGAGCAGCTCGAGCGCCGGGTGGGCGAGGGCGAGGTAGATCGCGATCGGGTCGTCGGCGTCGGTCCCGGGGATGCCGACACCGGGGTCGGTGTCGAGGATGATCGGCAGCCGTCGCGTCACGGGGCCACCGCCGCGTCGAGCTCCATCGCGCCGGTCATGATGGCGACCGCCTCCGCAGGGGTGTGCGTCCGTGGCGTGATGACCCCGGCCTTGCGCCCGAGCCGCTGGATCTGGATGCGGTCGGCGATCTGGAACACGTTGGGCATGTTGTGGCTGATGAGCACGACGCCGAGGCCGCGGGCACGGAGCCCTTCCAGCACGTCGAGCACCTGCCCCGTCTCCCGCACGCCCAGCGCCGCCGTCGGCTCGTCGAGGACGACGACCTTCGAGCCGAAGGCCACGGCCCGGGCGATGGCCACCGCCTGCCGCTGACCGCCGGACAGGGTCTCGACGACCTGGGAGATGTCCTGGATCGTGCGGATGCCGAGCGCGGAGATCTTCTCCTCGGCCTGGCGGCGCATCTCCTTGTGGTCGAGCAGCCGCAGCCCGCTGCCCAGGAAGCCCGGGCGGCGCAGCTCCCTGGACAGGAAGAGGTTGCTCGCGATGTCGAGGTGCGGGGCCAGGGAGAGGGTCTGGTAGACGGTCTCGATGCCGGCGTCGCGCGCGTCCTGGGGCGTGCGGAACGCGACCTCGCGCCCCTCGACCGTGATGGTGCCGACGTCGGGGACCTCGGCGCCGGTGAGGCACTTGATCAGCGTGGACTTGCCGGCGCCGTTGTCGCCGATCACGGCCACGACCTCGCCCGCGTGGACGTCGATGTCGACGCCGTCGAGCGCCACCACCGAGCCGTAGGTCTTGACCAGCCCGCGCGCGGACAGGAGTGCTGTCGTGTCGTTGGGGGTGGTGTGCGTCATCGTCGTGCTCCTGTCCTGCGGATCCACTGGTCGAGGGCGACCGCTGCGATGATGAGGATGCCGATGGCGAGCGTCTGGTAGAGGACGTCGACCCGCGCCAGCGACAGCCCGTTGCGGAAGACGCCGACGGTCACCGCACCGATGAAGGTGCCGAGCAGGCGGCCCCGGCCGCCGAAGAGGCTCGTGCCGCCGATGACGACGGCGGTGATCGAGTCGAGGTTGGCGTCCACCGCCGCGCTCGTCGTCGCAGCGTTGTTGCGACCGATCAGCACCCAGGCCGAGACCGCGACGAGCAGGCCCGCGACCACGTAGACGCTGAGCAGCACCCGCGAGCTGCGCACGCCCGCGAGGCGGGCTGCCGGCTCGTCGCTGCCCACGGCGTAGACGTGCCGGCCCCAGGCCGTGTGGGCCAGCACGCCACCCATGACGAGGTACATCAGGATCATGAGGACCACACCGGTCGTCAGGTGGAACGGACCGACCGGGAACGAGGTCGAGGTCCAGGTGAGGAAGCCGCCGAGCTGGTTGCCCTGGATCGAGGTGCCGTGGCTCATGAGCAGGGCCAGCGCGGTGAAGATGCTGAGCGTGCCGAGCGTGCTGATGAACGGTGGCAGCCGCACCCTGGCGACGAGCAGGCCGTTGAAGGCTCCTGCCGCGACGCCCACCAGCAGCCCGAGCGCCAGGGCGAGCGGCCCCGGCAGGCCGGTGCTGCCGGCCAGGGTGCCCATCACCATCGAGACGAAGATCATCAGCGCCCCGACGGACAGGTCGATGCCCGCCGTGAGGATCACCAGCGTCTGCGCGACCGCGAGCGCACCGATGATCGACACCTGCTGGAGGATGAGCGAGAGGTTGCTCGGCAGCAGGAACCGGTCGTTGGCGAGCTGGAAGGCGACGCACGCCACCACCAGGACCGCGAGCGGGCTGATCTCCGGGTGCCGGTGGAGCACCCTCTGGAGCTTCTGCAGCGGGGTGAGCGGTCGTGCCTTGTACACCTCCGCCGCTGTGGTTGCTGTGGCCTCAGCCGTTGTGGACGTCATCGTCCCTCCTCATGCTTGGTCGTGGGTCGCTCGGCACGCTCGTCGGCGCGCGGGCTCAGTAGCAGGACGCTGCGCCTGCGGTGGAGTCGATGCTGTCGAGGCCCGTGACCGGCTTGTCGGTCACGAGCGTGATGCCCGTGTTGATGAAGTCGGCTCCCGCGTCGGGCGTCGGCTTCGTGCCGTTCTTCGCGTACTCGACGATGGCCTTGACGCCGTCCGACCCCATCTTCGAGGGGTACTGCTGCGCGTCGGCACCGAACTGGCCGTCCTTGACTCCGGTGATGCCGTCGCAGCTGCCGTTGATGGAGACGACGAGCGCGTCGTTGCCCGCAGCCTTGAGCGCCTGGGAGGCGCCGAGGGCTGCCGGCTCGTTCGGGGTGTAGACGACGTTGATGTCGGGGTTGAGCGACAGGCACTTCTCCATCGCGGTGCGGCCGCCGTCCTCGGCGCCGTCGGAGGCCTCGTTGCAGACGATCTCGTAGTCGCCGCCCGAGTAGGTCCCGGTGGTCGCCTCGTCGCCGTTCTTGTTCGGGTCGGCGACGTCGATGCCCATGCCGGCCAGGAACCCCTGGTCACGTTCGTAGTCGATCGACACGACCTTGTCGGCGAACAGGTCGATGAGGGCGATCGTCGCCTTCTGCCCGCCGAGGCTGCCGGCCGTCCACTGACCGATGAGCTTGCCCGCCTCGCGGTTGTCCGAGGCGAAGGTCGCGTCGACGAGGTCGGTCGGCGTCGTGGGGGTGTCGAGGGCGATGACGATCAGGCCGGCGTCCTTCGCCTTCTGGATGGCGTCGTTGACCGCGGGGCCGTTGTTGGCGATCAGGATGCCCTTGTCGCCGCGCTGGACTGCGTTCTCGATGGCCTGGATCTGGCTGTCGCTGTCGGTCTGGTCCTTGCCCGAGGCGACCGTGATCTGCACGCCCGACGCCTCGGCCTCCTTCTTCGCCCCGTCGATCATCGAGACCCAGAACGGGTCGTTGGGGTCCTTGGTGATCAGGGTGACCTGGATCTTGTCACCGCTGCCCGTGCCGGCCGCGTCGGTGCCGGGGTCGGTGCTCGAGCAGCCCGTGACGAGCGCGAGCGCGCCGACGGCGCACAGCGCGGCAGCGAGGCCGCGACGACGAATGAAAGTACTCATCTCAACTCCCTTGGTGAGCCGACGCCATCCGCAGGCGTCGTGCGTTCAACGTAACACATACGTCGCCGGGTTGGATATATATGATTTTGAGTGTTACTATGAACCCATGACCAGCACCGACGCGTCAACGACGACCGCCCCCTGGCTCCTGGACAGCCCCGGCGGCATCCTGCGGCTCTTTCGCCAGCACCCCGGCGGGCTCACCAAGCTCGAGGTCGCCCAGCTCGCACGCATGTCGCGGACCGCGGCGGCCCAGCGGGTGGACCTGCTCCGGGAGAAGGGCTACCTGGAGGTGCTCACCACGACCGTGATCGGCCGCGGTCGACCGGCCGAACGCCTGAGCGTCGCTCGCGACCGCGGCGTGCTGCTCGTCGCCGACATCGGTGCCACCGGCATGCGGGCCGCGCTGTGCGACAGCACGGGCGAGGTGGTCTCGGAGCAGTACGCGACCCTCGACATCACGGACGGTCCCACAGCGGTGCTCGGCAGCGTCGACGCCGTCTTCGCCACGCTGCTGCGGCGAGGCTCGCGCACGACGGCGGACGTGATCGGGATCGGGGTGGACGTCCCGGGGCCGGTGGACCACGCGACGGGTCGGGTGATCAGCCCGCCGATCATGACGGGGTGGCACGAGCACGACATCCCCGGTCACTTCGCGACGCGGTACCGCTGCCCGGTGATCGTCGAGAAGGACACGAACGCGATGGTGGTCGGCGAGCGCCAGCGGGTGCACGGGGAGGTCGACGACATGGTCTTCGTCAAGATCGGCACGGGGATCGGCACCGGGCTGTTCGTGCGCGGCGAGCTCTACCGCGGCGCCAACGGGGCCGCGGGGGACATCGGGCACATCGCGCTGCGCAGCGAGGCCGACCAGCCGCTGTGCCGCTGCGGCAACGTCGGCTGCGTGGAGGCCTACGCGGGAGGCTGGGCCATCGCCCGCGACCTGACCGCCGCGGGCTACCCCACCTCGTCGGTGAGCGAGATCGTCACCGCGGTGCGAGCGGGCAACCGTGTCGCCCTCACCCTCGTGCGCGAGGCGGGGCGGGTGATCGGGGAGGCGGTCTCCGACATCGTCAACATGATCAACCCGAGCACGATCGTCTTCGGCGGCCAGCTCGCCGAGCTGGACGACATCATCCTCGCGGCCGCCCGCGAGGTCATCTACCGACGTTCCGCACCGCTGGCCACCAGGAACCTGCACATCGAGCCGAGCGGGATCGAGGACCCCGGCGTGCGCGGCCTGGCGCACCTGATCGCCGAGCGCGTCTACGCGCCCGAGGTGGTGGACGCGGAGCTCGGCTGAGCGGGTGGGGGGCCCGGTCAGCCCCGGTCAGACGGCCGGGGTGACCGGCTCCGTGCCCGCCGAGCGGCTGCCGAGGCTCAGTGGCTGCCGAACACGGAGAAGCCGCTGGCCCCGAGGCCGAAGACCCACACGACGATCGTGATGATGAGCGCAGGCGTCCGGCTCTGCAGGTACCCCTCCAGCGGCCGGCCGAGCTTGTCCCGCTGGGCGCCCGCGAGCACGATGATCAGGTCGATCAACGACCAGATCCCCAGACCACCGAGCGTGATCAGCTTGAGGACGCCGGTGCCGACCTTGCCCAGGTAGAAGCGGTCGATCCCCAGCCCGCCGAGGAACAGCGCCAGCAGCCAGGTCACGACAAAGCTCTTCGGGGGTCGCACCGCGCCGTCGTACGTCGTCATGCTCAGCTCCTCCTCGTCGGGGCCCGGAGCAGGGCGTCCGGGGTCTCGTGCCTGATCGTAGGCGACAGGCACCGCGCGCGGCGGCCGCCACGCGACGTGCCGCGCGGACGTCGTCGTCGCGCGCCGTCGTGTTCCCGCGTAGCGTGGAGAGCGCACCTGCGAGCGCCCGACGACGACGTCCGCGCGCCAGCCCGCCTCGAGCAGAAGGGCCCGACCATGCAGAAGATCACCCCGAACCTCTGGTTCGACCACGACGCCGCGGAAGCGGCCGACTTCTACGTCTCGGTGTTCCCGGACGGCAGCCGGACCCGCACCACCTACTACCCCACCGACGGGCTGCCCGACTTCCAGAAGGACCTGGCCGGGGAGGTGCTCACGGCCGAGTTCGAGATCGGCGGCCTGACCTTCGTCGGGATCAACGCGGGGCCGGAGTTCCGTCCCACCTCGGCGACGTCGTTCATCGTGAACCTCGACCCCTCGCACGACGACGACGCGCGCACCCGCCTGGACGAGCTGTGGGCCGCGCTGAGCGAGGGCGGCGAGGTGCTCATGCCGCTCGACGCCTACCCGTTCAGCCCCCGCTACGGGTGGGTGCAGGACAGGTTCGGGTACTCGTGGCAGCTGATCCTCACCGACCCGGCGGGCGAGCGGCGACCGTTCCTCACGCCGTCCCTCATGTTCGGCGACGGCGTGGTGAACCGGGCGCGCGAGGCGATCGACTACTACACGTCCGTCTTCTCGCACTCGAGGGTCGGCGTGCTCGCGCCGTACCCGGAGCAGACCGGGCCCGCGGACGCAGGATCGTTGATGTACGGCGACTTCCAGCTCGCCCACCAGTGGTTCGCCGCCATGGACTCCGGGGTCGAGCAGGAGGTCACCTTCAACGAGGCGGTCTCGTTCTCCGTCGCGTGCAAGGACCAGGACGAGATCGACTACTTCTGGGAACGGCTGTCCGCCGTGCCGGAGGCGGAGCAGTGCGGCTGGTGCAAGGACCGCTTCGGCGTCAGCTGGCAGATCGTGCCCGCCATCATGGACGAGCTGATGCAGCGCCCGGGTGCGTACGACGCGATGATGAGCATGAAGAAGCTGGTGATCGCGGGGTTCTAGCACATCGGGTCCCGGTCCCCCCGCGTGCCGCACGGGTACGGCAGACCGGGTGCGCGCCCGCTCTTCGACCACGCACAGCAAGCCGTCAGAAAACCTCCAGCACGGCGCGGTAACAATGGTCAGGACAGATCGGTGCCCGCAGCTGCGGGCACGGAGGCGGAGCGTCTGCCACCGCGTGTGGCGGCTCGTTGACAGGAGCGGAAACGTGAGCGAGTTCCCCGCAGGGTGGTACGACGACGGCAAGGGTTCCACCCGGTGGTGGGACGGCACCCGGTGGACCGAGCACGTCCAGCCCGCGCCGCCGGCCGCGCCGTCGTACGCGACCGCCCAGCCCTACCCCGCCGTCCCGGGACCGGGTGCCGCGGCGAGCCAGGGCTCGTTCTCGGGCCAGGGTCCCGCATCGGACACCGCGAACCCGTTCGCCGACCGGGCCGCCGCTCAGCATGCCGCTGCTCCCTCCTACGGTCAGGTCCCGGCGCCCGCGCCGGGAGCGCTCGTCGGCGCCGCTCAGCCCGCGTTCGGTGCGCCCGCCTACGACCAGCCCGCCGGCGCCTTCGGCGCTCAGCCCCTCGGCTACCCGCCCTTCCAGGCGCCGCCCGCGACGCAGCCTGACAAGAGAGCGTCGAAGAAGCTCGTCGGGTGGATCGTCGGCGGCGGCGTCGCGTTCCTCGCGATCGTGGTCGCGCTCGTGGTGGTGCTCGTGCCGAACCTCACCGACGGCGGCAGCCCGAGGTCGACGGTCTCCGCGTTCGCGAGCCGCGTGCTCATGGCCGAGTCCTGCACGGACGACGTCGTCGACGCCTTCAACACGTTGACGTCGAGCACCTACCGTCAGGGCACCACCGCCACCTGCGACACGATCGGCACCTTCAGCACCAACCCTCCCGGCTACTCCGTCACGGCCGGCAAGGTGCTCACCGAGACCTCGTCGAAGGCGACCGTCCAGCTCACCATCAAGAACTCCACCGACGGCTCGGACGGGACCTACGTGGTCTCGCTGGTCAAGGAGGACGGCTCCTGGAAGGTCAGCTCGCTAGGAGCCGGCTCCGACCAGAGCGGCACGGACACGACGTCGTCTACCGGGGGCAGCGGGGCGGTCTGAGGCGGCACGGTCCCGCACGGTTGAGCGACGCGATGGAGACGTACCTCCTCCATCGCGTCGCTCAACCGTGCTCCTCGCCTCGCCTAGGCTGACCACGTGGACACCGCGCACCGCCTGAGCACCGGCCACCTCGGCATCGATGCCGTCGTCGACGGGCTGCGCCTGGGCGACAACGTGGTGTGGCAGACGGACGACATCGCGGACTTCCGGGCGATGGTGGGGCACTTCGTCGCCCAGGCGCGTGCCGAGAGCCGCCGTCTGGTGTACGTGCGGTTCGCCGCGCACGAACCGCTGATCGAGGACCTCACCGGCGTCCACGTCCACGAGCTCGACCCGACGCCGGGCTTCGAGAGCTTCGCGACGGCGGTGCACCGGATCGTCACCGACGAGGGGCTCGGCGCGTACTTCGTCTTCGACTCCCTGACCGACCTGCTCGACGGCTGGGGCTCGGACCTGATGGTGATGAACTTCTTCAAGGTCACCTGTCCCTACCTGTACGAGCTCGACACCGTCGCCTACTTCTGCCTGCTGCGCGGCCAGCACACCTTCGAGACGGTCGCCGGCATCCGAGAGACCACCCAGCTGCTGCTCGACCTGCACCGGGTGGACGACGCCACCTACGTGCACCCGCACAAGGTGTGGAGCCGCTACTCCCCCACGATGTTCTTCCCGCACCGGCTCGGCGACGAGACGGCGGAGCCCGTGACGTCCAGCGAGGAGACGTCGCGGCTGTTCGGCAGCCTGTCCCAGCAGCACGACCCGCAGGACCGCTGGCGCGCCATCATCGAGAGCGGGTACCGGGCGCTGCGCGGCGGCACGTCAGACGGCGGCGGTCCCGGCGAGGGCGGTTCCGCCGAGGAGGGACCCGGCGACGGCGGTCTCGACGGCGGTCGTCGTGACGCCGGCTCCGAGGCCGCGCGAGCAGCCCGGGCCGAGGCGAAGGCCACGCTCGTCCGGCTGCTGCTCGGCCGCGGCGGACGGATGGTCGAGCTCGCGGCCGAGCACCTGACGCTGGCCGACCTGCTCGCGGTGGCCGACCGGGAGATCGGCACCGGGTACCTGGGCGGCAAGACCGTCGGCATGCTCACCGCGGGTGCGATCGCGGCCCAGCACCCCACGCTCGCGGCTCGGCTCGAGGCGCACGACTCGTTCTACCTGGGCTCGGACCTGTTCCTGACCTACGTGATCGCCAACGGGTGGTGGAAGGACTGGGTGGCGCAGAAAGACGCCGAGAGCTACCACGCGGTCGGCGCCGCCCTGCACGAGAAGCTGGCCCACGGGCAGTTCCCGCCGGTGATCCGCGAGCGGTTCCTGCGGCTGCTGGAGTACTTCGGGCAGTCGCCGATCATCGTGCGGTCCAGCTCGCTGCTGGAGGACAACTTCGGCAACGCCTTCGCGGGCAAGTACGAGTCGGCGTTCTGCGCCAACCAGGGCACCCCGGAGGACCGGCTGCGCGCCTTCGAGGACGCGGTGCGCACCGTCTACGCCTCGGCGATGAGCCCGCAGGCGCTGCACTACCGCGAGCACCGGGCGCTGACCGACGTCGACGAGCAGATGGCGGTGCTGGTGCAGCGGGTCTCCGGCGACCACCACGGCGACCTGTTCTTCCCGCACGCCGGCGGGGTGGGCAACTCCCACAACCTGTACGTGTTCGCGCCGGACATCGACCCGTCCGCCGGTGCGCTGCGCGTCGTCGTCGGGCTGGGGACGCGGGCGGTGGACCACCACGCGGACGACTACGCGCGGACCGTCGCGCTCGACCAGCCGCGGCGCAGCACCACGACGCTCGACGACGCCGGACGCTTCAGCCAGCGCAAGGTCGACGTGCTCTCCTTGCGTGAGAACGCGCTGGTCACAGTGCCGCTCGACGAGGTGCGCGCGCTGCCGATGGACTGGTCGCCGTTCCTCACGCCCGACCTCGCCCAGGTGCGACGACTGCGCGAGCTGGGACGGGCGACGCCGACGACGCCGGTCGTGTGCGACTTCGCCGGTCTGATCGACGCCGGTCTCGCCACGTACATGCGCGAGCTGCTGGCCGCGGTCGCGGGCGCGTACGACTACCCCGTCGACGTGGAGTTCACGGTGAACCTCACCGCCGACGGCGACTTCCGGGTGTGCCTGGTGCAGTGCCGCCCGCTGCAGACCCGCGGGATCGGGGCGGCGGTCCACGTGCCGCAGGTGGCGGACGAGGACTGCCTGCTCGCCGCCGAGGGCGGGTTCATGGGCGGGAACGTGCGCCTGGGGATCGACACGGTGGTGCTGGTGCGGCCGGACCGCTACCTCGAGCTCGCGCAGGCCGACCGGTACGCCGTCGCCCGGCTGCTGGGGAAGGTGAACCGGGCGCTGGCCGGCCAGATGGTCATGATGATCGGACCCGGGCGCTGGGGCACGAGCACCACGGACCTGGGGGTGCCGGTGCACTTCTCGGACGTCGACAACGCCGCCGTGCTGGTGGAGGTGACCGACCCCGGGCTCGAGTTCAGCCCCGAGCTCAGCTTCGGCAGCCACTTCTTCCAGGAGATCGTGGAGCAGGGGATCTTCTTCGTGGCGCTGGACCGGCTGCGGGCGGGTGCGGTGTTCCATCCCGAGCGGCTGACGGGGCTGGAGAACGTGCTGGGCGAGGTGGTGGGTGACGCGGAGCTCGGCGCCGACAGGCTGAGAGGCGGCACGCTGGCCGACGTCGTGCACGTGGTGCGCACGCCCGGGCTGGAGCTGTTCGCGGACGTGGTGACGCAGCGGGTGGTGGCGACGCCGTCGACGAGCCCGCTGGACGACGGCACGGGGACCTCGCGTACCGTGTGAGGTGCGGCGACGCTCACGACGCCAGGCTCCCGATCTGCCCGGGTGACGTTCGTGACCCGTTCGCTCGGCGTCAGAGACAGCGGTGGTGACGTGGAGATCGGGGTGGTCCGGTGATCTCGGTGGCTCAGGCACGTGAGACGGCCAGGGAACGGCTGCGACGCAAGCGCGGCGAGTGGGCGGTCGCCCTGCCGCCCAGCGTCCCGCCCGAACCGCTGCTCTCCCTCGGGCTCAGGCCGCCCACCGAGCGTCAGATGCGCGCCGACGAGCGCGCTGCGGAGGCGTGGGTGCTCTCGTGGTCGGACCGCGCGCCGGTCGACGGCGTCGAGATCGACTGGGAGTACCGCACCTGGCGCAGCATCGGTCAGCAGGAGGTCCCGGTACGGGTGCGCTTCGCCGACGCGTACGCGATCGCCGCGTTCGTGGGCGGGCAGCCCGCGCGGGAGTGGCTGACGATGAGCGCACGCGTGCACAGCCTGCGCGAGACGCTGGGCAGCTCCGACGGCGTCGCGCTGGCGATCCGTCGTTACAGCGAACGGTTGCTGGCCTTCGACGACGCGACCTTCGCGCAGGTGGAGGCCGTCGCCGCCTGGCTCGCGCACCGGCACGGGGCCGGGCTGCGACCCCGACAGCTGCCGTTCCGTGGCGTGGACGCCGTCTGGTTCGCCACGCACCGCGCGCTGGTGACGGCGCTCGCCTCGCCCGCGATCGGCTCCGCGGACGTCGGCGTGATCGACACCGACGTCCGGGTCCGCCTGCGGGTGCTCGACGAAGGTCTCGCGCTCGGCGGGCTGCGTGACGTCACCGCGCCGGTGGCGCAGGTGTCGGCTCTGGCGTGGACGCCGCGCGTGGTGCTGGTGGTGGAGAACCTAGAGTCGCTGCTCGCCCTGCCCACCTGGCCTGGGGTGGTGGGAGTGCACGGGACCCGAGCGACGGTGGGCGCGGTCGGCCGGATGCCGTGGGTGCGCGCCGCGGAGGTCGTCTACTGGGGCGACCTCGACTCGAACGCCTTCGCCGACCTCGACCGGCTGCGCAGCGAGCTGCCGCAGGTCCGGTCCGTGCTCATGGACGCGGCGACGCTCGAGGCGCACCGGGACCTGTGCGTCGTCGAGCCGCGGCCGGCACGGGGTGCGTACGCCGCACTCACCCCCAGCGAGCACGAGACGCTCGCGCTGTTGCGCGACGGCGGCGACCTGCGCCTCGAGCAGGAGCGGGTCCCGTGGGAGACGGCGCTGGCCGCGCTGGAGGGCACGGTGCTGGGAACCTCGGAGAGATGAACGACCCACCGTCATCAGGTTCCCGGAGGCAGAGGACCCCAGGTCTGCTCTCTCACTAGGATGTCGCCATGACCAGACGACGCTCCGGCGCCTCTGCGGCGCCCGCGCCTCCTCCGACCGCGACGGCGCTGCATCCCGTCTTCGCCGAGGCACAGGCCGCGCTCGAGGGACGTTACGTCGCCGTGCTCGACGTGGCCAAACGAGTCACCGAGGACGACGTCGAGCTCGCCGTCGACGCGGTCGTGGTCGCCCTGTCCCGACGCAGCCTCGTAGCCACCGTCCGCGACGGTGCCGAGGAGGGGATCGACCAGGTCATCCGCGTGATCCTCGCGCTCGATCCCAGCGGCGGCGTGCTCGCCGCTGGTCCGGACGGTCGGCTCACGTCGGTCCAGCCGATCGATCAGCTGGTCAGAGGACTCGCCCACGTGTGGCAGCGGCCGATCGGGATCGGCGGCGGAGGCATCGAGTGGCCGGCGTCCCGACTCACCGAGCGCTCGGACAAGTCGCTCTTGCAAGCCTTTGGCACCGGCATGGTGGGCGAGTCTTGGCTGTGGTGGCGGCGAGATCCCGCGGCGCGGGCGATCGTGCATGGTCTGGCCACCGGTTCCGGCACGTCTGTCTCGTACGGTCTCGTCGGCGACCGGGCCGTCGCCTCCATCGCGACGGACCACATCGTGATCACGGTGATCGACAGCGACGAGCACCTGCCGTCCGGGATGGTGGCGGTGACGGGCGAGACGCTGTGGATCCAGGTGCAGGAGCCCGGCTGGCCGGGGCCGCTGACATTCAGCGTCGAGGGGGACCCGATCGTCGTCGCGGCCACCGCCGAGGCCGACAGCGAGGCCGCGCGGCTGGCGCGCGGGCTGGTCGGCCTGGACCTGTTCCACGGGTTGGGCGAGCCGGGTACGACCGTGAGCGGCGACCGGTTCAACGCGCTCGTCGACGTCCTCGTCTCCGGCGAGCGCACGTCGCGCGACGAGAGGTTCCGCGCGATCGGCGAGCTGCTCGGGACGT
>Ga0182744_1000851_pt1 | contig 27993 bp, 28 predicted proteins | sample eDN3rd30CKraftMG_FD_128525 | JGI IMG/M metagenome (GOLD analysis project Ga0182744, IMG submission 128525) | Enriched Miracle-Growth compost microbial communities from Emeryville, California, USA - eDNA 3rd pass 30_C Kraft MG (version 2) (version 2) ... | reverse complement strand
TGTCGTTTCAATGCGCGAAAAGACGGCTCCAGCCAGCGGGTGGGCTAGCGAATAATAATCCGGCGGATGCAGGAGCGGAGCAACATGGCCGGCACCATGATGGAGGCGGCCCGTCCCGTCAAGGAGTGCGGGCACCGGAAGATCGATATTTACGCCGTAGGTTAAGCGAATTTTCACATGGTCCGGCCATAGTTTCTCCAGTCTTTCCGATTCTGGCGGCCGGTGATGCGCAAGCTGTTTTCCCTCGCGGATCTGTTTTCCATGGACAGTCCGATCCCTCCGATCGTCCTGCCGCTGGCGGCAGTCCTGATCGCCTGGGCGGCGGTTCGCGGGCCGGCCAATGCCGCGGAGGCCCGGTCATTCGTCATCGCCGATGATGGCTATGGCATCATCGAGTGCATCGCCAGCCACACGGAATGCGGCCGCGTCGCTGCGGATTCCTGGTGCGAAGGCCATGGTCTCGGCAAGGCAACAGCCTATGGCTCCGCCGACGATGTGACCGGCTCGATCGACGTCAAACTGGCGACCGCCGCGCCGCCGCGCGGCTCCGTCATCATCACTTGCGGCAAATGATTGCGGCAACTGGTTTGCGGCAAGTAAGCCGCAGCAAGTGATCCGCTTCGCTCAGTTCTTCAGATAATCGCTGCATTTCGGCGTGTCCGCCTGGGCCCCCCAGGGCATGATCGGAACGGTCGAGGTCGAGTTTTTCGGGCTGCCCTCGATGAGGCGATCCGAATAGACCATATAGACCAGCACATTCCGCTTGGCGTCACAGCCCCGTACGATCTGCATTTTCTTGAAAATCAGCGACCGGCGCTCGCTGAACACCACGTCGCCCTGCTCGAACTTGCCGCGGAACGTGATCGGCCCGTACTGCCGGCAGGCCAGCGAAACATCCGAGGTTTCCTCGGCGACGCCGAACATGCCCTTGAGGCCGCCCCTTTCCGGCACCGTATAATGGCAGGCGACGCCATCGACGAGCGTATCGTCGATCCCATAGGTCGCCAGCTTGTCGTTGGGCGTCAGGAGCTTGAAAACTGTGGATTTGCGGAAGATCAGATCCGGCTCGCCGGCAGCCTGCGCGGCGCTTCCCAGCCCGATGCCGGCGATCAGGGCAACTATTCCTGCAGTTTTGAACATTACGGCCTCCGAAACAGCCCCGTATATGGGGTTGTCGCGCGGGGACACAATTGTCCAGGTGCCGTTTGGCCGCAATTGTTGCCATCAAGCGGCCAAGAAGATAACGAGAATCCGAAACGTGTAAGGGTTAATCTGCCGGTGCATGACGAATCAGCCCGGGTTTCTTTGAAAGCGGCCATGCTGAAGAAAATGCGGACCGGTCTTGAGTGCGTCCGGCAATACATTGGCCGGACGGCACCGGTAGTTGGGCCGGCGACCCAGAATTTGACGTTCGGTATCGCATTCGTCGCGGCAAGTGCTGCGGCCTGTGCGGCCCCGGCCGTTGCACAAGGCATCGACTGCCGCGCCCTGCAAGCCCAGATTGCCCGCGCCGGCCAGGCCAGCGCCTCCGGCGCCGGCCGTTACCTGGCTGCCGCCAACCGGCAGCGTGCGGAGATTGACCGCACCGCCGCCTATGCCCAGTCAATCGGCTGCGGACAACGGCAATTCCTGTTCTTCGGCTCACCGCCGCCGCCGCAATGCGGCCCGCTGGAAGCCCGTCTCGGCGCCATGCGCGCCAATCTCAACAATCTGCAGGCGCAGGTGCAGATGGCGACCGGCGGCAACCGCGCCGAACTCGTCGCCCGCTACAACGCCTACTGCACCCAGCAGGCGGCTGTGCAGCAGCCGCGCTCGTTCTTCGACCAGTTGTTCGGTGGCCCGAGCCAGTACGAACGTATGCCAATCCCCGATGACGGCGCGCCCATCGATCCGGATGCCGACGAGAACCGGCCGCGCGGCGGCGGCTCGACGGCGATCTGCGTGCGGACCTGCGACGGCGGCTTCTTCCCGGTCAGCTACTCCATCGGCGGCCGCGACCTCGACAGCTTTGCCGATCTTTGCCAGGCGCTGTGTCCGAACGCCGAAACCACCGTCTACCGCTACACCAATGGCGGCGACATCAACGATGCCGTCAACTCGATCGGTGCCAGCTATACCGAGCTCAAGAACGCCGGCAAATTCCGCAAGACCTTCGATCCCGCCTGTACCTGTAAGCCGGCCAACAAGTCCTGGTCCGAAGTCCTGCAGAAGGCGGAAGAGTTGCTCGGCAACAAGGGTCGCGACCTGATCGTCACGCCGGAAAAAGCGGATGAGCTCTCCCGCCCCCGCGTCACGCCGGTTCGCCAGACGCGCGCCGCCGCAGCGGCGGCGCAGGCGGCAGCCGCAAGGGCAGCGCCTGCTGCGGCCGCGGCTGCGGCCGATGTCGAGAAAAGCGATGCGGCGCTTGGCGAACAGGCGCCAACCGCAAGCAACCAGTCTGCCGGCATCACCGGCGGCGGCGCGACGACCAGCAAGGTCTACGGCGTTGCCGACGGCAAGGTCGAATCCCAGGACCACAACGGTGTGAAGCGCAAGGTGCGCATCGTCGGGCCGACGCTGTAGGCGTCGGCGCCGCGCAAAACCCTCAAAGCCAGATCTGCCCCGCATCGGCGCCCGAGCGATAGGTGCGCGCCGTCTGCTCCTGGTTGCGGTTGACCAGCGGCCGCCCGAACATCGCATGCGTCATGCTGCGGACTTCATGATCGATGGTGAACAGCACGTCGCCTGTGTCGAGATCGATGATGTTCTCGAAGCGATATTGGTGCTGGTTGCTTTCTTCCGAGATCAGGCCGCGCGCGCCAAGCCTGCGATAGGGACCGGAAAAGTCGGCGATGTAGATCTGAATGTGGTGCGGCGGACATGGCGCCGCCCCTTCCGATGTTTCGCGGAAAACCAGCGCCTGTCCGGGGCCGCAGGCGATGCGGGCGAAGGCGCCGCGTTCGTCCGCCCCTTGCGTGCATCGCGCATCGAAAATCTGCTCGTAGAAGCGGCCGATACGCGGCAGGCTGCCCTTCGGCGCGTCGAATTCCACATAGGCCATGCCGGTCCGCATCTGGCCCGAGCGGACGGAATCAGGCTCATGGCAGCGGATCCGGTTGCCCCACGGGCAGGTGGTTTCGACGGCCTCGTTGGTTTCACGCCACGAAAAGCGCGTGCCCGAAAGATCGCCGCTGACCTTCCTGAGGCGCTCCAGCAGCGCGGCGCGATCGGGAACCACGAGGCCGGTCAAAGTGCGGGGTGCATAAGCCGCCTCGCCTGTCGGAAGGTGAAACTGGCTCTGGCCGACATTGACCCACATGTTGTCGACGCCGGTCATCAGGTAGGGATCGCGGGTCAGGCCCAGCCCCGAGATATAATAAAGCGTCGCCAGTTTCTGGTCGGGAACGCGCAGATTGACGTGGCCCAAATCGACGATGTTGCCCAGGTCCTCGCTGGCGCGGTCGAATGTGCGCTGGCTCATATTTCGCCTCCCTGACTGTTCGGGCGATTGATTGACCCAATGCTCAGCCATTTTCAAGCGACGTGAACGAGGGTTCGCGCGGAAAATGGACGTCATCTGGATAAGCCAAGTCTCCGGCGCGCAATCGAGCACAATCCTGGAAATGTGGGCAGCCTCTGTCGCCCTGCTGCGACATTTTGGAGAGATCGCCTATTTTTTCAGCAGCTTCGAGCCAAAGAACAAAACAACAGCAGCGTTTGCTGCAAGTTCACGCAGGGCCAGGATTCAAACTTTGGGCTTTTCGAACTACACTATGTGAGTCGTCAACAACCGAAAGGAGGTGATCCAGTGTCTCATTGTCAGTTGCCGCAGTCGCCGGTTTCCGAGATCTGGACTCTTGCTTGCGTGGAGTTCCGCCCCGCGTGAGCGGCGCTAAGGTCTATCATATCAAGGGTTTCCCTGAGATGTGACGTGGGTCATACCGGCCGCGGTCGAGACAATGGAAGGGCCATCGCGAGGTGGCCCTTCTTGTTTTGGAAAAGCCGCCCGGCCATCCTGTCAGAGGCGAGGCGCGCAAACTGGCAAACCGGCGTCCGTGCCAGTCGCTTCCGCTGAACAATTGTACAGCAGACGCGGGCAGAGCCCGCCGCCGGTCAGCGCTTGATATCTGCCTCCACGACAACGTGGTGGGCTGCCCCCAGGAATTCCTGCAAGGCCTGCAAAGCTGCGACCCCGCACGCCGTATCCTGTTCGCCATTGCCGCCGCTCAGACCGACCCCGCCGATCACCTCGCCATCGACCACGATCGGGAAACCGCCGACGAAGACCGCAAACTTGCCTTCGAAGCTGAGCTGAATGCCGAACGCCTCGTTGCCCGGCAGCGCAGGCCCGCTCGGCGCCTGATTGAACAGATGGGTGGAACGCTTATGCCCGGCCGCCGTGAATGCCTTGTTCCAGGCGATCTGCGGGCCAGTGACCCGCGCCCGGCTCATGCGCTCGATGACGAGCGGAAAACCGCCGTCATCAGCGATACACACGGTCTCGAACACCTTCAACTCCTCCGCCTTTCGCAGAGCGGCTTTCGCCATGCGCTTGGCTTCGGGGAGTTCGAGCTTCATCGTCTGTCTCATATCAGTATGTCCTCAAATGCCGGTCAGATGCCACGGTAGACGGTCTTGGTCTGGGTATAGAATTCGAGCCCGACACGGCCGGACTCACGGAAGGTCGACGTGCTCGAACGTTTGAGCCCGCCAAAAGGCGCATTGATCAGATTGCCGGTGGTGGTGCGATTGATCTTCACGGTCCCGGCCTCGATGTCTCGCGCGAATGCATGCATCAGGCGCGGATCACGCGTGGCGATCGCTGCGGACAGGCCATATTCGGTGTCATTCGCCTTGGCGATGGCATCCTCATAAGAGGTCACTTCGATCAGCGCGATCACCGGCCCAAAAATTTCCTCGCGCGCGATCCGCATCTCCTGCGTTACATTGGTAAAAATCGCCGGCGAGACATAGAAGCCACGTTCGAAATCCGGCCCTTTCAAGCGTTCGCCGCCGCACAGCAAAGTTGCCTCGCCTTTGCCGATCTCGATGTAGCGCAGAACCGTGTCGAGTTGCCGGGCCGTGGCCAGCGGCCCGATGTCGATGCCGGGCGTCATGCCGTTGCCAATCTTTAACGTCTTCACCCGGGCAACGAGTCTCTCCGTGAAGGCCGCTTTCACCTTGCTCATCACCAGCACGCGGCTGGTCCCGGTACAGGCCTGGCCCGAAAGCGACAGACCGCCCTTGACGGTAAGTTCGACCGCTTGATCGATATCCGCGTCGTCCATGACAATCAGCGGATTCTTGCCGCCCAATTCCATCTGTGTCCGCGTGGTGAAACTGACCGAGCGGTGAATATGCTCGCCGGCCGCTGTCGAACCGGTGAAGGAAATGGCGCGTATCACAGATGGCAGCGTGATCGCCGCGCCGACGTCGCCAGCGCGGCCACAGAGAAAATTGAGTACACCTTTGGGAATCCCGGCGACAATGAAGGCTTCGACCAATCGATAACCCGACAGCGGCGCATCGGACGATGGCTTGAAGACCACTGTATTGCCGGTGATCAGCGCCGGCGCGATTTTGCGCGCCGGGATCGAGACGGGAAAATTCCATGGCGTAATCACCGACACCACGCCAACCGGCTCACGCTCGGAATAGACCGTCATATTGACGTCGTCCTGCGGGTACGTCTCCCCGGTGAAGGACTGGCCTTCGACCGCATAGAACCGCAGCGTCTGCGCGGATCGCAGGAACTCATCCTTGGCGAGCGCCAGCGGCTTGCCTTGCTCCCGTGTCATCTCGGCGGCAAAACGCGCCGCGTTGGCCTCAAGATGATCGGCAGCGAGGTTGAGAGCTTTTGCCCGCGCCGAGACCGGTGTCTTGCGCCAGGCAGCGAAAGCCGCCTGGGCCGCGCGCACAGCAGTTTCCGCATCCCCGGCACTGGAAGCTGGAAAGCGGCCGACAACATCCTCGACGTCGGCTGGATTCACGTCATCCAGCCATTCGCCCGTAGACGCTGCCACCCAGACGCCGTCGATATAGTTCTTGAACTCTTCGACGGCCGGCACAACAGCGGGGCGAAGCGATGCAACTTGGCTCATCTCTAACTCCAGAAGATCACGGCACATAGAGTGGAAACGAAGAGGCCGACGAGGACAGGCATCAGCAGCATGCGCACCGCCTCGAGTACCGGCACGCGCGCGAAGCCGGCCACCGCGATGAGCGAGGACCATGCCACCAGTGTGCCGCCACCCGTCCACACCGCACCCATCTGCCCGATCGCGCAGAGGGTGGCGACATTCAGGCCGACCGCCGGCCCAAGCGCGCCCGACAACGAGCCGGTCAGCGGCAGGCCGGCGAAGCCCGAGCCGTCGATACCGGTAATCATGCCGACGATGAGCACGCCGAAGGCGACGAGATAATGGTTGTGCGGCAGGAACGACTGGGCCGCGTTGATCAGCTCAAACAGCAGCGACGGCGCCTGTCCCACCGGCACGTTGAGAATGCCAGCGGCCAACTCTCCACCCGCGCCGGCGAAGAAGAAGCCGGCGATCGGCAGCACGGAGCCCATCGCCTTAAAGGCGAAAACAAAGCCGTCGGTGATATGTTCGGCGCAGACGTCGAGGCTTTTGCAAAAGCCTTCCGCAGCAAGAGTCGCCAGGACCATCAGCACCGCGCCCATGCCGCCAACCAGCGCCGCCGCATCGCCGCCCTTCAATTGTGCCAGGCCGGTGCCGAGCTTCGGCAGCACCATGATGGCGATAACAACCGCGAAGCCGATCGGTGTGAGAATGGCGAAGAGTTTCGACCAGAACTCACGGCTTTGCCTGACGAGCGGCAAATGCTGGCGCAGCGCCCTGTCAATCCGCGACGGTTCCGCATAGCTGGTGCCGCGCGCCAGTTCCGCCTTGTCGAAACTGCCGGTCGCTTCGATCTTGGTATCCATACTGCTCGATTGGCCCAGCCAGTTTTCCAACAGGACCTCGCTGCCCGGCTGGATCTGCCTGCGAATGGAAAAATAACCGAGCACGAGCGCGATGAGGCCGGTGATCAGCGAAAGAGCCAAAGCGCGATCGGCCACCGCAGACGCGGTGACCGCGACGCCGGCTGCCTTGGCGCTAATCGCGGGCGCGACGCCGATCACGTAGTCGGACGACAGCGCCATGCCCTGACCGGCGATGGCGATGGCGATGGCACCGGCAAGCGGCGACAAGCCTGCGGCAATGGCCGCGGGCAGCAGCACCGCGGAGACCAGCGGCACTGCCGGGGTCGGCCAGAAGAACAGCGAAATCACATAGGTGACGGCAGCGAGAATGAAATAGGCGGAATGGCCGTTGGTCATGATGAGCCGGAACGGCTGCACCATGCGCACATCGGAGCGCAGGGTCTTCAGCGAGTTCAGGAGCGCAGTGATCAAGGCGATCACCAGGAAGATGTTGAACAACTCCTTGGCTGCCACGAAGCTCGCATTGAAGATACTGCTCAGCGCGGTGACCGGACTGCCAGTCCATGCCCATGTCACCGCCAACGTCGCAAGGATGGACGGTACGACGACATTGGCTCGCATGATCATCGTCAGCACGACCGCCAAGACGCCGGCAACATAAACCCAGTGCGCTGCTGTGAGCGTTACGCTCTGTCCCATGACTTTCCCCTTACCGTAATGGCCAAGGACGTTGGCCAGACCCCAATTTTGTATACTTTGTACAATTCAAAATTTGTCAACCCACAAAAAGAGACGCATAAATTATCAGCAATTGCACTATTTTAGGCTGATTTATGAAAGTTTAGTGCAATCCGCTATTCTCGCCGATATTCTCATTGACATCGAAATTTTGTACATAGTATACAATTTTAGAGCGCAGAAAGGGCAATCCCGCCCGGCGCGCCATGGTCAACCTACGGCAAAGGGAGCGCGATATGTCCGAGTTAATGAACCACGTCGATTTCCGGGCCGCCCTTGAAGAAGCGATCAAGGGCAAGAGCGCCAACAAGGCCCCGTTCAGCATCGCCTGGGCCAGCGGCAAGCTGAGCCGTCCGCATCTGGCGCGCTGGGCCGAAAATCACTACCACTACGTCGGCCCCTTTGCCGACTATCTGGCTTACATCTACGCCCGCATGCCGGAGCGCTACACCGAGGCCAAGGACTTCCTGCTCGCCAATATGTATGAGGAAGAGATCGGCGGTGACCGCCACACCGACCTGCTGATCCGCTTCGCTGAATCCTGTGGCACGACGCGTGAACGCATTGTCGATCCCGACAATATGTCGCCGACCACGCGCGGCTTGCAGAGCTGGTGCTATTCGGTGGCGATGCGCGAAGATCCGATCGTCGCGGTCGCCGGCCTTGTCGTCGGGCTGGAATCGCAGGTGCCGTCGATCTATCGCAAACAGACCCCGACCCTGCGCGACAAATACAAGTTCACCGACGAGGAAGTGGAGTTCTTCGACCTGCACATCGTTTCGGACGAAATCCACGGCGAACGCGGCTATCAGATCGTGCTCGAACACGCCAATACGGTCGAACTGCAGCAGCGCTGCCTGAAGATCTGCGAGATCGGCGCCCAGATGCGCCTGCTCTACACCACCGCGCTCTATTGGGACTATGTCTCCAAGGATATCCCGATCGAGGAACTGGAAGCGATCGAGCGTAAAGCGGCCTGATCGTGCCGACTGTCGTTATACATCGCGGTGACAAGACCTTTGAAGGCGAGGTGAACGAGAATACCAACCTCGTCGTCAAGGCTGGCATCCGGCAATTTCCCTACCCCAACCTGCGCTATGGGTGCGGCATGGGGAAATGCGCCCGCTGCGCCTGCCGCGTGCTCAAGGGAGCCGAGCACCTGCCCGAGCCCAATTGGAAGGAAAAGAAACAATTGGGCGACGAGCGGCTGAACGAAGGCTTTCGCCTGATCTGCCAGATTTGGCTGTTCCACGATATCGAACTCGATCAGCCGACGATGCCGCTGGCGCGCGTGCCTGCCGACAAGACAGACGGTAACCCGCCGGCGACGGAATAGTCACCCCAACACGATGGAGGGGATCAGCTCATGTATGTCATCCTGACCAGCAAGCCCGGACAGTTCAGAACCGAGATCGGCCAGGGGCTGCGTCCGCTTGAAGCCTATGACTATCTCTATTACGGGCAAAAAAAGGCGCATTTCATCATCGCCGAGCTGACGAATGAGAACGCTCGTATCCGGATCGTCGAAGACGGCGACGACATCGTCAACGACGTTCCCTCGAAATTTCTGGAAAAATTCGAAACCACCGAGCGCGCCTACAGGGAGCTCCAGCATCTCACCTCATTCGGCCAGATGGACGCGGTACTGCGTAAGACCGCCATCCCGGCCAACTGATTCCAGTTCATTTGCAGGCACAAGATGGTTCAGGTGACCTTCATCACCAACGACAACAAAACGGTCCAGGCGCCAGAGAACAGCAATCTGCTGCGCGTATCGCTGCGCGAACAGGGTGGCATCCCGTTCAAATGCGGCGGCGGCATCTGCGGCACCTGCCGCTGCCGGATCGAAAGCGGCCTCGACCATACCGATCCCGTCAAACCGAAGGAACGCAAACATCTGACCGAGGAAGATCTGCAGCAAGGCTATCGCATGGCCTGCCAGACTTTCCTGAACGGCGATGTCAGCGTCTCCTGGGTGCCGCTCGCCGAGCGACGTCCTGCCCCGCGACCGACCGTGACGGAGCGATAAAATCATGCGCATCGCCATCGCCGGTCTCGGCGCCGTCGGCCGCACCGTCGCCCGCAGGCTGGCCGACGGCCTTCCCGGCCTGAGCCTCGCCGCCATCGCCACACGCGATCACGAGAAAGCCCATGCCTGGCTGAAGCAGGAAGGCATCGATTGCCCGCTCACGAGCCTCGACGCCCTGCCGCAGATGGCCGACCTGGCGATCGAATGTGCGCCGCCGGCACTTCTGGACCAAATTGTCACGCCTATGCTGCGAGCCGGCAAACAGGTCATCGTGCTCAGCGCCAGCGCCCTGCTGCCGCGCATCGATCTGGTCGACCTGGCCCGCTCGACCGGCGGCCGGATCATCGTGCCCACCGGCGCTCTCGTCGGTTTCGACGCCGTCTCCGCCGCCGCGCAGGGCGTGATCCACAGCGTCGAGATCGTTACGCGCAAGCCGCCCAAGGGTTTGGCGGGCGCGCCCTATCTGATCGAGAACGCGATCCAGATCGATAACCTGACCGAAGCGCGCTGCGTTTTCAAAGGCACGGCCCGTCAGGCAGCCGTCGCCTTTCCGTCCAATGTCAATGTGGTCGCCGCGCTGTCGCTCGCCGGCATCGGTCCGGATCGCACCCTGGTGGAGGTCTGGGCCGATCCCGCCATGACACGCAATTGCCATCAGATCCGGGTGGCAGCCGATTCGGCAAGCTTTTCCATGACTATGGAGAACATTCCAAGCGAGAACCCGGCAACCGGGCGCATCACAGCCCTGTCGGTGATTGCCACCCTGCGCAAGCTGACGGCCCCCCTGTTGGTGGGAACCTGATGGTTGGATGTCTCAATCCATTGCAAAGTTGAGACGGATCGCCACATTTGATTCACTTGGCTTTTGATTCACTTGGCTTTGCAGGATGGTAGCGTTAGGCCTAATCCATCGATTTGGGTTCTCAGCAGGTAATGGGCATGGCTTCGGGCATCGGATCTTTCAAACGCCGCGTTGGCGAGGAACATTCGTCGCTGCACGGGCAGGTCATCTCCGAACTGCGCGAGGCCATCCTGACGGGACGGCTGAAGCCGGGCGAGCGGCTGGTCGAAGGCCGGCTCGCCGAAGAACTCGGTGTTTCCCGCAATCCGGTTCGCGAAGCAATCCGGGCCCTCGCCACCGAAGGTCTCGTTGAAGTCACGGCGCGCCGCGGCGCCTCCGTCGCCTCCATCTCTGACCGCGAAGCGCGCGAGATGATCGAGGTGCGGGCGCTCCTTGAGGGCCAGAACGCCCGCTTGGCCGCACGCCGGCAGGACAAGGAAACCATCAAACGGATCGAGACCATTTTGAACAAAGGCAACAAGGCCGTTGCCGCCGGACAATACGATCAGCTCTTCGATCTCAACCAGCAGTTTCATAGCGAACTTGCCAATGCCGGACAGAACCGGGTGCTTGGCGACATGTTGCAGAATCTGCGCGATCGCACGGCGACGCTGTTTTCGCCGCGCGATCCCGGCCGCCAGGCCCGCTCCTGGAGCGAACATGCCGGGATATTGCGAGCCATTGTCGCCGGTGATGAGCGCGCCGCCGCCGAACTCGCCGCCGAGCATGTGATCCGCGCCGGCACCGACTTCATGATCGGGCTCGACGGCATCGGCGACCGGCTGGCGACGACAGGGACCTGAAACTCAAGCACGGTCTTCAACGAGGCAATCATGACTGCGACAGCGGACACCCGGACCAAGGGTCCTCTGGTTTGGGGCGATATGGATCAGCAGGCGCTTGATGCCGCCTATGATCAGGCCAACTGGGCGCCCAACCAGCAAACCCTGGCTGACCGTCGCCAGTCCCTCAGCGCCGAGGCAAGGCGATTCATACCGCCGCCACTGCGTGTCGCCTACGGCAGCGCCGACATTGAAAAGATCGACATCTATAAAGCTGATGTCCTCAAGGCGCCCGTGGCGATATTCGTACATGGCGGCGCCTGGCGCCGTGGCAAGGCCGCCGACTTCGCCGGACTGGCGGAAATGTTCATACGCGCCGGCGCCCATCTTGCCGTGCTCGATTTCGACAATGTCGATGAACACCGCGGCGATCTTCTCGCCATGGCCGGGCAAGTGCGCCAAGCGGTCGCCTGGGTTTGGAAAAATGCCGCGAGTTTCGGCGGCGATCCCGATCGCATCTATCTCACCGGCCATTCCTCCGGCGCTCATCTCGGCGGCTGCATGCTGACCACCGACTGGAGCCGCTTTGGCGTACCGCAAACCTTCATAAAAGGCGCGCTGCTGTGCAGCGGCATGTATGACCTGGCGCCGGTGCGGCTATCGAAACGCTCCGAATATGTAAAGTTCACCGACGAAACGGAGAACGAACTGTCGGCGATGCGCCATCTCGACCGCCTCTCCTGCCCGGTTGTGTTGGCGATTGGCACCAATGAATCGCCCGAGTTCATCCGCCAGACGAAGGACTTCGCAACCGCCGTCGCCGCCGCGGGCAAACCTGTCGAATTGATCGAGGCGCCGTCCTACAACCATTTCGAGATCGTCGAAACATTGGGCAACCCATACGGGGTACTCGGTCGCGCCGCGCTGCGCCTGATGGGACTATAGCTTTCACTGTCCGGCTGCTCGGCCGGACAGTGGAAAGAAGGGCTATCTCAAGACCGCCCTTCCTGTTTTTTGATGCTTCTTCAATCAGACCAGCAGCGGTGCATCGCCGGCCACCGTCGTGCGATGCAGGACGCGGCGCTCGTTCTGCATGTCATATTCCATCGCCCGGTGCATGGTGCAGCGATTGTCCCACATGACGAGGTCACCGAGTCGCCATTTATGGCGATAGGTAAAGTCCGGCCGGGTCGCGAATTCGGTCAGCTCGGCGATCAGTGCCTTGCTCTTTTCATAGTCCATGCCTTCGACATAGGCGGTGTGCGAGCCCAGAAGCAGGGCGCGGCGGCCGTCAGCAAGCTGGCGCACCAGGGGCTGGCGCACCGGCGGGTTGGCCTTGCGGATCGCCTCGGGCCGCGACGGCAGATTGTTGCGCCGGCGCGTCTCCTCGAAATCATGGACGACGACGAGATCCTCGATCTCGGCTTTCCTGGCCGCCGGCAGCGCATCGAAGGCGAGGCCGGTGTGGGCGAACATCGTATCGCCGCCGGCTTTCGGAATTTCGCGTGAGAACAAGAGCGACGCCTTGCTGAGGATCGGCCGGTAGGACGAGTCCGTGTGCCAGTCGCTGGTGCCGAGCCAGAAGGATTTGTGACCGGCATCGTCGATCGGCTTGATGCGATTGGTGTCGCGCTCGACGTTCGACACGCGCAGCACCGTCGGCAGGCCGCTCGCCTGGTCCTTCGGATCGGGAAAGTCCTCGAGCTTGCCGAACCATTTGCTGAATTCGACATGCTGCGCATCGGTGAAATTCTGGCCGCGCAGAACGACGACGCCGTGCGTCTCGAACGCATCCTCCCAGATCTTGAAGGTCTCCGGCGTCAGCGGCTGGGAGAGATCGAGATTGACGATTTCCGCGCCGAATCCAGTTTGGAACGGGCGCACCTCGGGCTTTGACATGAAGGTTTCCTCCTCGCCCCGCTTCTAGCATGGCGAAAGACGATTTTGAACGCTTGACGACGTTTGCCTCGCTGTTTGCCTTGGTGCGCCACCTGCCCTAATGATTCGAACTCAAGAAAAACACAGGGTTGAAACGTCATGCTGCTGCCGAACCACTGGTACATCGCAGGTTTCCGCACCGAGATCACCGATAAGCCGATGCGCCGCGTCATCGCCGGCAAGCCGATGGTGCTCTACCGCACGCGCGACGGCGAGGTGGCGGCGCTGGAAGACCGCTGCGCCCACCGGCATGTGCCGCTGTCCATGGGCAGCGTCTGCGACGACGGCACACTTCAGTGCCTCTATCACGGCATCCGCTACGACCGGGGCGGCAAGGCGGTGTTCATCCCCGAACAGACGCGCATTCCCGCCGTCGCCAAAGTGCGCAGCTATGCCGTCGCCGAGAAAGGTCCGTGGCTCTGGGTGTTCATGGGCGATGCGGCGCTGGCCGATGTATCGGCAATCCAGTCCTATCCCTGGTTCGAGCGCGAGGGCTGGAAACATCGCACCGGCTTCCTACACGTGAAATGCAACTACAGGCTCATCGTCGACAACCTGCTGAACATGGCGCATCTGCCCTATGTGCATCCCAACACCATCGGCAGTGAAGGCGTGGTGAAAGACGCCAAGGTCAATGTCACGCGCAGCGGCGACAGCGTCCGGCTCGCCCGCAGGATGTATGACATCGAGCCACCGCCGACCTACAGGCAGGCGGGCGGCTTCGAGGGCAACGTCAACCGCTGGCAGACGATCGACTTCTTTGCCCCATGCTATTTCGAGTTCCATACCGGCGTGATCGAGACCGGACATGACATACCGGAGCCCGGCACCCATACGCCGCGCAGCAATGTGCGCGTGCTGGACCGCCACACCATGCACGCGGCGGTGCCGGAGACGGAAAACACGACGAGCTATTTCGTCGGCTTCGCCTATGACCCCAACGACATGGACGAGAGCCTCGCCGACTTCGTCTTCGACAGCACGTTCCGCACCTTCAAGGAAGACGTGGAAGTGCTGGAAGGCCAACAGATGAACATGGATACCATGGAGCCCGCCCCCTTCCTCGACATCGTCTCGGACAGCGCCGGCTTGCAGGCCATGCGCATCCTCGATGAGCTGGAGACGCGGCACGCAGCGAATTGAAGGACGACGGCGCTTCTCCTTACTGCGCTTCCATCTGCGCCAGCTTGACGAGATCGGCCCATTTGGCGATTTCCTCCAATTGCAGGCGCTTCAGATCCTCCGGCGTGCCGGGAAACGGATCGGCGCCGGCGGAATGCAGGAATTGCTTCGTATCGTCCATGGCGAGGATCTGCTGGAACCAGCCATTCAGCTTCTGAACGATGGGCTCCGGCGTTCCCGGCGGCGCGAAGGCGGCGAACCAGGAGGTGCGCTCGACCCCCGGCAGGCCGCCCTCGATGAGCGTCGGCACATCCGGCAGAACCGACGAGCGCGTCGGCGTGCTAACCGCAAGGATGCGCAACCGGCCCTGCTGCGCCTGGCCGATGGCTGCCGCGGAATCCATGAACATGAAATCGAGAACGCCGGACAGAAGATCGTTGGTCGGGCTTCCGGCTCCGCGATACATGACCTGGGTGGCGTCGAACTTGCCGACATATTTCATCATCTCGGAGAGAACGATCGGCGTGCCGCCGATGGCGCCATAGCTCGCCTTTCCACCGCGCGCTTTTTCATGAGCGATCAGATCGGCAACCGTCTTGATCGGCAGCTCCGGATTGACCACAAGCACGAAGGGAAACGACGCCAGCGGACTGATCGGCGCCAGATCCTTGACCGGATCGTATCCGAGGTTCTTGAAAAGGTGCACATTGTAGGACGCCGGCCCGCCGGTCGAGATCACCAGCGTGTAGCCGTCGGGCTTGGCGCGCGTGACGGCCTGAACAGCCAGATTGCCGCCGGCGCCGGTCTTGTTTTCGACGATCACCGGCCTGCCGGACAATGCCCGCAGCTTCTCGGCAAAAAAGCGGATCGAAATGTCGGCGCCGCCGCCGGGCGGAAAGCCGCAATAGATGCGAATGTCCTTGGACGGATAGTCCTGCGCCATCGCCGGAAGACCAGCCAGCGAAAGCAGCAGCGCAAGCAGACAAACGGCACGACCTACGGCCTTTCGGCGGCAGGAGATAATGCGCTCGGGCATGGGTTTCCTCCCTCATGCGTGCGACGGCGGATATGAATTTATTGTTCTTGGAGATTTTTGTTGTTCTTGAAGATGCGCCTTCAGGCGGGCGCTTTCTCCTTGGCAGGCTCGGCCGACGCCTTGCTTTTCGTATAGCCGTTTTCCGACAGGTCGAAGAGAATGCCTTCCGGATCGCAACCGCGCAGTTCTGCGAAAGCCCTGGTGGACGGCCGTTTCTGAGGCTCTTCGACGCCGGCGGCTTTGATCCTGCCGGAAATCTCTTCCACGTCGTCGACGCTGAAGCCGAAGTGATTGATGCCATGCGCCACCTCGCCCTTGAGGCGCTGCGGCAGGACCGCCAGGGTCAGATGGCCATCGCTCAGGAAAATCGCTGCTCCCTCGGTTTCCGTCGCCACGGTCCGATGCAGGACGCCCATTTCGAAGACGGACTCATAAAACGCCGCGACCTTTTCCACATCGCGAACGAACACCGCAAGATGACGTATCATCGGACGAGACATGCAACCTCCCATGTTGGCCGGTTTTGAAACGGCTATTGGGAGGAGCATAGCCGTTCTGGCCAGGTCTTCAATGGTTTCGCGCAGGTTGCGCGCCCACTGCGGAGTGGGCGGCAACCCATGACGCTTCCGGCTACTCCTCGAACCGCTCCGCCCCGCCCGCCGGCCTTTTCGGCGCGATGGTCAGGTCTGGCGCCAGCGCCGGCGCGCCGGAATCACGGAAGCGGTTGACGATTGGGTAGCGGCGGTCGCGGCCAAAGTTCTTCTTCGTCACCTTCACGCCGGGGGCCGACTGGCGGCGCTTGTATTCGGCGATATAGAGCAATCGCTCGACCTTCTTCACGGTCTCCAGGTCGTGGCCCTTGGCGACGATATCGGAGACGCGCATCTCCTTTTCGACGAGGCATTCGAGCACGTCGTCGAGCACGTCATAGGGCGGCAGCGAGTCCTGGTCCTTCTGGTTCTCGCGCAATTCCGCCGTTGGCGGCTTGGTGATGATGTTGTCGGGCATGACGGCGCCTGCCGGCCCCAGCGCGCCCTCGGGCTTCCAGCGGTTGCGCAAGCGGCAAAGGCGGAAGACCTGCATCTTGTAGAGGTCCTTGATCGGATTGAAGCCGCCGTTCATGTCGCCGTAGATGGTGGCGTAGCCGACCGACATTTCCGATTTGTTGCCGGTGGTCACAAGCATGGGACCGAACTTGTTCGACACCGACATCAGCAGAGTGCCGCGGGCGCGCGATTGCAGATTCTCTTCGGTCGTGTCGCGTTCCCTGCCCGCGAACAGCGGGCTCAGAACCTGCTCGAGCCCTTCGACGGCGGGCGCAATCGACAGAATATCGTAGCGCACGCCGAGCGCCTGCGCGCAGCCCTGGGCATCGGCCAGGGATTCGTTCGAGGTGTAGCGGAACGGCAGCATGATGCAGTGGACGCGCTCAGGCCCCAGGGCATCGACGGCCAGCGCCGCGCAGAGCGCCGAATCGATGCCGCCCGAAAGCCCCATGACGACGCCCGGAAAGCGGTTCTTGTTGACGTAACCGCGCAGGCCCACCATGCAGGCCATATAGTCCGCCTCATCGCCCTCGGGCACGATGGCGCGCGGACCGCCGCTGCAGCGCCAGCCATCCGGTCCTCTCTTCCACACCGAGATGGCGACATCTTCCGTAAAGGCCGGCATCTGAAATGCCAGCGAACGATCGGCGTTCAGTGCGAATGAGCCGCCGTCGAACACCAGTTCGTCCTGGCCGCCGACCTGGTTGAGATACAGCAAAGGCAGGCCGCTTTCGGTGACGCGGGCGACGGCGATGCCGATGCGCTCTTCATGCTTGCCGCGCCAATAGGGAGAGCCATTCGGCGACAGCAGGATTTCCGCACCGGTTTCGGCGAGACATTCGACAATCTCGTCGGTCCAGATGTCTTCGCAGATGGGTACGCCAATCCGGACGCCGCGAAACACGATGGGGCCCGGCAAGGGGCCTGGCTGGAAGACGCGCTTTTCGTCGAAGACACCGTAGTTCGGCAGATCGACCTTGAAGCGCACTGCCTCGATGCGCCCTTTGTCGAGCAGGGCATAGGCGTTGTGCAGATTGCCGTTCTCGTTCCACGGCAAACCGACAAGAGCGGCCGGGCCGCCGTCGGCTGTTTCGCGCGCCAGCTCTTCCAAAGTAGCCCGGCAGGCCTCCTGGAAGGCCGGTTTGAGGACCAGATCCTCGGGCGTGTAGCCGGCCAGGAACAATTCGGAAAACAGCACAAGATCCGCGCCAAGCTGCCTGGCCTGCGCCCGTGCGGTGCGGATGCGCTCGGCATTGCCGGCGATATCGCCGACGATGCAGTCGATCTGCGCAAGCGCGATGGTGAGTTGGTCGACGGGGCGATCGGCGGGAGAACCCGCCAAAACATCGGATTGGGTCATGCTCGGCATTTAGCCCGCCTGAGCGAGGCGGGCAATGGAGCGCGGAAGCCCCGGCAACGGAAAAATGTCGCTCCCGGCTGAAAGCAAAGGAGCGACGCCGGCGGAGCTATTTTTGCGCGCTGAGCGCCTTGGCGCAGGCGCCGGCGACAGACCGATTGGGTTCTTCCACGCCGGGAAACGTCGCCCAGCCGCCCTTTTCGACAAAATCGTCCTGTTTCCAGGAATCGATTGCCTTGAGCTCGACCAGTGTCGCAGCAGCCGTTGTGGCGCTCTCGAATTTCGCGACGCAGATCGGCACGAGCGCTTTCATAACGGCCGCCGAAGAGGCCTGGTCGGCCATTTTCTCGGCCGTGCTGCCAAGCGTCCATCCACCCCAGTTGAAGCCGATGACGCAAGTTGCCAGAAAGCCGAAGAGAGCCCCCTGAATGAGGCGATTGAGGGATTCGCCTTGAAGCATTGAAGGAAATTGCATGTTTGTTTCCGTCCGTCCGACGTGTTTCGGAGCGAGAGCAGCGGACACCCGGCTGGGTTCCGGTCACAAGTCTGGGAGAAGGCACCGGCCGCTTTGATGTAGCGTTTCGGCGTCCAAGGACGATGCGCCTTTGTCCGAGAAGAGTCTATCACCGTGATATGCTTGGCAATTGTGACTTGAACGACAAGCAGACTGGGCTACATGGATCGGCAGTCCGGCGAACAGGAGAAACAGAAATTGTCCGCGGTATCTTCATCGGCCCCAGCTTCCATCCCGTCGCCGCAGATGCAGCCGACCGTCGTCGCGATTGTCGCGGTCGTCTTTGCGGCGCTTCTGGCGCGGATCGGCCTGACGGAGGGCTGGCAGACGGGCGCCCTTTACGTGGTCGGCCTGCTGCTCGGCCTGGTGTTGTACTATGCCTCGTTCGGGTTCACCGCCGCCTTCCGGGTCATGATTTCGGACCGGCGCAGCGCCGGCATACGAGCGCAAATGCTGATGCTGGCCCTCGCCTGCGCGCTGTTTTTTCCGGTTCTGGCGGCTGGCTCCGCCTTCGGTGTTCCGGTCGGCGGTTTCGTGTTTCCCATCGGCCTGCCTGTCCTCATCGGCTCGTTCATGTTTGGGATCGGCATGCAATTGGGGGGCGGCTGCGGCTCGGGTACGCTGTTCACCACCGGCGGCGGCAACACCCGCATGCTGCTGACTTTGATCTTCTTCATTGCCGGCTCGATGGCGGGCTTCGCGCACCTGCCCTGGTGGGAGAGCCTGCCTCATTTTGCCCCGGTCTCGATCGTCGATCAGCTCGGCTGGCCCGTCGCGCTGGCGCTCAGCCTGGCGATTTTCGGCGGCATCTGGCTGGCGGCCCGGTCGCTTGAGATCGGCCGGCATGGCCGCCTCGCACTGATCACGACCTGGCGCGACAACGAACGCCAGCGGCCGTTTCTCGCCCGCCACTGGCCGCTGGTTGCCGGCGCGGTCGGCCTGGCGGTGCTGAATTTCGCGACCCTGTGCCTGGCCGGCCGGCCGTGGGGCATCACCGCGGCGTTCCCGCTCTGGGGTGCCAGCGCCTTGCAGGGGCTTGGCGTCGGCGTCGCCGACTGGCCGTCCTGGTCCGATCCCGGCAATCGGGCGTGGCTCGCCGGTGGCGTATTGGCAGATATCACCTCGGTCATGGACATCGGCCTCATGCTTGGCGCCGCCCTGGCCGCCGGCCTCTCCGGCCATTTCCGGCCCGGCTGGCGGGTGCCGCTCAGGCATGTCGCGGCCAGCGTCATCGGCGGCTTGCTGATGGGCTACGGCGCACGCCTCGCCTACGGCTGCAATATCGGCGCCTATTTCAGCGGCATCGCCTCGGGAAGCCTGCACGGCTGGGTGTGGATCGTCTTTGCACTGGCCGGCAATTGGTGCGGCACCTGGCTGCGACCGTGGTTCCGCATGGAGGTCGAACGCACGGCGCCTTCTTCCTGCTGAACTTTCGATCAAATGCGGACACAACTGTTGCACAGGCGCAACGCCGGCCTTTTGCCTTCCCCATCAAGCGGATGTGACCGCAAATCCGGTTGCATTCGCGGTTATGGTTGATGAGAATGCGGCGCGATTGGGGCGACTCAATGAGCCAGTCAATTGATAACCGCGCCGCATTGATTGAGGAATTTCGCTGATGAGACGTTCATTAACTGCCGCTGCGGCAGCCGTTGCCGGACTTATGTTCCTTGCTCCCGGCGTCCGCGCCCAGGAGACTTCTGCATCCTTTTTCTCGGCCCTCTTCCAGTCGGCTCCGGTCGGCGGCCGGCCGCAGGCGAGCGCCATTCCGCGCGAAGTCGTCTCGTTCAGCAGCAAATACGCGCCCGGCACGATCCTGATTTCAACCTCCGAGCGGCGCCTTTATTTCGTGATGCCCGATGGCCAGGCCATCCGTTATGGCGTCGGCGTCGGCCGCCCCGGCTTCGAATGGTCGGGCACCAAGGTCGTCTCCCAGAAGCGCGAATGGCCGGATTGGACGCCGCCGCCGCAAATGCTGAAGCGCCGCCCGGACCTGCCGCGTCACATGAAGGGCGGCATCGACAATCCGCTCGGCGCCCGCGCCATGTATCTCGGCTCGTCGCTGTACCGGATCCACGGCTCCAATGAGCCCAACACGATCGGCCAGGCCGTTTCGTCCGGCTGTATCCGCATGACCAACGAAGACGTGCAAGACCTTTACGAGCGCGTGCGGGTCGGCACCCGTGTGGTCGTGATCCGCTAAGTCATTCGGTTCAAACACGTTTCTGAAAAGCCGGGGCAACCCGGCTTTTTCATTTTATGGTCACACCGGCGCGATCGCCCCTGTTGTTCACCCCCTGCCGGCTATATATGGTGGTTTATATCGCGAGAGCGTTTTCGAGCGAAATGAACCCGGTTCGGGTGGATTGATGAATATCGCGACCGGCAACAGGCATATTGCGGAGACCGCCCCTGCCCTGATCGATCCGTTCGGGCGGGCGGTGACCTATATCCGCGTTTCGGTGACGGATCGCTGCGATTTCCGCTGCGTCTATTGCATGTCCGAGGACATGCATTTCCTGCCCAAGAGCGATCTGCTGACACTGGAGGAGCTCGACCGGCTCTGCACCGCTTTCGTTGCCAAGGGCACCCGCAAGATCCGTGTGACCGGCGGCGAGCCGCTGGTGCGGCGCGGGATCATGACCCTGTTCCGCTCGCTGTCGCGCCACCTCGATTCCGGGGCTCTCGACGAATTGACCGTCACCACCAACGGATCGCAACTGGCGCGCTTCGCCAGTGAACTGGCCGATTGCGGCGTGCGGCGCATCAACGTCTCGCTCGATACGCTCGACCCGGACAAATTCCGCAAGATCACCCGCTGGGGCGACCTGTCGAAAGTCTTGGCCGGGATCGACGCCGCCCAGGCGGCCGGGCTCGACGTCAAGCTCAACGCGGTCGCGCTCGCCGGCGTCAACGATGACGAATTCGTCCCAATGATCGAATGGGCGCATGGCCGCGGCATCGATCTGACCTTCATCGAGGTCATGCCGCTGGGCGAGATCGAGGGCCAGCGGGCAGATCAATATCTGCCTCTGAACAAGGTGCGCGCCAGCCTGATGGACCGGTTCACCTTACAGGACAGCGATTATCGCACCGGCGGCCCGGCCCGCTACGTCAGCGTGAAGGAGACCGGCGGCCGGCTAGGTTTCATCACGCCGATGACCCATAATTTCTGCGAAAGCTGCAACCGCGTACGCATCACCTGCACGGGCACGCTCTATATGTGCCTCGGCCAGGAAGACGCCGCCGATCTGCGCGGCCCGCTGCGCGCCTCGGCAACGGAAGGTCCGCTCAACGAGGCCATCGAACGGGCGATCCTGCGCAAGCCGAAGGGCCATGACTTCATCATCGACCGGGGAACCCGCCTGCCCGCGGTCGGCCGGCACATGAGCGTCACCGGCGGCTGAGGCTGCTGATATTCACGTGATACCGGCCTGCAAATAGCGGTTTTCTGCTACAAAAGGTGAAGACGGGGCCGCTCTGTTCGATTGGCATGGTGTGCACCCCGGTGCTATCAAGCGCTGGGTGAATGACCCGTGACAGAAGCGGCGGGAGGATTCTTCGCCAGTTTCGGCGCTAGGGGACGTTTATGGACGGATTGCTGCGGTTCAGCCGTTGGGTCGATGCCCTCAACGAACGCATCGGCTGGATATGCGATTATCTGATCCTGATCGTCTGCTTCGTCTCCGCCGGCAATGCGATGATGCGCTATGTCTTCAGCTACAGCTCGAACTCGTTTCTCGAAATCCAGTGGTACATGTTCGGTGCGGTGGTGCTGCTGGGCGCATCCTACACGCTCAAGCGCAATGAACATGTGCGGGTCGACGTCATCTATTCGAACCTGAGCGAGCGCCGCCGCCTGATCGTCGACGCCGTCGGCTTTCTCTGCTTCATGCTGCCGGTGACGATCTTCATCGTCTATCTCAGCGTTCCGGTATTCCTGCGCTCCTTCGAAAGCAAGGAAGTCTCGATGAACGCCGGCGGGCTCATTCTCTGGCCGGCCAAACTGCTGGTGCCGCTGGGCTTCAGCCTGCTCACCCTGCAAGGCATATCGGAACTGATCAAGCGCTTCGCGGCGCTTGAAGGCGTCATCACACTGGAAACCAAATACGAAAAGCCGCTGCAATAGCCGGCAGACATCCGTCTCGGGGAATATCTGATCCATGTTTTCACACGGCATAATGCCGCCGCTGATGTTCGCCGGCATGATCTGCTTCATGCTGATCGGCTTTCCCGTCGCCTTTTCGCTCGGCGCCGTCGGCATGTTCTTCGGCCTCATCGGCATAGCGACCGGCCATTTCGACGCCAACTTCCTGCAGGCGCTGCCGTTCCGCATTCACGGCATCATCAGCAACGAATTGCTGCTGGCGATTCCGTTCTTCACCTTCATGGGCGCACTGCTTGAGCGCTGCGGACTGGCCGAAGACCTTCTGGAGGGAACCGGTCAGCTCTTCGGACCACTGCCTGGCGGCCTTGCCGTCGCCGTCATCCTGGTCGGCGCCGTGCTCGGCGCGATCACCGGCACGGTTGCCGCATCCGTCATCGCCATGGGCGTGATCTCGCTGCCGGTGATGATGCGCTACGGCTACGATATGAAGGTCACGACCGGCGTCATCGCGGCCTCAGGCACGATCACGCAATTGATCCCGCCCTCACTGGTGCTGGTCGTACTCGCCGACCAGCTCGGCAAATCGGTCGGCGACATGTATCTGGGCGCCATCGGCCCGTCGATCCTGCAGATCGGCATCTTCCTGCTCTACATTCTGGGACTGGCGATCCTGCGCCCCAATTCGATGCCGCCGATCCCGGTCGAGGCGCGCGAGCCGATGGGCTGGCGTCTCATCCGCCGTGTTCTGTGGGGCATGATCCCTTCGATCGTGCTGATCTTCCTGGTGCTCGGCACCATCTTCTACGGCCTGGCGACGCCAACCGAAGCCGGGGCGATGGGCGCCGTCGGCGCCATGGTGCTTGCCGCGCTGCACCGGCGCCTGACCTGGCCGCTGGTGCGCGAGGCGATGTCGTCAACCATGACATTGACCTCGATGGTAGTGTTCATCCTGATCGGCTCGACCGTGTTCAGCCTGGTGTTCCAGGGCATGGATGGCGGCCGCTGGATCGAGAGCATGATGGCCGGCCTGCCCGGCGGTCAGATCGGCTTCCTGGTCTTCGTCAATATCTTCATCTTCTTCCTGGCGTTCTTCCTCGATTTCTTCGAGATTGCCTTCATCATCATCCCCCTGCTGGCACCGGTCGCCGCCAAGCTCGGCATTGATCTCATCTGGTTCGGCGTGCTGCTGTGCGTGAACATGCAGACCTCGTTCATGCATCCGCCGTTCGGCTTCGCGCTGTTCTATCTGCGCGGCATCGCACCGCCGTCGGTCAAGAGTTCCGAAATCTACTGGGGCGCCATCCCCTGGGTGCTGATGCAGATCATCCTCGTGGTGATCGTCATCGCCTGGCCCGAATCCGTCACCTACTGGCTCGACAAGGGCCCCAAGGTCGATCCGAATTCGATCAAGATCGAGATCCCGATCAACGACGCGCCACCGCTGAAATTCTGAAGCGACGCTCATGAAAAAAGGCCCCGGATACAATCCGGGGCCTTTTCTTTGCGATCGGAAACTTTCAGCCCCGGGCGCGGGCGCGGATCATGAAGTTGTCGTAGTTGTATTCGGCGACCTGCCACCAGAGATACTGGTCGTTGCGGAACGCCATATAAGCGTCGTGCATCTTCTTGAACTTCTCGTTCTTGGCGGATGTCTCCGTATAGACCTCGTTGGCGGCCTTGTAGCAGGCCTCCATCGTATCCTGCGTGAACGGCTTCAACTGCGCACCGGCGGCGACCAGTCGCTTCAGGGCGCCGGGGTTGGCGGCATCGTATTTCGCCTGCATATCCTTGTTGGCCATGGCTGCCGCCGTGCGCACGATCGATTGATAGGTTTTCGGCAGTTCGGCAAACTTCTGCTGATTGAACATGAAATGCAGCGCCGCGCTGCCCTCCCACCAGCCGGGGAAGTAATAGAATGGCGCGACCTTGTTGAAGCCGAGCTTTTCATCGTCGTAAGGGCCGACCCATTCGGCCGCGTCGATGGTGCCCTTCTCGAGCGCCGGGTAGATGTCGCCGGCGGCGATCAATTGCGGCACGACGCCAAGCTTGGTGAGCACCGCACCGGCAAAACCGCCGACGCGCATTTTCAAGCCGTCGAGATCCTTCGGTCCCTTGATCTCCTTGCGGAACCAGCCGCCCATCTGCGTGCCGGTGTTGCCGCCGGGAAAAGCGACGGTGCCGTAGTCCTTGAGGAATTCATTGATCAGGTCGTTGCCGCCGCCATGGTAGAACCAGGCATCCTGCTGACGCGAATTCATGCCGAAGGGCACAGTGGTGCCGAAGGCGAACGTCGGGTCCTTGCCCCAATAGTAATACAGCGCCGTATGACAGCACTCGACGGTGTTGTTTTGCACCGCATCGAGCGCCTGCAGGGCCGGCACCACTTCGCCTGGGGCAAAGCATTGAATCTGGAATTTGTTGTCCGTCGCCTCCGCCACTGCCTTGGCGAAGATTTCGGCGGTGCCGTAAAGCGTGTCCAGCGATTTCGGGAAGCTCGACGTCAGACGCCATTTGATGTCCGGCGCGCTCTGGGCAATGGCCGGCGCTGCGATCGCGACTCCGGCAGCGCCAATGCCGGCAGTCTTGATGAATTGACGACGCTTCATGCTCATAGACGAGTTCTCCCTGCGCAGGTGCCGTTTTCAATGGCCGAAAATGGCGGCATCTGAATTACCGATTGAATGCGACGGAAGATAGTCAAATTTGCGCGGTTTGACCAATGCTTGTCCAAAAATACGGCTTGCCTTATAGCCTTTTCCGATCCTCATGGATCGGAGAGACGCGTCCGGCTTTCCTTTAAAGGACGGTATTTTCTTCACGCGAACCGGCATCCACTTCGCTCGAAAATGCTCTCCCGGACGAACGGCGCACGTTCCGGCGAGACGGAACGCACTAGACTTTAGAACAAGGAGCGGACGCATGCATGTGGCATTCCTCGGTCTTGGCGTCATGGGCTATCCCATGGCCGGTCATCTCAAGGCCAAAGGCGGCCATGACATCACCGTTTATAACCGCACCGCCGCCAAGGCCCTGAAATGGGTCAGCGAGCACGGTGGCAAGGCGGCGGCCACGCCGGCGCAAGCGGCAAAAGGACAGGACATCGTCTTCGCCTGTGTCGGCAATGACGACGACCTGCGCTCGGTGACGCTCGGTCCCGACGGCGCCTTCGCCGGCATGAAGAAGGGCGCGCTCTTCGTCGATCACACGACCGCGTCGGCGGATGTCGCGCGCGAGCTGTATGGCAAGGCCAAGGACCTCGGCATCGATTTCATCGATGCGCCGGTGTCCGGCGGCCAGGCCGGCGCCGAGAACGGCGTGCTGACGGTGATGTGCGGCGGCGAAGAGGCGGCCTATGCCCGTGCCGAACCGGCGATCGCGGCCTTTGCCCGCTCGTGCCGCCTGATGGGCGGCCCCGGCGCCGGCCAATTGACGAAAATGGTCAACCAGATCTGCATCGCCGGGCTCGTGCAGGGATTGGCGGAGGGCATCGCCTTCGCCCAGAAGGCCGGCCTCGACGCCGCAGCCGTCATCGACGTGATCTCGAAAGGCGCGGCGCAATCCTGGCAGATGGAGAACCGCTACAAGACGATGATCGAGGACAAATTCGATTTCGGCTTCGCCGTCGACTGGATGCGCAAGGATCTGTCGATCTGCCTCGCCGAGGCCCGCAACAACGGCGCGCATCTGCCCGTCGCCGCCCTCGTCGATCAATTCTATTCGGACGTTCAGGCCATGGGCGGCGGCCGCTGGGATACCTCCAGCCTGCTGGCGCGGCTCAAGCGCTGACCGTCATCCACGAACGACGCCCATCGAGGAACGGTCCAGCCATGGACCGTTCCTTTTGCATTTTTTAGGACAGCAAAATCTCAACGGCAGACCCTGCCGATGGGACAGGCCCGCTGCATATGCTGCTGCTGGCGTTGCTGCAATTGCATCTGCTGCTGACGCTGCTGGATCTGCTGGCGCTGCATCATCTGCTGTTGCTGCTGAATGCGCTGCTGCATCTGTAGTTGCTGCTGCTGGTGTTGTTGTTGCTGGCGCTGCATCTGCAACTGCATCTGCTGCTGGCGTTGCTGTAACTGCAGTTGGCGCTGCGATTGCTCCTGTTGCTGCCGCTGACGCTGCTGCAACTGCTCCTGCTGGCGCTGCTGCTGCTGCATGATGCGCTGCTGCGACTGCTCCTGCAGCTTCTGGCGCTGCTGCAATTGCAACTGCTCGCGCTGGCGTTGTTCCAGCATGCGCTGTTGCGTCTGGCTCTGCTGCAACTGGTTTCGCTGCAACTGGAGCTGATCGCGTTGCTGCTGCGCCTTGAGGCGTTGCAGGTTCTGGTCCTGCTGCTGCTGTTTCTGCAGCAGCTCCTGTTGCCGCTTCAATTGCAACTGCTGTTGCTGCATCTGCAATTGCTGTTGGCGCTGCTGCTGCAACAACTGTTGTTGCTGTTGACCGACATTCGGCAGACCGTTGCCGGCAGGCCGCCCCGGCTGAACGCCCTGCAATTGGTTCAGGCCTCCCGGCGCAGGGCCGTTGGACTGGCCGAACCCTTGCGGCTGGCCGGGTCTTGGCGGTTGGCCAAGGCCTTGAGGTTGACCCAGTCCCTGCGGCCGACCAAGTCCCCGCGGGAGCCCCTGCCCCTGCGGCAAGCCCTGCTGGACCTGCGGTAGCGTCTGTCCGGGAAGCTGAGGGCCACGGGTTTGCGGAATCTGTCCCGGCAGCCTGTTGCCGGGCTGCGTCAGAAGCTGCTGGGAGCCACCGTTGACCACCACGGGCGCGGTACGGATCGGCGCGCCGGTTCCAGGTTGCAGCCGGATCGGCTGACCTCCGAGCACACCGGCAGGCGCCGCGACCGGCGGCAGGAACGGCGGACGGCCACCCGGTCTGCCTCCCGGTCCGCCCGGCCCTCCGGGACGCGGTCCCGCGCCCGGCGGCAGGCCGTGGGGCGGATTGCGATTGCCAGACCGGTTGATGATGCGGCCCGCCACGATGCCGGCGGCGAGCGCAGCGGGGATCGCCACATAGGGCGCGACCGACGCGCCCGGCGGCGGCCGGCGGTCCTCGTAAATCAGCGGCGCAGGCGGGGCGATGACATAGGTCGGCGGCCGGACCCAGGCCGGGGCCGGAACGATTTCAGGCTCTGCCAGGTAATAGTCCTCGTCATCGGCAAACACCGGCGGCGGCGGCGGACGCCACCAGCGCGGCGGTGGCGCGTAGAAAACCTCGGCCGGCGGCGGCGGCACGCCCGGATCGTAGAATATCGGCTGAGGCTGATCGAAATAGATGACTTCATCGGGTTCCGGCGGGCCGAAATCATAATCGATGGCGGCGAAGCTCGGCGGCGGATCCAACGCTGCCGACAGGCGCGTCAGCCGGCGGCGGGCATCGGCGGCGTGTGGACCTTTCGCATAGCGCCGCAGATAGGACCAATAGGCGTTGGGCGTATTGACCTGCAAAGTCCGCCGCCACGTCAGCGCCTCGCGCCGGGCGGCCAGCATGCCTCTCACATTGCGCGCATAGCGACTGTCAGGATAGGCCGTCAGAAAACTTTCGTACCCCGCCAGGG
>Ga0182744_1000845_pt1 | contig 28091 bp, 39 predicted proteins | sample eDN3rd30CKraftMG_FD_128525 | JGI IMG/M metagenome (GOLD analysis project Ga0182744, IMG submission 128525) | Enriched Miracle-Growth compost microbial communities from Emeryville, California, USA - eDNA 3rd pass 30_C Kraft MG (version 2) (version 2) ... | reverse complement strand
TCGTTACGTGTACTTCGACATGCGCGTCGCTATCATGGGCGAGAGTCGCATTACTCAAGAGCTGCGTGCCCGGTACCCGCAATGGGGCGCCAGTTCGGCAGCGACTTACCGTCAGTTCCTGGAGTGTTTGTTCAACGACCATCCGGACTTCACGCCGGAGAACTTCGATATCGCCAGTAACAAGCATGCGTACACCGAAGCGTTCAACAGACTTCGTCTTGCTGGCAACGACGGGCAGACGGAGGTGCGTTTCAGCACCGGCACGACGCTCTTCAGGGCGAGCTTCAATGAAATCATTCTAGCAGTGCCCGCAAAGGCATCCGTGCTGGAAATGGTCCCTGCCAAGAATAAGCTGGTCGTCAAGATCGGCGATCAGCGCCATGTCGCGTTCTTTGCGAAAGAACGCACGGTCCATGGTAACGGCTCGAAGCTGCGCAAGATGCTCAATGGTCACGGCAACCTACTGGAGTTGTTCATGACCAACCTGCGCAAACGTCTCCCCGAGCTGGCACCACTGGTATCCTTCGAACCGTATATCGAGCGGTTCGAATGGCCGGTGAAGCTCTCCGCTGCCGCAGAATCCGTCATGATGCGTTTCACCGGCCCTGCATTGGGCAGTCCGGATGAACTGCCTGCTGATGGCGTTGATGAATGCGTTGCGCTGGGGTGGATCGCCCGCGACGTGCACAGTAAACATTACGGCCTGGCCTTCACTGACGTTGGTTTAGACGTCTTCCGTAAGGCACGCCGCTACTAAGCCAGCAGCATACAGCGGGGATGTCCCCGCTGTATGCCATGAGGGAACCATGAACAAATACTTCAATGGCAAGCGTGTTGCCCTCGTGGGTGAATCGATCGGTGGCAATGACCTCTACAGCGCCGCCTTCACCCGTCTCGGCTCGACGATTGTTTCCCTGGATGACAACCCGCATGTCATCTTCCTGGGAAGCAAGATTGACCACACCACCGAACGAACGGTCACGAAGCAGTACGCCCAGTGTACCTTCGTGATGGAAGACAAGATCCGGGACTTCTTCCAGATGACCCAGGAAGAGGTGAAGACATTCCTCAATGTGGCCGCGGCCAACGCAGGTATCCGAAATGTCCACTGACTCGAACCCATGGGCAAAACCGCCGCGCACATACCTGATCGTGATCGGCGACAACCCCGATGAGTACTTGGAGTACCTCCGAGGCTTGAACAAGAGCGACCTCCTGGAGATGCGTGACTTTGTTTCCTTTGCCCGGGGTATCAAGCCTGAGAAGACTATCAATAGCGTTGAGGATGGGTTGCGGGAATTGGCGCCGCTCATGCTCTCCCTGTTCCAGGTCTTTCCAACCAAAGAGAAGATGGAGGCTGCCTGGAAGAACGAGTGCAGCGATCTCGTCACTGACCTGGTGGATGATTCACCGTCAGAGGACGATGAGGATGAGGATGCTCGGATGATTCCCATGCTCATGGCGGGCCGGGAATTCTTTGTTCCGATGATCCGTAAAGACCTCGTGCACCATGCGAGCAACCGCAATACCCTGGACCGGTTTGGCGATTCGAAGCTGGTTAAGGTCGCCGCCCCGCTGCTGATGAAATCGGGCGTGGTGGAGCATGAGAGCGAGACGTACCTGCTGGCGATTCATCCAGCCACGATCAATATCACCCACTACTGGAAATACAAGAATTCCAGTCAACCCTTGGCTGAATCCGCATTCGTCAACCCGACCAACTGCTACGTCATCCGCACGTCTGAAAGCCTGTCACCCAATCCCAAGGTCACGGTCTATGCAGAAGTGCGCCCTGACCTGGATGCGACCGTAGTGGCGTTTCCGAATGTCCGGATAACTGAAGTCGGAGAGTCCTGATGGATTTCGACGATGACGAGCAACGGGATCGGCATTTGAATGGCGTAGCAATCGCCATTGTGCTGATCCTCTTTATCATGATCGTGCTGTCCAGTCAGTGCTTGGGCTGGCCACTTCCGCCGCTAATCTAAGGAGTAATTGATGTCCGATCAACCTAATCTGGCCACCCGTCAGGACGTTATCAATTGGTGTTTGGAAAATGGCATCACGTTCCGCGTCGGCGACATCGCCAAGAAACCGCCGTATGGTTGGGTGTGGTTTCACCCGCGCGGCCAGGATTTGATCATCCTGCAATGTCAACTTGAGGGTTACGAAAACATCCAAGTAACGGCGGAGGACCTGGTGGGCACTGCCTGCCTCGGCCAGGAGATCCAGATGGCATCCGAGGATGCCGGTACCAGGGCTCGTGAGAAGCTCATGGTGCGTGCCAAACGTAAAGCCAAGCGTATCCTCGTCTGGACTATCGTCCTACTACTGGCCGTGCTGGCCGCGGCCATAGCGGGCATCGTCTACTGGGCCTCGCAAAACATCCACACCGGCTACGCCATGGTTGAGAAGCAGTGCGGTATCCAGGTGGGTGACGTCACCCTGAAAGGGGTGCGTGAGTACGGGTACCGTTACTACGAGGTTCTCGGCGCCAGGATGAATTTCACCCGCGATGTCAAGGAAACCACCGTCCTGATGCCCGAAGGCTCGCCGATGATGATCATCGGGGCCACGGCCACCGAGTGGTGGGGACTTCCGGTAGATGCCGGTGAGCAGCGGCGTCAACTGCTCAAGCCTGCCAACAGCTACACCTTCGTGATCGGCAAGAAAGCCAACGTCGTCGACTACGAGGGGTTCTGCAAACCCCATCCTATCGGCGATGACGGCAGCGAACAAGTTGCCAAGGCCGACACCAAACCCACCAAGAAGTAAGGAGCACTCGATGCAAATCCTGTTCAAGAACACCGTGGTCTCGGATGAAGACCTCGCACAGCTGCGCAGCAAGTTCCCGTGGGACGCCTTTCCGGCACGAGAGGGATGGTCCTACGTTAAGGCCGACGTGGAGATGCCTGGCAGCTCTGAGCTCTATGCGCTGCTCCCGACGCCCGGTAGCCGCACCGTGGACGAACTGGTACAGTCTCTGACGGACTACACGGTGGATCTGCTGGTAGTCAACCCGGGCTTCATGATCAGCCGCTTTGGGCTAATTATGCCCGGCGAAGCCCTGTTCGTGTTCGTCGCCAAATCCGTGGCGGATCAAATCCCGGATCAGGATAAGTGGTACTGGGTGCTCGATGAGGTGGACATCGACCACGTCACCTATGTCGGCCTGGCCGGCGGGGAGACCGGACCCACGATTCGGATCGAGTATGATCCGCTCAACCCGCTGAAAGACCCGGTTGCCAGCATCCAGTAACAGCACCATCAATAGAAAGCATTAGGAGTGTAAGATGTCCGAAGTCAGCATCAAGATCGACAGCCCCGAAGAACTGGAAGAAACCATTGCTGATGTCTTTGGCATGGATCAGGCCGATCCGGGCCTGGGTGCCCTGTCGGAAGCTGTGGAAGACTGGGTCGAGCACTGGGAAGCCGAAGTCGAGGTGCGCAGCACGCGTGAGTATGTCGACATCGTCATCCGTCTACCCAAGTGAGGTGACCCATGACCTTAGCCTTCTTCTGGGCCTTTGTGAAACTGGTGTTGAACTGTGCGTTGGGACCGCTGGTGGTCACTGTCGGCTGGATCTTGCTGAATGCCTGGACGGAAGTCGTCCGGCACAGGCGTGGGATCAAGACGCGCTGGGAACTCGACAGCGGCACCTGGGGTGGTGATATCTACTACTATCCCACCGACAAGTTCGATCCGCGCGGCCACTTCCGCACCAATCGCCACTACTACATCGGCTTCTTCCTCTACTACTGGGGAGTGGCACTCGCGCTGGCGCTGACCCTGGCGGGCTTCTACGCCACCCTGCTCCTCTTCGACACGTATCACCACCTGCCTCTTTAAGGAACCGACCATGCTTCGTGCAGTCAACCTCTTCACCCTCGCCCAGCGCCTGAAGGCCCTGGAGTCCGGCAGTGAAGAACAGCCGATCCAGCCAATGGACCCCAAGGGTCAAGTCGGTGACGTGATCACCGAGGGCTGGAACTTTATCGGGTCGCTCTACTACAACCTCTTCCACAGCCACTTCAACGCGGTCTACCCGGAGACCGCCCAGCTGATCGTCGACAAGACGGCCGGCAAGGACGACTTCGAGCTCGTGCCCGAAAGCCGCCTGGTCGAGAGCTACGTCCAGTTCCTCAGTTACCTGGGTGCCGCTGAGAACTACCTCGCCGATTGCTGGGCCATTGTTGGCCTGGGCCTGCACCTGGAAGACGAGGCGGCCGAGCCGCAGACCTAACCAAAGGGCCCGCAGTTAGACATTATCGACACGTACCACCAACCCGCATGATCCATTAAGGAGCTTTACATGGCCGCTAAACGCGCCCCTGCTGCAAAACCCACCGCCAAGCCCAAGTCCCGTAGCAACGTCGACATCATGACCGCCATGCGTGACAAGGCGGCGCAGCAAGCCAAGCCGGAGAACGCCGCCGAAGATAAGGTGTTCGACGCCTATGTCTACGCCGATCTGCCCGGCACCCTGGGTCGACTCCGGGTCTACGATGACCTGCAACTCGCAGAAATCCGCCGGGTCGAAGACCTGCCGGACATCACCATCACCCGGACCAACAGTGTCGATTACATCCTGCAGTTCTTCGGCATCAAGCTCGACACCGGTCCAGCCTTTCCGGGCCTGGAGCGGGTAACCCCGGAACTGATGGCGCTCATCGAGGACAATATGCGTTCGTTGGTCGGACCTCAGGTCCTCGCCACCTTCGCTGAAGGCCACAGTCCTCTCAGCCGCCGTAATCATGGCGCGCCGTATGCCATCGGGTACGACGTGGCAGCCCGTAACCTGCTCTCCACCGTCAAACCCCGCGCTGACGAACTCGAGATCAGCGCCATTGGTGATCAGCTGCACCTCATCCTGCGTACGCCCAAGCTGACCGTCGGGAATTACAACCCCTACAACTATTCCATCCACGGCGGAAACAACATGGTGGCCGTGACCATCACCGTGGGCAAGCAGCTCAAGTTCGTTGAGCTGGTTTCGCTGGAGTCCCCGGCGATCCACCCGCGCCAGCTCGATCCGGTGGAGCTGTGCGCCTACATCGCTGAGCGCCTGCGCCCGCTGCTCGAGAAGCTGGGTTACCCGGCGCCTTGCGTGGAAATGGAAGTTCCGGCATAAAGCCCCTCCACATCCCATGTGCTGGCGCACATGGGATGTGGACTTCCTTCGTCTTCTTTATTTTGTCTTCTCAACAGGAATCGGCGCCGTGGACTACCAACCGCTACTCGATCGCTTCAGAGCCGATCTGACCACCCTCAAGAACAAGATCATTGCCTTGACGCAGATCAGCCGCCCCTCTGCCAAATACGCGGACACGGCCGACACCCTGGAGGGGCAGACCGTCACGGCGGTTCGCGCTGCCCTGGCACAGCCCCTGGCTGATCACCTGGCCGCCAGCAACCCCCATGAAGACAGCCCTGAGTCCCTCGGCATGCCGAGCAAGGCCTACACCGACCAGGTGCTGAACAACCTGATCCCATCCGGCATTCTGCCGCTGTCGCGCTTCGGCAGTTCGGGGTATTTGCCGGTCGGTGTTTCTGGCTCCTTCGAATCGGGTACGCACATGGGCGGTTATGGTTTCATGGCCATTCCGATCCTCATTGAGGATGACGGCACCCTCGTCTACCTACGCAATGCCACCGATGGCGCCAGCCGCGGCGTCTATTACGCCTACCTCGCCAATGCCCGTACCGAGGTGCTGACCAACACCATCCTGACCAACCGCAAGTACCGCCCGGCATTCATCCCCACTGGAAAAGAAGTCATCCTGGTGTGCCGCGGTAACAAGGACGCGCTGGTGGGGGTCATTGCCGATACCGGTACCACCAATAACCCGCAGTTCTTTGTTGCCCTGACCAACGGGACTATGGATGACACCAAACATGTCGGCGCCGTCTTCCCGACCTCGGTGTACAACCCGGCCACTGCGTCGGGTGCCCCGCACCTGGCAGTAGAGCCGATCATCGTGGGCGATCAGGTCTATTTCCTGCGTGCTGCCGGTGCGCCGGGTGCGGGTGCAGCCGCCAACCCCATGACCATCGACGTGTGGAAGGTGCCGCTGGCGGACATTCAGAACAATGCCGTGACTAGCTTCGCGTCGGTCACGGGCTGGAACTGCACGGGCTTCAAATCCACCAAGACAGCACAGACGAACATTCGGCTGGCCGACAAGATCGGCTCCACCGTGGCGTCCGATGATGCCATGATCACCTACCCGGCCAGTGGCCTGTTCGGTACGGATTTCTTCGCCGGGTATGGCAACAGCGCCATGACCTATTCGAACAAGGATCCAGCTAGCAACAAGGTGCGGGTGCAGGTCTTTGGTGCCTTCCGGCAGAACCCAACTGCATCGTCGTCGATCACCATCGAGTTGACCTTCTCTGTGGTCATCGATCCGGTGGCCCTGACGGCCGTGGTGGACACGCCTTTCCAAGGCGGCACCACGATGCAACCCACTGCAGCACTCAATGCCTTCGACCTGTCGAATGTCAACTTCCGCGCCGCGGGTGCGGCGTGGATCACGCCGGGCGGGATCATCTACGGCGGTAAGAGCCTGACTGTGACGGATGACGGCTATGCCTTCGGGTTCATGGTCTCTAACGTCACCGAGCAGACCAACGTCATGTACCGGTACAAGCCGACGAACTTCACTACGCCGTATGCGCTGATCGCCGACGCGTCGGCGGGTGTATTGACCGGTGGGGGGTCGGCCCAGATCAACTCCAAAGGTCCGGGGCCTGTGATGAATGGCATCCGGGGCGTTAGCCTGCTGCCAGACGGTTACCTGAACATGGTCTCCAAAGGCGACGGATACTGGCGCTGGAACATCTGTAAGTACAAGGACAGCGGCGAAACCCCCACCACGGTTTACAAGTCGGTCAGTGGCGCAGACTTCCTTGGGTACTCCCCCAAGACCGACCGTCGGTGGCTGAGTGACATCTCCGGGGCCGCTGCGCAGTACGGCCTGCTGACGGAGATCGATGTCAACGGTAACATCACCGCCTGCCGGGGATCCATCCTGACGACCGCACGGTTGTCGAGAACCCTGGACTTCGACAAGAACATGGTGGGTAGCGGTACTGTCTCTGTCACCGCCGCGTCGTTGACGGCCTTGAGCAGTGCCGCCTGGACAGCGGCCGGTATGACTGGAACGCCGAAGGCCACTTGGGCACAGTTGATCGTTCCCAAGAACGTCAACTACCCGCCGGTGGCGTTGCTCTGGTACATTGGACCGGATGGAACGACCTACATGCTGACCGTACGGGTCACCGTACAGGCCCGCAGTGGAGCCGTGGGTACCGTCGGCTACGTGGCACTGATCAACAAGTACACGGGCCCTGTCACCACGGCCACCGGATGGTCCAGTGTCGCCGATGGCCTGGCCTGGGGCTGCCAAATCACTGAGTTCGCCGATGGATACGGCTATACGCTGGGTGGTCAAGTCGCCTGGCCGAAGACCGGCGGGACCTACTTGCAGCAGGTGAAGTTCTGGATGAACCTGGACCTTTCCACGGAAGGCTTCGCCACCTTCGATTCCGCTGGGACCTACAGCACCCTGGGGTATTTCTCGATTCCTGGGTTAGGGGCGGGAACCTTGCGAAATGACGGCAATGATTCGGACTTCTACAGTAAGCTCGAATTCCAGCCCTTCGGGGCAGGTAAGGCGAACTTCGTCAACATCCCCGCACAAGACCGGACCAAGAAGATCGTCATCCTGTCACAGCAGGTCGCCACGGGCTTTATCGTGTACTTCACCGAAGACACGCCACTGTTCATCTCCGGTGCTCAGTACACTTTACCACAACAAGCCATCGACCTGGCGACGATCACGCCGTCACCGGCAAACAAGACGTTCTACATCTACGCCCAGCTTCAGCAGGGCAAGCCGGTATACGTGATCCGGGAGACCGAGATCGCCGACTCCGACACCAACATGTACCTGGGCTACCTCCAGACGACCAGTCTGGGGATTGGCCAGATCGTGGTCAACAAAGTGGACCGGATCGACACCTACCGCCTGTCCACCACCCCGGTGGGTGGCGCCATCCCGGTCTCCAACGGCAACCCCGCTGACCCAGGGACAGTCTCCTGGTAAAGAAGGAAACAACGCATGAAACGAGGACTCGTGGGACAGATCCACGACGCACGTAAGCTCTGCACGGCGTACTTCAAGATCGTCGCGCAGCGGCTGGCGGCGCAACCTGAGCATGTTCCTCATGCCAATAACACCAGCAAGCTGGGCGGGTTCAGTCTCGCCCAGCTGGTTCAACAAGCCATTGCCCTGCTGACACCCCACGCCTCGCGCAAAGACAACCCGCATGAACTGACGCCGTCCATCGTGGGCAGCTACAGCAATGCCGAGTTCGAGGCGATTGTCGATGCTTACGTCCCCGGTGGACGGGTCAACCTCAGTCGCTACGGGACCCTGGACTACCTGCCCGCCGGGGTAGCCGGTAACTTCGAAGGGGCCACTACCGTCAAGAACACGGGCAACGATGCCGTCAACTGGCGGGAACAATACTCCATGACCCTGGAGGCCAACGGCAACCTGGTAATGCTGCGCAACGGCACCAATGGGTCGGTGCAGGGGGTTTATTACAGTTACGTGCCGCAGGCGGGTAACACCTTCACCGGGAAGAAGGTGGTCAACACCGGACGGAAGTACACCCCGCCCTACCTACCTACTGGTCAAACAGTGGCGTTCCTGTACCAGGGCGGACAGAATGTCCTGGCCGGCCGTTTCCAGGACAGCTTGGGGGCGTTGAAACAATGCTTTATCGTACCGACCAACGGGACCCTGAATGACAGTGCCCATCAGCAATGCATCCTCCTGGATGGCAGCTGGGACGCCACCCTCGTGCTGTCGGAAGTGGTACAGACCAAGGACTACTTCTACATCCTGGTCCACGGTAACTGGCCCGCAGCGGCCAACGGCGTTGCAGTGACTTACCAGCTATACCGCGTTCCGGTGAGTGCCCTGGGGTCAGGTGCTGCAGTGACACCAACTCGGGTCACTGTCGGGCAATGCACCGGCTGGTTGGGTAAGGTCTTCAATACCGGGGACATCACCCTGGGGGATGTCTACATCGCCAAGGACGCGGTGACCAGTGCACCCATTCAGCACATCAACGGCGACAACAGCTCCAGCTATTTCTCCGGCACGTACCACATCGGTGGGGCAGGACGCCCCTACTCGACGTCGATGGTGAGTCCGGATGGCACCAAGATCCGGTTCATGATCAACTGGTGCCCACGCTTCAACGCCCAGGGTAAAGGCTTCTCCCAGCAACTGTTGATGTTCAGCTTCGTGCTAGACCTCAGTACCCTGACGGTGGCCCTTGACAGTGGGATCACGCCGGCGGCGATCACGCTGACGGCGGGTAACTTGGTGTGGGCGGGAACTTGCGTCGATGCAGCCAACGCCAACTACATCTCCAGCAGCACCAACTCGATCGCCAACGACCGCTCGTTCCGGATGTACTTGAGTGAACGGGGCATTGGGTTCAGCAGCGCCATCCCGTATGGCTCGTCGAGCTGGGACCTGCTGTACCGGGTCGTCTGGGACAACATGGGGAGCGTGTACGATCAGCTCAAGATGCCGTCCACGGGTAAGGTCCCCTCCTTGCGTCAAGGCTTGACCAACTACGCGTCCTACGGCTCGCCTTTAGGCGATGCCTACGATGGTTTCCGACTACTCCCCAACAACAAGGCCATCGTGGTCTGTCGCGCCAGCAACTTGCTGCAGAGCTATGTCCGCTATGCGCTGAAAGCGCCGGGGGCAGACCTGTCCACCAACTACGCTTACCAAAGCGTCAGTCGGACAGACGGGCTGACCATTCCGGGTTATGCCCCGACCACGGACCGCGTCAACCTGGGTACCTGGGACAACGCCACCCTGCAGGATAAGCTGATCGGTCTGCTCTACGAGATGGACGACACCTCGGTGAAGAAATTCAGCGGGGCGGTGTTCCACAGTGATGCACCCAACACGTTGACGCGCTTTACCGCCATCGACGATGAACTCGTGACCACGGGCACCATCTCGGTGACCCAGTCTCAGCTGGACGCCCTGAAAATCGCGGCGTGTCAACTGCTAGGCTGGGATACGTCGGCGACAGTGGCGAACAAGATCGTGGCTGAGCTGGTGGTGCCGCAAAACACCGCTATCCCCGCCTGGGTGCAGATCTGGTACTCGGGGATCGACTTCTCTGTGGGTTATGCGGTTCTTTCCGTAAACCCTAGCTCACGCAGTGGGGCGATTGCAACATTGGAACTGGGTCAGGCCATCACCAAGTCCAAGAGTGGCACGTCGTCGTACATCCCTGGCCTGACCACGATCTCAGCGGATGTGGGACGGCAAGGCACCCATTACGTCTACGAGCTGTCGGACTGCTACCTGATCGTAGGAAACGGTCGGACAGCGGTCAACCACCCGACGGGGTCGTCTTACCGCAGTTACCGGTTCCTGATCAACAAAGCCGACGGGTCGATCCAGAATGGCGCCGTGCTTGCCACTAGCGTCGGTAACCCAGGCGATCGCTTTGGCGGTCTACCGGGGTATGGCGTGGGGTATTACACCACGTACGACCTGTACTGCAAAACCGTGTTCATCCCGACGGCAAAAACGAAGGCAGCGTTCGCGGCCTACGCCAAGCCAGCCTCCAGCACCAGCTACATCGTGGTCACCGCGCAGGAAGTGGCGCGGGGGTTCATCCTCTACTTCACGGAAGAAACGCCAGTGATCATCAACTCATACCCGGGCTCCTTGCCGGTGAGTTCGATTGACCTGGCGACCATCAAAGCCAACCCTGCCAACACCACGTTCTACGTGTACGCTGAGCGGAACGTGGACGGCAGTTGTCAGTACGGGGTCTACACGACCGTGCAACCCCGCTCGGCCGATACACTCTACCTGGGCACAGCGGTCACGGGTGTGAACGGTATCTCGCAGATCAACATCAACAAGCTCACGGAGTTTGGCGGCTTGCGGTTGTCTCAAACCCCCGCAGGTTCCTCGATGCCCGTGAGTCCGGGTCTACCTTCTCAGGTCGGTGCCATTGACTCGGGCTGGTGGAACAGTTAAAGGGAAGGTCCCATGAATGAGTTCTGGCAAGCTCTACTTGATGAGTGCACCGCATTTATCGAGTGGGCGACGCAGGTGACCAAGGCCGCTACCGCCACCATCCAGCAATCGGATGACGCCGGGGCAGTCGGGGGTGTCGGCAACGATACCTTGCTGGCAGAAGTGGCCGCGGCGGATAACACCCACGCGGCAAAGAAGGGATCGGCGAACCCGCACCACATCACGGCGGATCTGGCCGGCGGGTACGCCAAGAGTTACGTGGACCAAGGCGTCACCAACCGGTTGATCTGGAGTAACCTCAATGTCAGCCAGTACGGGGACTTGACGTCAGCGGACTTGGGGATTGTAGGGTCGGGGTTGACGCTCCGGTTTCTCACTCCCCAACCGATTTACCTGGCCGGGGTGCATGCTACGCTCCCGGCGCAGGATTTCCCGCTGACCGCCAGCAAGACGTACTACGTGTACATCCAGCTGAAGAACAACGCGGTAAACTACCTGCTCTCCACTACTAAGCTACCGGAGTCCACCCTGGTGATGCTGATAGGCCGAGTAGTCAGCGGCACCAGTAGCCTCACGTCCATTCAGATTGGACGGGTGACACGACTGGGGACGAACCGGGTCAGTACGGTCCCGTTGGGGTCCTGTATCCCAGGTACCACGGGGCAAGTGACCGAAACGGTCAAGCTGGCAGCTGGGTGGCGCGGTTAAAATAAACTGTGGTCACTCATTATACAGGTGACAACATGCCACCATGGAGTTATCTGCTGATGAGTGACCAAAACCACCGCGCGTTGCTTTCGATGAAAGAGTCGCTGCACGCCAAAGCGCAACAGGATCAGCTGCACCTGCTGACCACCCTGCGTGGGCAATGCGGCGACAAGTTCGTCTACACCAAAGGTAAGGTTCACAAGGAAGCCATCCTGGTCGAGGTCAAGAAGCGTGAGGTTCGCCTCAAGCGTGACCCCGAGGCCCAGGACAGTTTCTCGGTCGGCCTGAAGGATTTTACCGACTACTGGAAACGCGCGTAAGCAGCATGGCACGGACGCCTAGGGACGGATGTCCCTGGGTGTCGGTCTATGCCCCATTATTGAGTTTAAGGAGTGTTACATGAGCTTTACCTCCCTCACCCCGCACCTGCTCCGTGGCCTGATGGACTGGATGGTGGAGAACCGTTTGGCCGATCGGATCAACATCATGGTGCGCGCCCATCAGCTGACCTGCCGTGCCCTGACCACTGGTGCGGAACTGGACCTGACGACCACGTCTCAACGCCCGCACCGCCAGGCGCGCGAGGACGTGGTCGTGCTTAATCTGGGCGGCAATGCCTGCCATGCCATGGACTACGTCGGTGAGCTCTTGCAGCTGCACCTGGCCGTACAGGGCTGGAAGGCGCTGGTCACCGTACCCATCGACGACATCCTCTGCATCCAGGTGCGCAATGGCGATACCCTATTGGGTGCGATGGACCTGGCGCTGGTCAACCGGCAATTCCGTCACCTCGACGACGGCGCCCGCACGCTGATCGCCAACACCCCCACCGAACTCAAAGAAGCGGACGCTCCCAAGGATGAGACGAACCGCTCGCACCTGAGGCTCGTGAAATGACGGGCCTCCTTATCCGAAACAGTACTTAGCGAGGTAATGCCCTATGGACTTCCAACTTCTGGGCAAGGAAGACACGTTCTACGAAGAGGACGGTCATGCGTGCAGCTATCCCCACTGCGGCCTGGCTGCCATCTACCGGTACCATGACGGCCGGGACGGCTACGTCTATGCCTGCGACGATCACAGCGGCTGGGCTTCTCTGGAAGCCCGCGCCTGCAACTGCGACGACTGCCGCCTGCGGACCAACCGGCCGCGGATCTGGCACGAAGCGGAAAATGGCCAGCACCAGGAAGAGTTTGTACTCTGCCCGGAGTGCTGGGAAATGCGGCACGAGGACTACGTCCGCGAGAACCCGTCGGAGTTCGACGAACCGGTGCTGGAGGAGAATCCCTACGCCATCCCCGAAGGAGTAGACGAGGACGATGACAACTACTGACACGGACGATACGCCTGCGGGTGCTAACTGCTGGTACACGGGTGTTGGATCACGAGACACCCCAGTGCCGATCCTGGCGCTGATGTTCCTCTTAGGCCGTGTACTGACGGACTACGGCTGGCGCCTGCGCAGTGGCGGTGCCCGTGGGGCGGATTCGGCGTTCTATGAAGGGGCACGGATGAGTGAGGTGTTCCACGAGAACCTCCCCGCCATCTACCTGCCCTTCAACGGCATGTTCAATGGCGCGCAACGCGTCTGGGAAGATCCTTCTGCAGGGATCATCGATGCCAGCAAGTTCGAGTGTTGGCAGGCGGCTGAAGAAATCGCCTACCGCACCCGCGGGAGCTGGGCGAAAGGTAAGGGTGAGTTGACTCAGGCAGGTAAGGCATTGCACACCCGCAATGTCTTCCAGGTACTGGGTGAGACACTCGATGCCCCGAGCCGGTTCCTGATCTGCTGGGCCCTTCCCCGTTCCAACGGCGCTGTCGCTGGCGGGACCAACACAGCGGTTAAACTGGCCACTGCCTACGGTGTCAAGGTCATCAACCTCTACCATCCAGAAGAATACAACCGGATGCTGGATTTCCTGGATCGACACCAGGTGGAGCATCCTTTTGCGAAACGCGCAGCATAGAGACAGGAGGGCAGTGCCCTCCTGTCTCTCTTTCTTTCTTTTTTGCTGTTAAGCGGGGAGATCCTTGAAATGTTCGCTGTCGTGACCCGACCGTACCGTCACGACAGCGCCGGTGTCGGCAATGGCCGCGATCGTGACAGAGGTGCTGGCTGACAGGGTGAGGTTCGGGTACAGCGTGTCCAGATCCTCAAATCCGGTGTAACTGGCCGAATCGCCCGCATGACCGGCTGTACCGCCAGCCCCGGTGATGATCTGCCCGGTCACAACGCCGTTACCCTGGTCGATGGTGACGTTGTAAATCCCGCCGCGGCCGGGGGTGGTGAAGGTTCCCTGGGTCATCTGCTGAACCGTCTCTACCGTCACACCCGTCACCCCATTGAGGGCGACATCCACGGGGGTCGACGTCCGGGTATAACCTGCCCCCGTACCGCTGGGGAACACCACCGCCACACTGCCAGCGTTGGCATCGATGAGCCGGTAATTCTGACCCATTCCACCCGCTGTAGCGATCAGGCCGGTCGGGTTATGGATGTCGAGGGTAAACCCGGTAAAACCACCCGACGACAGTGCGCCCCGTACCATCGAGTTCGGACCCGCCATGGCCGAGGCGGTATGGCCATAGATTGCACCTTCATTGACCAGGTAGACCTTGGAGCCTGCCGGGAAGGCCGCCGACAGGTGGACGCCGTACGTCGGGGTGCCGGAGGCATTGGGAACCAGCGTTCCGCGGTTGATGTAGACGAAGATCCCAGCACTGGTCGGGCTGCCCAAGGCAGCGAACAAATCAAGGCTGTTGACGGTAGTACCGGCCGGGTTCACCGCAACGACAGCATCGCCCAGGTTACCCAGAACCACCGGGAAGGGTTCGGGGCGTTCGTTATACAGCAGTGCGGAGGAGACGACGTCAATCAGCGCCATCTTGACATCGCCATCGGTGGGATTGGCCACGGCGGCGCCATTTTCATCCGTGACCAGCAGCCCGCCGTCAACCACCAAACCAAAGGCCTCGCAGAGCTCACTGAGGATCTCAGTCGCCTCTGTGGCCGACAGGTTAACGAAGTTGGGCTGTTCGGCGCTGCCCATGGCCTCTTCCAGGGTGAGGCGGTTGTAGGTCACCTCATGACTGCCCGTGAAGCCATGCCCTGGGATGGCCGTGACCGTGATTCGGGTGTCATCGTCCGTGGCGGAGCCATCGTAGGCAATCGGGGTACCGAGGGTCACATTGGTGGAATTGAGGTCGATCCCGGGGTTCGCCTCCTCAATCAGCAGAAAGACATTTTCTTCTGCCGACACAGCGCGGTTGATTTTCATGATGAGCGATACCTGGTAAAAAAGGGGAGAGGTATAAAATTTGCCAGGAATGATGTATCTCTTCACCGTCCAGGACAGCTCTATGAACCGCCTTCTCTTCATGCCCACCAAACCGTCGGACCCGAAGGTTCAACCTCTGATCGAGGCCAGCATCAAGAACGATTTCCTGGGTGAAATCGTCCGAGAGCGGTTGAATAACCAGATCGTCGTCTTCGTCTACGACGGGCAGTACGCCGGCTACGCCGTACCCCGTCAGGAAGGCCTCTATTGGCGCGTAGGACCGATTTACGTCGATCCGAAGTACCAAGGCAAGGGGATCGCGAAAGCGTTCATCACGAGCTTCTTTGAGCACCGCAAAGGACGGGCCTACATTGACCCGGCAAACCTTTCATCCAGCAAGGCCTTCCTCGCCGCCGGTTTCCGCAAGACCGGCAAGGTACTGCGAGGCAGCCGCGGGGATTTGTTGGACCAGTACGAATGGACCCCTTCTTCCAAGGCCTTGCAGTGGTAGGGACTGTAAAACCTCCCAGTCGTACATAACCGACCTGATCCCGCATTCAGGAGCGTGAACAATGCACAAGGTAATTCTGGTCTACGGGCCCGAGAACCAATACCAGTTAAACGCAGTGCTCGGTCGCCACGTCGGCGAAAGCGTCCGCGCCAGCCGGCTCTTAGACGTGCTGGAATTGCACGGTATGCCTGTCTCCACGGGTCCGTGGAGCCTCGTCTTCGATTCCATCCGCATGATGATCGGCGAGTACAACTCCACGCCCTCGTTCGCGGTGGTTCACGAGGGCCAACTCAAAGAAGGCTGGTACGACGGAGTCACCGGTGAGTTCGACGCGGTCTTCAGCTATGCCTACGATCCCGAGACCGGGTACCGTTTGGCGAAGCTGTATCGACCCTGGGTCGATTACACGGGAGACTGGTGGGCCGTCGGTGGACGCTGGGTGGGTTTGCTGATTCCTAAATCGGAGAGTGTCGAAGACGTTCCGATGGAATACCCTAATACCCGAGCTCTGGAGTACTTTATCAGCCGGGGTGGCGAGAAGGTCGACCCATCGGAGATCCCTCCGATGAATGAGCCGATGGCCCGCAACGTCCTGCGTTTCGGGGACATCGACTGGGAGAAGATGGCTGAGCAAATGTACAATCGCATCCCGGTGGATGATGTCATTCGTGTGTCCGAGACGTACGGCTTCAAGAGCCCTGAACTGCTCTTCGAGGAGATTTACGGCAACGACATGCGTGCCTTACCTGCCGCGCAGCAAGCTTACTTCCGGGTGAATAAGCGCTACGAGCTTTGGCAGCTGTTCTGGAAACAATTCGACCAGCTCGAAAACCTGTCAAAAGAAGACAAGGCGATCGCAGCGGGTTGGTACAGCTTCCTCGGACAAACCCGCGAGCGCCTGGAGCGCTACAATGCAATCGCCGTCTACCTGCACGGCGGGGTGATCTTCCAGTCGGTGTATTGCGATGGCCTACCGGATCTAACGACGGCCGATCCGATCAGCATGGATCGACTTATCGAGCTCGGCGAAACGCTCCGCGACCTACCCCCGGAGACGGTGGTGACTGTCGTCGATCTACACTACTGAGCAGGGGCGCGGTTCGCCGCGCCTTATGCCGTAACTATTCTAACCAGAGGTGTTTAATGATTACCAAGTTCGGGGAAATCAAGGCGGGGGAGTTCATTCTCATCAATGGACTCTTCTTCAAGGCCACGCAGGAATTTGATCTGTACTTCCAAACCCTGGGCTTCAAGTGGGCCAACATCGAGGGCAACTGGAACGATTTCCCGTATTACCTGGTCGGTCGTAAGCTGGGTTACCTCTACCGGGAAGAGGGCGATCATGTCGTCGTGTACACAGTCGATGAGAATCGCCGGCTGATGTCAATTGGGGAACCCATTCCTGCAGCGAAATGTGAAGAGATCGTCACGTTCAACGACGATCCCAATCGGACGTTCATGGTGGACACGCACGCCCCGATCCGGCTGGCCATGGGTCAACTGGAATCCCTGGTGCCGGACATCAACGACTTCGATCTGTCGGCGCAGAAGCTGTACTATCTCGGTGCTGGTCTGCATGACTACCACCTCTCCAACGAGGTGCGCACCATCCTCGAAGATCTCCTGGCCGAAGGCGATCCCGAGAAGATTCTCCGTGAGTTGAACGCGCTGGTGGACATGATCGAGGCCAAGCTTTCCCGTCGCAAGGCCAATAGCTCGATCGAGAAGCACGGCTACGCGGTCACCGGTATCGCAGGCAAGGAGGGTGAGCCGTCATTCCTCTACACCACGGGCCTTGCTGTGGAGCATGGCTTCGAACTCTTCTGCCGTAGCAAGGTGGACGTGCTGGCCATTGGTGAGTTGATCAAGTACTACGCCGCGGGTGTTCATGCCGGTCAGACACTGGAGGTGCTCCACACCGAACTCAAGGCCAAGACCGACTGGAAATACCCCAAGGGCAAACCCGTACTGTCCCGCCGGGAACCGGTGAAGAACTTCACCTACCGCGTCCAAGACAACTTCGATATCTACCAACTGCTGCTCGATTAATCCCCGCAAACCCAAGGAGCGTGTCATGAACAAGTGTACCCAACTGATTCTGGTCATCCTGGCCTTCGTCGCTGCCTCGGCAGCCCATGCTGGCAGTTATGTGGTCGGTGAGCTCATGTGCGTGGACATGGCCCAGACGGTCAACCACGCCGCCAAGGATCGCGCGGCGGGCGTCGACTATAATGAAGTCATGGAAGACATTCGTTCGCCGGATAACCTCAAGGATCCCAAGAAGGCTGCGGCGCTGCCGATCGTTTCCCGCCTGGTGGGTGACCTGTACGATGGTAACCTGGCTATCCCGCAAGCCAAGCTGTACGACCAGGTCCTGACCATGTGCCGGCACCAAATCGGCACCACGGTGGTGTACTGATGAGCCATCCCCTCAGCTTCGCCCAGTTACTCGATTACGTTCATTCACTGGACGTCAAGGTCTGCAGCCCCAAGGCCAGCTGGGACCAGTTCATCGGGGTGGAACACCTCTGGGGTAAAGTGGACCTGATCCTCACCCCGGAGCCGGAGAAAGCCTACGCGCTGCAGGCCGCGCAGGGCGTGATCCGCTGGTACCGCCTGCGCATGACGCAGCGTATCCGCGATGATGCCTGGCGCTGGTCCGAGAAGTACATCAATGTCCAGACCACCGTCGGCGTCCTGGCCGATTCTGACGAGGAGTTCCTGGCCGCCATTTCCATCCACATTGCCCTTGAGGGCACCTACATCACTCACGAGGAAGCGCGACATGAATAACGTCATGGACCAACTGAACGAACGCCTGAAAGACCTGGTCTGGGTCCGTCCGGATGCCAACCCGCGCATCCTGCTGGCGCGCCGCGGTAAAGGGGATCGTCAGATCTTCACTTTCCAGTCGTCCCGTGCCCTGTGGGGCGAGGTGAGTTTCACCAACCTCAGGCTCCTGGAAGGTGATCGGGAGGGTGACCCTCTGGATGACGCAGTCATCCAGTCGATCTGCACGAATCGGGACTGGAGCACCAGTACCAGCATCGATGTGCTCGAGGTCATGGCCCTGCAGGACCTCCTGCGCACGTTGGTACCGATCGGGATCACCTGTCACCGCATCAGCGTGCAACGCAAGAACGTCTACCTCCTGGGTTACTTCGTTCTGAACGGCGAGCGGATTCGGGTAGAGTTCGACTTCAGGCTCTCCACGGTCTCGAGCACCCAGGCAGCGCTGAGTCGGATGGTCGTGGAAGAGATGCTCAAGCGCGTCGCGGTGGTCAGCAGTGGGAAGTCGCTTCCCACCACCGCTTTGCTGGATCCGTTAGCGCCGAGTGTGACGCCGAGTCGTTCCACCATGTTTGCCAGTGAGATCGGTAAAGCAGGAACTGTCGATGAACCTGCTGAGTCGCATGAGTTGGCCGGCGTCTCTGGGTGCGCCATGGCGCCGACCTTGGGCATGGGGTTGAAAGCCGAAGCTCAGGCCACCGGCCTGGCTGAAGCCGCCGAGCTGGATCACCCGACCAGCTAAGTGCATGATCAGTAAGTAGTTACTGGCCTAGTGCCATTATATGCAACACTCGCTCCGCCGTCCGCGGTAAGGAAACCAGATGGAGTTCATCCTCCTGCTGATCCCTCTGCTGGTCTGCGCGTTCGCGATTATCTCCTGGTACCTCTACGGCGATCTCGAGCCGGTCCGCGAAGCCTTGCTGACCGCCTCGTTGTCCCTGGGTGTCCCGGGAGGCCTGCTCACCACCACCGGCTTCTGGGGCCGGAGAGGTGGGGTGCTGGCTCTGATAAACGTGAACTCGCTGATTCAGGCAGGCAACGCCAACGACTCCATTGGCCCGGGGTTCGAGATCCCGTAAGCCCATGGTACATGACTCCCTGAGCTAATTTCTGAGGGGTGTTGGGGTATCGTCCCCTTACCCTCTCCATACGGCTCATAGTCAACACCACCCCCAACCGGGATAACCGGTCAAGAAAGGTCCGTGTGACCTCACAGGTCGAGCCGCTTCTTAGTCGCTCCGCCATACAGCACCACCCCTACGCACTGGTGAAGGACACCCTTGACGGACCCATCTCTTCATGAGGTGATGGAATTCCGTTGCAAGGATCCGATGAGGACCAGACTGGGGTGGTACTTCCTTCCCTTTTATGCTGCAAACTGTTATTAATGACCGTACAGGTGAACTGTATAGAACCAACATAAACGCCGCCTCAGGCGGCACTGTTACTTTTCTTTTTGGGGTGAATCGATGCCGTATCTTATCGTCTTCGCAGTGGTCTTTACCGTCATTGGTTTACGGGCCTTCCAGCAGAAGGTCGTCCAAGCCAACCATTATCCGCTGATGGGTCTGGTCGGGATGCTCATTTACGCAGGAGAGGGTTCGGCCATTCTCCTCATCTCCAAGGGTGGTTTGTACCACGTCGTCGCTGGCGCTATTGGCGCTGGGATGGGCGTTGTGGTCGCCGTCTATACCTACAATCGAATTTTCAGGAAGGTCGTCTGATGTCTGGACTCTTTATAGTTTTGGAGGGGCCGGAAGGGGCCGGCAAGACCACGCAGCGGGAAAACATCAAGCAGTGGTTCGAGGACCGTGGCTACATTGTGCACCTGACCCGGGAGCCTGGTGGGACACCGTTGGCGGAGGAGATCCGCGGTCTTCTGCTCTCGCCTCGCGATGAAAAGGTTTGCGTGACGGCGGAACTGATGCTGTTCTTCGCCGCTCGCGCACAGCACGTCGATACGGTGATCAAACCGGCGTTAGAGCGCGGTGAGATCGTCATCTGCGACCGCTTCGTGGACTCGACCTACGCCTACCAGTGCTACGGACGGGGTATCCCGTACGAGAACATTCAGGTCCTGGAGCGCTATGCACTGGAGTCGTTTACCCCGGACATCACGCTCTGGTTTGACCTACCCCCGGAACTGGGGATGGAGCGGGTGCTGACGCGGGGGAACAAGAAGGATCGGTTTGAGGCGGAGGAGATCGACTTCTTCCACCGGGTCTGCGCAGGCTACAAGGCCCGCGCCGAGAGGGCACCGGAGCGCTACCTGCGGGTGGATGCCACCCAGTCTATTGACGACGTGTTCGAACAGATCAAGCCCACGCTCCAGGCGCTCTTCATCGAACACCTGATTAACTAATCTACAGTCGTACATAATGGCCTTGACTCTCTCAACCAGTCCCTAAAGGAGGGAAGATGTACAGTTCGCTGGATGCTCTACTGATGTTGGTGCTGATCGATCATTACCACGATCGTAAGGAGGGGAAGAAAGTCCTCGTCAAGATGCGCAAGAAGTTCCAGCCCGGTGTGCAAGCCACGGTGATCCAGGATGCCCTCGACATGGGTGTCAAGGCCGCGGTGGATGCGCACTACGACCGCTACCTGGGTCTGCAGCAGGCCTCTGACCAGCTGGCGGATCTGGGTGCCATGGGCATGGTCATGATTGCCGTCGAGGATGAGAACAAGTCCATCACCGAGGAGGCACTCCCGGTGTTTATCCATGTCCACAGCAAAGAGGACAAGGAGTGGCTGCTGGCGAACGAAGCCGATGCGGTCAAGGCCTGCGCCAACGCCGCGATGCGCATGCTGAACCTGCGCAAGCTCGACTGCCGCGTCGTCCTGTTCTCGAACTTCGGGTTCTCGGGGCAACGTCACCGTCTGCCGGTGGCGATGGGGCCTGATGCTCTGGCCGTGCTGGCCAAATACAAAACCGCAGCCTAATAACACCGACGTTTAATGGAGTACTAAACGTGATCTGCAAACTTTCCCGCATCACCATCAACGGCGATGAAAACCCGCGTCATTGTGAGGACCTGAAAAGCGTGCTGCTCTTCTTCCCCATCGATCGGCTGGGTAATGTCGTCGATGTGGAGAAAGCACATCGCCTGGAGTGCTGGGCGTACCGTGAGGACCCGACCCGTAAGCACGGACCGGATATCCTCCGCGAAGGATGGTCCAAAGCCGTCACCCGCAAGGACGGCTCGGAATCCTTCGGGCAAGTGAAGTACGCCGCGGCCAAGCTGTCGTTGATGCAGATCAACGAATGGGGCAAACACTTGGAGCGTTTCCCTCTGGGTGACATCAATATTCTGCTGGGAGCGTGACATGACCATTGAGAAACGTGCACTGCTGCTCTTCTCGGGCGGTGTGGATTCGACCTACCAACTCTACCTCAACATCCAGGGTAAGAAGAAAACCGACCTGCTGTACGTTGACGGGAATCAGGGCAAGCGTAAGATGTTTGCCGAGGAGGTCGCCCGTACCAAGATCCTGCGCCTGTTGGACAGTGAATATAATGCCAGCAGCCTGTGGTGTTCGGTCTCCACGCAGTCAAATGTCAATTTCTCCGAATCGCCTAGCGTGGGATTTGCCCAAGCGCCAGCGTGGTTCATCGCCGCGTTGGAAGCGGCCAATCCGGAGCGCCATTCCGAGGTGCAGATCTGCTACATCGCCGGTGACCAAATCACCGGCTACCTCGATCGCCTCATCTATGCCTGGGATAACCTCTGGGGCATCTTCAAGCAAGGAGAGAAGGTACCCCTGACCTTCCCGCTGCGTCTGAAGATGAAGACCCAGATCTACCGGGAGATCCCTGAGGATCTGTACCACCTGAGCTGGGTCTGCGAATTACCTGAGTACGTGGGTGACGATCCCCACAGTGAAGGTATCAAATACCAGCCGTGTGGCACTTGTCTGGCTTGCACCACGCGAGAGCTGGAACGCCGTCGCCTGAAGGTCTACGGTAACCGTGAGTTGCCGAAGGACCACTGGACTCTGGCCAGTGAGCGTTATCACGACAAAAACCTGGTCCGTCCCGTGGAGAAAGCCGATGCTTGACCTCAACCAGATCGACAGCGACGGCATCAACCGTCAGTTCGACAAGCAGCAGCTGCCGGACGAGGAGATCCAAGCCATCGTCGAGCGCATGAAAGCTGACCTGGATATGCTGATCACCAAGGCAGGTATCCACCAGGGTCGCATGATGTTCGAAGACATCGTCGATTCGCTCTGCATTGAGCATTACAACTTCACCTTCCTGCACGACACGCTCAAGGTCATGAAGAAAGCGGTCTTCGAGCGCGGTGTCTGCTACCAGCCCTTGAACGAGGGGAAAGCACTCCTGATCTCGCCTATCGGCTGGAAGGTCATGGAGCAATCCATCGTCAAGAACAAACCCACCCTGATCGTGATGCGCGAAACCACGCCGCAAGAACGCGATGAAGAGCATGAGGCCCGAGGATGATCACGGCAATTGAAACCGTCGTCGAGGCGGTGGAACGAAATTACCCCACCAAACCCATCATTGACCATGCCACCTGGCGAAAGGGCTTCACCGGTGCGGTCCTGATCAATGGCGTCTGGCATCCGTACCGTAAGGTGAACCTGGGCGCGGTCTTTAGCCATAAGGAGGCGATCATCCAGGTACCGACCCGAGCAACGCTCGAGGATGTGCTCGGTCAGATCAACCGCATCTACGGCCTCAAGATCGACCGACAGGACGTGCGCTCTGTTCGCATCCCGGTCATCCACAAAGGGCAGAGTCGAACGGTAGCCCTGGTGGCGCGGGAAGCCTCCCCTGTCTTTTGCGGCTGCGCCAGCATCCGCCTAGTCAATGAGGAAACCCAAGGTGACTAACGCCCTCCGCCGATTGCTCCGTGCGATCACTCGCCCGTGGCGTAACGGCATTCTGGCCGACTGGGAGATCGAGGAACTCTGCCAAGGCGAGAAACCGATGATCTCCCCGTATCTTCCAGCCACCAAGACCCAGCGGTACTTTGTCCAGCCGCACGACCCCCGTCCGTTCGGGGAACGTAAGGTGATCAGCTACGGTAGCACGTCATTTGGCTATGACATTCGTCTGTCGAATAAGGAGCTGAAAGTCTTCACCAACATCAAGTCTGCGGTGGTCGATCCCCGCAACATGGACCCGGACGCCTACACCGCCCCGGAGATCCGTTGGGACGAGAGAGACAAAGCCGAGTACGTCCTGCTCCCACCGGATACCGGAATGTTAGGTCACACGGTGGAATACTTCCATCTTCCGGATAACGTCGTGGGGATCTGCCAGGGTAAGTCGACCTATGCCCGTGCACTGGTCAGCGTGATCGTCACGCCACTGGAACCTGGCTGGTACGGTAACCTGGTGGTGGAGATTGTCAATCACACCAGCTCGCCGGTGCGCATCTACCTCGACCAAGGCATCTCGCAAGTGAACTTCTATCGTGGGCGCCGGCCGCGCATTACTTACGCCGATCGCCAAGGCAAGTACCTGGGGCAACGGGGTACAGTCGATTCCAAGGTTTAAGGAGGTACCATGACCACCCAAGCACGCACCTTTACCAAGAAGCTCCTCCACCTGGGTAAAGAGGCGAACTCCCTGCCGCATGACGCTTACACCCTCGCCCTGCTAGCGGAACTTAATTCCCGCGTCATCGCCGGTCAGGTGTTCGTCGAACTGGGTCATCCTCGCCTGGACAAACTCGCCCTGCCGACTGACAAGCTCAGGCGGACCCTCGAGATGGATCAGGACCGCATTGTGGCCCAGATGACCGTCCTCGACTATCGCCTGGAGACGGGCGAGGTCTTTGGTCACTTCAGGGTACACGGTCCCTTCGGCATGGTGTTGGAAGATGCCCTGGCCGTGATGGAGCCCGAGGAGATCCGGTTCGGCATGCGGACACTCCGAAGCAGTGAGGGTAAATTGCAGCGGATCGTCACTTGGGACCTCATCAACTTTGATCAAGGGAAACGCAAATGACTGAACCTGAGAAGAAGCAACTCACCCCCATCCAGCACCTGCGCAAGCTTCAGTTGCGACAGGAACTGCATGACCGCTATTTCCACACCGACATCTACGTCCTGCCCAAGGCCAAACGGTTGCAGCACCTGGTCCTGCACCACGCCAAGTACATCCCCAAGATCTACGTCGGCGCTGATCTGGGCTTTAATCTCAAAGAGACCGCGCTGGATGGCATCATCGTCTGCATGTCCATGCTCAATGTCTGCAACCGGGAAGTGAGCTATGTCCTGTCCGGGCACTTCATGCCCATGGCCCAAGGATCGGATGACCGGCAGGGCCATGTGGACCGGCTGATTGGGCTGCTGGGTAGCATGGCCAAGGTCATGGAAGACATCGACCACATGGACGCCGAGAACCCACTGCAACAGCTGGCCGACTTCGCCGGCCGGGCCATGGCGTGTTACATGCACCTCTTCCAGCCCAACATCGATCTCTCCGACTTGTTCAACGCCATCGCGATGCGGCTCTACCAGGTGGAGCGCAAGTCGACCTTCTACGACATGCACATCGCCAAGATCCGCACCCTCTACCCTAACCTGGAGCTGTAAGCATGAACGACACCGTGCTCTTTGCCCTCATCGCGGCATTCGGGGCGATGATCGGGATGGTGTTGACCATCCTCTATGACCTGCGCTTCGGAAAGCCGCGGATGGTTCCGCGGGCCTACTTCGCCCTGAATTGGTGGAGAATCGGGTTGGGGTACCTCGGGGTCACCGGGGTGTTCTTCTGGATCCTCTACATCCCGTTCCAACTGACCTACTTGGGTCGCTGATAGCGGAGGAAGCATGATCTCTCGAATCTGGGGCCGTGTCCGGCCTACGCCTGAGCGGGTGGAACCTCTGGTTAAGGCACCGCCTAAGTTCCTTCGACCGTCGGAGATTCTCGCCGCCATCGTACCCTGGTCGGAACCCGTACCCCAGGATCAAGTAGCGGTCGAGGACTTCATGACCCACGGCTGGAACCACTCGACCGCGGGCGCCATCTACAACCTGCATACCGAGGCCTACCGTGCGATGCGGCGGGAGATTCCGATCTTCTACCATGCGCTGAAGATCCGCCCGATTGGGCGTTCGGCACTGGGCTGTACCTTGGCCAGCGCCTACCCGTCTGAAGTCACCGATGTGGAAGGCGTGTTGCGGATGAACCTGTTCATTCCGCCGGAGGTCGAGATCCGCACGGCTAAGGGCAAGAAGACCATCCTGCTGCGTAACTCCAGCATGACCCTGACCAGCGCCGCCAGTGGGTTGGTCGAAGGCTTGTCCCGCGCCACGGGCATGACATTTTGCTCGCTGGTCGCAGCACCGGAAGGCACCTACGTGGCCTACGTGCAGGGCTATGCGGATAAATACTTCACCCTCGTCGATTTCCAGCGGGATATCCTTGACTGGAGTAAGGAGAAATACTGACCATGGAACTGTGGACCATTCAGCTGGCACAATGGCGTGCCGCCAAAGCTCGAGGGGTCCCGCTGATTGATACCACCGTGAAATCGGGGGATCCGGTATTTGCACCGAACTGGACGATTGTCCAGGGCGTCAAGGCTAACATGATCACCGAGCAGGAGTATACCGAACGCTACCTGGATCTTATGCGTTCAAGCTTCAAACAGAATCGCCCGCGTTGGCTCACGCTCTGCTCCATGGAGCAGGTGGCCATTGCCTGTTACTGCCCGGTGGGCGTGTTCTGTCATCGACACCTGTTAGCTAACATGATCGAGAAAGTCTGCAGCGCTCACGGACTTCCATTCCAGGCAATGGGTGAGCTGCTGCCGTCACCAAAATGAAAAGGAGTGTGTCATGGGTAACAAAAAGGCTCGTGGGCCAGTGACGATCCCGCTACCGACCAGCTCGGTGTACGACCGTCGTGAGATTCTGCAGACCAACACCGGTCTGGAGGCTGCCCTCCGCAAGCGACGCAGTGCTGAAGTCGTCTACTACAGCCTACCCAGCCCCGGCCACGACGTCTACCGCCGCCGTATCTTCGCGGCCAAGCAGGACGCCAAGCAGATCCGTCTGGAGGACGCGCCAGACATCGAGGATTGCTACGACACCGATCTGCCGTGGATCGGCTACGTCAGCTTCAACGGTGCCTCGCGGAGCTTCCGTGCCAAGACGGTCCTGGGTGTCAGTGTCGAAGTGATCCGGGAATTCGACGGCTACCTCTACCTGATGACCGTGGAAGGGGTCAAGCCCGACAAACCCATCCCGCCGCGCCTGCTGATCCGCCGGCCGGCGTTGCTGGAAACCGGCTGGGTCAATGTCGAGGTCCATGCGCAGGTCACAGAGGAGCAGTTCGAGGAGCACTTCGCCCAGATGACGCCCCTCCCGGCAGCGTTACACGCCTACATGCACGACGTCGGCTACACGTACAACGGCGAGCTGGGTGTCTTCGAAGAGCACTTCCGCGTCGATGGCCAGCACCTGTTGCACGACCGGATTTGGGTCGGTCTCTACGGCAAGATCATTCATGGCACTGCGCCTGTCGTGGAGAAACAACCCCCGGTGCGTAAGCCCCGGGGTACAGCTCTGGACATCGTCAAGGCCCAGGCCAGTTCGGCGATTGCGTAACCCGCTCCACAGCCGGAGGCCGTGCCTCCGGCTGTATGCCATCAACCAGTCCCTAAAGGAGGGAAACCATGAAAGCTATTCTTATACCCGAAGCGGTCATCGACCGTGTAAAGCAAACAATGGTCGAGGCAGGTGACTTCTATACCGTCGAGCGAATCGACGGTACCAAGGTAGTTGTCAGCCTCTGGGACATGCCGACTGGCAGGGTCTGTGAGATCCTGCGTGACGGGGACCAGGTATTCACTGGGACGAACGAGCAGTTCCTCGGTGCTCTGATCGACCCGTTCTACGTGGCCATCGCCTGGCTGCTCGGTACCACGACGTTACGGTTTGGCACCACGACCTACTACAACGTCTACGGGTATCCCTCCAGGGAAAGCGAATGCTGGCGCCAGTGGACACCGGCGGAAGTCGCCCACCACGACTACACCGGCCTGTTGTTCACCAAGAGCAACCCCTCACCGGGGATGTTCCGTTACACCGCGGTCGAGCATGAACATCAAGTGCTGGAGGCCATCCAGCAGTTCATCGACACCGACATCATCAATGACCACCTGCACAAGCTGCTGGTACGTCATGGGGCTACGGGGAACTGGCGGTACTACCCGGTCGGCTTGGTCCTCCGTGGGATCAACACGGGGCGTCGTACGCCGGCAGAACACCGTCAACCCGGCCGGTCACGCCCACCCATGACGTGGCTGCGGTGGAAACGCCGTGAAATACTCGAACTCATCCAGGACAAACAGGAGATTTAACGATGCTCAGCTACCTCAATGAAGAACAGCGCCGTCAGTACGACAACGCCATTAAAGCCCGCGAGTCCCAGGGGCGTGAGCTGACCGTGGAGGAACAGCTCATCCTCAAGATGCTGCGCCATGACTGGACCCACGAGTACAGCGATGATGCCTCGGTAGCACGGCATGGACGTGAGGCAGAACGTCAGCTCAAGGCACTGATCGCGGAAGCGGACCTGGATCCAGCAGCGCGTGAGCGTCTGGAGCGTTACTTCCGCATGGGCAGCGCCAGCGCCGAGACCGAACTGCACCGCGAGTTCGGGTGGCTGTTCTACCGGGATGGTTACACCCCGCGGGGCAAGGTGGCCATGGCCCTGGCGGGCC
>Ga0182744_1000840_pt1 | contig 28186 bp, 29 predicted proteins | sample eDN3rd30CKraftMG_FD_128525 | JGI IMG/M metagenome (GOLD analysis project Ga0182744, IMG submission 128525) | Enriched Miracle-Growth compost microbial communities from Emeryville, California, USA - eDNA 3rd pass 30_C Kraft MG (version 2) (version 2) ... | reverse complement strand
ACGAGTTCATGGAAGCGGCGCTCTCGCATCGCATCGATGGCGGTGCGTCGGAGCCTGTCGCGGATCTGGAGTAGGATATCGCAGCGCGGCCGGACCTTGCGGCAATGCTTAGATGATATTCGCGATCTTGCGGCCGGCCTTGATGAAGCGCATTGGGTCGATGGCCGTATTGTTGCGGCGCACCTCATAGTGCAGGTGCGGGCCGGTCGAGCGGCCGCTCGTTCCCACCTTGCCGACCAGGTCGCCGCGCGCGAGCTGGTCGCCCACTTTCACCGAAATCTGCGACATGTGGGCGTAGCGGGTCGTCAGCCCGTCGCCATGGTCGATCTCCACCATGCGGCCATAGCCGCCGTTCCATCCTGCCCTGACGACGGTGCCCGCGCCGGCGGCGCGAACCGCCGAGCCGGACGGCGCGCGGAAATCCATGCCGGCATGCATGGCTGGCCGGCCGATCAGCGGATCGCGCCTTACGCCGAAAGGCGAGGAGATCGAAAAGCCGCGGGCGGGGCTGTGGATCGGCATCGTGTTCGCCGCCAGCTTGGCGCTCTCCAGTCGCCCCAATGCTTCATCGAGTTCGCGCACACGGGTCTCGAACATGGTCGTATCGTCGGCGGGGATATAGGGGCCGCCAATGCCGGTGATGCTCTCTTCGCCTTCGAGCTCGATGCGCATGCCGACATCCTCCAGCGCCTGGGCGATCGTGTCGGTCTGACGGTCGGCATCTTCGGCCAGCGATGCGATACGGTCGATCTGTTCGCTTTCGATCTTCTGCAGCGACTGGTTGATGGTGAGGAACAGATGGTCAGCCTTGTCCGCCGCCGTCATGGCGTCGGACGCGGTATCGCGCGTGTGCCAGAAGGCCATTGCGGGGAGGGATGTCGCGGCGGCGGCTTTCACCGGGGCCGGCGTGGCCGCATCGGCGCGATGGTCGGGTTCGGAGGCAGAAGGTTGCGGCGCGGGTGCTGCCATGTCGCCTTCAGCGCGCTCCAGAATGGGCCGCAGGCGGCCATGGCGCAGATAGAGCTGCGACTGGCGTTCCAGCAATTCGGAAACCTTCGTCTCCATCAATTGCTGGTCGAGAAGCTGGCGGCTGGTGATGCGGTCGACCTGCGCGCGCAGTGCTGAGATACGGTCCTCATAGGCCTGCTGCATGCGCGCCTGGCGTGCGATCGTCGCGCCGATCAGGTCGTCCCGCAAAACGAGATAGGTGGTTGCCAGCAGGTAGCCGACCGCTATGGCAGCGCAGACGGAGCCGACCAGCGCCAGCATCCACGGACGCACCATGAAGTGACGGATTTCGTCACCGCGCGCGATGATCACCATATGGGGAACGGCGCGCTTTCCGAAGACTGCCGATTGTCGAACCTGACCCAAGACTCGCTACCCCGTTAACCGAAAGCGATGGGGCAATTACACATTGTTAGGGTTAAGAAAGCTTTGCGGTTGCTGCGCAAGGCCGGCCGAAAGGCTAGGTTCGGACATGAAAAAGGCCGCCCGAGGCGGCCTTGAGGGGGAATGTCGGTATCCTGATCAGGTAAACAGATAGATCAGGATGATGATCGGGATAGGGATTCCGATCAGCCACAGAAGCAAGCCCTTCGCCATGTTTTTCTCCTTCCGGCATGTCTCGGGAAAAGAACGTGGCGAGGCTTGGATGGTTCCTTCCGGGTGAGCTAAAGCGACCTTGCGGCTTCGAGAACTGCGGCGGCATGGCCGGGAACCTTCACCTTCGGCCAGACCTGCGCGATGCGGCCATCGGCGTCCAGCAGCAGGGTCGTGCGCTCCACGCCCATATATTTGCGGCCATACATGCTTTTCTCGGTCCACACGCCATAGGCCTGCAGCACGTCCTTCGTTTCGTCCGATACGAGGTCGACCTTGAGGTCGTGCTTCTTCTTGAACTTGTCGTGGCTCTTGGCGCTGTCGGGTGACATGCCGATCACGACGACCCCAATTTTGTCGAACTCGGGCTTCAGGGCAGAGAAATCAATGGCCTCCGAGGTGCAGCCGCTGGTATCGTCCTTGGGATAGAAATAGAGGACGACCGGTTTGCCCCTGAGAGAGGAGAGCCTGACCGTACCGCCGCCATCGCGCGGGAGATCGAAATCCGGAGCTTCGGTGCCTGGAATGAGTTCAGCCATAGACGTGCCCTTCTTTGACGCTAGAGTATCCTGCAGCCGGATAAATTCATCCGGAATCGCACAAATGCGGCTAGATGGGACCGGCATGGCGCCAGCCCGGACAGTTCCGGGCGTCCGCCGCACGAGCGCCGGTCCGGGCGGACATATAGCCGAGAACGCCGATTCGTCCATTATCCCGCGGAGGTGACCGGAAGAGTGGACGCGAAGGTTCCCAGGCACGAGAAGATCAAGTTCAGGCGCCGCGATCTCTGCGCCCTCGACAGCCTGCCTTCGGCACGCGCCAATCCCTTGCCGCGCCGGCGCGTGCGCTCGTCCATCCGCGTCGCTTCCTATGGCGCGCTGGGTCTCGTCGTTCTGGCGTTCGTGCTTGCCGCTGCCGTCTATTTCGTCGGCAACAGCTTCATTGCTTCCGGGCGGCTTCAGACGGAGGCGCAGGCGCGCATCTCGCGGGCGCTCGGCTTTCCCGTGACGGCGACTATCGGCTCGACCGGCCTGTCGCTCGACCGGTCGCGTTTCGTGGCGGTCGACATACGCGATCTGTCGATCGCGGGGCTTGAATCCGAACGGACGCCGCTGACGGCCGGCCGGCTGAGCTTCGCGCTGCGGCCGCGCCCGCTCATTTCTGGCCGGACCGCCTTTGGCAGCGCCTTGCTGTCGGATGCGATCGTCGACATGTCGGGTCTTGGCCTTGAGGGCGGGGCGGAACTGCCGCCCTCGCTGGTCGACAGCAATGGCGTCATCGTTCCCGACAAGGTGCTGGAGCGGTTCTTCGTCATCCTGCATGCCACGCTCGATGCGATGCAGGCGGGCGACACGGAGATCCTGGAGATACGGGACGTCAGCATCAACTATGGCGACCCGGCGAAGCCTGAAACGGTCGCCATTTCCGCAGCCCGGCTGGAGGCTGCCGAAGGCGGGGCTTTCGCGCTGACGGGTGAGGTGGAGGCGGCGGGCCGGACATTCAGCGTCGAGACGAATTTTTCGCGTGCGGCGGCCGATGCGGATGCGGAGGTCGATCTGACGATTCGCGGCACGATGCCGAAGGGTGCGGAACGGCTTCCACTCGAAAATGCGCTGGGCGAGTTCACGCTCAGCCTGTCGGGGCGCGAGAATGCGACCGGCGGGCGGCAACTGGTCGCGTCGCTCGACGTCGACCAGGCCGGCGTCAAGCTCGGCGCCCCCGATGCGGTGCCGGTGTCGGGCACCGTACTTGCGACGCTGGCGGAAGGAACCAACAAGATCGAGTTCAACCGGATGGAGTTGCGCGCGGGCCGGTCGCGCTATCGCTTCACCGGGGCGATCGGGCCGCAGCCGTCCGACCAGCCGCCCGGCTACCGCTACGAATTCATGAGCAGTGGATCGCTGATCGCACCAGGCGATTCGACCGAGCCCGACCTGCCGGCGATGATGTCGGTGCTTGGCAGCATCGATCCGTCGGGCCGCCATATCATGGCCGACCAGCTCGGCATCGCCACCGGGCAGGGCGAGATCTTCGGCCGGGCGGGACTGTCGATCGAGCCCGGAAAATCACCCGGCGTGGACCTGTCGCTCGCCGTCAACCGCATGCCGGTGGGCCATGCCAAGACGATCTGGCCCTGGTTTGTCGCGCCCGGCGCGCGGCGCTGGGCCATGCAGCATGTCTATGGCGGACTGCTTGAAAATACCCAGATCCGGCTGGATGCCGAGCCGGGTTTCTTCGGACACGGCGTGCCGCTGAATGCCGAGCGCCTTGAAGCGACCTTCCATATCGCCGGCACGCGCTTCGATGTGGCCGGCGCCATCCCACCGGTGCGGGATGCCGTGGGAACGCTCACGCTCAACGGCATGGACATCGATATCGCGCTGACCAGCGGGACCGTCTACATGCCGAGCGGCCGCACTGTGGCGACCAAGGGTGGAACCCTGACGATCGCCGATGCGGATACGCCGCCGCTGATCGGCGATCTCGACATGGAACTGGAGGGCAGCGCCGATGCCATCGTCGAACTCGCCAGCTACGACCCCATCGACGTGTCGCGCTTCATCGATCTCGCGCCGCAGGATCTGACCGGCGACGTTCGCGGAAAGGTGGAGGCGCTCATCCCGCTGCAGGCCGGTATCGATCGCGAGGATCTCACATGGCAGGTCGACCTCGCCTATGAAAATCTGGCGATCGCCAAACCGTTCGAAGGCCAGATGGTGACCGAGGCGAAAGGGACCATCAAGGCGGAGCCGGCATCGACGGTGATCGAGGCCAAGGCCAGGCTGAGCGGGATGCCGGCGACGATCTCCATGTTCGAACCGCTGGGGGAGAACAAGGGCTCGCGCCGCCGCAACTTCCGGATCGACACGGACGATGCGACGCGGGCGAAGCTGATGAGCGGACTTTCGACCGTTCTTTCCGGCCCGGTCACATTCGACCTGAATATGACGGGCACCGACAGCACGCAGCGCATCGTCGCCGATCTCGGCCGCTCGACGTTGAAGCTGCCCTGGGTCGGCTGGTCGAAGGGCGCCGGGGTGCCTGCAACGGCGAGTTTCGCGCTCGATACCAAGGACGGCGCGTCGCGCATCAGCAATTTCGTCCTGCGCGGCGAGACCTTTGGCGGCAGCGGAAGCATGAGCTTCGACAGGAACGGCCTCGCCGCGCTCCGCTTCCCGTCCATCGCGCTCAATCGTGGCGACAGCGCCGCCATTTCCGTCGATCGCAAGGGAAGTCGCTATGCGATCAATGTCAGCGGCAAATCGTTCGATGCGCGCCCGGTCATCAGGGTTGTCGATGCACAGTCGGGCCGCAGCGGCGGAGAAGAGCCGCCGCCCGTCAGCGTGACGGTGGATGCCGATATCCAGACGCTCGGGGGCTTCAACGGCGAATCCCTGTCCGACGTGAAGCTCGCCTATTCGGGGGACGGCAAGAAGATCGACGGATTGCGGGCATCTGCCTCCACCAAATCCGGCGCGCGCTTCACGGTGGTGGACGCGGTAGCCGGCGGCACGCGACGCACGGAGGCGCAGACGGGCGATGCCGGCGCGGTACTGCGTTTCCTCGATGTCTATCCCCATGTGCTCGGGGGCACCGCGACGCTTTCGCTCAGCGGGCCCGCCGATGGGGTGAATCGCGGCAGGGTCGAGGTCCATGATTTCACCATCGCCAATGACCAGCGCCTCAACACGATCGTGGCGAATGCACCGGCGGGCGCGGATCGGTCTGCAAACCAGGCCAACGGCTCGCGCACCCAGTTCGATCGCGGTTTCGCGGTTCTGGAAAAGGGCGACGGCTATCTCAATGTCGCCGAAGGCGTGGTGCGCGGCCCGACGATCGGCTCGACCTTCCAGGGCACGGTGTTCGACAGACGCAGCGAGATGAACATCACCGGCACCTTCATGCCGGCCTACGGGCTCAACCGCATCTTCGGCGAAATCCCGCTGATCGGGCAGATCCTCGGCAATGGCCGCGACCGCGGGCTGATCGGCATCACCTTCAGGCTGACCGGAAAGGCGACGGAGCCGAAATTGCAGGTCAACCCACTCTCCGCGGTGGCGCCAGGCATCTTCCGCTCGATCTTCGAATATCGGTAACAGCAGCTTTCGCCAATCGCCGCCGTTCCAGAAGAGGCGGAAAGCAAGCGAACAGCGTTCTTCTCCCCGTGTCCGGGGAGAAGTGCCCGGCACGGCGATGAGGGGCGGCGCAATCGTCGGAGGGCGTTCCGACTCACATAGGGCGCGACGCGCTTTAGGTCGGCCGCACCAGAATGTGCTTCTTCTTGCCGAGCGAAAGTTTCACAACGCCGCCGTCGCCGATCTCGCCGCTGCCGACCGACATTTTTTCGTCGGAGACTGGCTGGTCGTTGATACGCACCGCGCCGCCCTGAACGTGGCGGCGCGCCTCGCCGTTGGAGCCGGCGAGGCCGGCCTTCACCATCAGCGAGAGCAGGCCGATGCCGGCATCGAGCTCCGCCCCCGGCACTTCGATGGTGGGCAGGCTTTCGGCCAGTGCGCCTTCCTCGAAGGTCTTGCGCGCCGTTTCCGCCGCTTCCTCGGCTGCCGCGCGACCGTGCAGGATCGCCGTCACCTCGGTCGCCAGCACCTTCTTGGCATCGTTGATTTCCGCCCCGCCAAGCGCTGCCAGCCGTGCGATCTCGTCCATTGGCAGCGTGGTGAACAGTTTCAGGAAGCGCGCCACGTCGGCGTCTTCCGTGTTCCGCCAATACTGCCAGAAATCGTAGACAGGCATCAGTTCGGCATTCAGCCAGACCGCGCCCGAGGCCGACTTGCCCATCTTCGCGCCGGAGGCGGTCGTCAGCAGCGGCGAGGTCAGCGCGTAGAGCTGCGGCGTGCCCATGCGGTGACCAAGGTCGATGCCATTGACGATATTGCCCCACTGGTCCGAGCCGCCCATCTGGAGCCGGCAGCCGGTGCGCCGGTTCAGCTCCACGAAATCGTAGGCCTGGAGGATCATGTAGTTGAATTCGAGGAAGGACAGCGACTGCTCGCGGTCGAGGCGCGACTTCACGCTGTCGAAGGACAGCATGCGATTGACCGAGAAGTGGCGGCCGACATCGCGCAGGAATTCGAGATAGTTGAGCGGGCGCAGCCAGTCGGCATTGTTGATCATCAGCGCCGGGTTGCCGGGCCTGTCATAGTCGAGATAACTCGAAAAGACGTGCTTGAGCGAGGTGATATTGTCCTCGATCATGTCCACCGTCATCAGCTTGCGGGCTTCCTCCTTGAAGGAGGGATCGCCGACCATGCCGGTGCCGCCGCCCATCAGCGAAATGGGCTGGTGGCCCGTCGCCTGCATCCAGTGCAGCATCATGATCTGGGTGAGATGGCCGACATGCAGGCTGGAGGCTGTCGGATCGTAGCCGATATAGGCGGTGACCTTCTCTTTCGCGAAGAGTTCGTCCAGACCGGTCTCGTCGGAAATCTGGTGGATGAAGCCGCGCTCGGAAAGCGTGCGCAGGAAATCGGACTTGAAGGCGGTCATTTTCGGCTCTCTTGGAAATCTGGTCGTGTCGCATACAACACGCACGGCGCGCCTTTAGCAGGCGGGGGCGCGAGAATCACGTAAAAGAGTCAGTAAATGTTTACTTACTTCCGGGGCCATGAACGTCACCACAGCAATCGGCCTGATGAGCGGCACATCGATGGATGGCATCGACCTCGCGGTGCTGCGCACCGACGGCGAAGATTTCGTCAAGCGGGGGCCTTCGCATTTCGTTCCCTACGAAGCCGCCTTCCGGAAAATGATCGAGGTCGGGCTTGTCGACGCCAAAAAGATAGTCAAGCGCAACGAGCGGCCCGGCCGGCTCGACGAACTGGAGCGTGAGATCACGCTGCGCCATGCGGCTGCGGTCGATGAATTCCGCAGCAAGCTGCCGCCGGAATGGCGGCCGGAACTGATCGGATTCCATGGGCAAACCGTGCTACACCGGCCCGAACAGGCCCTGACAGTGCAGCTTGGCGACGGCCAGCTTCTGGCGCGGGAAACCGGATTGCCGGTGGTCTACGACCTGCGCGCCGCCGATATGGTCGCAGGAGGGCAGGGCGCGCCGCTGGTGCCTGCCTATCATGCTGCGCTGGCGAAGATGCGCCCCGAGGGTTTGCGGCGCTGGCCGGTGTGTTTCGTCAATATTGGCGGCATATCGAACATCACCTGGGTCGGCGAGAGCGGCGATCCCATCGCCTTCGACAGCGGGCCAGGGAATGCGCTGATCGACCAATGGGTGCAGGCAGAGGGCGGCGTGCCCTACGATGCCGGCGGCATGATCGCCTCGGAAGGCGGCGTGGTGCCCGCCGTCCTGCGGCGTTATCTCGACAAGCCCTTCTTCCGCCGCGCCGGACCGAAATCGCTCGATCGCAACGATTTCACGCTGGAAGAGGCGAGCGGGCTCGAGCTTGCCGATGGTGCGCGCACGCTTGCCGCCGTTTCGGCGGGCGCCATCCTCGAAGCGGCGCAGCATATGCCGTCGTCGCCAAAACTCTGGATCGTCTGCGGCGGCGGGCGCAAGAACCCGCATATTATGCGCGACCTCGCCGATGGCGCGGCGAAGGCCGGTGCCGAGGTGATCCTCGCGGAGGACGCTGGGCTCAACGGCGATTCCATGGAGGCGGAAGCCTGGGCCTATCTCGCGGTTCGCGCCCGGCGCGGCCTGCCGATCACATGGCCGGGCACGACCGGTTGCCGCGCGCCTACCGGTGGAGGCGTTACGGCGTTTCCCTGAGCAGGCGGCGGAACTGGATGAAGCCTTCGGCATCGGTCGCGAGCGGGCGGAAACGGCAGTGTCGCACGAGCGCCAGCGCGGTCGCATTCTCATGTGCGACATAGGCGTCGGCATATTCGAAGCGCTCGGCGGCGCGATGCAGAAAAGCGTCGAGAACCCGCCATCCGACGCCTTGCCCGCGCCGCGCCGGATCGACCGTGATCAGAAGGCTGATGCCGTTGTCGCCCTCGACATCGTACTGAATCAGCGCGACCGGAACGTTGCCCAGCGTCGCGATCTCCGCGACCGCGCCGCCATCCGGATCGGAGATATAGTCGAACCAGTCCTTGTCCGGGGCAGGCACCCAGCGCGCTGTCTCGGTGTCATCGAACCAGTGTGCGCATGCGTCGATGTCGAGGGGATCGAAGCGACGCAGGCGCAGGAGTGGCATGGCGTCAGCGGATGCGCTTGGGGCGCGGGTCCGACAATTCGCCGGCGAGACGGCGGTCGAGATAATCGGCGCATTCAGCCAGCAGCGTGTCGGCGTCGTTGGAGAAGAAATGGTTGGCGCCGGGCATCGTCTTCTGCGTGATGGTGATGCCCTTCTGCGACTGCAATTTGTCGACCAGCCCCTGCACATCCTTCGGCGGCGCCACCTTGTCGGCATCGCCATGGATGATCAGGCCGGACGACGGGCAGGGAGCCAGGAAGGAGAAATCGTAGATATTGGGCTGCGGGGCGATCGAGATGAAGCCCTCGATCTCCGGGCGGCGCATCAGCAACTGCATGCCTATCCAGGCGCCGAAGGAATAGCCGGCCACCCAGCAGTTCTTGGAATCGGGATGCAGCGACTGCACCCAGTCGAGCGCGGCGGCCGCGTCAGACAGTTCGCCCGTGCCATGGTCGAACTCGCCCTGGCTGCGGCCGATGCCGCGGAAGTTGAAGCGCAACGTAGTGAAATCGCGCTTCTGGAACATGTAGAAGAGGTCATAGACGATCTTGTTGTTCATCGTCCCGCCGAATTGCGGGTGGGGGTGAAGCACGATCGCGATCGGCGCGTTCTTTTCCTTCGAAGGCTGATAGCGCCCTTCGAGACGACCAGACGGACCGGTGAAGATGACCTCGGGCATGATGACTCCGTCGCGAGAGAGGCGCTCGCTTCAACATACAGGCCAGACTAAACTTGACGTCGGCCAGCATGTTTTCTAAAACAATTTAGAATGATTCAAAAGTAGCCGACGGGCCTCGTTGCCGGCAAGGCCGGTAGATAGGACGTCCCGACCTTGAATTTCAAGGAAATAACGCCGTCGGCGGCATCTTCGCCGCAAGTGAGGTTCGCAGTTCAACGATGACAGCCCCGCGCGTCTATCTCGACTACAATGCAAGCGCGCCGCTTTTGCCGCAGGCGCGCGAGGCAATGTTGTCGGCGCTCGCGCCGGGGGCGAATGCGTCATCCGTGCATGCGGACGGGCGGCGCGCGCGCCAGCTGGTCGAGCACGCGCGCAGGAGAGTGGCGGCGCTCTGCGGCGCGCGTGCCGAACATGTCACCTTCACTTCAGGCGCGACCGAGGCGGCCAATTGGATGCTGTCGCCCGAATGGCGGATGGGGCGGGCGGCGCTCCATATGTCGCGGCTCTATGTGGGTGCAACGGAGCATCCCTGCATCCTGTCCGGCGGGCGCTTTGCGTCCGACAATATCAGCGTTCTTCCCGTTCATGCGGATGGCCGGTTGGATCTCGATGCGCTTCGTGCGGCGCTGGCTGGGCATGATGCGTCGGCGGGGCTTCTGCTCATTGCCGTGCAAATGGCGAACAATGAGACCGGCGTGATCCAGCCGGTGGCGGAGATCGCGGCAATCGTGAAGGCTGCGGGCGGCGTGCTGGTTGTCGATGCGGTGCAGGCGGCGGGGCGCATCAAGATCGATATTTCAGGTGCTTGCGGCGACTTCCTCATTATTTCCTCGCACAAGATCGGCGGCCCGCAGGGTGCGGGCGCTATTGTGGGCGTGTCGGATCTGATGATGCCGGCACCGCTTCTGCGTGGCGGTGGGCAGGAAAAGGGCCATCGCGCCGGGACGGAAAATGTCGCGGCGATAGCGGGTTTTGGCGCTGCGGCGGAGATTGCCGCAACCGGCATCGCGGCGGCGGATGGCCTGGCGTCCTTGCGCGACCGCGCCGAGATGGCTGTGGCGGCTACTTTTCCCGAGGCGGTCATCCATGGGGCGGGCGCGTCGCGGCTTGCCAATACGCTGTTTTTCAGCATACCGGGCGTCAAGGCAGAGACCTTGCAGATCGCGCTCGACCTTGCCGGTATTTCCACTTCGGCGGGCTCGGCCTGTTCGTCGGGTCGGGTCGGACCGAGCCATGTTCTGGCGGCGATGGGCGTGGGCGAAAATGCAAGCGCGCTTCGTGTCTCGATGGGCCATGCCACGACCGTGGATGATGTGGATCGCTTTGCCGCCGCGCTGGCGGCTTTTGCCGATCGTCTGGCCGGCGGCAACAGAGCCGCCTGACGATTGGACCAAATACGCCATGACGGGTGCATTTTCCCGCGTGGCACACTACATGAGACGGGTCGCCGTGTTGGCGATGCAGTCGAAAACAGCCGGACCTTGAATCCGGCATGGATGGAGAGTGCCGATGCCTGCTGTGCAGGAAACGATCGAGCAGGTCCGCAAGATCGATGTGGACCAGTACAAGTATGGTTTCGAGACGAAGATCGAGACCGACAAGGCCCCCAAGGGGCTCAACGAAGATATTATCCGCTTCATTTCGGCGAAGAAGGACGAGCCGGAATGGATGCTGGAATGGCGTCTCGGCGCCTATCGCCGCTGGCTGACGCTCGAAGAGCCGAACTGGGCGCGTGTGTCCTATCCGAAGATCGATTTTCAGGACATCCACTACTATGCCGCCCCGAAGGGGCAGACCGGCCCGACCTCGCTGGACGAGGTCGATCCGGAATTGCTGCGCGTCTATGAAAAGCTCGGTATTCCGCTCAAGGAGCAGGAGATCCTCGCCGGCGTGCAGAAGCCCGTCGCAGACGCGGAAGGTGAAGCGAGCGACAATATCTATGCATCGGGCCGCGTGGCGGTGGATGCGGTGTTCGATTCCGTTTCGGTGGTGACGACCTTTAAGGAGGAACTCGCCAAGGCCGGCGTCATCTTCTGCTCGATCTCCGAGGCGATCCGCGAGCATCCTGAGCTGGTGAAGAAATATCTCGGCTCGGTCGTGCCGACGACGGACAATTATTACGCCACGCTCAATTCGGCGGTCTTCACCGACGGCTCCTTCGTCTTCGTGCCGAAGGGCGTTCGCTGCCCGATGGAACTGTCCACCTATTTCCGCATCAACGAGAAGAATACCGGCCAGTTCGAGCGCACGCTGATCATCGCCGAGGAGGGGGCCTATGTCTCCTATCTCGAAGGCTGCACGGCGCCCCAGCGCGACGAGAACCAGCTCCATGCCGCCGTGGTGGAACTGATCGCGCTCGACGATGCCGAGATCAAATATTCGACGGTGCAGAACTGGTATCCGGGCGATGCGCAGGGCAAGGGCGGCATCTACAACTTCGTGACCAAGCGCGGCGACTGCCGCGGCGACCGCTCGAAGATCTCCTGGACGCAGGTGGAGACCGGTTCGGCCATCACCTGGAAATATCCGTCCTGCATCCTGCGCGGTGATGATTCACAGGGCGAGTTCTATTCGATCGCCGTGTCGAACGGCCACCAGCAGATCGACAGCGGCACCAAGATGATCCATCTCGGCAAGAACACGTCGAGCCGGATCATCTCCAAGGGTATTTCGGCCGGCAATTCGAACAACACCTATCGCGGCCAGGTGTCGGTGCACCGCAAGGCAACCAATGCGCGCAATTTCACCAATTGCGACTCGCTGCTGATCGGCAATGACTGCGGCGCGCATACGGTGCCCTATATCGAGGCGAAGAACGCGTCGGCCCAGATCGAGCACGAGGCGACGACCTCGAAGATCTCGGAAGACCAGAAGTTCTACGTGATGCAGCGTGGCATTCCCGAGGAGGAAGCCATCGCGCTGATCGTCAACGGCTTCGTCAAGGACGTCATCCAGGAACTGCCGATGGAGTTCGCCGTCGAGGCGCAGAAGCTCATCGGTATTTCCCTTGAAGGCTCGGTCGGCTGACCGCCCAAACGCATACGGACAAGAACAATGCTTGAGATCAAGAACCTGCATGCCCGCATCGCCGAAGACGGCACCGAGATCATCCGTGGCCTGAACCTCACCGTGAAGGACGGCGAGGTCGCAGCCATCATGGGGCCGAACGGCTCGGGCAAGTCGACGCTTTCCTATATCCTCGCCGGCCGCGAGGATTATGAGGTCACCGAGGGCGAGATCCTTTTCAATGGCCAGTCCATCCTGGAGATGGACCCGGCCGAGCGCGCCGCAGCCGGCATCTTCCTCGCTTTCCAGTATCCGATGGAGATACCGGGCGTGGCGACGATGGAATTCCTCAAGGTCGCGCTCAATTCGCAGCGCAAGGCGCGTGGCGAGGAGCCGCTGAAGATTCCGGAGATGCTGAAGCGCGTGAAGGATGCCGCCGGCAGCCTGCAGATGAACATGGACATGCTGAAGCGGCCGCTCAATGTCGGCTTTTCCGGCGGCGAGAAGAAGCGCGCGGAAATCCTGCAGATGAAGCTGCTGGAGCCGACGCTCTGCGTGCTGGACGAGACCGATTCCGGCCTCGACATCGACGCGCTGAAGATCGTGGCGGACGGCGTGAACGCCTTGCGCTCGCCCGACCGCTCGATGGTCGTCATCACCCACTACCAGCGCCTGCTGGACTATATCGTGCCCGACAGCGTGCACGTGCTCTATCAGGGCCGCGTGGTGAAATCGGGCGACAAGTCGCTCGCTGTGGAACTCGAGAACAATGGCTATGCCGGCGTGATCGGCGAGGCGGCGTGAGGTGACGGCAATGAATATGCACGCACAGCCTCAGATGACGCCCGCCGAAGCGGCGCTTGTCGAAGGCTTTCTGGCGCGGATGTCGGATCTTCCGGGCAATGCCGACATGACGGTGCTGCGCGACGAGGCGATCGAGCAGGTCAAGGCCGGCCTGCCCACGCGCCGGGTCGAGGCGTGGCACTATACCGACCTTCGCCGCCTTCTGACGATCGTTCCGGACTTCGATCCGGCCGCCAGGGCGAAGCCGCTTGCCTCGGTGCTCGCCGGCTCCACCGTCCTGCCGGTGTTGAACGGCACGGCCGCGCCGGTGCCGGTAGTCGAAGGTTTCACGGCGACGACGCTGGCGCAGAATCTGCATGACGGCGCGGTGAAGGTTTCCCTCGCCGATGCAGACGATGCGGTGGGCACGATCAACACCGCGCTGGTGAGCGACGGCTATGTCCTGTCGCTCGATGCAGGCGCTTCCATCGAAGCGCCGATCGAGTTGCAGAATGTCCATGCCGGCGGCCAGGCGCATGTGCGCTTCGACGTTTCGATCGGCGCCGGCGCGAAGGCGACCTTCATCGAGCGGCAGGCCGGAGATGGCAGTGCGCTGGTGTCTTCCATCTCCACGCTCGACATCGCCGAAGGCGCGGAGATCGTCTGGATCCTCGTTCAGGAACAGCCGCTCGATGCGAGCTATCTCGGCCGGATCGAGGCGAAGCTCGGCAGGGACGCGAAACTGTCGCTCTTCCTGCTCAATGCCGGCGGCCGTCTCGTACGGCAGGAAGTGAAGGTGGTTGCCGAAGGGCAGTCGAGCATCTTCACCCTGCGCGGCGTCAATCTGCTCGGCGGGCAGACGCATTGCGACGTCACCATGGTGCTCGACCATCTCGGCTATGGCGCGCAATCTACCGAGATCATCCGCAATGTCCTGACGGGCCGGGCGCATGGCGTCTTCCAGGGCCAGATCCGGGTGGCGCAGGAGGCGCAGAAGACCGATGCGAAGATGGCCTGCAATGCGCTGGTCCTCTCCGACGATGCGGAATTCTCCACCAAGCCGGAGCTGGAAATTTTCGCCGACGACGTGGCCTGCGGCCATGGCGCGACGGTGACGGAGATCGACCACGACCATCTCTTCTATCTGATGGCCCGCGGCGTGCCGGAGCTCGAGGCGCGTTCGCTGCTGGTCAAGGCCTTCCTCGCCGAGGTGATCGAGGAACTGGAAGACGAAGCACTGGTGGTGGCGTTGGAAGAAAAGCTGGACGCCTGGTTCTCCGCTCAGGAGTAGGGTGCTCCGCACAAAGGAAGGAAGCGGCGCATTGGCGCCGGACACCGATGGACCAGAAAGTCGAACACAAGCCCTATGACGTTGCGGCAATCCGTCGCGATTTCCCGATCCTGTCGCGGGAGGTCTATGGCAAGCCGCTCGTCTATCTCGACAATGGCGCGTCGGCGCAGAAGCCGCAGGCGATGATCGATGCGGTCACGCATGCCTATGCCCACGAATATGCCAATGTGCATCGCGGTCTTCATTTCCTCTCCAATGCGGCGACGGACGCATATGAGGCGGCGCGCGAGAAGGTGCGTCGCTTCCTGAACGCGGCCAGCGTGGACGAGATCGTCTTCACCAAGTCCACCACGGAATCGATCAACACCGTCGCCTATGGCTGGGGCATGCCCAATATCGGCGAGGGCGACGAGATCGTCATCTCGATCATGGAGCACCACTCCAACATCGTGCCGTGGCATTTCATTCGCGAGCGGCAGGGCGCGAAGCTCGTCTGGGTGCCGGTGGCCGAAGATGGCAGCTTCGACATCGCCGAGTTCGAGAAGCGGCTGACGCCACGCACGAAACTGGTCGCGATCACGCAGATGTCGAATGTGCTGGGAACGGTGACGCCGGTCCGCGAAATCGTCGAGATCGCTCATGCGCGCGGCATCAAGGTGCTGGTCGACGGCAGCCAGGCCGCGGTTCACATGCCGGTGGACGTGCAGGCGCTGGGCTGTGACTGGTATGTCCTTACCGGCCACAAAGTCTACGGACCGTCGGGCATTGGCGTGCTCTATGGTCGCAAGGAAGCGCTTGAAGCCATGCGCCCCTTCCAGGGCGGTGGCGAGATGATCCTCGACGTATCCGAGGATGCGATCAGCTATAACGAGCCGCCACATCGCTTCGAGGCCGGCACGCCGCCCATCGTGCAGGCGATCGGGCTCGGTGCGGCGCTCGACTATATGGATTCGATCGGCCGCGACCGCATCGCTGCGCATGAGGCTGATCTGCTCTCCTATGCGCAGGAGCGGCTGTCACGCATCAATTCGCTGCGCATCTTTGGCACGGCGCTCGGCAAGGGAGCGATCGTCTCCTTCGAGATGCAGGGCATTCATGCGCATGACGTCTCGATGGTGATCGACCGCGCCGGCGTGGCCGTGCGGGCGGGCACGCATTGCGCGCAGCCGCTGCTCAAGCGCTATGGCGTGACCTCGACATGCCGGGCCTCCTTCGCCATGTATAATACACGCGCCGAGGTGGATGCCCTGGCCGAAGCGCTGGAAAAAGCGCGCAGTTTCTTCGGATGAGCGAGATGAGCGACGATATCGCGGCCGAGCCGCAGGCCAATGAAGCGGCAATGCGCAATCCGGGTGAATCGGCTATTCCCGCCGAGGAGCTGGCGCGGCTGACCGACGACATCATCGGTGCGCTGAAGACCGTCTACGATCCGGAAATCCCGGCCGACATCTACGAGCTAGGCCTCGTCTACCGCATCGACATCGAGGACGACCGTTCGGTGAAGATCGACATGACGCTGACGGCGCCCGGCTGTCCGGTGGCGGGTGAGATGCCCGGCTGGGTGCAGAATGCCGTCAGTGCCGTGGAGGGCGTGTCGGATGTCGATGTGCAGATGACTTTCGATCCGCCATGGACGCCCGATCGCATGTCGGAAGAGGCACGGTTCGCGGTCGGCTGGTACTGACCCGGTCGGCGCGGAGACGCGCATGAAGCTCGCTGTCGATCCGGCGGACCATATTCGCAGGAACATGCCGCTCTTTGCGCTTCCGTCCTGTCCCCATGTCCGGATTCACGCGGCAAATGCAGGAAGCGCGCTGAGCCGTCTGCTTGGCGACGACGCTGCCGCGCCATATTGGGCATTCGCATGGGCCGGGGGGCTGGCGCTGGCGCGATACGTCTCCGATCATCCCGAATGCGTGGCGGGCTTGCGCGTGCTGGACTTCGGCGCGGGCTCGGGGCTCGTCGGCATTGCGGCGGCGAAGGCCGGCGCATATGCGGTCACGGCGGCTGAGACGGACCCTATGGGGGCAGTGGCGATCACGCTGAATGCGGCGGCGAACGAGGTCAGGATCAATCGGGTCGCGCGCGACATGACGGGCGGGCCCGTGCCGGAGGTGGATGTCATCCTGGCCGGAGACGTATTCTACGACGCGGCGCTTGCCCGCACCGTGACCGGCTTTTTCGACAGATGTGCTGCGCAAGGTATCCGCATTCTGGTTGGCGATCCGGGACGGGTACATCTGCCGCTGGCCCGACTGACCGAATGCGCGCGCTATCCGGTGGCCGATTTTGGGGAGAGTGCCGGCGCCGCGGGTTCGGTGGCCTGCGTTCATATGTTTGCGTGACTTGAAGCGGGTGGGAAACTTCACCACTTTCAGGTAGAACTGGTTCGATCCCCGGGCCTTGAACCCGGCGGAAATGGAGCATGGCATGGGAAGATTTCAGGTCATTTCGCTGACCGACGGAGCTGCGGAGCGTATCCGGGAGATCGTGTCGGATCGTGACGATGCAAAGGGCGTGCGCGTCGGTATCAAGAAGGGTGGCTGCGCGGGCATGGAATATACGATCCAACTCGTGACCGAGCCGGAAGCGAAGGACGACCATATCGAGCATGCGGGCGCGCATGTGTGGGTGGCGCCCGAGGCCGCGCTCTACCTGCTCGGCACGCAGATGGACTTCGAGGTCACGACGCTCAGGACGGGCTTCACCTTCAACAATCCGAATCAGTCATCCGCCTGTGGCTGCGGCGAATCCGTCGAGCTGAAGCCGGCGGACCTGAAGGAGCTGGCGGAGGCGCGGGCAGGGGCCTAGTTTCGGCTTGCCGACAGGCTGCTTGGTGACAAGCCCGCCGGGCCGCGCCATAGTCACCACATGGATCAGGACTATCTGCGCGACCTCTTTGCCGGCATCGGCCCGATCTCGCTCCGCCGCATGTTCGGTGGATACGGAATCTATCAGGACGGCACGATCTTCGCGGTCGTGCTGCGCGACCAACTTCTCCTCAAGGGCGATGCAGAGGTTGCGGACGAATATGAAGCGGCCGGCATGGTGCGCTGGCAATATGTCGGCAAGCGCCACGGCAAGCCGGTGGCAATGCCCTACTGGACCGCTCCCGAAAGCGCGCTGGACGACCCCGACGAGATGACAGACCTGGCCCGCAAGGCACTGTCAGCGGCGCGGCGCAGCGCGAGTTGAGCGCTTTACCGCGGCCTGAGTCCTTCGACGGGCGAGCCCCGAAGGACGTACCCGACGAGATCAGACTTTCACGACAATCTTCATGAAATCGGGCAGGTCGTCGCCGAAACCAACGGTGCGGTCGCCATTGTCGCGCTCGCGCGGCTCGCTTCTTGCGGCGTTCTGCGCACGGATCGCATCGCGGCGTTCCCGCTTCTCGGTGTCGCGGGCAGGTGTGGGGGCGGCTTCGACAGCCTCCTCGACTTCCGCCGATGCCTCCTCGCGCGGGCGGCGGCCACGGCGTTCCTCGCCGTCACGCGGCTTGCGCTCGCGATCGCCGCGTCCTCGCCCGGCGCGCTGGGGAGCACCCCTTCCGCGACGCGGTGCATCCTCGGCTGAATCGTCGGTCGTCAGGGTCGTAAGATCGCCGTCGAGCCATTCGATCTGCTGGTTCGTCAGCTTCAGGATGGCGTCGAGATATTTCGTGTCCGACCTGGTGACGATCGTGAACGCCTTGCCCGACCGTCCGGCGCGGCCGGTGCGGCCGATGCGGTGGACATAATCCTCCGCATGGATAGGCACGTCGAAATTGAAGACGTGGCTGACATCGGGAATGTCGAGGCCGCGCGCGGCGACGTCGGACGCCACCAGCAGCTTGAGCTTGCCGTCACGGAACGCGGCGAGCATCGCCATGCGGGCGCGCTGGTCCATGTCGCCATGCAGCGCGCCGGCATCGAAATCGTGCTTCACCAGCGAGCGGAAGAGCTCCGACACATCCACCTTGCGGTTGCAGAAGATGATCGCGTTCTTCAGGCCGTCTTCCTCGGCGCGGATGAGCTTGCGCAGCGTTTCGCGCTTGTCCCAGCTCTTGGAGCCGGACTTCACGAGGCGCTGGGTGATGTTTTCGCCAGTCGTCGCCGCACGGGCAACTTCCACGCGCACCGGCGCCTGCAGGAACTGTTCGGTGAGCTTGGTGATCTCCGGCGGCATGGTGGCGGAGAAGAAAAGCGTCTGACGGGTGAAGGGAATGAGCTTGGCGATGCGCTCGATATCCGGGATGAAGCCCATGTCGAGCATGCGGTCCGCCTCGTCGATGACGAGAATTTCCACGGCCGACAGAAGCAGCTTGCCGCGCTCGAAATGGTCGAGCAGGCGGCCCGGCGTTGCGATCAGCACATCCGCGCCGCGTTCCAGCTTCTTCTCCTGTTCGTCGAAGGAGACGCCGCCGATCAGGAGGGCGATATTGAGGCGGTGGTTCTTGCCGTATTTAACGAAGTTCTCCTCCACCTGCGCCGCCAGTTCGCGGGTCGGTTCGAGGATGAGCGTGCGCGGCATCCGTGCGCGGGCGCGGCCCTTTTCGAGGCGCGTGATCATCGGCAGCACGAAGGCGGCGGTCTTGCCGGTGCCCGTCTGGGCGATGCCGAGGACATCCTTTCCCTGAAGCGCATGCGGTATGGCGCCGGCCTGGATCGGCGTCGGCGTCGTGTAACCGGCGTCGGTCACCGCGCCGAGAACTTTGGCTGAAAGGCCGAGATCCGCGAATGTTGGCGCGGTTTCAGCAATCTGATCGTCAGATGACACTTGTGTGGTTGTCTTCACAGTTGGGACGCCGGCGGCAGCGTCACGATATCGCAGCCGGCCACAAGGCCGGGGCACCAGTGCTCGCTATGGCGTCAATGCCCGGATGTCAACAAGATCGTGGCCAAAGGCGCCTTCGATTGCTCATTTTCGCGGATTTTTCACGTATAATTGTCAATAGCGGAACTGTTCCGTCAGGATTCTCTCATCCCACGAATGGCTCGCGTCGAAAAGAATGGTCGCGGTACGGTTGCGCGACTCCCGCACCGTCACCGTCCGCACCGACCGGACTTCCAGATTGTCGGCCACCGCATTGACCGGCCGCTTGGCATATTCCAGCACGTCGAACGTCACTTCCGCGCGATTTGGAAGCAGCGCGCCACGCCACCTGCGGGGGCGAAAGGGGCTGACGGGGGTCAGGGCCAGGAGCGGCGCGTCCAGCGGCAGGATCGGCCCGTGGGCGGAGAGGTTATAGGCCGTGGAACCCGCTGGGGTCGCCACCATCACGCCATCGCACACAAGCTCCTCGAGGCGCAGATGCCCGTCGATGAGGATGCGCAGGCGGGCCGCCTGCGCCGCCTGCCGGAACAATGAGACCTCATTGATCGCAATGGCGCGGTGGCGCGTGCCGCCCACGTCCTCTGCCTCCATTTCGAGGGGACGGATCGTTTCCGCGATCGCCGCGGCGATGCGCTCGCGCAGGCCTTCCTCGCTATACTCGTTCATGAGGAATCCGATCGTGCCGCGATTCATGCCGTAGATCGCGCGCCCGGTGTCCATGTTCTCATGGAGCGTCTGGAGCATGAAGCCGTCGCCGCCGAGCGGAACGATGATGTCCGCTTCCTCGATGCGGGCCTGCCCGTAGAGTGCGGAAAGGCGCGCCGCCGCCGCCTGGGCATCCTCGCTGTCGGCGGCGATGAAGGCAATGGATTGCGGAAGCTGATCGCTCATGGGCCCTCCCGGCATATGGCAGCCGGTCAGGTAGCATGTGCAGGCGGCGGCGGCGAGGGGTAGCATTCGCGCTGCCCATACTGCCTGCTGGCCGGCGGCAAATACGTTTTACTCATCCGCCAAATATGCTATCGCCGCCGCGTTGCCCTTGTAGCTCAGTTGGTAGAGCACCTGATTTGTAATCAGGGGGTCGCGGGTTCGAATCCTGCCGGGGGCACCAGCTTTTCTTTCCCTCACGCTTCCGCGGCCCTGCGGCCGCTTCGCTCCGGGAGGGCGCCGGACTGCCGGCGGCGGGCGGTCGCCCTTGCGAACCTGCGGGTTCGAGGCATCGGCGATAACCTACGCGCTCGCAATTGCGCCACAAGCCACCCATATGCTTGCCGATGAGACCAGTTCGGGGGCTCCGAGATGATCCGCATCCTGCTTTTTCTCTTGCTTGTGTCGGCGCTTTTCCTCGTGGCGATCCAGATCGCCCGTGCGGCCCAGCGCGCCGATCTGGACTGGACGGGCATCACCTTCATGATCGGCTTCGTGGTGATGGCGTTCTACCTGCGCCATGTAACCGGCCTGGGTTGAGCCTCGCGCTTAGCGGCGCATCAGGCCGCGAATGAATGTGACGCCGAAGAAGAGCGCGAAGCCGGCTATGACGCCCATGGTGAGGTTGAGGGCGATATCCAGCTTGCAGCCTGCGCCCAGGCCGGCCTGGCAACCCGGATCGGTGTAGAGCACCAGCAGCATCAGGCAATAGACGGCGGCCGGGCCGACCAGCATTCCCGCCACGCCCCAGGCCGCCGCGCGCCTGACAATCTCACCCATCCGAATTCCCCGATTGTGCGATTCGAGCATAGCGCGCGCCCATCGATGGCGAAAGCGCCGCGCGTCGGAACCTGCCTCATCCAGAGACGTTTCGCGTCAATTCCACAAAGGAGAAGTCAGATGCCTGCAACCTCCAAAGCGCAACAGAAAGCCGCAGGTGCAGCCCTCTCGGCCAAGCGCGGCGAAATGAAGAAGAAAGAGCTCAAGGGTGCCTCGCGGGAAATGTACGAATCCATGAGCGAGAAGCAGCTCGAGGAATTCGCCGAGACCAAGCGCAAGGGATTGCCCGAGAAGAAGACGAAGCACTGAGTGAAGCCGGGCGCGGCGAGGGATGCCGCGCCTCGGCTTGCGTTCAGAGAGCGCGCGCTTCGAGGCTGCCCGGACGCGGGCTGAGCAGAAGGACGATTGAGCCGATGGCCGCGGAGACTAGCGAGCCAGCCAATATGCCGATCTTGACCCCGTCCTGCAGCGTCGGATCGTCGGGGAAGGCGAGCAGACCAATGAACAGGCTCATCGTGAAGCCGATGCCGCACAGGAGCGACACGCCGAATATGTGCATTCGGGACGCGTTTGCGGGCGCATCCGCCAGGCCGGTCCTGATGGCGATCATCCCGCTTCCATAGACGCCCAGCACCTTGCCCGCGACGAGGCCCGCGGCAACACCGAGCGTGAGCGGCTCCAGCATGGAGGCGAAGGTCACGCTACCCAGCGATACACCGGCATTTGCGAAGCCGAAGACCGGGATGATGACGAACGGCACGACGCGGTGCAGGGCATGCTCCAACTGGTGCAGCGGCGAGCCGACAAGGTCTCGCGCGATGCCGGGCTGACGCTTCAACGGGATCGTTAATGCCAGTGCGACGCCGGCAACCGTGGCATGGATGCCGGATTGGAACACGAAGAACCAGAGTGCGACGCCCAGAATCACATAGGGAAACAGGCGGATCACGCCGGCCCGGTTGAGGACGACCAAGACGAGCAACGTGACCACTGCGCCGCCCAGCGCCCAGAGCGCGATGTCGGCGGTGTAGAAGATCGCGATGATGATGACCGCTCCAAGGTCGTCGATGATGGCGAGTGCGGTGAGGAAAACCTTCATCGCCGCCGGCACGCGATTGCCGAACAGTGACAGTACGCCGAGCGCGAAGGCGATGTCCGTGGCGGTCGGGATCGCCCAGCCGCGCAGCGCGTCGGGATTGCCGCTGTTGATCGCCACGAAAATCAGCGCCGGCGCGATCATGCCGCCGGCGGCGCAGATGCCCGGCAGGATGCGGCGTGGCCAGGTCGAGAGCTGGCCGTCGAGGAATTCGCGCTTGATCTCCAGCCCGACCAGCAGGAAGAACACCGCCATCAGCGCGTCATTGACCCAGTGGAGCAGGCTGAGCGGGCCGATATAGGCCGACAGGGCGCGGAAATAGGCCGGCGCCAGCGGCGAGTTCGCCACGATGAGCGCCAGGGCGGCAGCAGCCATCAGGACGATGCCGCCTGCGGCTTCATTGTCGATGAACGAACGGAAAAGGGATTTGCGGTTCGGCTGGTCAGCGCGCATCAGCGCCCTCCTTCAGAAAACGGTTGGTCTCGTTCTCCGTAGTCGGGCAAGCCCGGGCGCACGCAGCACACGCTTGTGTGAATATGTATGAGACCCGGCGATAAGGCAAGTCGGTCATCGCCGCGGTTGACTTTGGAGCGGCAATGGCCTAGTCGGGCCCGGTCGTCGGCCAGAAATGTCCGGCGCGTCTTTTTGTGCGACCATCAGGATGCGCAAAGAAAAACCGACGTGTCCCGTGGTCCCGGTCCGCAAAGCGTGCGTGGCAGGACCTGTCAGGTTCCCGGCAGGGAGCCAGAGGAGGGCGCGTTTCCTTCAGGCTGGATGTGAAAATCCGGCTGCAACTATTTGAAAGGGAATGCGATGAGCAAGCGCGAATCCGCAAAGTACAAGATCGACCGCCGTCTTGGCGAAAATATCTGGGGCCGCCCGAAGTCCCCGGTCAACAAGCGCGAATACGGCCCCGGTCAGCACGGCCAGCGCCGCAAGGGCAAGCTTTCGGACTTCGGCGTGCAGCTGCGCGCCAAGCAGAAGCTGAAGGGCCATTACGGCGATATTTCCGAAAAGCAGTTCCGCAAGATCTATGACGAGGCCAGCCGCCGCAAGGGCGATACGCCGGAGACGCTGATCGGCCTTCTGGAGTCGCGCCTCGATGCCGTCGTGTATCGTGCCAAGTTCGTGCCGACGATCTTCGCCGCGCGCCAGTTCATCAATCACGGCCACGTCAATGTGAACGGCCGCCGCACCAATATCGGCTCCTATCGCTGCAAGCCGGGCGACGTGATCGAGGTGCGCGAGAAGTCGAAGCAGCTCGCCATCGTTCTCGAGGCGACGCAGCTCGCCGAGCGCGACGTGCCGGACTATATCGAAGCCGACCACAACAAGATGAAGGCCACCTACAGCCGCGTTCCCGGCCTCTCGGACGTGCCTTTCGCCGTCCAGATGGAACCGAACCTGGTGGTCGAGTTCTATTCGCGCTGATCCCTCGCGCACCAAACTTGCGAAAGGCCGCCCTTGGGCGGCCTTTTTCATTGGGGGAAGAGCGGTTTCCATGCGGTGGTCCGATGCTCTATGAGAGCATGAGGCGGGACAGCACATCATGACCATTCATCAAGGCCCTATCCTTACCGCCGGCGAGGCACCGGACGCGGATGGTTGCCATCCGATGTTCCGCGCCGCGCCGTCCTCGGTGGAGTTCAACAAGCTGCGCAAGCGCCTGTTGCGGCAGGTGCGCCAGACGCTCGACGACTATGGGATGGTGCGCCCCGGCGCGCGCTGGCTGGTGGCGCTGTCGGGCGGCAAGGATTCCTATGGGCTGCTCGCGCTTCTGCTCGACCTCAAATGGCGCGGCATGCTGCCGGTCGACCTGCTCGCCTGCAATCTCGACCAGGGCCAGCCGAACTTTCCGAAGCATATCCTGCCGGATTTCCTCGCCGCGAACGGGGTTCCGCACCGCATCGAATATCGCGACACCTATTCGATCGTGACCGACAAGATCGGCGAGGGGCAGACCTATTGCTCGCTCTGCTCGCGCCTGCGGCGCGGCCATCTCTACCGGATCGCGCGCGAGGAAGGCTGCGAGGCGCTGGTGCTGGGGCATCATCGCGAGGATGTGCTCGAGACCTTCTTCATGAACCTCTTCCATGGTGGGCGGCTGGCGGCCATGCCGCCAAAGCTGCTCAATGACGATGGAGACGTGACGGTGCTGCGCCCGCTCGCCTTCTGCGCCGAGCCTGACCTTGCGCGCCTCGCCGAGGTGATGCGCTTCCCGATCATCCCCTGCGATCTCTGCGGTAGCCAGGACGGCCTTCAGCGCAATGCGATGAAAGCCATGCTCGACGAGATGGAGCGCCGCATGCCGGGCCGCAAGGAGACGATGATCCGCGCACTCGCCAATGCGCGGCCCTCGCATCTGCTGGACCGCGCATTGTTCGATTTCGCCGGGCTGGCGCCGGCTGTCAGTGCGACGGCGGATTGACCGTCCGGAAGAGCTTTCCCTTCTCCGCCACCAGCACCAGCATCAGGCCGGCCAGCGAACAGAAGAAATAGCCGGCGGCCAGCGGCATGACGGTGCCGTCGAACGCCTGGCCGATCAGTGCGCCGATGATGCCGCTGAAGATCGTCTGGATGAAGCTCTGCACCGAGGAGGCGATGCCGGCGACATGGCCGAGCGGCTCCATGGCGAGTGAGTTGAAATTCGCGCCGACCCAGGAAAACAGGATCATCGCCAGGCCGAACATGCCGGTGAAGGCCCAGAGCGGCACCGGCCCGGCGAGCGACACGGCGAATGCGATGCCGTTGACGATGACGAAGCCGACCAGCGCCCCGTGCGACAGTCGCCGCATGCCGACACGCCCGACCAGTTGCGAATTGAGGAAGGACGACACCGCCATCAGCCCCGCAACCGCGGCGAAATAGATCGGGAAGGCGGCGCCGACGCCGTAGATGCCCTGATAGATCTGCTGGGCGGAATTGATGAAGCCGAAAAGCGAGCCGAAGATGATGGTGAGCGCCATCGTGTACAGGATCGAGATGCGCGTCGTCACAACCACGCGGAAGCCGCTCATGATCGATGGAAGCGACAGTGGCCGGCGATATTCCTCGTGCAGGGTTTCCGGCAGGCGCAGCGCGGTCCAGGTGAAGATCAGCAGCGTCAGTACGCCCATCATGACGAAGATGTAGTGCCAGTCCAGACCCAGCATGATGAGCTGGCCGATCGACGGCGCGATGACAGGTACCATCATGAACACCATGAAGACCAGCGACATGATCTCCGCCATCTGCCGCCCGCCGAATACGTCGCGGATCACCGAGACGATGATGACGCGCGTGGCCGCCGCGCCGAATCCCTGGATGAAGCGGAGAACCAGCAGCATCTCGAAATTCTGCGATGCCGCGGCAGCGAAGGAGGCGACGATATAGATCAGAAGCCCCGCCAGCAGCGGCGGGCGCCGCCCGAAACGGTCGGACAGCGGACCGAAGAAAAGTGTCGCGATGCCCATCCCCACGACATAGGCGGAAATCACATATTGCCTGTGGTTCTCGTTCTCGACGCCGAGGCTGGCGCCGATCTGCTGGAGGCCCGGCAGCATGACGTCGATCGCCAGCGCGTTGACCGCCATCAGCGCAGCGCCGAAGGCGATGAATTCGGCGCGCGAAATGGGCAGCCGCCCGGCCGCCTGCGAGGCGTCAGTTCGCTGTTCCATCATGTCGATCCTTCAGAAATAGAAACGAAGATGCGCCGACGGTGGCCGGCGCATCTTCGTTGATTCGTATGAAATTCGATGACGGAGGATAAATGCCTCCGCTGGAATTGTCAGGCGGCTTTGACGCCGACACCCTTGTCCTGCAGGAAATCCTGAAGCTCGCCGGCCTGGAACATTTCGCGCACGATGTCGCAGCCGCCGACGAACTCACCCTTCACATAGAGCTGGGGAATGGTCGGCCAGTTGGAATATTCCTTGATGCCCTGACGAAGCTCGTCGGAGGTCAGGATGTTGATTCCTTTGTAGTCGACGCCGAGATAGTCGAGGATCTGGACGACCTGACCGGAAAACCCGCATTGCGGGAAACCGGGCGTACCCTTCATGAAGAGTACGACGTCGTTGCACTTGACCTCATTGCCGATGAATTCGCTGATCGCGGCCATGTCACATCTTCCTCTGCGGCGTCGGGATTCGCCGCGAAAATTGGTGGATACCAATACATAGGCGAAGCAGATGGTCGTGTCGAGTTACACAATTACTGTGTCGGATCGCAACGCAACTGCCCCGTTGCGGCAGCGACGCCGGATGCGAAATCGAATTTCGTTTCCGCCGTGATGACCGCACCCAACCCATCCGCCTTGTATTTGGCCAATTGAGGGCAGTTCTTCCGCGTGGCGGCAGCCTTGCGCTCCCAGAAGGTGGCGCTTGTCGCGCTCACCGCCACTTCGTCAGCCGGTGCGTCCAGCAAATAACTGCGACGGTCGAGATCGAAGATCACCACGTCGCCCTGCGGACCGGTGGAGCGTGTCATGATGAGATAGCGCGGCGTCAGCGCCTCGAACCAGAGCGGATCGCCATTGGCGCCGACGACGAAATCGGCGCTGCTCTCCGTCACCCTGCAGGAGGATTTGTCGCCTGGCTTCCGCACTTTCACGGCAAACAGCGTGCCGGCATCGTGCTTCTGCTCGATCGCGTTGACATGGAAGCGCGGCACGGAAAGACAGCCGAATTGCTGTGACAGCGCCGGTTGCGCGCCGAATGCGAGGGCTGCAAGCGCAACCAAGGCAAGAAATGGGCGCATGTCGGTCTCCGTGCGGGATTTAGCGCGTGGCGGCACCGCGCCGCAGCGATTTGCGGTGCGTGCGCGTTTTCGCGCCGACACGCTTTTGTTGAGTCGTGGATCGGGTGCGCGTGGTTTTCTTGCGGCTGGTCTGGCGGGAGGCCGGCTTGAGCAGTTTCTCGATCCGGCTGAGCCGTTCGGTCGGTGTCAGGCTGCGCTTGCGGCGGCGCGAGCGCTTGCCTGTTCCGACCGTCTTGCCGACTTCCCGCAGGATGCCGTCCAGCACGTTCCTGACGACTTCGTCGACAAGCGACATGATCCGCCTCGAAGAGCTATTTGGGTGCGCTGGTCTGGAGCGCGAGGGCGTGCAATGCGCCACCCATATGCCCCTGCAGCGCCTCATAGACCATCTGGTGCTGCTGGACGCGCGTCTTGCCGCGGAAGGCTTCGGAGACGACCTCGGCCGCATAGTGGTCGCCATCGCCTGCGAGGTCGCGGATGGAGACCTGCGCGTCGGGGAAGGCTTCCTTAATCATTCGCTCGATGTCGTGTGAATCCATGGGCATTGAGCGGCTCCGTCAGCTATCCATGAAACCGGGGAACCACGCCTCGTGCGCGGTCTCGAGTTCCGCCACCGATATCGCACGCGCCCCGGCAAGTTTCAATTCCGTGCCGCCCGTCGTGCCGATGCGGTGAGCCATGAACCCGCCGGCACGCGCCTTGTCGCCGGTGCCGCGCAGCAGGTCCGCATCGTCGCGGATCGTCACCAGGTAGCGGCCCTGATCCTCGCCGAACCAGACGGCAACCGGATCCGCGCCGCCGGGCAGGTCGATGCTCGCGCCGATGCCCGACGCCATTGCCATTTCCGCGACGGCGACCGCAAGGCCGCCATCCGATAGGTCATGCACGGCGGTGGCGACACCATCGCGGATAAGCCCGCGCACGAAATCGCCGACGGCGCGCTCATGGGCGAGGTCGACCGGCGGCGGCGGGCCGTCGGAGCGGCCATGCAGGTCGCGCATGTAGATGGACTGGGCAAGGTGGCCGCCCCAGCCCTCCGGTGCGCCGACCAGCAGGACGATCTCGCCGGCGGCGGCGAAGGAGGCCCGCGCCGCATGCGTCCAATCCGGGATGAGGCCGACGCCGCCAATGGTCGGCGTGGGCAGGATCGCGACGCCGTTGGTCTCGTTGTAGAGCGAGACATTGCCCGACACGATGGGGAAATCCAGAGCGCGGCAGGCTTCGCCGATGCCCTGGATCGCCTTCACCAGTTGCCCCATGATCTCGGGCCGCTCGGGATTGCCGAAATTGAGATTGTCGGT
>Ga0182744_1000836_pt1 | contig 28265 bp, 28 predicted proteins | sample eDN3rd30CKraftMG_FD_128525 | JGI IMG/M metagenome (GOLD analysis project Ga0182744, IMG submission 128525) | Enriched Miracle-Growth compost microbial communities from Emeryville, California, USA - eDNA 3rd pass 30_C Kraft MG (version 2) (version 2) ... | reverse complement strand
TCAGACCGTTAAGTCATTTTCAGATTTTATATCAATCGCTTCTTGTAAAAGCCTTTGAAGAACCGCTGCAAAGACTGCAATCACCATAGAAGCAAAGATAGGTACCGTTCCGACTATGACAAGACCGGGTGCATCATCCAAATCTGCTACCATAAAAACAAATGGCAAAACGATCGCATACACAACAGAGATTGTAATGGCACAGATTTTAATATTCTTTAGAGCTTTCACAGACAATTCAGAGAAAGCTTGATTTCTGTCAATATAGCCTAATAATTTAAAAGCCTGAACCAATGCCGTAAAAAACGGTATAACTGATACATACATCCCTACAACAATGGGATATAGCATATGGGCATAATCTGGGTTTGCTGGATTCTTAGGTAACCATGTCAAACCAAAAATACCCAAAGCTAAAACTGGAATTCCAATTAGAATAACAGCCATCTTTAAAAAGAGTGTTGTTCCTCGTTTCATAAAAAGCACCTCACCTATTTATTTTCTATCTTAATTTACCATGTTATTTATCGTTTTGCAATAAGTAATTATTGTTTTTAATCACATTATTATTGTTAAGCTTGTGACCGAAAACATTTCATACTGCTATAAATCAATGTTTAGTAATTTGCATAAAATCGATATAGAATAGGAATAAACCAAAAAGGGGGAATTCATTTGCGAATTACCAATGTACAGGCCTGGACTGAAGATTGGGGAAAGTTATACAAGCAAGAAGAGGCACAATTAAAAGCGGTTTTTAAAGATGTATTAATTGATATATTTCATATTGGGAGCACCTCTATCCCCTGCATTGGGTATGCAAAGCCAATTATAGATATATTGCTTGTTGTTAAGGATCTTGAACAAGTTGATAGATATAATGATGCAATGGTGAAATTGGGGTATGAACCTAGAGGTGAAAATGGAATTATTGGAAGGAGATATTTTCCAAAGGGTAAAGACAATAGAACACATCATCTACATGTCTTTCAAGCTGGAAGTGAACATATTAACAGTCACTTAGATTTTAAAGATTACTTACTAGAGCATCCAAACGAAGCAAAAAAGTATGGTGAATTGAAAATACGTTTAGCAAAACAATTTCCAACAGACCATTACAAGTATCAAGATGGAAAGCAGCAGTTTGTAACAGAACTAGCAGATAAAGCGAAACAATGGGCGTTAGAGAAATAAGGAACCATTACTTCCTGTTTTCAGGGAGATAATGGTTCCTTTTTTATTCATATTATCTTTAGTTTAAGCCTCCAATCCTTCCCCTTTTTTATCCACATATAAAGTTCCATCTGTTTGAATTTGTGCATAATAAACTTCCGAATAGGAATTGATATTGAGTTGATTTAATTGTTGGTTAACCCAGTTTTGCTCAATTTTTAACTTTTCTAGGTTTTGGGTTATGAGCTTGCCGTCGGAGATGATTTCTGTCGGTATCGAATAAACCTTTGGTTGAATTGGGATATTCATATCGCTTTTGGTTACGGGTTTTTTATTCTCTTTAGGCATTACTGATAATTTTCCATTCGTTTCAAAAATAGCATAGTCTACATCTGCAATGGAGAAGATATTTTGCTGTCTTAGCATCGCATTCAAAGAATCTAAATCTAATCTGCTTAAACGAAGGGCTTTGTCTACTATCTTCCCCTCTTTTATAACGATAGTTGGATCTCCTGTAACTACTTTTCTTAGTGTTTTTGACTTAATGTCAATGAAAGCCATCAAAAAGGTGAATATAGCCCACCCAACTAATGCAATGACACCATTTCGAATACTAACATTTTGATTAAGCACAAAATTCGCTGTAATCGAACCAATTGCAATCGCTGAAACAAAATTAAAGAAAGTCATTTGACTAATTTCTTTTCTGCCTAAAAATCTAGTTAATGTAAAAAGGACTAAAAATCCAATTGCTATCCTTATAATTAACTCAGATAACTCCATCTAGCTTACCACCTTTACATTAGGATCGTTCTATTGGTCTTTCTCTTTGGTGAGCCATGGAGACGGTTCTACTGGTCCTCTTTTTTGTAACTTGTACCAAGAGAACCGTCCCTATGGTTTTTTGTTCTATTCACAATAGAACAGTATGTGTTATAATATATATAGAACAGATATTGGAGGGGATAGAAAATGATTATTCGAATAGAACCTGACTCTGACATTCCCATTTATGAGCAGTTATCCAATCAGATTGTCGAAGGGATTGCTAGAGGTTGGATTCAGTCAGGAGATTCGCTGCCTTCGGTGAGGGCTTTTGCTTCTGATCTTGGCGTGAACATGCATACGGTTAATAAAAGTTATCACCAATTAGAGAAGAAAGGAATCATTACGATTGTTCCGAAGTCTGGTGCAATTATCTCTTCTCCCAAAGAATTCAATGACTCCTCTTTGGCACTGCTAAAAGAACAATACAAGCCACTTATTGCTGAATCCCTTGTGGCAGGAATGTCTTATGAACAAATACAGGACCTAGTCTCCTCAATTATTAAAGACTTTAAGAAAATCTAACCCTAGGAGGAATTTTTATGACTTTAGCCATCTTTTTATTTATCTCCATTATCCTCGTTGGTATACAAACGGCTATTCCCTTCTTAGTCAAACGGACGATTGTATTTGGAATCACCGTCCCAGAAAAGCACATTAAAGATGAAAATCTATTATCCTACAAAAGACTCTATACCTTACTGGTTTCCCTCCTTTCAATAGTCGTTTTAGCAGGTTATGTATTTTGGGCACTAGTAAGTAATCCTGGCGAAGAAAAAACTGTATTAATCGGGACATTCATTCAGTTTGGCATCATACTTTTCAGTCTGTCGCTTTATTTCTTCTTCCATGGGAAGACACTTCAATTAAAAAAGACCGAAAATTGGATGGACAATTTAAAACAAGTAAAAGTATCTGATTTCTCAGTACGATCTCAAGATGAAATGCTCCCTTGGTATTTATTTTTACTTCCTATGATTATGACAATCGGGGTCATCGGATATACGATTTTCCAATATGATCTTTTGCCGGAACAAATCCCTACTCACTGGGGAATAAACGGTCAAGCAGATGCCTTTACCGAGAAAACACCGTTGTCAGCAATCCTAATGCCGCTTACTCTTTTAGCTATGCAAATCATGTACTTAGGAATTAATATTGGTAAAAATAAGTCGGGTATTAAACTAAGTGCCACGGGTACGAATGCATCTCGGAGTCGGCAGCTAACATTGAGGAAATACTCGAGCTGGATGATGTTTGGGGTTAGTTTATTGCTTACGATTTTGTTTTCTTTCTTCCAACTAACAGCCATTCACCCTGATTTATTTGCAGGTTCTGCCATGATGGCGACGCCTATTATTTTCCTTGTTCTTATTTTGGCCGGAACCATAGTTTTTGCTATAAAAGTGGGGCGTTCTGATAAAAACTCTGTTGATGAGGTGGATGAGGCAATTACGGATTATGACGATGATATCCACTGGAAAGGCGGCCTCTTTTATTTCAACCGAAATGATCCTTCTATTTTTGTAGAAAAACGCTTCGGTGTAGGCTGGACCCTGAATTTTGGGAACCCGATTGGTTATCTTATTGTCTTAGTTCCGCTAGTGGTCGTTTTAGTACTTTCATTTTTGTAAAATAACAAAGAGAGCGTATCCTTAAATCAGGGTACTCTCTCTTTTTTGTTGAAAATATGGGTTTTGAAGAATCTGAACGCTTTTTTGTAGCGCAGTTTAGTTTTTTGTGAGGGATGTATACTTTATTGTATAAACTGTACGGTTTTTTGTATGACCTGTAAGGTTCTACTATGCCACCTTCTTATTTTCTCTTTTTTGTAAAAGTCCCATTGGTATATAGGTGATAATAAATACAATAATTGCTGCTATTTCAAGGTTAATATAGTACACTACCCCACTGCCGAAAAATGACAAAAGTGTCTCCGATTCCGATGGGCTTGCTAAAAAGAAGAAGTTCGTGTCTAACCATACATTTAGGAAAAATACAGGTACGGCAATCACATTTAACTTGAGATAGCTGGTGATAACGGCTTTGCGAGGAACCCTGTAACCTTCAAACAGGATAAAATACAGGACAGCTAATGGGATGGCTGAGTGATGCAGGAAATATTTAAGGAAGCGAAAATGAGGAAATTGATAGACAATGTCAGGTGTAATCATACTTAAAATGGCAGGCAGAAGACCAATAAAAAATAACAAATTAAATACTTTCTGATTCTTTTTCAGAAATAAAAATAGAGATAAAAACGTACTTAGTGAACAAAGCTGCAGCGGAAGATCAGCCACCTCCCATTGCTTGGTTAGAATGAGCCATAAATGAAAGGAAACTTCACAAAGTATCAACGTAATAAATAATGTCCATTTCACAATCACTTGGTATGACGTAAGTTGCTTTCTGAAATACACGAGTAAAAAGCATGTAAGAAAGAAGAGTAGTAGCGTAACAACATGGGTCATAGAAAAAAAGGTAAAGGTCTGCATTCCTGTAACAGAAAACATGATGGCAACACCTCTTTTTTCGCAAGTATTCATATCCCTAGAGTCCTAAGAACTCTAAGATAGTAAGAATATATGACATTAATAGGCTGTATTAGACTTAAGGACCTATGTGTATAACAAAATTATTTTCGAAACTCAAAAAAATAGGACTTTTTACTAAAAAGTCCTAATCTTTATTTCCACGCCCTTAAACGAATTCAGCACTGGCTTTAAGAACTCTTTCTCTGGCAGCGCTATACTCTTTATGAAGCTTTTCCACATACTCAGCTGTTGTCGTGACCTCACTAATTACGCCAATTCCCTGCCCGCTTCCCCAAATATCCTTCCAAGCCTTCGCCGATCCACTGCCTCCAAAGTTCATTTTCGATGGATCGCTTTCTGGAAGTTCGTTTGGATCCAAACCTGCAGCTCGTATGGATGGTGCAAGATAGTTGCCATGGACACCTGTGAATAGATTGCTATTAACCACATCATCTGAGGTGCAGTCAACAATGGCTTGCTTATATTCTTGTGCAGCTCTTGCTTCGTGGGTGGCAATGAACGGGGAACCAATATAGGCAAAATCAGCTCCGATTGCTTGCGCTGCAAGAATAGCATCCCCGTTTGCGATCGACCCCGACAAAGCTAAAGGACCATCAAACCACTGACGGATTTCTTGAATCAAAGCAAAAGGGCTCTTGTCCCCCGCATGTCCGCCTGCTCCTGCGGCAACCGCTATCAAACCATCCGCTCCTTTATCAATGGCTTTGTGAGCAAACTTGTTATTGATTACATCATGGAACACGATACCACCGTAGCTATGTGCAGCGATATTGATTTCTTCACGAGCCCCAAGGGAGGTTATGATGATAGGAACTTTGTATTTAACACACAATTCCATATCATGTTCAAGACGATCATTGGTCTTATGGACAATTTGATTGATGGCAAATGGTGCTGCTGGTGAATCCGGATTTTGTGCATTGTAGGAGGCTAGTTCTTCTGTGATTTCTGCGAGCCATTCGTCAAGCTGTGACGCAGGCCTGGCATTTAATGCTGGCATGGAACCGACAATCCCTGCCTTGCATTGCTCGATGACTAACTTTGGATTACTAATAATAAAAAGAGGTGAACCAATTACAGGGATCCTCAACTTGTTTAGGATTGCTGGAATCTTTGACATTTTTACACTTTCCTCCATTCTACTTCATTCATAAATCTATTGATTTATAAATTCTATTCATACTTAGATTCGATACGGAGACGAGAGCTTCCTTTATTATTTAAAAAAATTATTACGAAATAGAGTACAAAAAAGCCCGTCTAAAAATTAGACGGTGCCTGGTGTGTTTCTCCCTATTGATTAAGAAATTACTTCCCATTTCTTATGATTAGCTATTTCTAAAAGCCGTGGTTCTGGGTTAACTGCTACAGGATTACCGACTAATTCCAGTACATTTAAATCGCTGAAACTGTCCCCGTATGCAAAGCTATTTTTCCAGTCCACCTTCATGTTAGAAAGGTGGTTAGTGATACATTCCGTTTTTCGTTCACCGTAAATATAGTTTATAGACGCATTCTTCCTCAGTTTTTCATCTTCATACGGAATCCTGCTTCCAATAATACAATCAAAGGTGACATCCTCCGTAACGGAGTTTAGGAGCGGTTCGTATGCCCCTGAGACCAGCATCGTATAGTAACCCTCTTTTTTATGTTTTTCTAACCTATGTAACATACTATCACTGAGGTTTTGACTCATAATTCCGCCTATTTGAGAAAAAAACTGCTCTATTTCCGCTTTTGAGCTCGAGCCAAAAGAGGTAATATACGCCCACATGGAGTACTCTTTCATCTTTTGCTCGGGGTAAATTTTGCATTTGTATGCTAAATAAACCGGCAGGATCCTCAGGAAGAATATCCGATACTTTTGAAAATGAATCGGATGTTTCTTTAAGTAACTCATCAACAGTGGGAAAGTCTCCTCAGGGAATAAAGTTCCATCAAAATCAAATATCGCAACCTTCATCTTATCAGCCTTTCATTTCTTTCTATTATCAATTATCCACTTCTATGTACTACTCTACTATACATGAAAAGAAAGGAAAGACTAAACAAATACATATGAAAATTAAAACAAGAAAACTCCCTTCTATATTTAAAGAGAGTTATCAAGTGTCATTATTTATGAATGGCAAGGTCTAAAAAGTTTTGTAATCTCTTCTTATATTCTTCTTCCATAACGGTATAGGCTTCTGTGTGACCTGCACCTTTTACAATCCATAAGTCTTTTTCACTAGAAGCAGCGTCGTAAATTTCATTGGCCATTTCAGTCGGAACAAGCTCATCCTGGTCACCATGTATAATAAACAGAGGTAGTTTGTTCTTCTTTACACTTTCAACTGCAGAAGCTTCTTCAAAGGTATATCCCGCTCTAATGTTGGTGATAACACTGGTTACTTCCATAAGTGGAAAAGCTGGAAGGTTGTATAAATATTTTAATTGATGAGACAACTCTGCCTTTACGGTGGTATAACCGCTGTCTGCAATAATGCCTTTTACTTCTTTAGGGAGTTTTTCACCGGAAGTCATGAGGACTGTTGCCGCCCCCATTGAAAATCCATGGAGAAAAATAGTATTCTCTTTCTTTGATTTTATCAAAAAATCAATCCAAGCGACATAATCCTTGCGGTCATGCCATCCGTAGCCAATATAATCCCCTTCACTCATGCCATGCCCTCTGGCATCGGGCTTTAACACATCATATCCTAGGTCAAAGTAATCCTTTGTAATCCCCGGCATTTGTTCGCCGTTGCCCTTATACCCATGTGCCAAAATGACCACTTTGCCGTTAGAGTCAGGGTTCTTCAAAAAGCGGCCTTTTAATGTTAAGCCGTCATATGATTTTATTTGAACCATTTCAAATTCCTGCTGTTCAGTCCAATTAATTAAATCAGCTACTTTTTTCTGTTGTTCCTCAGAGCTCTCTATGCTGGCAGCTGCAGCAGAGCTGCCGCCTCCGTGAAGGTCAGGTCCTTCTTGGCTGCGATTGATGCCTACATTATAAAAGTAATTGCCAGCAATCCCCATTCCGATGATAAAAATCAGAACAACTGCCAAACTTATTCTCGTCAATCTCTTCTTCAACTTCATTCCCCTTTATCTACTATTCTCATATCATAATATTTTGTTCCAATTGTTTAACGAGGAAACTAATATTTTAATATATTATAATTCAATTATAAATAAAGTGGAAATTTTAGAATTAAGGAGACCAAATTATGATATAGGGACGAAAAAAGTGGCATGTTGGTGCCAGGCACTTTTAATCAATGCAATTTGAATTGGAATTTTAGGATTTCATCATCATCGTTGCCTGTTCCCAAATGATCCGTTCCTTACTGTTTGGATCGTTCTCTACTGAACTTTCTATGTTGAAAATCATGGTTGGGCGCTCATTCAGATTATACTGCGGCCATTCAGGAAGATTTACATTATTTGGATTACTCTTATGAGCAAAGTTGATCCATGCCTGATGCATCTGACCTGCTACCAATTGTCGGTCTGGAGAAGACCCTGTGAAATTTTCCGTATTTGGCATATTTAATGTATTAAAGACAAATGGAATTTCTAAAGCATGCGTTGATTTAAGTACTCCGCCAAATACCGGAGTTTCCCAATCAAATCGATACATCCAAACAGGAGCACCTTGTTTCACCTGCAGCTCTGATAATTTTTGTGCAGGATATGTAAAGACACTCATGGTTAGTAGTTTATTATAAAGTTCTTGGGATAGTGGCTTATTCCCTCCGAGGTATGTTGAAATCAGCTGTACCATTGGTCCGAAGGTTTTTTCAAAAAGCTTGGTAACCTTACTCTCATCTACGTTTTTCCACTCAGGGTCAAATGCACTGAAAATATTGTATTCATCTTTGTTGGTACCGATTAATATGGTGACATCCTTAGCGGATCCTTCCGCTATCGCCTCTTCCGGGTGTTTTGGCAATGAGATTCCATCAATCACGGGCCCTAAACTCATCGGAGGAACGAGGTCTGCAGCTTGAATTAACTTTTCCACTGGCAATTGGGCTAATTTTGATAGATTCGTTGGTTCTACTTGTAAAGCGGTTAATATATTTCCTGCAATTTTTGTTGCTTTTTCCGAGGAATGTACATTTGCTGCTGCCCCACTTTGTAAGATCGCTTTATGAAAAAGACCTTGAGCGGAAGGGAATCCCAGCAGCACACCAATGCTCATTGCCCCAGCCGATTCTCCAAAAATGGTTACATTATTTGGATCACCGCCAAATGCCGCAATGTTCTCCTGAACCCATTGCAAGGCAGCGACTTGATCTTGAATGCCGCAATTTCCAGATGTCGCATACTCCCCACCGCCAATCTCACCAAGGTGAAGAAAGCCCAATATCCCTAGCCGGTAATTAATCGTAACAACGACAACATCACCTTCTGCAGCAAATGAAGTACCGTCATACCAACTGCTGGACCCTGATCCAGAAACAAAAGCACCGCCGTGAATCCAAACCATAACAGGACGTTTTTTATCATCTGCACCTGGCGACCACACGTTTAGGTAAAGACAATCCTCACTCATATTCGAGATATCATTACCAAAAAACTCCATTATCTCTCTTTGTGATTGCGGAGCGACTGGTGAGAATGAAGTTGCTTCACGGATTCCTTCCCATGATTCCGGAAGCTCTGGAGCACGGAACCGTAAATCTCCAACAGGAGGCTTTGCATATGGAATCCCCTTCCAAGTATATACACCACCAACTTGTTCACCTTGCAGTTTTCCGTAAGCGCTTTCAACAATTATTTTACTCACTTTACCTTCTCCTCTCAATTTATAAGTTTACTCGCAACATTTACAAAAACTTTCTATGGTGCTATCTAAAATTATTCGAGCAAGGGTGTTACTTTTCCTGTTACTTACAAATAATTCTTTGTTATTAATTCTCCTTCTAAAGAATCAAACAGATTTCCAATTAGTCTGACTTCAAATTTAACTAATATAGTTAATTAATTAAATTATTTAATATGAACATTAATTTATTGAACAAAATAATAAATTTTTATAAATAAATGTAAATATTTATTTGAAAATATAAATAAATGTTGTATGATATGGTTAATTAAAGGAAAGGAGAACAGTATGGCATATCCTTTACTCACTAGTTGTCCTGTTTGCAATAAGGCACTAAGTATTACGAAACTGCACTGTAACCATTGCCAGACAACGGTGGAAAATGAATTTGAAGTTTCAAAACTGGCTGCTCTCGGTCAGGAACAGCTGCATTTTATTGAGATTTTTCTTAAATGCCGTGGAAATATCAAAGAGGTAGAGAAGGAGCTCGGAATTTCCTATCCGACTGTCAGAGGAAAATTAGATGAAATTATCTCTGCGCTGGGATATTCCTCTCAAAAGAGACCAGAAGTAGATAAGAAAAAAATTGTATCGTTATTAGAAAAAGGAGAAATAACAGCTGACAAAGCCATTCAGCTATTAAAAGAGGGGGAAGAATAATGAAAGACGAAATTTCAAGAGTCTTAACGCTGGTAGAGGAAGGTAAAATTGATAAAGAAAAAGCAAGCGAATTAATTACTATTTTACAAGGTAAAAATCAGCCAGAACTAGTGACTACGAAAAAAGAAGTCCCCTATGGAAATAAAATGCTAAAGATTCGAGTGACCTCCCAAGAAGGTGATAATGTTAATGTGAATTTACCAATTAATCTGGTAAAGGCTGTTTTAAAAGTAGGCACCAATATTGCTGAAAAAATACCTGAGGCAGAAAAATATGTAAAAGATATTAACGTTGACCTGCTCATTGAGGCTATTGAAAACGAATTGGACGGAGAGATTGTTAACATCACCTCGGCCAATGGGGATAAAGTTTTTGTGGTAATTGAATAGGATATGTTAAAGGTCAAGTTGAAAGTGAAAGATAAAAAATTCTCCATTCCCGTTCCCTATGGTGTTTTACATTTGCTTAGTTTGATTCTTACATCAAAGAGAATTACTTCCTTATTAAATAAAGCCATTGAAAAGGATGGAAGCACCAAATTCATCTTCCCGCAAATTGAAAGGAAAGATATAAAGCGGTTACTGCGGGAACTTTCTAAGCACAGTGGGGTGACCCTGGTTGAAACAAAATTGAAGGATGGAACTGAGGTAGTAGTAATGCTTTAATATAAAACTTCCACATAAAAACGCTCAGTGACTGAGCGTTTTTATTGCTATTTTCGTTAAAGCTACCATTTTTTGAATATGATATTATTTAATAAATTTTGTGTACTCATCAGTATAGAATGCTACATACCCACAATTTGGACATACTGCTGCTTTAGTCTTTGCAGAAACACTATTGAATAGTCCTTTACGCTTTTGACTAATCGTGATTCCATTCACATCGTATTCAACATTTACTTTACAATCATTTATCATCTCAGTTTGGCATTGATTGCAATTCCTTTTCATTATTAAATCCCCTTTTTAGGTAAATGTTTCTCCAAAAATTTAAGAATAGCTTTATAGCCGTTTATTTTGTTTTCCTTCTTCTTAAAATCATGTCCCTCATCAGGGAAAACGACATATTCAACAGGTACGTTATTTTTTTCTAGTGCAGCAACAATTTCATCCGATTCTACCTTAAGCACTCGAGGATCGTTTGCCCCTTGTAGCACAATAAGTGGTTTATTTATTTTCTCGGCATGGAACAATGGTGAAATACTACGTACATATTCAGGTTGTGTATATGGATTTCCCATTTTTTTATAAAGCGCCTCCCTGATATTCTCCCACCAGGATGGGATGCTCTTTAACGTTCTCTCCCAATTAGAGACACCAAATATGTCCACTCCTGCCTTAAATTCTTCTGGCCTAAATGCTAGAGCAGCAAGTACCATGAAACCACCGTAACTTCCACCCATGATCCCGATTCTACCGTCATCTATATAATCTTGTTCTTGAAGGAAGTTTTTTGCTTGAATGCAATCCTCCAAGTCCACTTCCCCATGCTTTAAATCTGCAGCACGGAAGAATGACTTTCCATATCCGGAGCTGCCTCTGTTATTAACAGCTATGATTGCATATCCATGATTCGCCAAATATTGAAATAATGGATTATATTGCAATCTAGACTGTCCACCTGGCCCCCCATGAACATACACTAGTGATGGCACCTTTTCCTCTGCTTGGATTACAGGTTTATAATATATCGCAGGTATTTCCAGCCCATCAAATGACGGATAACGGATAATTTCAGCCTGAATTAAATCCTCTGGATTAATCTCTGGATTTAAGGTATCAGAAAGCTTCATCAATTTTTCGGATAAAAGATGATAGCTATACAAGTTCGAAGGTTCGTTTGAGGTATTAAACAAAAATGTCATTACTTCCTCGTTTTGAGAGAGCCTTACATTCACCATTTGTCCCTCAGGCAGTATAGGCAGTTCAAGCTGCTGGCTAGCAGCTGGATTGATGATTTTCACTTCTGTTTTGGCATCACAGTTAATGGTGTACACCAGATAGTTGTCTTTACTGGAAAAGAACGAAGAGGTGATATCACCCATTTCTCTTACCACTTCGATTGATTGTTTTGTATCAATGTGAACTTTTTTCAAAACTTGAAATTCATAATTCTCATTACTTAAATAATAAAGATACTGAGAATCCACACTAAATGATTGCGGGATAAAGTTACAATCTCCTTCATGGACCGTAATATGAGATAATTGCCCCTGAATTCTGTCATACAAATAAATGTCAGAGTCATTCGCATTGTTCACTTTCCCTAAAGCAATAAATCGCTTATTAGATGAGACTGATCCAAATTCATATCCTTCATCATTCGTGTAAATACAGGTTGATTCGTATGTATCAATATTAAGTTCATAAATATCCATAAAGCTTGGATTCCTTTTATTAGACCCATAATAAAAGCTTTTCTGGTCCTTACTCCATTGATAAAATTCTGCACGGGCGTTTTCTTCTGGTGTTAAATCAATACTATCCCCCTCTTCATCCTGTACATAAATATGCAGGATTTCATTTCCACCTTGATCACTTAAATATAAAAAGCGATAATCGTTTGGGAAAAAAGCAATGGCATGAATTGCATTGGTAGTTGAATATGTAACCTGCTGCTGGCTATTGTCGTCTAACGAAACTGTATAGGCATTGTAGATTCCACTTTTATCACTTGAGTATAAAACATATTTTTCATCGAAAGAGATAGAGTTCGAAATAAGAGACTCCGTATTGATAAATTGTTCAATTGAATACTTCTTTGCCTTTATATCCTTCGTATCTTTTGCCATTGTTTCTTCCTCCTTTACAGTGTTTATTATTCTAGATAAAAGTAAAAAAACCTTTAAACGGAGAGCGATTTGTTCACACTCCCCATTTAATGGCTTACCTCAAAAATATATCAATAGAATCCATTGCTCCTTTTAGCCGATTCACATAATCACCGTTCAAAACTTTATAGTTAATACTATGTTTTTCCAGCAATTTCTTTAGGTGATGATTGTTTTTGTCCCTTACCTCTTTCGCTCCATGTACCCTCAGTCCGTCATCCACCCATTTCACATCAGGTTCAAGGTAGAGCCAAAGATCATATTCTTGTAATTTAGCCATCTCATCGAGAACAGGCTGGTCTTCATCATTATAAAGATGAGAGTAGAACTGGGTTACAATAGCTTCAGTATCAATGAAAACAACTTTATTTGCTTTTTCAATTGCCTCAATTTCTTTCATTTTGTGACCATAAGCAATTTTCTGATAGTCTTCCTTCACCATGATACCCTCGCAGCCTCCCAGCTCTTCACATACCGTCCGGCCGTATTCTTCTACATAGTTTGTGTTGTATATTTTGGCAAGGTTTTTCGTGAGGGTTGATTTTCCACAGCTTTCCGTCCCAATCACCACAACCTTTTTAATAAAATAAGGCTTAACAAAATGTGGGATGAATTCCCAATGGCGGTTTACCCCTTCATTACGAATAGCAGTGGCCGAGATTGTAACATGAGAGCGCTCCGGATCGATCATAACATGTTTTGAATCTGGATAAAGATCTCTAAAAATATCATTATATTCAAACTCCGAACTAAAAACATAATCGATAGGCTTCCCAATAGCCTGTTTGATTAACTGTGCTCCTTGGTTCCAGTCATAATCATCATTTCCTTCATAATCCTCAATGGATATTACTTTTACATGTGGCATATCTCTTGTTAATTGTGACAGCCAGCGAAGCCGAATATGAGGTGGGATATATTCCATTTTTGAACCTTTACACAGTTCCTTGTCGCGTTTTTTACTATGTGACAACACAACATACAATTCATCAACCATCGATGAAGCATGAATGATCGCATACACATGTCCCTGATGCAGGGGCAAAAATTTACCTCCAATAAAACCGACACTCATTTAAACCACCTCATGATTTTGCTTTTGATACAATTTCCGCCAGTTTACATAACCATAAATACTGTTAACTAAGAAAGCAGACCACATGACTAACATTGAAAAGTCATTTCCGCCTTGTGATATGAGCGCACTGAGCCAAAGTGTAATCGATAAGACATTGACAGCGATCCAAAGAAGCCATTGTTCCGCAAACCGTTTTAACATCAAGATTTGTGCCGCAATGGATAGGACATTGGTGGCAGAATCATTCCAAACAAATTTTCCCCCTAAGTATTTCAAGAAAAATCCATAGGCTGCAGTTAGAATGAGAATAGATAACACTGTGTATAACCAGCCTATTTTTGTTAGACTTTTCACTTTGACATCTTCACCCTTAACCCCCTGGTCCGTTTTGTTCTTTTTCCATAAATAAATTCCGATAAACTGAATGGGAAAGTAAAACAGAGCATTCAACATGACTTCTCCATATAGTCCATAGCCATACGCAATATAAGCGTACGTTAATGTTTGAAGTATTCCGAAGTAATAATTAGCAATTTTCCCTTTCGCTACTAACACCACACAAAGCATGCCGCTTATAGAAGAAATCAATCCAATCAGTGAATCGCTCCAGGCGAAGAAAAGATAAACGTTCACCATTGTAAAAGTTAACAGCCAGCTTATCTCAAATTTAGTCCAGTTCTTCCATATCCCCATTTGTATCTCTCCCCTTTTTGTTTTTTACCCCTTTAACTTATTTCTGTACACGGAAACGATGGGTTGAAAATCGGTAAACCGATAAAGCTGTGCCGGAGTTTTGGAATAAGCATTTGATTTCTTTGGCTTACCGTTTTCCGTTACACCTTCAATAAATGGCAGTGTGGGTGCTTTTCTAAAAAAAGCTGCATCTGATGAAATGGATGGGTCATCTAAAACCGTTAATAACACACCTTGCAGCTCTGAAAGGACAAACTCCTCGGGAAGAAAGTGCTTTGCAAGAGTTGTGAGTGCCATATCCTTCTTTATGAACCATAAAGCATCATCGATAATGGTTCGATGGTCAAAGGCAAGATTCAGTTTGAACGCCTCTTCCATGGTAAACAGTTGTATATCGGAAGCGTCATACGTAGTTTGACGTTTCTTTAGTGCTGCTTCATTTGCAATGACATAATGAGCATTCGAAATAATCCAGCCTCTTTTGTCTCGATTTGGGGAATCATAGATGCCAAAATGTTTCATTCGCAGCCCGTTCACTCCCGTTTCTTCTGATAGCTTGCGTTCTGCTGCTTGAAAAGCTGTTTCGTCTGGTCGAACAAAGCCCCCTGGTAATGCCCACTTTCCAGCTTCACTATTTGGGTTGCCTTCATGGTCATGTTCACTTCTTTTTATCAGCATAATCTTTAATTTTTTAATAGGCGGCTTATACTCGCCATTGCTTTCGGATGTGATGGTGAAGACAGCAATATCACTGGTATATCCATCTGGGGTTGTAAACTTATTTTTCATTTCCTTTTTCCACTCCTTTAATTAACAATTTGTTAATCGTTAATTAAAATATATTCCAGTATTTGCTTCTCGTCAAGAACTTTCTGACATTTGTATCAAAAAATAGGCAAATATCATAGGATGTATTCTTCCCAGAAAAAAGGAGGTTCTCTAATGAGTTCAGAATATGGAGTAAGTTTAAGCTTACCTTTAGTGGTAATTTTGTTTATCTTATTAATTATAATTGGTGCGGTCTTTTGGAATTATGATGATGGGTGTTATAGCAGCAGCGATTATTGTGGATGATGCTCTTTGAGCTAAAAAGTAAAGATTGTAACAAGTGTTCATTCAAAGTGGTTCTGTTATTCAAAATGAAGATATTAAAAGCCGACTGTTTCTTCCAATAATGAGGAATGTAAGTCGGCTTTTTTATCAAGGATTAACGTTTAATTGTAAAATAATGCTTATAATGCCGTAATCGCATTTAAGGCTATTTTCATTTCTGCTTCCACTGCGCTCGCGACCAAGTCATTGTGTGGATTATATTCGTCTCGCAGCTCTGCATCTGCATAGCCATCAATCGCAAGAATGGCTCCAGCTTGTACCCCTTTTAAAGATGCGATAACGAATAAAGCAGAGTTTTCCATGTCGACTGCTACCACCCCAGCCTTTTTATAAAGCTGATGTGGAAATTCGATAACTCCCGAATAAAAGGCATCGAGTGTAAGGGTAATTCCTTCTTTTACAGGAATGTCTCCCCCGTTTAATTCTGCCGCATCCGTTAATGCCTCGACGATTTTTCGGTCTGCCACTGCAGGGAATCCAGGAGGAACAATTTGTTTCGTTAATCCATCACAGCTTACTGCTGCCGTACTGACTACCAGACTTCCTGGTGTCACCTCTTTTTGATACGAACCAGCTGTTCCTACTCGAATGATGTACTGTACGCCACCCATAATTAGTTCTTCAAAGCAAACCGCTGCACCCGGTGCACCAACACCATGGCTGACAACAGCCACCTGACTTCCCATCCAGTTACCGCTGTATGTGTGGTACTCGCGATTTTGAGCGAGTTGGACAGGATTATCCAATAAATCAGCGATAATTTTCGCACGACCTGGATCCCCGCATACAAGAACACGTTCTGGCAAAATATCTGATGTTAATTTTAGATTTGGCAATTGTTTAGTCAAAATCTTTTCGCTCCCATTCATCCTCTGGTATTGGCAGGTCATCTCCTGAGAATCTTTCTTCTTTAAACGGGTCACCGTTGAGATGAAAACCGTTTTGTTCCCAGAACCCTGGCTGGTTTTCGTCAATAAACTCAATTCCTCGGATCCATTTTACACTTTTCCAAAAATAAAAATGCGGTACAACTAGCCTAAGCGGCCAGCCATGCTTAGCCGTAAGGTGCTCTCCTTCAAAAGAGTGTGCCAAGATAACATCCTCTTTGAGCAGATCCTCCAAAGCAATATTAGCTGTATAATCATGGTCACCATGAAGCATTACATACTTACTTTTAGGTGTCACTCCTATTACCCTAAGGAAATCACTAAACTTGACTCCGGTAAAGCTATTATCAAAACGAGACCAGCGTGTCACACAGTGGATGTCCACGTTGATGGTGGTCTGTGGCATTTTTTTAATTTGGTCATACGAAAGGATGACCTCATTGACCCCTTTACCAAACACCTTTAAATCCCATTTTTCCATATCATAAACCGGCACGTCTCCTTCATGGAGAATCGGGAACCGTTCCGTTAGTGCCTGGCCAGGCGGCAGGCGCTTAGCGAGCTTCGGATCTACTGCCGGAACTCTCGTCTTTTTAATTCTTTCTGCTTTATTCATGATTTCATTCCTCCTTGTCTTTACCTAGAGCTTTGCTGACCTGATAGCTGTGAGTCTGCCCCACGGTCCTTGAGGAAGAACATCGCGAAAATGGTGATAACATAAGGCAGCATAGCTGTAAATTGGGTAGGCATTGAAAAGCCTTGAAGTCTAATACTTAGCGCATCCATCAGCCCAAATAATAAACTTGACCCCACAATACCAATTGGATGGGATTGTCCTAACATCATTGCCACAAGTGCGATGAATCCTCGTCCAGCTGTCATTCCCTCTGTAAACATGGTTACTTGCCCAAGTGAGAGCTGGGCACCCGCCAAACCACAAAGTATTCCACACCCCACGATAGCTCCATATTGTAAAATTGTAACCTTTAAGCCAAGACTTCTCGCTGCTGCTTCATTTTTTCCAACCGCAAGAACTCTAAAGCCCACTACTGTACGGTAAAAGAAAATATACAATAAAATTGCCGCAAGGAACGCAACATATACGAGTGGTGAATGTCCAGAGAGAAGTTTCCCGATAACTGGTATCCCTTCAATCACCGGGATGTCAATCTTCGGAAGTCCTTCCATGTTTTTATCATAAAACGCGCCTTTTACATCAAAAATGGCTCGAAGTCCAAACGTTGTCAAACCGAGAACCAAAAAGTTGATGGCAATCCCTGCTACGATCGGGTTTGCTTTAAAACGAATGGCCGCCAATCCAAAAAGCAGCGAAACAAGGACAGAACCCAACGCACCTACTAAAACGGCCACAAGGACACTGCCGCTATAATAATTTCCAACAATTGCAGAAAAAGCTCCTGCTAAAATTAACCCTTCGAGGCCAACATTAAAAATGCCAACGCGAGCACATAAGGCTCCTCCTAAAGCTGCCAAAAGAATAGGACTAATCATACGAATCGCTGACGTAAAAAAGGAGAGATCAAGCAGCTCCATGGATGTCTCCACCTTTCTTCTTTACTTTCCACCAATTAATGGTGATTTTAGCTGTTACAAAAAGAATAAGCACACCCTGAATCACACTGGCAATTTCAAGCGGAACCTCGGTGTTTCGCTCCATTCCCATTGCGCCTGTTTGAAGTGCTGCAAGCAGAATTGCCGCTACCGCTGTACCAAGAGGATTAGAGTTTGCCAATAGGGCAGCCATTAGACCGGTCCATGCATAACCTGGAACGGTCAGGGAACCTTCGACATATCGATATTGTGACCCAAGAACTTCAACTGTTCCAGCTAGTCCCGCGATTCCGCCGCTTGAGAACATGCTGTACAGCAGCACCTTTATTTTGTTAATCCCGCCATATTCAGCAAAAAACGGGTTATACCCCAGCATTCTTACTTCATATCCCGCGGATGTAAAACGCAAGATGATAAATAGTATAATCGCAAATACAATCGCGATAACAAATCCCAAATTGACACTCATACCCGGGAATAACTTAGGCAGCCATGCTGCCTGATTAAGCATCGTCGTCTGTGCTAATGCAGCGGAGCCGCTCTTGTCTTGAAACGGGTGCGAAACTAAATAACCAGCAAATAATACAGCTACATAGTTTAAGAGTAACGTAGAAATCAATAGTTGTACTTTAAACCTTGTTTCCATCCAACCCGCAAGGAGCGACCATAACCCCCCTGCTAAAAATCCAGCTGCCAATGCTACCAATATTTTGATGATTCCAGGTCCAGGTACATATAATGCAGCAAGGGCCGCACTCACAGCACCTAATACCATTTGCCCTTCTGCTCCCATATTAAAAACACCTGCACGAAAGGCAATGGCCAACCCTAATCCTATAAATATTATTGGAGTGGCACGAGCAAGTGTGGCAGTAATAAAGTAAAAATTACCGAATGCCCCGTCCCACATTACTTTATAGGTTTCTATAACAGATGCCCCTACTATACTAATAGCAACGGCTCCTGTCAGAAGCCCAATTAACACGGCCGTAAGAGGCTGTACCATTGAACTAAGCAGTTGTTGTAGTTTTCGTTGAAGATTCATTCTCGTTTCCTCCTGCCATAAGTACGCTCAATCTCTCTTCCGTCGCATCTTTTCGATCAAGGATATCGACAATTTTCCCTTCATACATAACCGCAATCCGGTCTGATAATGTTAGGATTTCTGTCAATTCAGACGAAACGAGGAGTATTCCGTCTCCATTATTTCGTTTCTCAATGATGGCTTCATGAATATATTCCATTGCCCCAATATCTACACCACGGGTCGGTTCTGCCGCAATAAGAAAATCAGTTTCAAATCCTAGTTCACGGGCTACAATTAGTTTCTGCAGGTTTCCTCCTGATAGGTTCCCTGATTTTTCATCTAATGAAGATGTTTTAATTTCGAATGTGTCAATCCATGCACTAACCAGCTTGCGAAATGGTTTGAGTCGAATAAAGGAAGATTGATTCAAATTTTTCTTTCGATAATAACCCATCAACCCCGTTTCCTCGACTGTAGCTTCTTTCGCTGCCCCCCATAGATAACGGTCTTCGGGTATATGAGCGAGACCAGCATTTCTTCTATAAGCCACGCTTTTACCCGTCAAAGTTTTATCACCTAAGGTGACACTGCCACTATCAATTTTTCTTAAACCTGAAATCGCCTGAATCAATTCTGATTGACCATTCCCCGATACTCCGGCAATCCCGACAATTTCTCCACGGTTTACGGTTAAGGACAAATGATCTAAGATTGGTTTCGCATCTTTCGCGCCAATCGTAACGTTGTCAATGACAAGAAGCGGTAAGCTGTCCAATTGTATTCGGTCGGTAAGCTTTTGGAGCTCACGGCCAACCATCATGGTTGCTAACTGTTCGACATCTGTATTTTGTTTTAAAACATTTCCTGTAACCCGGCCATTCCTTAATACGGTGATTTGATCGGCTACTTTCATTACCTCCGGCAGCTTGTGCGTAATTAAAATAATACTCTTTCCTTGCTGCGCTAAAAATTCAATTATTTTTAATAGTTCCTGGACCTCAAGAGGCGTCAAGACCGCAGTTGGTTCATCAAGGATAATAATATCCGCACCCTGATACAGTACTTTTAAGATTTCAATCCGCTGCTGTTCTCCTATAGAGCAATCGCCCGTTTTTTTCAATGGATTGACATAAATATTATACTGTTCACTCAGTTCCTTCACCTTTTCAACCGCTTCTTTTCTATTAAAGAACCCATTTCGTTTCGGTTCATGACCAATGACAATGTTTTCTGTTACGGTAAAATCAGAAAATAACATAAAATGCTGATGTACCATGCCAATTCCATGTTCAATCGCATCTAGGGGTCCTGAAAATTTGACGGTCTTACCGTTCAGTTTTATTTCTCCGCTTGTCGGCTGTTCAAGACCATAAAGCATTCGCATAAGAGTCGTCTTGCCGGCACCATTTTCCCCGACAATGGCCAAAACCTCTCCCTTTTTCAGCTGGACCGAAATAGCGTCGTTTGCTAGGAACTCACCGTACTTTTTGGACATTTCCTTCATTTCTAATCGATAGGTCATGGTTTTACCCCCTTTAAAAATCGAAACCGACTACAATGTGCAGTCGGTTTACTTTTTCAGATTAATTGCTCAATGGATTTTTGATTTCTCTTTTTCCTGAAACAATTTCTTCATGAAGAGCTTTTACTTGGTCAATAACTTCTTGTCCAACAAAGCTGTTTAAAGGAGTTTTGCTTTCATGTGTTACATAGGTTAAGCCAACACCCTTTTCCTTCAAACCATACTCGACAATGCCTGATTTAAAATCGCCATTTGCAAATGCTTTTACTGTTTCATATGCAGCAGCGTCTGTTCCTTTTAGCTGGGAAAGGATCACATGCTCTGGATCCACCTCTGTACGATCAACGTCTTGACCTGAAGTGAAGAATCCTTGTTCTTTTGCTGCTTCAAATACACCTAGGTCTCCGACTGCAGCTGCTCCTGCAACGAAATCTGCCCCTTTAGAAGCTTGTAACAATGCTAACTCCTTCGCTTTCGCAGGATCCGTAAAGCCTCCAACAAAGTTTACTAGAAACTCTGCATTTGGATTCGTTTCCTTTAAGCCTTGTTCAAACGCAACTGTCCATTTTTTCATAAGTGGAATATCCATCGCCACTACCATTCCGACTTTATCGGTTTTGGTAGAAAGACCTGCCGCAGCTCCTAATAAGAACGCCGCTTCATGCTCACGGAAATTAACACTTTGTACATTAGGAAGGTCTACAACTGTATCAATAATCGCAAATTGACGATCCGGATTCTCAGTTGCTACCTTTTTCAATGCATCCTCTGATTCAAATGAAGATGTAATGATTAAATCATATCCTTCTGCTACTGCTACGCGAAGGTTTTCTTCAATCGCTGAATGATCCGTAGATTCAATTGTCTTTAGTTCCACTCCAAATTCTTCTGCCGCTTGTTTTGCACCTTCATCCATTTGCTGGAAAAATGGATTTACCCCAATTTTCTCAGGCAGGACAAGGGCAATTTTCTTCTTATCGTCTTTGGATGAAGATGTTTCTTTCCCTGTTGATTCTTCAGCTCCACAACCAGCAACAAGTAATACTAAAGCTAGTACGATAAGTGAAAGTAGTTTTTTCATGATGTTCCCCCTGTAATATATTTCGTTTTTAATACTATCTTATCTATTAATTTACTAAAAAAATTCACATATAGCAATACAAAATCGAACATTTTTAAAATATTTTAAATTAATGTTCGTGTTTCACTGTTTCAAACACATAAAAACACCCTCTTCCGAAAAATAGGAAGAGGGTTTATGGAGTTTCTCTTCCTTATCTTTCAGAACTAGCTCGTTCTGTAGGATTTGGCACCATACTATCAAAAATAGCGGTTGCCGGGCGTCATTGGGCCAGTCCCTCTGCCTCTCTGGATAAGGTAAACAATATGTAGAATCAAGTTTTAATTTAGTTAAACAAAATAAACAACTAAGTAATAATAAAAACTTAATTTATTATATTTTAAAAGTTTTCAAATTACAATACATTTTAAATATTCATGTTAATAAAAAACTAGCCTAGAGACAGTTTCCCCTAGGCTGCATATTTATTATTATCTATAGAATAGGCTGTCTCAAATTATTTGTTACCAAGTCCAATTTGTGATGGAGAGTAACATTAATGCAGCTGCCGCTAATGCAATGTTCTTTAGGAATTGATTCATCTCGCCTACTTTTGCATTCTGATCGGTTTCCTTCCAGAAATTATGCATGATGAATGCTGAAAGAACGAGGAATATTACTATTAAATACAGTCCCCATTCAATCCAATATGCCGTTAAGATGCTCAATCCCCCAGCAAGGAGCATGAGGCCGGACACCACTACTGACAGTCCTGGTGCTGGTACCCCCTTATAGGATGCATACTGCTTCAAACCTTGAAATTGGATGAAATGATTTAGACCAGAATAAGCAAAATAAAGACCAAATACTGCCCGACCAACCAGCCATAGCCAATCCATTCAGACATCATCCTTTCATTAGGTTAGTTCCTTACTCTATACATATATACGAATATTTATGAGAATATTCCGGCTTATTTAGCTTTATTGTATTTTCCTATTTATCCCACCTATGGGACTACCCTCCTAATGACCAAAGTCCCTTTTAGATGATATATTTATTACCGTAGTCGACAGAAACATACATGAAATGGTGAGTAATCGCGGCTCATGTTAACATGAGTTGAGGAAAGTCCAGGCTCGCCCGGTGCTGAGATGCCCGGAGTGTTCGTGCCACCTGCAAAGGTGGGCAGCAGTTTATACTGCTGACGGCGGGGAAATGATGCTAAGTCCTTCATGGATATGCTCTGAGTACTCTTAAAAGTGCCACAGTGACGAATTCTTCTGGAAACAGAAGAAATGGAACGGGTAAACCCCACGAGCGAGCAACCCAAACTATGGTAGGGGCATCATCCTAAGGGAAATCAACCAACGGATGGATCAGTCATTTTCTATGACTGATAGTCATATGATTACACCTGTTGTGCGAGATTGGCATCGTTTGAGCACGCAGGAACAGAACCTGGCTTACAGCCATTTCATGCGCCGGTTTTATAACAACTTATCATAAGTAATAGTCTAGCCTATACATACCGTGCTAGACGGGGAGTTGGCGGTCCCTTAACCCGCAAGTCCGCCATAGCGGGGTTGAAATCCTGCATGAGGTTTGAGCATGCAAGGTCTGCCTTGTAAAAAATAGTGTTGAAAAACTGGGTCCTGCGCAATGGTACCTATGAAACTGGTCAGGTCCGGAAGGAAGCAGCCATAAGTAGTCACTACTATGTGCCGCAGGGCAGCCTAGTTCGAGCTAATTCTTACAAGTAACGCTTGTATGTTCCTATCAATTGCAGGTGCACGGTGTTAACTAACGAATTTGAAGAAATGAAAAATTACAAAAAGTGCCAGATATCACCCAATTTCTTGGATGATGACTGGCACTTTTTCTTTATATTTCTTGTAATAGGTTTTTGTATTCATCTTTCAAGGTTCTTTTTAATAATTTGCCAGCAGATGTAGTCGGTAGACTGTTCCTAAACACAATACACTTTGGAGTTTTAAATCCAGACAATTTCCCCTTGCAAAAGTCAATAATTTCTTTTTCAGTAAGGGTGGATCCTCCCTTTAATACGACCGCGGCCGTTACAGCTTCTCCCCAATGTGGATCAGGTACACCGAAGACAGCACATTGCATAATTTCAGGATGAAGACTGAGTACACTCTCAATCTCTTGACTGGAGACATTTTCCCCGCCTGTTTTAACGATGTCCTTTTTCCGATCGGCAAAATAATAGTTTCCTTCACTGTCCCGGATTAGCACATCACCAGTATGATACCAGCCATTACGGAATGCCCTCATATTTGCTTCTTCATTATTATAATAACCCTTTACCACTACTGGACCTCTGGCAATTTGCTCACCCGGTTCACCATCCGGAACTTCGTTGCCTAACTCATCAACAAGTTTGATTTCACTTCCAGTATGCATCACTTTCCCTACAAACCTTCCATCACCATTTGGAACTTCATCCCATGTTTTAAACCAACTACCTGTTAAAGGTGAGGCTGTTGTTTCGCTCGATCCTTGTATGGTAAAAAAGTTCGCATTAGGGGAAAGTCGATTCCAGCCATCAACCATACTTTTTGGAATCGTACTTGACCACGTAATCAGTTTACGAAAGGAAGTGAAATCGTAATCGCCGGCAACATTAAGAATGCCCAAGTATAACGTTGGCGGCAGCGCGGTGAAATTCACTTTGTGCTTGTCTATCAACATCGCCATTTGTGCTGGTATAGGTATTTCCGTCATTACAATGGTCATCCCAACCATGTGACTATTTAACATAAATGTAAAGCCTGCCATATGAATTAATGGAAGTGATAGCAACAATTTATCCTCAGGTTGGAAAACTCCATTAGCCATATAGGTATAATTGGTATGGAAAAAATTGCGATGGGTAATCAAGACACCCTTTGGTAATGACTCTGTTCCGCTTGTGTAGAATAAAGCAGCTATATCATCATCATCAATTTCCGCTTCCCATTCATGAGCGCTTCCATTTACAAATTGGCTAAAATCTTCCCACCCTTCAGGCACCTCATCCGCACGAAAACCAATAAATTTTTCAATGCTGGGTAATTCATTGGCGATAGATTGAACGCCTTCAATATTCAATCCGTCTACAAAAAACATCTTGGCTTTCGAAAAATGTATTAATTGGCTAATCTCATGAGGCTTTAACATAAAATTCAAGGGGGTAATCCAAGCACCGATTTTTAAAAGAGCATAAGCCAAAATAACCAATTCAGGACTATTTCGTCCAATAACCGCAATTCTGTCTCCCTTTCCAATCCCCATTTGTACAAATGAATGTACCGTTTGATTCACCTTTTCGTTCAATTCCTTATAGGTGTAGGAAATTTGATTTCCTTCTGCACTATAATAGATTAAGGCTTGTTTGGCTGGGAATCGGTAACTTGCCCTTTTTAACCCGTCCCCAATGATTCCTCTCGTTTTTAAATTGTTGAACATCCCCATCATTCCTTCCTTAATTGGTATAGAGAAGCTCGTATTTTTTAACAATTTCTTTTTTATTAAATTTACCTACGCTTGTTTTTGGGATTTTATCTACATAAAGGATTTGGTCTGGAAATTGCCACTTAGCAAAATGACCATATAATAAATCTTCAAATTCCTCTTTTGGTACTTGTTTTTTGTTTTTGGTTACCACTAGGGCAAGTGGTCGTTCCTGCCATTTTTCATGTGGAATACCCACCACTACTGCCTCAAGGACATCGGGATGACCCATCAAGGCATTTTCCATATCGATGGAAGAAATCCATTCTCCACCGCTCTTAATAACGTCCTTGATTCGATCTACAATTTTCAAATACCCGTTCTCATCGATCGTACCTGCATCACCGCTTCTCCAATACCCATCTCGGAAACCACTTTCAGTACTGGGTGCATTGTGATATGCGCCTGTTATCCATGGTCCTCTTAAGCAAACTTCACCAACTGACTTGCCGTCACGAGGGACTTCTTCACCGGTATTGGGATCACATAATTTAATATCAATTCCTGGTACCGGCAACCCTTGTTTCCGCCTTAAATCCCATTTTTCTTCTTCCGTCAGCTTATTTTGCAAGCTGGGATTCAGTTGATAATTGATTGTCACCAATGGTGTTGTTTCTGTAGCACCGTATGCATGAATGATTTCAGCCCCAGTTAGTTCTTTGAATCCCCTCATCATCGAGACAGGTGGTTCCGTTGCACCTGATAAAAATCTGGCTCTGCTTAAATCCGGCTTTCTCTCAAGTGTACGAATATAATGAAGCATTGGCATGAAAATAGCTGGAGAACCTCCTGCAAACGTTACCTTTTCTTCAATCATCAGATCCACAAGCGGTGATGTATCTTCTGCAGCATATCTTCCCGGCAGGATGATTTTTGCTCCCATCATTGCAGCAACATGGACAAATCCCCATGATTGTCCGTGGAACATCGGAACAATGACCAATAAACAATCATGACTGTTTACGCCAATGAGCGTTGCAGCCTCTAATGTGTGCAGATAAATATTACGATGGGAATAATAAACCCCTTTAGGTTTTCCCGTTGTGCCGGACGTATAGCATGCACTGTAAGCAGTCGTTTCATCAATCATCGGCCAGTCATATTCAGCACTTTCCTTTTCAATGCCTTCCTCGTAGTGATAGAGTGGTAATAAGCTTGTCTTTATTTCAGATAAGGGCTTATCACTCATTACGATGAATCCCTCAACAGTTGTTAAATTTGGTGCAATAGCTTCAGCTACTGGTAAAAGTGATTCATCTACAAAAATGTATTTGGCTTCACTATGATTCGTAACGTAAGAAAGATCATCGGCTGAAATACGTAAATTCATTTGAAGGAGTGTTGCACCTATCCCAGGAATCGCAAAATATAATTCGAAATGGCGTTTTGAATTCCAATCTAATACGCCTATTTTATCTCCAGGTTTCACTCCAAGTTGGATTTCTAGGAAATTGGCAACCTTTGACATACGGTTGAACGCTTCTTTGTACGTATAACGGTGAATTTGATTGTCACTTCGATAGACAATTTCGCGATCAGGAAAATTCCGAACAGCATGCCGAATCATTGTCGTTGTATTAAGTTGATAATCATTCATGGATGTTGAAGGACTTCCTTTTACCAATCTCACTATTAGATTCCTCATTTCATTATTTTATAGTATTTCAAAAATATTATATTTGGGGAATATTCAGTTATTTAAGTCTGCTATTTGTCCTTATATTAGGATTTTAGCTACTGTGTTAATATCCAAGAAATCTAGCTTCCCGTTTTTCAGCAAAAGCATTTCTGCCTTCTGAAAAATCACGTGTTTGAAAGATGAGTGATTGGCCGTATGCTTCCAATTCTAAGATTTCTTCCAAAGACAAATGTGTAGATTGGTGCATGATTCGCTTCGCCACCCCTAAAGCCTTTGTTGGTCCATTCGCTAATTGTTGGGCTAGTTCCCTTCCCTTTTGAATTCCCTGACCATTTGCAACAACTTCATTAATTAACCCGTACTGAAAAGCTGTATGGGCATTCAGTATTTTCCCAGTAAAAACTAATTCTGCTGCTCGATGCATTCCTACCTTTTGCGGAAGAAAGTACAACCCACCCAAATCCGGAATAGCCCCGACCTTAGAAAAAATTTCCGAAAAGACAGCACCTTCTTCTGCGACGATTAAATCACATGCGAAAGCTAAGTTGCATCCCGCTCCTACTGCTGGTCCGTGCACAGCGGCAATGACGGGTTTTTCCATATGATAAAGGTCAATGATTGCTTCATGTCCTTTTTGCAAGAATTCTTTTACTTCAATAGGATTGGAGGGGTCAATTCCAAAATCCTTTAGGTCCCCTCCAGCACAAAATCCTCTTCCATTCCCATAAAGTAATACAGAGCGGACTGCCGGATTCTGCTTTGCTTCTCTTACCGCATCTGCTAATTGGGTAATTAATTCCAAGTTCAATGCATTAAGCTGATTCGGGCGATTAAGTTCAATTTCAAAAACACCTTCGTTTAGAAAAACATTGACCAGTTGCATTTCTCCCACCTCTTCTCTAACCTATAATTTTACTTATCTAGTTGTGAAATTGGAGTTCCCGTGTTGGATTTTTGGATTATACCTTTTGATATACAGTAACCACACATGCACCGCCAAGACCCAAATTATGTTGAAGTGCCGTACGAGCCCCTTCTACTTGCCTTTGCCCAGCCTGCCCTCTCAAATGCCAAACCAACTCTGTACATTGAGCCAAACCTGTCGCACCAAGCGGATGCCCTTTTGACATTAACCCTCCAGAGGGATTGATAACATATTTCCCGCCATACGTATTTTCATGGTCATTGATGAATTTCTCTGCTTCGCCTTCACCACAAAGACCTAATGCTTCATAGGTAATCACCTCATTGGGTGTAAAACAATCGTGCAACTCTATAACATCCATATCTTCTGGT
>Ga0182744_1000832_pt1 | contig 28332 bp, 28 predicted proteins | sample eDN3rd30CKraftMG_FD_128525 | JGI IMG/M metagenome (GOLD analysis project Ga0182744, IMG submission 128525) | Enriched Miracle-Growth compost microbial communities from Emeryville, California, USA - eDNA 3rd pass 30_C Kraft MG (version 2) (version 2) ... | reverse complement strand
CCTGGCAGGCCTTCGCGCGACTTCACCGCCGCTATCAGGTCGCCGAAGTCGACCCGTGACGCATAGGCCCAGATAATCCGTGCAGGATGGTCTTCGCCGATCAGCGCGTCGAGGTCGCAAACCTGAAGTGTCACCTCATCGCGAATGGGACTCCGCAACCGAGCCTGGCCGCTCGCCCGTGCCTTGGTCAAATCGCTCTTCGGAAGTTCGTCAAAAAGCTCAGCCACCTTCATCTCCCAGTCTCGACCAAGAGAATCACTCAAATCAATCAACCGCAATCGAAAAAGTCACATCCTCTGAGGAGCGCCTGCAAGGCGCGTCTCAAGGCGATCTTTGTCTTAAAGAAATGGGCGTTGTTCCGCAGCCTGTGACGCAGCGCTCAGCATCGTCCTTGCCTGTCGCTCCCGTCCTTCGAGACGCAGCGCAAGCGCTGCTCCTCAGAGTTTGTGACTTTATTAGAAATATCGCTTTTCGGTGCCGCATAAGTGTTTGATTTGACTCATGTCGCACAAGGCCAAAATCAATAAAGTCACAGCCTCTCAGGATGAGGGCTTCTGGGAGATTCTCAGAACAGCGAGCCTTGATCTTTCTTCGTCTGCACGGCACGCGCAGGGCGTGGCGCTGCCGGCTTCGGCGGCTCGCTTGCGCGCTCGCCTGTCGCGCCGCTATCGGCGTTCACCTGCACATTGCCATCCGCGAACTCGATCGCCAGCCGATCACCCGCAGCCACTGCCGCGGCCGAGCGCACCGGCGCACCGGAGGCGTCACGCACCAGCGCAAAGCCACGCGCCAGCACGTTGCGATAGCCGAGCGACGACAGAAGCTGCGACAACGCGCGCAACTGATCGCGCCGCCGTGGAATGGCGAGGCGGGTGGCGTTGGCTATGCGCTTGCCGAGATCGTCGATGCGATGCTGCTGATGCTCGATGCGTTGCTGGGTTTTCTGCAGGCTGTTGCCCAGCGCCTTGCGCAGGCGATCATCCAGCACGCGCACGTGCAGGGCGCGCCGTTCGGTGAGGATGCCCGGACGCGCCAACGCGCGATGGCGGTTGGCGAGCGCGTTGAACGTGGCGCGGCGATGCGCCAGTTCCGCCTGCGGCGAATGTCTCGCGAGCAAACCTGCGAGACGGCCGAGACGGACCTGGCGTTCGGCCAGCATGCGGCGGATGCGCGCCGGCAGAATCTCCCCTGCCCGGTCGAGCCGCTGGCGCGGCATGGCGAGCAGATCCTCCGGCCCCAGCAGTGCACGGGCGAGCGCGCGCAGATCGGTACGATTGCGTTGCATCATGCGCGAGCGTGCGCCGGCGAGGCGGCCGCCGCAGGTGGCGACCTGGGCCAGCAGTTCGGCGCGCACTGGCACGCAGATTTCGGCCGCCGCCGTGGGCGTCGGCGCACGCCTGTCGGAGGCATGGTCGATGAGCGTCCAGTCGGTCTCGTGGCCGACAGCGGAGACCAGCGGAATCATGCTCTCGGCTGCGGCGCGCACGACAATCTCGTCGTTGAAGCCCCACAGATCCTCCAGCGAACCGCCGCCGCGCGCGACGATGATGACATCCGGCCGCGGAATCGCTCCGCCGTCCGGCAGGGCATTGAGCCCGTTGATGGCGCGCGCAACCTCGGCGCCGCTGGTTTCGCCCTGCACGCGCACCGGCCAGATCAGCACCTGGGTTGGAAACCGGTCGGCCAGGCGATGCAGGATGTCACGGATGACCGCGCCCGTCGGCGAGGTGACGACGCCGATGACCCGCGGCAGAAATGGAAGCAGTTGCTTGCGCGATTCGTCGAACAGGCCCTCGGCCGCGAGCCGTTTGCGCCGCTCTTCCAACTGCGCCAGCAGGGCGCCGACACCGGCGGGCTCAATCGATTCGACGACGATCTGATAGGCGGATTTGCCCGGCCAGGTGGTGATCTTGCCGGTGGCGATGACCTCCATGCCTTCCTCGGGCCGGATTTTCAGGCGGCCGTAGACGCCCTTCCAGATCACCGCATCGATGCGCGCGCCCTCGTCCTTGAGGGAAAAATAGCAATGGCCGGAGGAATGCGGCCCGCGCCAGCCGGACACCTCGCCACGCACCCGCACGAAGCCGAACCGGTCCTCGATGGTGCGCTTGAGCGCCCCGGACAGTTCGGTGATCGTCAGTTCGGGCGAATTGGAGGGAGAGGGGACTTCTGCGCGCGCGGCCATGGGCGGACTATGGGGGATTCGCGCCCGCTACGCCAGATTTTGCGCCAGCCCGTCGAGAATCTTACCCCAGCCCGAGATGGTCTGGTCGCGATAGTCCGGCAGCACATTCTCGTGGGTCAGGGTCAGCTCGCAGCCTGTGCCGCGCGAAACAATGTCGATGGCGACGCGGGTGAATTGGTCCGAGTAGAGCGGCACGCCGAAGCTGAAGACCAGCCGTTTCGGCCGCTCGATTTCGAGATATTCGCCGACATGCTCGACATCGATACCATCGCGGCGCTCGACGAAGCGGAATTTGCCGCCGATCCTGGCGTCGATCTCGACCTTGACCATTTCGCCTGTAGGTGTGGCGAAGAGAAATTTGCCGGCCTTTTTGGGGTCGAGCCAGGCGTCGAAGACGCGCTCGGACGCGGCGGCGAAGGTGTGGGAGACCTGAAGGGAGACGTTTTTCGGGTCAGTCATGTCCGGTTTTCCCAAAGTTTATTTGGTTGGATTTGTTTGCCGTGCCGCGTCCTCGTCCTGCAGCAGGGCGTCGAGGCTCTGCAGACGAGCGGCCCAGGCGGCTTTCTGCTCCGCGATCCAAACACCGACCGCCTCGAGCGGCTCCGTCTCGAGCGACAGAAAATGCTCGCGCCCGGCCCGACGGCGGCGCACCAGCCGCGCGTTTTCCAACACGCGGATGTGTTTCGACACCGCATTCAGCGACATGGCGTAGGGTTTCGCCAGATCGGTGACACGGATTTCGCCACCCCCGAGCCGCTGCACGATGGCGCGCCGGGTAGGATCCGCAAGGGCGGCAAGGGTCTGGTCGAAGGCGTTCATGGCAACATTCAACCTCTAGGTTGAATATTAGCGCCTGTTGGGCGTGTGTCAATCGCCCTCCTCCGACCCTTGCTGCGCAAGGGCCATCCCTTCTCCCGCCTTGCGGGAGAAGGGATGGCCGTTCTTACGCACATTCTTTGTCACACCGGCGCCAAGCAACCTTGCCAGCCCCCCGCCCGTGTGTCACAAGGCGCGCGCTTCCGATGTTGGAGGGCCGGTTTGGCCATCCCCCGAGGCATGCTGCCGTAGCTCAGTGGTAGAGCACTCCCTTGGTAAGGGAGAGGTCGAGAGTTCGATCCTCTCTGGCAGCACCATCCTGCTTCGCACTGCGCGCAAGCCACGCCTCGCGTCTCCCGCCGCTCAGCCGCAGTGGAGCCTTCGCACCATTGTCGCTTGCGGAATATCTGGCCGCATGCGTGCTTCCCCGGAACGCTCCCTCCGCCGTTCTGTTAAGGGAACCGAGCCGATGGTGTGAAACGCAGGGTTCTTGCTCGCCCTATTCTTTAGCGTTACCATTTTGAAATGGTCGAACCATTTGGAATCGAACCATTTGGAGAGGAGAAGCCCGATGAAGAAGCTCATCCTATCTGCCGTATCTGGTCTTATCATATCAGCAGCGGCAGGCCTCATGGCAGGTCAGGCGCAGGCGGCGCCGACTTTCAATGGCCTGCAAGGCATGCTGCCGATCAACAACATCGAGAACGCGCAGTTTGTTTTCCGCGGCCGACGCTATTGCTGGTACTGGAGCGGCTGGCAGGGACCGGGCTGGTACTGGTGCGGGTATGCCTTCAGGCGCGGTCTCGGTTGGGGCGGCAGCCGCGGCTTTCGTGGCTGGGTCGTCCCCGGACGCCCTATCGTGAGACCCGGCCATCCAGGCATGCGGCCGCCGATCCACCGCCCGCCAGGGATGCGTCCACCCGTCGGCCGTCCCCCAGTTGCGCGTCCTCCAGGCGGCCGTCCCCCGGGTGGCATACGACCGCCGGGCGGTGGCCGTCCTCCGGGCGGCATGCGGCCGCCGGGCGGCGGTCGTCCCCCTGGTGGCCCTGGTGGGGGGCGGCCTCCCGGTGGCGGTCTTGGTCGCTGACGACCCCTCCGGAGAACGGCGGTTCTGAGTCTTCCAGCGGAGCGATTTTCGCCCCGCTGGATGCAAATCGTTCAGGTCATCGAAACCGGCCCCGAGACCGTCGTGCGGACACTCGCCCTTTTCCTCGCGCTTTGCGCCGCTCCGTCCCTCGCCACCGCGCAAAGCGTGCCGTCGAAGCTGTCCTGCGACGGCGTGTTCGCGAAGGACTCCAGCCATGCCCGGCTCGTCAAAGTGTTTGGCGCGGGCAATGTGCGGCACATGAAGGTATCGGACCCTTATGATGAGGTGCCGGTCAGCGTCGTGTACCCGAAAGACAGGGGCAGGAAGCTGCAGTTTCACTGGTCCGACGAGAAAGCGCGCAAGACATTGTCGGAGGCGCGCGTCTACGGGGAGACATCGCCGCTCAAGACAGCCGGCGGCATCGGCAACGGCACGCCGCTCGCGCAGGTCGTGGCGCTGAACGGCAAGCCGGTCATGATCCAGGGTTTTGGAACCGAGGTTCAGGGCGCGGTCAATTTCGACGGCGGCGCGCTGGAGAAGCTGCCGGGCGGTTGCCGGTTCGGCATGTATGTCGTTCCGGGACCGGGCGCGCCCGTGCCGGCTGACGCGATCTCAGGCGAAGGCAGCTTTTCCTCGGATGATCCGCACATGCGTGCGCAGAACCTTGCGGTCGGATGGATGATCGTCAACTGGTCGGAATAATCAGCCGCAGTCGTCGATCAGGTCCGTGTAGACCCAGCCCCTGTTGACGTCCTTGAAGCCAGGATCGCCGGGATTGGGCATCGCCTCGCCGTGATAGTGCGACGCGCGATACCACTTGCCGCTCTTCACCAGGCCGTCTCCCTTCTTCGTTTTGTCGATCACCAGCACGTCGCCGGCCTTCATCCGCGTAACGAGACGCGCGGAGGGCGAGGGCTTGTCACCAAGAGCGACAAAGCCGTCTTTCGTTTCCTTGACCCCGCAGGCGTTGAAGACCTCCGCCCGCGCAAAGGGCGCAGTGAAGAGCGACACAACAAGCGCGACAAACAGGGTTGCGGCTTTTGACATCATGAACTCTCTCAATTCAGCCGTGTGTCATTTCTCCGGCTTCGCCTGCATCGGGAACCAGGTTCCATCAAGCGAGCCGTGAACGCCGCAAAAGGGGTTTGGCATCGTCTCGTCTGGTCCGCGGTGCGTCTTGAGTTTCAACGAATCGCCCGCACGCGTCAGCGTCAACGTCCAGCCGTCGTGCGGGTCGTCGGCCTGCTCTTCCTTGCTGCGGGGAACCGTCGTCATCACGTTGCCGGCGAGTTTGCCGCCATGCTCGAAATCGCAGGCGCCGCTGGGATGATCGGTGCGTGCCTGCACGTCATAGAGGCCATCGCCGCGCATGGTCAGAACCATGGCGCCGTTATCGATGCCCCAGCTTCCGGCCCATTGACCTTTTGACGGACGTAGCGCGCGCAGCAAGTCGCGGCGGCGTTGCAGGTGGTCCTTCAGATCGAACGTCGTCGCGACCTTCCCGAGATTGCGCGTGGCGATGAATTCCTTCTGGCTTGCAGCAAGCGCCGCCTTGCCGCCGGCATCGAGGCTCCGCTGGGCCGCGGCATAGACCGCCGCGATATCGGCATCGATCTGCGAGAGCTCCGGCGAGGCGCAGATGTCTTTCTCGACATCCAATTTCGCGCGGGCGCAATCGAAGCTCGGACGTGCCTGCTGCGCGGACCCGATGCCGGACGCGAGCACCGCGGTCAGAAGAGACAGCACAAGGACATGTTTGCCGACCATGCGAGGCCTCAACTGCAATTGGTGACCTGGGTGGAGCACAGCGTGCGCCACCAGCCGGTCACGCCATCAAAGCTTTCGACCTTCACCCAGTCACCCAGGCAGGCGAGGACTTTCTTCGGACCGCCATCGGCGCCGATCGGCGCGCCGCCTCTGGTCCTGGCGGGAAACCTTTGCCCATCCTCGCGCGGCTCCGCATAGAGCGCGCCCTCCGGCGGCAGGCCGGTGTTCGCATATTGCCCGCCGACAAGCCCGGCCGCGATCCAGCCGCGTCCCGTGTAGGTCTTCACGCCACCGGTGGACCGCCTGCCCATGTTGGCGATGTTCTCGGGATCATCAAAAGGATGCAGACCTTTTTCGATGAGGAACCAGCCGTCCTTGAAGCCGATGATGCGGAAGGTTGTGCGCCACAAGCCATCGCCCGGCTCGGCTTCGTCTTTCGGGCCGGTCTTGATCGGCGGCGCGAGCTTGCCGACAACGCGCGCATTGCGCGCCGGCTCGGCGCGGACATTCGCGCCTTGCGGATCCATGTCGACGGAATAGCCGCCCATGTCGCAGGGCGTTACGCCGTCCGGCAAAGGACGCGCAATGGCTACGGACGCGGCAAGCACAATTGCGGCCGTCGCGCAGCCCAGCCTTCCGATTCCGCCCTGCGTCATATTGGCCCCCACAGCCTCGGCAACGATTCCATTGTTCATAGAGGCGTTTGAAGGACAAGCAGGACCGTGGCAGCAGTGGCTGATCCCGGCTTAGCAAGCGTTCGTTTACCAGCGGATGCGAGGCTTCCCCGCTCCAGGAGAATCAATTGCCATCATCCGAACACGACGAGCGCCAGGCGCAGACGCTGCCGCGGCTGCGATTGCAGACGCGGGTCCTGACCGTGGGCCTGACGCTCGGCGCCGCTATCACGACGGCGGCATGGATGCTGCGTCTGCCGGAGGACACGCCTTTGGCGCAGACGGCCGTACCGGCCCAGCAGACCACGGATCACAACCCTGTCGGCACGATCGCGCCGATAGAACGCACGGAAAACTCCCGCAGCACCATCCAGCAGACGGAGCCTGGCGAAAACGCCGATGTCCGGGATGCGACCCCTTACCGCTAGCAAGACTCACGTGATCTGAAAGCGAAGGCCGCTGACACATCGCGCGCCAGCGGCCCTTTGCCGATCACGAGCAAACGAAGGCCTCACTTCACGATCTTGAGATGATGGCGTTTGTCTTTCGGGATGTAGACCGCCGCCTGGTTACGCAGCGCCCGCACTTCCATCCGCAACGTATGGATGACTCTTATGGCAATATCGAAATCGGCAACGTGCTTGGGATCAATATTGCCTTCGGAGAGCGGATACTGAGAAGAAAGACTTGTTGCGATGTCGTCGGCTTCGTCAACAGTAAGTCGTCGCAAGGGTCAGGCTCCCATTGTCGATTGCTGTTCGGATGCCTGCACACTCTGGCGGAAAATTGACGGCCGGCGTGACAGGCGGTTTGCGATTTAATGAATCGCATCGCACAAATTATCTTAATTTTATCTTCACAAGACAAGACGTGGCGAGATAAAGCTATGTCACCGTGACGTCATGAGAATGTCTGGACCAATGCGTCTCGCTCCGTATTCGCTTTGCAAACAGTGACCGCGATCAAGCTTTGCACTCGATCCGCATATGCCAAGAATGCGCCTGAGCATCGCGGTATACCACAGCACCTCACTTCGATTTGAAGCGGCGAGTTTGGACATCAACGATTAAAGGCTGCGGTTCGGCCGCCTGCCACCACCGTTCGCACCAACCTGGCAAACTCCCGCACGGCGCGGCTTTCAGGCAGATCCTTTCTTCTGATGAGGCAGCGCTCAACATAGAGACCCGGGATCGGCCGGCCCTGCAATTTCGCGGGGCCGGTTTTTTCGATCAGGCTCGATTTCGGCACGATGGCGTAGCCGATGCCGGCGCCGAGCAATTGCTCCAGCAGTCTCGTCGAGTCCGTCTCGACGATCGGCGTCAGCGCGAGGCCCGCCCGCGAGGCGTAATTGGTCAGCAGGTCACGGATGACATTGCCCTTACGCGGCAGCACAAGCGGAACCGAACTCAAGGCCTTGGCGGTGATGCGCTCGGGCAGATGCGCCTTGCGCGGCGCGAACAGCCAGATCTCCTCGCGGAACAGTTTTTCCGCCGACAGGTGCTGTGGCGGCGCGTTGACCTGGCTGGCGATGGCGATGTCCAGCGCATCGCTGAAGACCTCGCGCGCCAACTGGTCGCTGATGCCTTCGCGCACCTCGATGCTGATTTTCGGATAGGTCCGCAACAAGGTGAGCACTGGGCCTGCCAGCAGGGATCGCGTCAGGGCCGGCGGACAGCCGATGCGCAGCAGCCCAGATGGCGTGACGGAGCGCTCGATGATGTCCTCGCGCATCTGCTGGAAACTCTGCAGTTGATACTCCGCCCGCTCCAGCATCAGGCGGCCGAGGTCCGTCAGCTCGACGCCTTTCTGATGGCGGACGAACAGCGCACCGTCCAGCTCGGTCTCGAGATCGCGGATGTGGCGGGAGAGCGCCGGCTGGGCGACATACAGCTCCCCGGAGGCGCGGCTGAAGCTGCGGTTGCGCGCGATGGCGACGAAATATTTCAATTGCGTGAGGTTCATGCCACCGCTCCCTGACGGGATGACCATATCATTTTGATATAGCGGGGCAACAAATCGGTATTTGGCGGATAGCGGCGCGATGTGGTTCGTCTGGGTCGAAGCTTTTCCCGATCCATCGGATCGGAAAGAAGCGTCTCGTTTTAAAGAGCGCATTTTCTTCACGCGAAACGGCGTCCACTTCGCTTGAAAATGGGCTTGAAGAGAGAGGAACCGCCCATGATCATCGAATGGCACACCCACGTCTATCCGCCGGAAGAAGCCGCTGCCGACGCCCTCGCCTACGCGGGCAAACACATCGGCCCGGCCTGGGACGGCAAGTGCCCTATGACGATCGAGAATGTGATGGACGCTCATCACCGCTCCGGCGTGGCGCTGAGCGTGATCTCGAATGCGGCGCATTACATGCGCTACAAGGATGAGGCGGGGGAGTTGCGTGCCGTGCAGCGCTGGTCGGACTATGCGGCCGAGCAGCAGGAAGCCCACAAGGGCGAAGTGCTGGGCTTTGCCACGATCCTGCCCGCCAGTGGCCCGGCCATGATCAAGGAAGCCGAACGCGCCATCAAACAATTGGGCCTGCGCGGCATCTTCATCCATTCGAACCATAAGGACATTTATCCGGACAACGATGCGGCCCGGCCGTTCTGGGAGCTGGCGCAGGATCTCGACGTGCCGGTCTTCATCCATCCGCCGCATGCGGGCATCGGCGAGGAATTCGTCGGCGAATACCGGCTGGCCTCCAGCATCGGCCGTCCCGCCGACCTGTGCCTGGCGCTGTCGCGCCTGATCGTGCGCGGCATTCTGGAAGACTTTCCGAACCTGAAGATTGTCGGCTCCCATGGCGGCGGCGGCATCTGCGAGGTCATCGGCCGCATGAACTATGCCTATGAGCTGCAGGACGAGGCGTATTTTCTGGGCTCCTACAAGCCGATGAAGATCAGGCATGAGCCGGGGCATTATCTGAAGAAGATGTATTTCGACTCGGTGACCTATCACAAGCCCGCCGCGCATATGGTGCTGGACACGGTCGGCATCGATCATTTCATCTATGGCAGCGATGCGCCGCCGCTGACCGTGCTGAAGCCGCGCGCCATCCAGATGATCAAGGACATGCAGCTTTTCAGGGACGATGAAGAAAAGGTGTTCTGGAAGAATGCCGCCAAATTGCTGAAGCTGAGCGACGATGAACTGAGCAGGTTGAAGGCGCGGGCTGCGCGGCTTGCATGAGTTGTATCGCCTGTCATCCCGACGCGCCGTAGGCGCGAGCGGGGATCCAGGAGCCGTTTGGTACAATGTCGGCCCATCACGTTGCCTCTGGTTTCCCGCTCGCCCGCTGTGCGGGCGTCGGGAATGACACTAAGGTTGAAGCCAAACAACAATAAGGGAGGACATAATGATTGCAGTGTCAGCACAGCGCCTGAAGCGGGCGGTCGGCGCGGCGGCCATAACCAGCCTGATCAGTGTTTCATCGGTGCATGCCCAATCCTATCCGACCAAGCCGATCCGGATCATTTCCGGCGTCGGTGTCGGCGGCACGTTCGATATCTTCATGCGGGCGCTTGCCGACGAATTGCAGCAGAGATGGAAGCAGGCGGTGGTGATCGAGCCGCGGCCGGGCGGGAATTTTGTGACGGCTCCCCGCGCGTGCGCGACGGCTGCGCCCGACGGCTATACGCTATGCTCGTTGTCGGGAGACAATATCGTGTTTCCGGAATTCCTGGTGCGCGATCTCGGCTTCAACATCCGCGGCGACCTCAAGCCGATCGTCAATCTCTTCTTCAATCCGCAGATGCTGGTCGTCACCAGATCGCTCAACGCCCGCACGCTCGACGAAGTCGCCGCCGCCGCCAAGCTGCGGCCCAAGACCCTGGCCTTCGTCGCCCCTGCCCCGACATCGCGCATGTTCCTTGAGGACTTCAACCGCAAACACGGATTGGACATCGTCAACGTACCGTTTCGCGGCGGCAGCGATGCGTTGTCCAACCTGCTGAGCGGCTCGATTCATTTCATCTTCACGGGCGCGGCGAATTTCGGCCCGATGATCGAAGACGGCAAGATCTATCCGCTGGCGATTGATTCAACCAAGCGTCTGGCGGACTATCCCAATGTGCCGACGGTGCGCGAGGCCGGCTATACCGGCGCGCTGGTGCGCAATTATCTGGGCCTTGTGGGCCAGGCGCAGATGCCTGAGGCCCTCGTCGCGCAGATCAATGCGCAGGTGAACGAGATCATGAACGATCCCACCTTCCGCAAGCGCCAGCTGATCGAGCGCGGCCTCGAACCGGCGAACGGCAGTCCGCAAGACTTCGCGGACTATATCGCGGCCGACCGGATCGAATCACAGAAGCTGGTGAAGGAAGCCAACCTGCCGATGCAGTGAAGCACTATAGCGTTTTCCGATTCCTTGGAATCGGAAAGACGCGTCTAGTTTATTGAAAGAGCGCATTTTCTTCACGGGAACCGGCGTCCACTTCGCTCGAAAATGCGTTATGGCGCCTGCCCAGTCTTTGCCGGGTTGGGCCTGTCGGCGCCGCGTATATCCTTCACCGCGCTGGCGCTGACGCTTGACGCGCCGTTGCCCCAGCCGTTGCGGATATAGGTGATGAGGTCGGCCACCTGATCATCCGAGAAACGCCAGGCGAACGAGGGCATGGCGGCGCCGGTCGGGCGCTCGCTCGTGGCCGCGGCGCGCGTGCCTTCCAGAATCACGCGGATCAACGTGGTCGGATCATCCTGCTGCACAACAGACGAGCCCCTGAGCCGCGGGAAAAGGTTGTCGATGCCCTCGCCATCCTCCCTGTGACAGGCAGCGCAACTGTCCTTGTAGATGGCCTTGCCGGCGACCATGTGCGGATCGCTCGCCGCAAGCGCGGCCGGCGCCGGCGCGCTTGCCGGCGTCAGGCTCTTGAGATAGATCGCCACGGCGCGCAGATCGGCGTCGCTGAGTTTGGACGTCGAGTTGACGACCACTTCCGCCATCGGACCTGATGCGCTGCTGCGGGCGATCACGCCGGTCTTGAGATAGGCAACGAGTTCGTCCTCGCTCCAGTCGCCGATGCCCTTGCGGGCCTGCCCGGTGATGTCTGGTGCGAACCAGCCCTGCAGCACACCGCCTTTCAGCGCCTGACTCGTATTGTCGCCACCGAGCCAGGTTTTCGGCGTGTGGCAGGCGCCGCAATGGCCCGGGCCTTCGACGATGTAGCGGCCGCGGTTCCATTGCGGCGATTGATTGGGATCATCGACCAGCGGCGTCCTGTCGAAGTTGAGCAGGTTCCAGAACAGGAGGCTCATGCGGATGTTGAAGGGGAACGGCAGTTGATTGGGCTCGACCGCATTGCTCACCGGATCGAGCGTGTTGAGATAGGCGCGGATTGCCAGCAGATCGGCGCGCGGCATCTTGTGATAATAGGGATAGGGCAGCGCCGGATAGAGACGCTGGCCTTTCGAGCCGATGCCGTTCTGCACGGCATTGACGAATTGGTCGTCGCTGAACGCGCCGATGCCGGTCGCCACATCGGGCGTGATGTTGGGTGAAAGCAGATTGCCGAACGGCGTCGCGATCGTCAGGCCGCCGGCGTAGGGCTTGCCGCCGGGCGCCGTGTGGCAGGCGACGCAATCACCCATGATGGTCAGATAGCGCCCGCGCTCGACCTGTTCGAAGGCCTGCTGATCAACGGCATTGGCAGGAGCCGCGAAGCCGATGGCCGCGAAAGCGGCGCTGACAAGAGCCCGCCTCATGCCTGCACCATCGGGCCGGGGTTTTTCAGATATTGTGTGCGGATGGCGTGCGCGGCCCAATAGGCGAGCGCGCCGACCGTGCCTGTCGGGTTATAGCCGGCGTTCTGCGGATAGGCCGAGGCGCCCATGACGAAGACATTGGGCACATCCCAGCTCTGCAGATATTTGTTGAGCACGGATGTCTTCGGGTCGGCGCCCATGATGGCACCGCCGACATTGTGCGTGCTCTGATAAGGCACCACCGAATAGGGCGTGCCTGTCTTGTTGGCGACGATCTGGCGCGGCCCCATTGCTTTGGCCACGGTGGCGAGCTTGTCGTTGACGAAAGCCGACATGCGGATGTCGTTTTCGGGAAAATCGAACGTCATGCGCATCAGCGGCCGACCGAAGCGGTCCTTGTAGGTCGGATCGAGATCGATGTAATTGCCGCGCGTCGTATAGGAACTGCCCTGCGAGGTAATCGAGAAAGCCGAATTATAGCTTTCCTTGGTCGCTTTCTTCCAGGCGCTGCCCCAGTTCGGCGTGCCCGGCGGCACGGGCCGCGTCAGAATCGGACGGCCGTTGGTGGGAATGCAATTCATGCCGGCGCCACCGATAAAGCCCAGGCCCGTGTGATCGAAATTATCGCCGTTGAAATCATCCGCTGACTGGCCGAGCGCGCCAGACGCGATGAACGGGTTGAACGTCTTGTTGTCGAAGAACATCTGCACGGAAGAATTCGTCTGGTACGAATAGTTGCGGCCGACGACGCCTTCGTTGGTGGATGGATCGTAGGGCTTGCCGATGCCCGACAGCAGCAGCATGCGCACGTTGAACAGCGAGAAGGCGCAGCAGATGACGAGATCACCCGGCTGCTCCCACTCCTGCCCCGCCGTATCCACATAGGTGACGCCGGTGGCGCGCTTGCCGGAGCCATCGAGGTTGATCTTCAACACCTCGCATTCGGTGCGCGCCTCGAAGTTGCGCTTGCGCATCAGCACCGGCAGCACGTTCACCTGCGGGCTGGCCTTGGAATAATTGGCGCAGCCGAAGCGTTCGCAGAAGCCGCAGAAGGTGCAAGGCCCCATGGTGAGGCCGAGCGGATTGGTGTAGGCCCCGGACGCGTTGGCCGACGGCGTCGGAAACGGATGATAGCCGACCGAACGCGCCGCCTCGGCAAACAAGGTGGGCGCATAGGTCATCTGCATCGGCGGCAGCGGATAGTCGTCCGAGCGCGATCCTTCGAACGGATTGCCGCCCGGCTGAATGGCGCCCTTCAGATTGCCGGCCTTGCCGGAAATGCCGGCGATCTTCTCGAACCTGTCGAAGAAGGGTTCGAGTTCATCATAGGTGACGCCCCAGTCCTGAATCGTCAGGTCGCCGATGGCCGATGCGCCATAGCGCTCGATCAGATGGCTGCGCAGGCGGAAGTCGGTTGGATGATAGCGCCAGTTCTGGCCGTTCCAGTGCACGCCGGCGCCGCCGACGCCATCGCCTGGAAGAAACGAACCGAACTGCCGGATCGGCAGGGCCGTCTGATTGAGATTGTTGCGGAAGGTCAGCGTCTCCTGCGCCGGACGCAGGAACAGATCGAGCCGCACGGCGAAGCGCAATTCGTCGGGCGCATAGCCGACGTTGAAACTCTCCGCCGTATCGCGCCAGGGACCGCGCTCGATGGCGACCACATCGAGGCCGGCGTCGGTGAGTTCGTTGGCGAGGATCGCGCCGGTCCAGCCGAGCCCGATGATGACGACATCTCTGGAGGGAAGTTTGCGCGCCATGGTCAGCCTTTCATTTGCCAGTCGGGCCTGCCGAAAATCGAGACCGGCGGCAGCGGATAGGGCTGATTGTGCTTGGAGACATGATCGCGATAATCGTAGCGGGCGCCGGGAAAGCCGACGAGCTTCCAGCCGATCATGTCGCGATTGCCGCCATAGAGCGGATCGGCGAAGAAGCCTTCGCGGGTGTTCTGCAGCAACATGGCGAAGAACTGCTGGGCTGACACCGCGCCAGCGAATTTGGCTTCGCCTTTTTCCATCGCTTGCAGCACCGCGTCCTGCTGCGCGAGCTCGAGCGCGGTGAAGGCCTTGCCCGCGTAGGTGGCGCGGCTATAGGCGTCAAGCGCGGCGAGGCCAGTGCGATAGATGACATGGGGGATGTTGGCCGATTGCGGCCCCTGCTGCGGCGTGCCGTTGGCGAACGGCGGTTGCATATAGAAGCGCTGGAATGTGCCGAAGGAGCCGGCAAGCCGGCGATCTATGAACGTGGCGCAGCCTGCTTCCTTGGCGCCCGGCCCCAGATCGTCGGCGGGAATCAGCCGGGCGACGATGGCATCGATCGTGGCGAATTCGGAAGGGATGAAGAAGAGCAGGCCGTTGCCCAGTTCGGGCGTCGGCGGGTTGGCGGCGAAGGCCATCCACGGCTGCTGGCCGGTGATGGTTTTAGCGCCTGCACCGGTGGCGCCGCCGAACAGGAAGGCGAGCGTTGTGGAGCCTAGAAAATATCGCCGCGTGAGAGCGTAATGCGACACAGCATCCTCCTTGGCGATACATTCCGGTCAGAACGAAACAGTCTCGATCGCGAGGAGGATGCGAAGACAAGCTGTCTTCCGACCAGGACGATCAGGATGGAAACACGCCCAAGCTTGTTTGGTTCGATTCTAAAATGCAAATGTTTTCAGCCGCGATGCACGGCCAAGGCCTTGCGATGGTTGCGGGTGTGTGTGGAATTCCGGAAAACTACGCGTCAAATCCCGGCATATTCCGGCTCAACGAATCCAGACTTGCTTGTAGACTTGGCCGGCGAAGTCGACGTGCAGTTCGACAAGTTCCTGGCGCTTGTTGATGGCGCGGATCTCAAAATGTTCCGGCCGCAGCCTGGCTTCGCCGCGCGCCTGAAATCCATCCTTGGCGATCATGCGCGGCAGGTCTTGCGGATTGAACGTCGGCGCCTCCGGCACCTTGTCCTCATCGTAATCGACGATCTCGACTTCCGAGGCCCTGCCGGCGTTGTCGAGCCAGGCGACCCAGGTGTGGCCATCGGCATCGCGGACCGGGATTTCCATGTCCTGCGCATGGCGCACGAGATTGCCGGCAGTGGCGAAGCCTGTTCCGCGCAAGGAGGCGCGCACGATTGCCAGTTCCCTGGCGCTTGAAACCTTCCCGCCGGTTTCCGATGACGCGAGGGGTGCAACCGTCAACTGGCGCGGCTGCGCTTCGACAGTGGCGTCAGCCACATCGCCGTCCTGATTCAAGGCTGAAATCGCGCCGATCAGCGCGCTGCAGGTGATAACGGTAGCAAAGAGCAGCAGAAGCGGACGCGAAAATCGGAGCGGCCGTATGAACGTTCTCCGGGGCCCCAGGGGGACATGACGCATGGCTCAATCCTTCAGGGTTGAACAACGATCTTGTTCCAGCGCTAAGCGCCTGCCTCTTATGCATCTATCGCATGATAGTCCGTCCAAATTGCGGCGAACACCTCCATAAAATCGTGCCTGCGACTTCTTTTTCAAGGCTTTGTCCCGCAACAGGTCCTGGCACCGCGCCCTACAAACGCCAGATTATGATGCGCCGCAAAAATATCTTGTGCGCCGCAAAATTTAATGCCAGACTTGTCTCACCGTTGACACAAATTCTTCACCACTTCGACGGAGGCGTTCGTGAAAACTGGTCAGTTGGTCCAGCTCAAAGTCCACTCTCACAACGCCCAGCGCGCGTCGATTCCGCCCCATGCCACAGGCACGGTGCTCTGCAGCTACCGCCTCCTGCAACCCACGCCCCGACATTCGGAACTGGTTGATGTGGATTTTAAGGATTACGGCGTCTTGTGGGGCGAACCCTCGATCGTGTTCGAGGTGCTTGGCGAACCGGCGGAAGCTGCGCAAGGCAAGTCCTGATCAACCGCCCCCGCCCACGCACGCATTGGATCAGCCGATATGCTGCAGCAGCATCTGCAGGTGCTGAAGATTGCTGAGGGATAGCCAATCGGCAGTCGGGCTTAGGCAGTAGGCTTGCCGCCTCCGCCACGTCATGCCCGGCCTTGTCGCGGGCACCCACGCCGTGGTGCGCCATAGTCATGGGCGAAAAGAAATGCCATCGGCATTCTGTAGCGATGAAGCGGCTGCACCGCGTGGGTGCCCGCGACAAGCGCGGGCATGACGTCGCGGAGGTCGCAGGCCGCTTGCCTGCCTGATCCGGCACAAGTCCTGCTTCGCTTCAGCGGTCCAACTGGAGCGGAGGTGACCCATGCAATTTGCCCGTACGGAACTCGATCGACGCCGTCTTCTCAAGGGAGCCTCGGCCGGCCTCGCGCTGTCGCTCGCCAATCACGGCGCGCTCGCGCAGGGGCGCAACGACACTTTGCTCGTCGTGCAGGAACTCGGGCCCAACAGCCTCGACATGCAGGGCCTCGGCAGCAACCAGACCGTCAACGGCCTGTCGTGGAACTGCTACGACCGGCTGATGACCTATGCCGCGAAGACGCTCGCCGACGGGACGCCGTCCTACGATCGCGCCGTGCTGGCGCCGGAACTGGCGGAGAACTGGGAGGTCGCCGCCGACGGCATGTCCTGCACGTTCAAGCTGCGCAAGGATGCGGTCTTCCACGATGGAACGCCGGTCACAGCCAAGGATGTGAAATGGTCGTTCGATCGCGCCGTGAAAATCGGCGGCTTTCCGACGTTCCAGATGTCGGCCGGCTCGCTGGAGAAGCCGGAGCAGTTCGTCGTTGTCGACGATCACACCTTCCGCGTCGATTACATCCGCAAGGACAAGATGCTGCTGTTCAACCTGGCGGTCGTCGTGCCTTTCGTCATCAACTCGGAACTGGCGAAGAAGAACGCCACGGCGGAAGACCCGTGGGCCGCAGCCTGGCTGAAGGTCAACGAGGCGGGCGGCGGCGCCTATAAGGTGGAAAGCTGGAAGCCGGGCGCCGAGCTGATCCTGACCCGCTTCGACGGCTGGAAGAGCGGCCCGCTGCCGAAGATCCGCCGCGTGATCGCCAGAGACGTGCCCTCCGCCGGGACGCGGCGCGCCATGCTCGAGCGGGGCGACGCCGACCTATCGACCGGCTTCGCGCCGCGCGATTTCGACCAGTTGATGAAGGACGGCAAGCTGAAAGTCGTCGGTGTGCCGATCCCCAATGCGCTCTGGTACGTGGCGCTCAATACGTCGAAGCCGCCGTTCGACAATCTCAAGCTGCGGCAGGCCATCGCCTGGGCGACGCCTTACCAAGAGATCCAGAAGAACGCCTTCTTCGGCCGCGCCGTGCCGATGTATGGCGGACCGGCGAAGATAGAGACCGCTGCATGGCCGCAGGCGTTTCCCTATGTGACCGACTTCGACAAGGCCAAGACGCTGATGAAGGAAGCGGGCTTCGAGCAGGGACTGGACACGACGCTATCGATCGAGACCGGTACGGCGACAGTGGGTGAGCCGACGGCCCTGCTCATTCAGGAGAGCCTGGCGAAGATCGGCGTGCGCGTTGCCATCGAAAAGATCCCCGGCGCCAACTGGCGCACGACGCTCAACAAGAAGGAGCTGCCGATGGCGCTGAACCGCTTCAGCGGTTGGCTCGACTATCCGGAATATTACTTCTTCTGGAATTTCCACGGTAACAATTCGATCTTCAACATCTCGGCCTACAAGAATGCCGAGATGGACAAGCTGATCGATAAAGCCCGTTTCACCACGGATGCGGCGGATTATGAAGCGACGGTCAAATCCTTCATTGCGCTCTGCATGAGCGAGGTGCCGGTGGTGCCGCTGAACCAGCCGATGCACGACGTCGCCATGCCAAAGAGCGTCTCGGGCTATGAATTCTGGTTCCACCGCGAGCCGGACTTCCGGCAGTTCGTGAAGGCGTGAGCGGCTTCGCGGACACGCGGTCTGCGCCAGCGCCTCGCAACCTCCACCACGTCATGCCCGCGCTTGTCGCGGGCACCCACGCCGGGCAGTTGCCCCAGCATTGCAGAACGTCAAAGACGTTCCATTTCTTAACCGCTACTGCGCACCACGGCGTAGGTGCCCGGCACAAGGCCGGGCACCTACGCCGTGGAAAGTGATTGGGCTGCCTACTGCTTCACTCGATGGCTTCCGCCGCGCGGACGCCTTCGATCATCGAGGTCCGCATTAGCATCTCGCGCATGCGCTTGCTGTCGTTGGCGAGATCGCGCAGTTCCTGCTGCGCCTGATTGCGCTTCTCTTCGTCGCGTTCTTCCAGCAGGCGCTTGTTCTGGATGGTCATCGATTGCAGGAAGGCGTGCGCCACATGGCGGCGCTGCCGGTCGTAGCGATCGAGCAGGCTGTCATCGGCCTCGCCGCGCAAAACCTGGCCGAGCTTGCCGGCGAGGTTGATGGCGTCATGAATGCCGAAGTTCATCCCCATGCCGCCGAGCGGATTGTTCACATGGGCGGCGTCTCCCGCCAGGAACACGCGGCCCTTGCGGAACGTGTCGGCGACGCGCTGGTTGACCTGATAAAGGTTGGTGTGAATGATCTTATATGGTTCCGCATGCGGCAGGAACTTCTGCAGCCGCTTTTCCGCATTGGCATAATCAAGCAGCGATTCCTCGCTGTCCTGCACCGGCACGGGGAAGACGACGCGCCAGATTCCCGGCGGTCTGCTGCCCGGCACTTTGAACACCGCCGCCCATTCTTCTGGGTCGGAGACATAGTTCGAATAGGAATAGCCGTCCGGCTCGAAATCATGGGTCGTGGTGATGACGAGGAAGCGCTCTTCGTAGGTGAAGCCGTTGAAATCGATCTGCTGCGATTTGCGCACCACGCTGCGGCCGCCATCAGCGCCGAGCACATATTGCGCATGGGCGACCTCGCCGTCGGCGAGCTGGACATCGACGCCCTTGTCCGTCTGGCGCACGTCAGTGACTTCCTTGTTCCATTCGACTTTGGCGTTGGGGAAGTCAGCAAGCTTTTCGAGCAGGACGCGTGACAGCTTGTGCTGTTCGCATTGCAGCCGGTAGGGATAGCGCGTCACGTCGGTTAGCAGGCTGAGGTCGTATTCGACCAGAATGCCCTTGCGGCGATCGCGCATCTGCCATTTCGGCGCGACGATGCCGAGGTCGTGCAGCCGCTTGGTGACGCCTGTTTCCTCGTAGAGCTCCATGGTCGGCGGATGGAAGGTCGCGGCGCGCGGGTCGTCGTAGACATCGGGGAAGCGCTCGAGGACGCGTACATTGATGCCCTGCCGGGCAAGGAACAGCGCCGCGGTGAGGCCGACCGGGCCTGCGCCGCAGATAATGATCGTCGGGTCTGCTTGTGCCATATCAGAAGCGCTCGAGAGTCCGGCCAAAGCCATAGATCTTGTCTTCGATGCCGATGCTGCGCAGGGCATCCCAATAGGTGACGGCGTTGATGGCGATCACCGGCTTGTCGAGCATATCCTCGGCGGAGGCCGCGAGGCGCACCATCGACAGGTTGGTGCCGACCTGGACGATGGCTTCCACGTCCGGCCCGTTGAGATCGTTGATATGGCCGCGCAAGGTCTCCGGCATCACCGCGGCGATGTCGAGCGGGCTTGCGCACTGCATACCGATGAGGCGGACGATGTCGAAGCCGGCTTCCTCGAGATAGGCGCGGACGATCTCGTCGCCCTTCGGCTGATGCGGCGTCAACAGCGAGATGCGGCGCGCGCCGAAGGCCTTCAGCGCCTTGACGATGGCCGGCGCGCCCATGGACACACCGACGCCGATGCGATCTTCCAGTCCCTTCTTCAATTTGTTGGAGGCTTCAATCCCGTCCTGGAACGCTTCGATGGCGACGCCCATGATCATGTGATCGGGCTGGCAGGTCATGACCTGGTCCATGGCCGCGCCGATGCCTTCGCTCATCATCTTCATGTGATCGAGATAGGTCTGCTGGCCGCCGAGCACGCGCTGGAGGATCGGGATACGACCGACGTGATTGGTGACGCCGCGCGGGCGCAGGTCCTCGCTGTCAGGCTGCACGATGGTATTGGTCGAGGGAACGACAATCCCAATCTTTTTGCGGGACGCGAGAGCATCGTCGTATTTCATCGATGTGTCCTTTGCTTCATTTGCCGTTGTGTTTTGGTTCCGGACGATGCTTGCCGGACGGGCCATGGCCGCGCCGGTAGACCAGCAGCGTCCGCTTGAATGAAACGACGATCGTACCGTCCTGATTGTAGCCGATCGTCTTCACGGTCACGATCGCAGTATCCGGCCGCGATTTCGACTCGCGCTTGTCCAACACTTCCGATTCCGAATAGAGCGTGTCGCCCTCGAAGACGGGATTGGGCAGGCGCACCTCGTCCCAGCCCAGATTGGCGAAGACATTCTGCGAAATGTCCGTCACCGACTGGCCGGTGACCAGCGCGAGGGTGAAAGCGGAATTGACCAGCGGCTTGCCGAAAGCCGTATGCGCCGCATAGTTCACGTCGAAATGCGGATGCGCGGTGTTCTGCGTCAGCAGGGTGAAGTTGATATTGTCCGTCTGCGTCACCGTGCGGCCGAGCGGATGCTTGTAGATGTCGCCGATTTCGAAATCTTCGTAGAAGCGGCCCGACCAGCCGGGCTTGACCTGTCCCATCGTTCTATCCTTTGAATCCAAGGCCGCCATCGACATCGAGCGTGGCGCCGCTGACATAGCCGCAGGCCGGTGAGGCGAGGAACACGGCGGTGCGCGCCATTTCCTCCGGCTCGGCGAGGCGGCCGAGCGGCAGGCCCGTCAGCATTTCGTTCCAGCGGTTTTCATCGCCATGGGCCGCCTTGGCGCGGGTCTTCGACATGGTGATGATGCGGTCGGTGCGCGTCGCCGACGGATTGATGCCGAAGACGCGCACGCCCCAGTCGACGGACTTGCCGCCAATGGCGCCGGTGAAAGCCATGAGCGCCGCATTGCCGGTGCCGCCGCAGGAGTAATCGTAGCGGGGATTGCGGCCGGCCGAGCCGATGATGTTGACGATCACACCGTTCGACCGCTCTTTCATCGCGCCGAGATAGAGCTTGGTCAGATGGATATAGCCCATGACCTTGAGGCTCCAGGCAGCCTCCCAGACATCCATATCGATATCGAGCAGGCCGCCGGCGGGAATGGCGCCGGCGTTGTTGACGAGAACATCGACCTGTCCATAGGTTTTGAACAGGCGCTCCCGATCGGCGCACACGCCCAGATCACCGGCAAAGCCCACGGCGTTGACGCCGTGCTTTGACGAAATCTCGGAGGCCGCCGTTGCAACCTCCGCGGCGTTGCGCGCGGTCAACACGACATTGCAGCCTTCGGCCGCAAAGCTTTCGGCGCAGGCACGGCCGATGCCTTTGGTGCTGCCGGTGACAAGAACGGTCTTGCCTTTCAATCCCAGATCCATGGTCAAGCTCCCGGCTTCTCGTTGGCCATGTACCAGTCGCAGATCTCCGACCCGGTGGCGAAGACGACGTTCTTCGAGGACTGCAGCATCTCGATCATCTTTTCCAGCTCGTGGAAGCGATGCGGCACGCTGATGAGATGGGGATGCAGGCCAAGCGCCAGAATGCGCGGGTTCAGCGCGCTCTCCCGTTCGAAGAGTTCGAGCGTGTGCGCCAGGCGGTTCGCCATCTCGCCCGTCGCATGGCGCTCGACGGCGTAGATGATCGAATCATTGATCTCGACATTGTAGGGCATGGCGACCAGCGGTCCGCTCGCCGTCGTCATCCACGAGGGAAGATCGTCGATCACCCAGTCACACACATAGTCGATGCCGTTGCGCCTCAGCAGCTCCGGGGTTTCACGCGTCTCGCGCAGGCCGGGGGACAGCCAGCCACGCATCTTGACGCCGGTGAAGGCGCTGATCTTATCGCGGACGGCGCGGATGACGGCTTCCTCGCCGCCTTCCACATGGTTCATCGACTTCTGATGCATGCCGTGGCCGATGAACTCCCAGCCCGCATCGCGCATGGCGGCGGCGGCCTGGGGATAGGCGTCGATGACGCCGGCGTTGAAGCTGGTCGAGGCCGGCAGCTTGTGCTTCTCGAACAGGGAGAGGATGCGCGGCATGCCGGCGCGCATGCCGTAGTCGGCCCAGGAGAAGTTCGGCACATCCGGCACGGTCTCGCGGCCATGCGGCGGCGTGATCAGGGTGCGCGGCATCGGCTCGTCGAACTGCCAATGCTCGACGTTGACGACGAGGTGAACGATGATGTTTTTGCCGCGCAGCCCCGGCAAAGGTGGGCGGGCGGACGACAGCCGATAGGGAACACGCGGGTTGGCCACCTTCAACTCCTAAGTCTAGATCGCGCCTGCGGCGCGCAATTTGTCGATTTCGGCCGCCGTGAAGCCGGCTTCCTTGAGGATTTCATCGTTGTGCTCGCCAGGCTCGGGAATGGCCGAGACGAGCGCGGAGGGCGTGCGCGACAGGGTGATCGGCTGCGCCACGAGATCGATCTCGCCGCGCACCGGATGGTGAACCTTCTGGGCGATGCCGAGATCACGCACCTGCGGATCGGCGAAGACTTCGTCCATACGGTAGATGGGACCGGCGGGAACGCTGTGACGCTCCAGCAGCTCCAGCCAGTGCGCCGAGGTGTTTTCGGCAAAAATCGATTCCAGCAGTTCGGTCAGTTTCGGCCGGTTGCGGAACCGTTCGTCCTGCGTAGCAAAGTCCGGATGGTCCGTGAGGTCCGGCCGCCCCAGTGCCGTGCACAGCGAGCGCCAATGGCCTTCACCGCCAACGCCGATGTTGATGTAGCCGTCGGACGTACGCAACACGCCCATGGGCGTCGAATAGGGATGATCGTTGCCGGCCTGCTGCGGCACGATGCCATCGACCAGATAGCGCGCCGCCTGAAAATCACACATGGCGATCATCGCCTGCAGCAGCGACGTCTGCACCCACTGGCCCTGGCCAGAACGCTCGCGCTCGGCCAGCGCGATGAAAATGCCGATCACGGCATAGAGACCCGCCGAGGAGTCCGCGACGGCAATGCCGGCGCGCACGGGCCCCTGGCCCGGCAAGCCGGTCAGCCACATCAGGCCGCCCATGCCCTGGGCGATCTGATCGAAGCCGGCGCGCAGGCGATACGCGCCATCCTGCCCAAAGCCGGAGATGGAGGCCAGAATGATGCGCGGGTTGACGGCTTTCAACGCCTCATAGCCGATGCCGAGCCGATCCTTCACATCGGGCCTAAAGTTCTCGACGACGACATCCGCCTTGGCGACCATGCGCATCAGCGTCGCCAGCCCTTCGGGCTTCTTGAGGTTGAGGGTCAGCGAGCGCTTGTTGCGATGCAGGTTCTGCATGTCATAGCCATGGCGCGGCCCCGACATGTTCTCATTAGGATCGACGCCCGGCGGTGGCTCGACCTTGATGACATCGGCGCCGAAGTCGGCCAGCACGCGGCAGCATGTCGGCCCCGCGCGCACCCGGCTGAGATCGAGCACGCGCAGGCCTTTCAGGGCGGTCGACGAAGCAGGCATCATCATTGGGCATCACTCTGTGACTTGAAACATCTGCACGACCCGCAAGAGTGCGGCTTCCGCGCCCGGCCGCCCGACGAGTTGCAATGCGATCGGCATACCAGCCGCGTCCTTGCCCGCCGGAAACGCAACGGCCGGCAGCCCCAAGGCGTTGACGAAGCGGGTGAAGGCGGACAAGGCAAAGAGCGTGCGCGCCGAGAAATCCGGCGAGCCGAATTCGCATTGGGCCACAGGCGGCGTCTCGATCGGCATGACCGGCAGCAGGATGGCGTCGTGGTGTTTCAACAAACCGTTCAGCATGTCCTGGCGCAACAGAGGCAGTTGCGCGCGGGCTGCGGCGAGTTGCGCGTCGTCGATCGACAGGCCTTTGGCGAGGCGTTTGGCGAGCGAGGCCTCGAGTTGGCCCTGGTCGATCAATGTGCGGTGATGCTCGGCGGCCTCGCCCTGCATCAGTGCGAATGTCGGTGGGTCGCAGGCTTCGAGCACCGGATTCAATGCGATGGCACGAGCGGCGATCGAAAGGCCGCTGCACCGGGCCATCGCTGCGTTGAAGCAGGCGGCAATGGACGCCGCCGAAAGCGCGGCAAGGTCGGACGCAAAGCCAATGCTGGCGATATCTCTATCCGCCGATGACGAAGGCAGCACCGCTTCTGCAAACGGCTCGATCGTTGCGGCGTTGTCGGCGAGAAAACCGATGGTGTCGAGGGACGGCGCCAGCGGCATGGCGCCTTCGAGCGAGATGGCGCCATGTGTCGGCTTCAGCGCCGTGAGGCCGCAGCAATGCGCCGGGATGCGGACCGATCCGCCGGTATCAGTGCCGATGGCGATGCGGACAAGCCCGGCCGCGACGGCGACGGCGGAACCGGATGAGGAGCCGCCGCAGATGCGGGTGGCGTCATGCGGATTGAGCGGGCGACCATCGATGGGGTTGGCGCCGGAAGGCTCGTAAGCCAAGGGCGTCATGACGGCCATACCGGCGATCCGCGCACCGGCCTTGCGCAATTGCGCGATGACGTCGGCATCACGCGCGGCGGCCGCTCCTTTGCGGCCTATGCCCCAACCGGCTGTGCGACCGGCGACGTCGAACATGTCCTTGATGGCGATCGGCGTGGCCGACAAGGCTCCTTCGACATCCCCCAGGGGCGGGTCGAAGCGCTCGACAAAAGCATTGAAGCGATCCCGCCGCGCACCCGCATCCGCTCTCTCCTGCTGATGCGGGCTTGCCGACACGGCCGCGCTCCTCAGTAGGACCGGGGCATGCCGAGCACATGCTCGGCGATGTAGGACAGGACGAGGTTCGTCGAGATCGGCGCGACCTGATAGAGGCGCGTCTCACGGAACTTGCGCTCGACATCATATTCGGCGGCAAAGCCGAAGCCGCCATGGGTCTGCAGGCAGGCGTTCGCCGCTTCCCATGAGGATTCGGCGGCGAGATGCTTCGCCATATTGGCTTCTGCGCCGTTGGGCTTGCCGGCGTCGTGCAGGGCCGCCGCGGTGAAGCGCATCAGGTCGGCGGCGCGCACGTTGACGTAACTGCGGGCAATGGGGAACTGGATGCCCTGGTTCATGCCGATCGGCCGGTCGAATACCACACGTTCTCCCGCATAGGCGCGGGCCTTGTCGATGAACCAGTAGCCGTCGCCGATGCATTCGGCCGCGATCAGCACGCGCTCGGCGTTGAGGCCGGCGAGAATGGTCTTGAAGCCCTGCCCTTCGACGCCGATGAGATTCTCGGCGGGGATTTCCAGATCGTCGAAGAAGACCTGATTGGTCTCGTGATTGACCATATTCTGGATCGGCGTCATCGACATGCCGCTCTTCAGCGCCTGCGCCACATCGACAATGAAACAGGAGAGCCCTTCCGTGCGCTTCTTGACCTGATCAAGCGGCGTGGTGCGCGCCAGAAGAATCATCAGGTCGGAATGCTGCAATCGCGATGTCCAAACCTTCTGGCCGTTGACCATGTAACGATCGCCGCGCTTCACGGCCGTGGTCTTCAACTTGGTCGTGTCGGAGCCGGTCGTCGGCTCGGTGACGGCCATCGACTGCAGACGCAACTCGCCGGTGGCGATGCGCGGCAGATAGGCCTGCTTCTGCTCTTCCGAGCCGGCGCGCAGCAAGGTCGACATATTGTACATCTGGCCATGGACCGCGCCGGAATTGCCGCCGGAGCGGTTGATCTCTTCCATGACAATGGAGGCTTCGACGAGACCCAGGCCAGAGCCGCCATACTCCTGCGGGATGAGCGCGGCGAGCCAGCCGTTTTTGGTCAGGGCATTGGCGAAATCCTCAGGATAGCCGCGCGCCTCGTCGACCTTGCGCCAGTAAGCGCCGTCATAGGCGGAGCAGAGGTCACGCACCGCTTCGCGAATGTCGGCGTGATCGTCCTGGGTCGGGATATCCATCTAAACGGCGAGCCTTTCGGGAGAATTCCGGATCATGTTAAGCGCATCCCGGATTTGTTGAAATTAGAAAGAGTGGCAGGCTGGTTTCTATTTTTTCGAAATCTGCCCAAACTTGGATTTCGCCCTCAGCAGATCCACCAGGCGCATCGCGGGGCCGGGCGTATCCTCGTCGGCGGGAAGGCAGACATGCAAGTCACGGCGGGCCCAGGTTTCGCGCAGGGGCACGAGGACCAGATCGAGGGATTTCGCCAGCGGCCGCGCGGCCTCTTCGGGCATCACGCAAATGCCCAGTCCCCGGCTGACCATCTGGCAGGCGGCGTCAAAACTGCGGACCCGCACCCGCAGCTTCAGGAACCGGCCCTTCTTGTTGGCCTCTTCCAGCAGCAGGCGATAGATCGCGCTGGTCTCATCCAGCGTGATCATATCCTCATTCAGGATCGTCTCGAACGACAAGGCGCTACGGCCCGCCAGGGCATGGCCCTGGTTCATCGCGACCGCCAGGCGATCCCGCGCATAGGGAAATACCGTCAGTCCGTCCATGGGCATGCCGCCGACAACGACGCCGATATCGGCCTGCTTGCGCGCCAGGGCTTCGAGTGTCTCGATCGTCGGCCGCTCCTCGAGATCGATCTTGATCTCCGGGTTGTCGCGGGCAAAATCGGCGAGGTCGATCGCCAGTTGCTGGACCAGCGCCGAACTCGACGCGAAGACGCGGACCCGGCCGCGTACGCCGGAGCGATGCTCCTCCATATTGGCGGCGAACTGCTCGCCCAAGCGCAGGACGCCGCGCGCATAGCGCAGGGCGGTCTGCCCGGCAGCCGTCGGCTCCACGCCATGGGGCAGGCGCCGCACCAGCGGCCCGCCGGCATCCGCCTCCAGCAGCCTGATCCGGCGGCTGGCGGCCGAGATCGCAATGTTCATGCGTTCGGCCGCCCGCGTCAGGCTTTTGGTCTCGCACAGGGTTACAAACAGGCGGAGCGTCTGGAGATCATGGTTCATCGGCGCGGACTATAGCCGAAATCCACCGATGTCACGGGCCGGGAAACAGATTGCGCCGGACGGGGTGACGTCCGGCGCAATGGCAACATGTTGGGACGGCTTACTCCGCCGCGATCGGCATCGCCGCGGCGTTCTTCTTGAGCAGGCCGCACACCATGTCGGTATCCATGACGTCGCCGAAGACCGCATAGAAGGAGCCGAGCGTCGCCGTGTGCTCGTGATCGGTGTGCGCCGAATTACCGTCACTGACCATGATGGTGCGGAAATTCATCATCATGGCGTCGCGGGCGGAGGATTCACAGCAGACGTTCGTCACCGTGCCGACGATGAGGACCGTGTCGTAGCCCTCGGCCCTCAGGATTTCAGCAAGTTTGGAAGATTCGGGAAGAAAGGCGCTGAAGCGGTATTTCTTCACGATCGTGTCTTCGTCTTTCACTTCGAGGCCTGGATAGATGGCGTGACCCGGCGCGCCGTCCTGGAAGGTCTCGATCCGCTGCTGCTTCTGCTCCGGCTTGCCCATGGCGAACCAGTGCGACCAGGATTCCTCATTGCTCTTGTCGATCGTGTTCTTGATCCAGACGACCTTGCCGCCGGTTTCCCGCAGGGTCGCGGCGAGGCGGTTGACGTTGGGGACGGTGCCGATGGACGTCGCGATCGGCTTGGGCGTGTGTTCGGGAACCATGAAGCCGTTCTGCAGGTCGACGACGACCAGCGCCGTGCGGCTGGGGACAAGATCATCGAAGACGTGCAATTTGTTGCGGCGCTCGACCACACGGTCGATCGCCCATTGCGGCATTGTAAACTTATGCATCCCTGTCTCCTCTTCCTGTTGCCTCCTTGCCCGAAAGCAAGGTGCAGGACGCTTGATGCGTCATGCCTGTGGAGCAGCCGACAGCGCGCCCTTGCCGGCGCGGATGCAGGCTGCGTATTGCCCATTCTCGAGTTGAACGGCCGGCGGAGGGGCCGCAAGACAATCCTTCACCGCAAACTTGCAGCGCGGCGTGAAGCTGCAGCCCTGAATCTGGCGGCGCAGGTCAGGCGGGCTGCCGGGGATCGCCTCGATCTCCTGGCCGCGCATATTGCCGTGCACGGTGGAAGCGAGCATGCCGAGCGTATAGGGATGCTGGGGATGCATCAGCACGTCGGAGACTTTGCCGTATTCGACGATGCGGCCGGCATACATGACGGCGACCTTGTCGGCGATCTGGGCCGCGACGCCAAGATCGTGGGTGACGAAGATCATCGCCATGCCGAGTTCCTGCTGCAGCTTGCGCAGCAGGATCAGCACCTGGATCTG